>Ga0209539_1002052_pt1 | contig 10708 bp, 7 predicted proteins | sample BarGraNGADG00312_2_FD_184499 | JGI IMG/M metagenome (GOLD analysis project Ga0209539, IMG submission 184499) | Arctic peat soil microbial communities from Barrow, Alaska - Barrow Graham LP Ref core NGADG0011-312 (SPAdes) (version 2) | ecosystem: Environmental > Terrestrial > Soil > Wetlands >... | reverse complement strand
CGCTGCGCGGGCTCGGCGTCGGCATCATCGTCGGCCACGCCGCCGATCCGGAGGTCGCTGACCGAGCCACCGCCGCCGACTTCGTCCTCGCCTCCACTACCGAGGTGGAGCAGTTCCTGAGCACGCTGGCGCGCTGACCCGCACCGGATGCCGATTGGAGGAGAACGTTGCAGGACGTCACTTTCTCGTACGACGATTTCGACCCCGAGTCCGAGGGCCTGCGCGAGGCGCTGACCTCAACCGGAAACGGCTACTTTTGCACCCGGGGTACGGCCGAGTGGGAGGACGCCGGGACCGTCCACTACCCGGGCACCTACGCCCACGGCTGCTTCAACCGCGAGACCACGATCTTTGGCGGCAGCCCCGTGCTCAACGAGGACCTCGTCAACCTGCCCAACTGGCTGGTGCTGAAGCTGCGAATCGAGGGCGACGAGGCGATCCGTCTCGACAACGTGAAACTCCTGTCGTATCGACACGACTACGACATCCGGCTCGCGATGGTGCAGCGCGAGCTGCGTTTCCGAGACCGAGCAGGCCGGGAGACGACGCTACGCAGCCGCCGCTTCGTGAGCATGGCGCACAGCCACCAGGCCGCTATCGAGTTCACGTTTACCCCGGAGAACTGGTCGGGGCGAGCCGAAGTGGTGTCGGCGCTCGACGGGCGGGTGACCAACCAGATGGTCGAACGCTACCAGGAGCTCGAGGGCCGCCACCTCGATCCCGTCTCCCCCCGTACCTTCGGCCCAGAGACCATCGCCTTGAAGTCCAAGACCAGGCAGTCGAACATCTACATCGCCGAGGCCGCCCGGACCCGGGTCTTCCAGGCTGGCGAGCAGATGCCGGTCGAACGCACGCTGCACCAGATGGAGGACTACATCCAGCAGACCCTCGCCTTCGACGTCACGGCCGGCGAGCCGGTGCACGTGGAGAAGCTGGTCGCGCTGTTCACCTCGCACGACAACGCGATCACGGACACCCTCACCGCCGCCGGCCGCCACGTGCTGCGCTACCCCGACTACGCCGAGGCGCTGGCCGAGCATCAGGCCGCATGGGCCGAGCTGTGGGACGTTTGTGACGTGGAGCTGCCGCACGAGCCCCGGGTTCAGCTCCTGCTGCGCTTCCACACAGCCCACGTGCTGCAGGTCTGCTCCCGACATACCGCCCGGCACGACGCCGGCGTCCCGGCCCGCGGGCTCAACGGCGAAGCCTACCGCGGGCACGTGTTCTGGGACGAGCTCTACGTCTACCCGTTCCTCAACTTCCGCCTGCCCGAGATCACCCGTGGGCTGCTGATGTACCGCTACCGCCGTCTCACCGAGGCACGCGCGGCGGCGCGGGAGGCCGGCTACCAGGGCGCGATGTTCCCGTGGCAGAGCGGCAGCGACGGCACCGAGGAGACGCAGGTCGTCCACCTCAACCCGCTGTCCGGCCAGTGGGACCCGGACCACAGCCACAACCAGCGGCACGTCAACGCGGCCATCTTCTACAACGCATGGCAGTACTACCAGGCCACCGACGACCTGGAGTTCCTTCGCGACTACGGCGCCGAGCTCATGCTCGAGATCGCGCGCTTCTGGGCCTCCCTCGCGCAGTACGACCCCGAGCACGAACGCTACGAGATCCACGGCGTGATGGGGCCCGACGAGTTCCACGAGCGCTACCCCGGCGCCCAGGACGACGGGCTGCGCAACAACGCTTACACCAACGTCATGGTCGCGTGGATCGCCGAGACCGCCCCCCGTGTCCTCGACCTGCTGCCGGCGAGCCGCCGCGCCGCGCTGCGCGCCCGCCTCGGCCTGACCGACGACGAGCTGCGCACCTGGCAGGACATGAGCCGGCGGATGTTCGTCCCGTTCCACGGCGAAGACGTCATCAGCCAGTTCGAGGGCTACGCCGACCTGGAGGAGCTCGACTGGGAGCGCTATCGCGCCGAGCACGACAACATCCAGCGCCTCGACAGAATCCTCAAGGCCGAGGGCGACGACCCCGACCGCTACCAGCTGACCAAGCAGGCTGATGCGGTGATGCTGTTCTTCCTCTTCCCCCCCGACGAGCTCCGCCGGTTGTTCGAACAGCTCGGCTACGCTCACGACTCCCAGATGGCACGGCGGACTGTCGAGTACTACGACCAGCGGACCTCGCATGGGTCGACGCTGAGCCTGATCACTCACGCCGGCGTGCTGGCCGCCTTAGACCCGGAGAGCTCGTGGGAGCGGTTCATGGCGGCGCTGGAGAGCGACGTGGGCGACTTGCAGGGCGGCACCACCAAGGAGGGCATCCACATGGGTGTCATGTCCGGCACCCTGGATCTCCTCCAGCGCAGCTACCTCGGCTGCAGCGTCCGCGACGGCGTGCTGCACTTCGAACCGCGCCTGGTCGACCGGCTCGACGGTCTCGCGTTCTCGATGCAGTTCCGCAAGACGTCGATCCGGATCTCCGTCAAGGGTGTCGAACTGACGGTACTGGCCCGGGCTGAGGGCTTCCGGGCCCCTGTGCGGATCGCCGTCGGGGAACAGGTCCGCGAGCTGGGCGCGGGCGACGAGTGTGTGTTCGCGCTGCCTCCCCAGCCCGACCCGGCGAACCGGTAACGCACGCCCGATACGAAGGAGCGATCATGCCCACACAAGGATTCGCAGGAGCCGTCTTCGACGTCGACGGGGTCCTCGTCGACTCGCCCCACGAACGGTCCTGGCAGGACTCGCTGCGGGTGTTGATGGAGGGCGAGTGGTCCGGGATCCGCGACCAGACGACGTGGTCGCCCGAGGCCTTCAGCCCGCAGGTGTACCAGCAGGTGATGTCCGGGAAGCCGCGGATGAGCGGGGCGCTGGCGGTCCTGGAGTACTTCGAGTTCCCCGACGCCCAGGGTCACGTTGAGACCTACGCCGCGCGCAAGCAGGACATGGTCATCGAGCTGATCGAGGCCGGGGAGTTCGAGGCGTACCCCGATGCGCTGCGCTTCGTGATGGCCGTCCGGGCCGCCGGGATAGTCACGGCCGCTGCGTCATCGTCGAAGAACGCCGGGCTCCTCCTACGCAAGATTCGGCTGGACACCTTCGCTGAGAAGGAGGGCCTGACCTACGACTTCCTACGCCCCGGCCTAAGCCTCGCTGACTTCATCGACGCCGACATCTCCGGGCGCGACTTCGCCAAGGGCAAACCCCACCCGGAGATCTTCCTGACCGCGGCGTCCGAGCTCGACGTCGCCCCCGAGCACTGCTTCGTCGTGGAAGACGCGGCCAGAGGGGTGGAGGCCGCGAAGGCCGGCGGGATGGCGGCGCTCGGCCTGGCCCGCGCCGACGACGAGGACCTCCTCACCGCCGCGAAAGCCGATCTCGTCGTCACTTCGCTCGACGAAGTCGACGTGGAGCTCCTCGCCCGGCACGAGTTGTCGCGGCGGACGTCATGAGCACGCACGAAGACGCCAAGGAGAGTCTGGCCATCGGCGTCGACATCGGCGGGACGAAGATCGCCGCCGGGGTGGTGGACCAGGAGGGGAGGATCGTCGCCAGCACCCGCCGCGACACCCCGGCCGAGGACCCGTCGAAGACTCTGGACGCGATCGCTGACGCGATCCGCGAGCTGACCAGCAAGCACGTCTGCGTCGGGGTCGGTCTCGGCGCCGCCGGCTTCGTCGACGAGAAGCGGTCGACGGTCATGTTCGCCCCCAACCTCGCCTGGCGCGACGAACACCTGCGGACCTCGCTGGAGCGCATGCTCGAGTTGGCGGTGGTAGTCGAGAACGACGCCAACGCCGCCGCCTGGGCGGAGGCCCGGTTTGGCGCCGCCCGCGGCGAGTCACACGCCGTCGTGCTGACCGTCGGGACCGGCATCGGTGGCGGCATCGTGATAGACGGCGAACTGGTCCGGGGACGCTACGGCGTCGCCGCGGAGGTCGGGCACCTCAACGTCGTCCCGGACGGGCGCCGCTGCGGCTGCGGCCTGCAGGGCTGCTGGGAGCAGTACGGCAGTGGCAGTGCGCTCGAACAGGATGCCCAGGAGCAGGCCGTCGTCTCCCCGGCGATGGCGGTGGAGCTGCTGAAACTCGCCGACGGCCGGGCTGAGAACATTACGGGTGAGATGGTCACCCAGGCCGCGAAGGCCGGTGATGTGGCGGCTCTGTGGTGCTTCGACGAGCTCGGCAAGTGGCTCGGCCGGGGCATCGCCCAGCTGGCCGCGATACTCGATCCGGGTGTGTTCGTCATCGCCGGTGGCGTGTCCGCCGCGGGCGAGCTGCTGCTGGCACGGACGGAGGCCGTCTTCCACAGGCACCTGACCGGCCGGGGACACCGGCCGACCGCGGAGGTGCGCATCGCCGAGCTCGGCCCGGACGCCGGGATCGTCGGGGCCGCCGATCTGGCCCGCCACCGGTGAGGCTTCCAGGATCAAGCGTGTCCCGATGCGGGCTGACCCACAGGAGAACTATCGAAGGCGCCCTAAATGATTCGGGTGCGGCTCTTCTGAAGGGACCTCATGCGGCTTGGGGATGAGATTGTCGGCGTAGCGGGTCTGCTGAACGCGTCGCTGTTCTTGGCCGAGGTGGTAGCGCCAGTAGGTCTCGAAGTCGCCGTTGCAGCGTAAGGCCCGGAGTTTAAGGATTGCTGCGGCGCCGTGTAGTCCCCAGTGGGCACCCGTCAGATCCATCCGGTCTTTGACGAGGTGTCTGCAGGCGCCTTCGATGATGCCGGTCGCGATCGGCCAGCCTTCCTTCAACGCGGTTGGGTAGTCGAGGTGGGCGCGTTTGTTGGTCAGGTATCTGGCGCAGGTGTCGGCGTTGGCACGTTGGGCGGGTTCCAGGCCGGCTCTGGTGGCGGCTCTTCTCAGGTTGCCGGCCACGCGGGTGGCGCCGCCGGCGAGGACGGCCTGGGCGTGGACGCGGACCCAGGCATCGGCGGCTGGGTCTCCCTCGGCGTGGAACGACCAAGCGGCCGCTGTCCGCACGGCGTCGTTCGAAGTCACGATCCAGCGCCCCGGATCCGTATACGTCAGATCCCACGGGACGTTCGTCATCCAGGCGCGACAGACGAACGGCAGCCGGGCCCCTACTGTGCCCCCGACGCGTGCGCGTGTCACCATTCTGGGTGAGCATCAGCAAGGACTCTGGCGATCCCGCCCGACCGGAGTCATCCCCCGGGCACCCCTCCCCGTCCGACCCGACGAAGCAGAACAGCATGACCGAGGTCCCCTTCGCCAGGCAGGGAACGGGTTTCGCGCTCGCGCTGGGGGCTCTGGGGGTCGTCTTCGGGGACATCGGCACGAGCCCGCTGTACGCGCTGCAGACCGTCTTCAGCATCGACCACAACAGCGTCAAGCCGACGCCCGCGGACGTCTTCGGCGTCATCTCGATGGTGATCTGGTCGATCGCGATCGTCGTGTCGGTCAAGTACGTCGTCCTGATCATGCGGGCCGACAACGACGGCGAGGGCGGCATCCTGGCGCTGGTCGCGTTGTTGCGCGAGAAGCTCCCATTTCGCCGCAGGATGGCGGTCGTCATGGTGCTCGGCATGATCGGCGCGGCTCTTTTCTACGGCGACAGCGTTATCACCCCGGCGATCTCGGTGATGTCCGCGATCGAGGGTCTCGTCGTGGTCAACCCCTCCCTTGAACAAGTCGTGCTGCCGATCGCGGTGGTGGTCCTCACGGTGCTGTTCGTCATCCAGCGATGGGGCACCGACGCGATCGGAAAGGCTTTCGGACCCGTCATGACGTTGTGGTTCATCGTCCTGGCGATCCTCGGGATACCTCACGTCGTGCGCAATCCGCAGATCCTCGCCGCGCTGTCCCCCACCTACGCGCTGGGGTTCGTCGTCGAGCACCCGTTCACGGCCTTCATCGCCATGGGTGCCATCGTGCTGACGATCACCGGGGCCGAGGCGCTCTACGCCGACATGGGTCACTTCGGGGCCCGGCCCATCCGGACCGCGTGGTACGCGCTCGTGTTCCCCGCGCTCGCGCTGAACTACTTCGGCCAAGGGGCGATGATCCTGGACAACCCCGCCACGATCAATAACCCGTTCTTCAACCTAGCGCCGTCCTGGGCGACCCTGCCCCTGGTGGTCCTCGCAACGCTGGCGACCGTCATCGCGTCCCAGGCGGTGATCTCCGGCGCGTACTCGGTATCGCGCCAGGCCGTCCGGCTCGGGCTGTTCCCGCGCCTGTCGGTCAAACACACCTCGCGGGAGGAGGGCGGCCAGATCTACCTGCCGGTCGTCAACTGGATCCTGTTCTTCGGCGTCCTGCTCCTGATCGCGGTCTTCCGGAGCTCCAGCCGGCTTGCCACCGCCTACGGCTTGGCCGTCACCGGAACACTCATGCTGACGAGCATGCTGTTCCTGCTCCTGGCTCAGACGGTGTGGCGCTGGGCGGTGTGGAAACTCGTCGCGTACGGCGTCATCATCGGGGGCCTGGAGGTCACGTTCTTCGCCGCGAATCTCACGAAGATCGTCAGCGGCGGCTGGCTGCCTCTGACCATCGCGGCCGTAATCGTCACCCTGATGACGACCTGGCGCACGGGTGCAGACATCCTCACCCAGCGGCGCAGAGAGCTGGAGGGGCCGCTCGACGAGTTCGTGCAGATGATCCGGGAGACAGGCGTGCCGCGGGTGCCCGGTCTTGCTGTGTTCCTCCACTCCAACCGCACCACGACACCGCTGGCGCTGTCCTCGCACGTGAGCTTCAACAGCGTCCTGCACGAGCACGTCGTGATCATCCAGATCGTCAACGAGAACGTGCCGCACATCCGCCACGTGGACCGCGTTAGTGTCGACTCCCTCGACCACGCGGACGACGGCATCGTCCACATCACCGTGCACGTGGGGTTCAACGACAGCCAGGACATCCCGAAGGGGCTCGCCCTGGCGATCGGCACGTCCCCCGAACTGGAGGTGAACGCCGAGGACGCCTACTACTTCTTGTCGGTCCTGACCCTGAGCGCCCGGGGCGCCACCCGCACGAGGGACTGGCGGCTGCGACTGTTCGTCTGGATGGCACACAACGCGGCGAACCGTACCGAAGTGTTCCACCTGCCCCCGGAACGCACGATCGTCATGGGCGCCCACCTGGACCTCTAGGCTCGGGCTACTCGGGGGCACGATACTGGTAGTGACCGTTGATCAAGTGGTCTGTGTTCCTGGGATTTCGGACCAATCTCCCGTGCCTCGCCACCAGGACCGACCGAGATACGGCCTGCCCGGCAGGTGGGCCAGGTGCGGACGTGTGAACCAACTCCCGCGATCTGGACCGACTGAGTCCATCAAGGGTCGAACCAATGCCAGCGCCTCAGACGATGATCACCGAAAGCACACCGTCGCCGTACCCCTTGATGTCCACCGTGGGATCGAGTCGCGGCACGTACGCCAGCCCCACCGCGCGACGTCGTTCGCCAGCGGGTCGCCCGGCGCGTAGCACCTATCGAGCCGGAGGTGCGGCGCGCTCCCGACCTTGAACAGCGACGTGGCGACTGTTCGATAACAACCCGTGACTCCAGCGCCTGCTGAAGCTGCTCGATCAGCTGCTCCTGGTCATGCAGCGGGCCGTCACTGATTACCTGGGCTGGAAGTCTGCGCCCGCTGCCGGGGCGGCGGCCAAGGAGTTGGAGGAGTTCGTGGCGTGCCGGGCGATGGAGCACGATTCCCCGTCGCTGCTGTGCCGGCGTGCCCCAGTCCATGTCGCCTCCTCGCTCGGAGGATCCGGGCGTGATTGACGCATAGGCATCCCTCGGTGGCACCCGGTGCCCATGTGGTCCCCCGGCCGCCGTCACGAGGTGAGCAGCTGGCGGATCCGAGCGGGGGATTCTCTGCCGGGCCCGGGAGGTGGTGTCAGCCTGCAGCCAGGCTGGTGCCGAGAGAGCGCAGTCCGTTGAGGTCGTGGACGTCGGTCGCCTGGGCTGCGGCTCGGGCAATGGGGACGTGTGGGAAGCCGGCTTTGAAGTGTTGCGTCAGGTGAGTCTCCTGGCCGATGCGCTGCATGCGTTGCGCGTGCACCCGCAGGATCCGTTCGGTCAGTCCGTGTTCGGGGAGGTCGGCCAAGTTCTGGGCCCCCATCAGGCTGCGCTCGACGGTGAGGTTCGGGGCGTCGGTGGTGTGGACCCGGTTGAGCACGAGCCCTGCCAGTGTCATCCGGTCCTGTTCCAGTCTCTGGGTGAAGTAGGCCGCTTCGCGCAACGCGTCGGGTTCTGGGGTAGCCACGACCAGGAATTGGGTCCCGGGTGCTTGGAGGTGTGCGTAGGTCAGTTCGGCGCGTTCGCGGAATCCGCCGAAGATGGTGTCCAGGGCGACAATCAGGCTCTGGACATTGGTGAGGATCTGCGCCCCGAAGACCCTGTTCATGATCCCGGACATGGCCCAGACCCCGGCGTTGAACACTCTGAGGTAGGTCCGGCCACCCAGCCGGGCCGGTGCCAGGAAGAGCTTGATCGTCCGGCCGTCGAGGAAGGAACCCAGCCGCTGGGGGGCGTCGAGGAAGTCGAGGGCGGAACGCGAGGGTGGCGTGTCCACGATGATCAGGTCCCAGCGCCCATCCACATCGGCCTGGGCACGCAGTTGGCCCAGTTTCTCCATGGCCATGTACTCCTGGGTGCCGGTGAAGGAGGAAGACATGGATTGGTAGAAAGGGTTGGCGAAGATCGCCCGGGCCTGGTCGGGGGCTGCGTGGGTCTCTACGGTCTCGTCGAAGGTGCGCTTCATGTCCAGCATCATCGCCTCGAGGAGGCCGCCGGCCGTGAGGTCCACGTCGGGTACCACGCGTGGGACGTTGTCCAGGTGCTCAAGGCCCATCGACTGGGCGAGCCGGCGCGCGGGGTCGATGGTCAGCACGCACACCCGTCGTCCCTGCTCGGCGGCCCGCAGGGCCAGCGCTGCCGCTGTTGTGGTCTTGCCGACCCCGCCCGAACCGCAGCACACGATGATCCGGGTGCCCCGGTTGGCCAGCAGCGCATCCATATCCAGGCGGGGGGCTGCAGTTCCAGGCGTTTCGGTGCTTGTCGAGGTCACGGCCCACTCACCCCCAAGCCCTGGTCAGTGAGGGCGGCGGCAAGCTCGTACAGCCCGCCGAGGTCGATGCCCTCAGCCAGCCAGGGCAATTCGTAGGTGGGCCGACCCAACGATGCCAGGGCGGCACGCTCGGCTGCCTCCAGGGCGACCCGGTCCGCGGCGTCGACGGCCTCACCGATCAGCGCGTCGACGACCGCGGCTGAGGTGGGCAGACCCGCGGCCGCCAACCCGGTGGCGATCTCGGCCCGAGGCAACTGCCGGCTCTGGGCCTGGATGAGGTCCCCGGCGCTGAGAACGGGCTTTCCCACCATGTTGATCAGCACCCCACCGACCGGCAGGCCGATCCCGCGCAGCTCCGCCACCACGTCCACGGTCTCCTGCGTGGGCATCTCCTCGAGCAGGGTCACGACGTGCACCGTGGTCTGCCCCGAGCGCAGCACCTCCATGATCGATTCGGCCTGGTCGCGCACGGGCCCGACCCGAGCCAGGCCGGCGACCTGCTGGTTGACGTTGAGGAAGCGCGCGACGCGCCCAGTTGGCGGGGCGTCCACCACGACGGCGTCGTATCGGGCGCCGTCCGACTGGGACGCTTGCAGGGCTTGGCAGATCCTGCCGGTCAGGAACACGTCGCGAAGTCCTGGGGCGATGGTGGTGACGAAGTCCAGGACCCCCAGTCTGCCCAGGGCCCACCTCGCCCGACCGAGGTGGTAGACGGTCTGCAGGTACTCCAGCAGCGCATCCTCGACGTCAACGGCCAGGGCATGGACCTCACCACCGCCCCTGGCCACCGCGACGCGACGCTCGGCGTAGGGCAGCGGCGGGCAGCCGAACAGCTGCGCGATGCCCTGGCGGCCCTCCACCTCGATGAGCAGCGTGCGCCGGCCCCCCGAAGCCAGCGCGATCGCGGCAGCCGCCGCCAAGGTCGTCTTGCCGGTGCCTCCCTTGCCGGTCACCACATGCAGTCGGGCGCCGGGCCAGTCGCCGGGGTCTGAGGGCACGTCCTCGACCCTAACCTCATCGGGTACCACGGCTCGCCACCGGTTCAGCGGCCGATGATGATGCTGGCGTTCAGGCTGAGCACCATACGGGCAGCATAGGTGCGAAATCCCCGTGCCACACCGATGCACGTCAGGGGCTTGAGCACAACGGTCACCTCGTGCCCACCGTGCCACTGGGCGATCAAGTAACACCAGACGCACACCTGGCGCGGAGTCCGGACCGGGTGAACGCTGCTGCGCGTTAACGCTGGTCGACGCCCCACCCGGTTCTTCCCGATCACGACCTGGCGTCAAGTCAGCCCGGCTGGAGTGCGACTGGGAGTAGTTCAGCGTCGTGCGAGGCGTCGGCCGCTGTCGTTGCTGATCGGCCCAGTAGTCCTATAGCTGTCCTGAAGTGCAATCTGGGTTCCAAGCGGCGCGTGTGAGGGTTCGGTAGACGGTGGGTCGGGAGATGTTGAAGATCTCGGCGAGGTCGGTGATGGTGTAGGCGCCGCTGGTGTGCCTGCGGCGGAGTTCGTTCTGCTGCTTGGTCTAGGCGTGCTCCGACCGACACGGAGATCGTGGAGGAGGCTGGGCGGTGGCTCGAGGGCGTGGACGTCGACATACCTGACCCCACCACCACATCGTGGGGAACCCGTCGGATCCCCAGTTCTTCTCGCCATACACCTGGGCGTCGCTGAGCCTCCACTTTTCACGGCCGATCGTGGCTGTGCCGGCGGCCCG
>Ga0209539_1002050_pt1 | contig 10713 bp, 10 predicted proteins | sample BarGraNGADG00312_2_FD_184499 | JGI IMG/M metagenome (GOLD analysis project Ga0209539, IMG submission 184499) | Arctic peat soil microbial communities from Barrow, Alaska - Barrow Graham LP Ref core NGADG0011-312 (SPAdes) (version 2) | ecosystem: Environmental > Terrestrial > Soil > Wetlands >... | reverse complement strand
ACGGGTTCGCCTGCCTGTTCATCAGCCACGACCTCGCGGTGGTCGAGATCCTGTCCACCCGCATCGCGGTGATGCATGAAGCGAAGCTGGTCGAGGAGGGGACGCGCGACCAGATCCTGCGGGAGCCCAAGGACGACTACACTCGCCGACTGCTGGCGGCCGTGCCGGTTCCCGATCCCGCCGAGCAGCGAGTGCGCCGCGAGACCCGCGACCGGCTCCTCGAGGAGGAGGCCGCCCGGATGGGGATGCGGGAGAAGGTGCCGCCGGTCGACCGGTCCGATGTCGAGGAGATGGAGACCGCGTTCAAGGCGGACCACGAGGCACGCAACGCCGGGCGTCGGATCTGGGGCCGGGGCAAGGGCTGACGCGCCGTCGCGGCAAGGTGCAGTAAAATCGGTCGGCGCGCCCGAGGAATCGGCGCGCGCTCCCACACCTCTCCTCGAGACGAGTACCCCATGCCCGTGCGCTCCGACCTGCGCAACGTCGCGATCGTCGCCCACGTCGACCACGGCAAGACCACCCTCGTTGACGCCATGCTCTGGCAGTCCGGTGCCTTTGGCGCGCACGCGCACGTCGAGGAACGCGCCATGGACACCGGGGACCTCGAGCGCGAGAAGGGGATCACGATCCTCGCCAAGAACACCACCGTGCGGTACCGGGGCCCCGCGGCGGCTGCCAACGGTGAGCCGGACGGGGTGACCATCAACATCATCGACACCCCGGGCCACGCGGACTTCGGCGGTGAGGTCGAGCGGGGCCTTTCCATGGTGGACGGCGTGCTGCTGCTGGTCGACGCCTCGGAGGGGCCGCTGCCGCAGACCCGCTTCGTGCTCCGCAAGGCGCTCGAGGCCCAGCTTCCGGTCGTGCTGGTGGTCAACAAGGTGGACCGGCCCGACGCCCGTATCGACGAGGTGGTGCACGAGTCCACCGACCTGCTGCTCGGCCTGGCCGCCGACCTGCACGAGGACGTCCCCGGGCTGGACCTGGACGCCGTCCTGGATGTTCCGGTGGTCTACGCCTCGGCCAAGGCGGGCCGGGCATCGCTCACCAGGCCGGCCGACGGGTCGATGCCCGACAGCCCCGACCTCGAGCCGCTGTTCGCCACCCTGCTCGAGCGCATCCCCGCCCCGACCTACGACGAGGGCGCCCCCCTGCAGGCGCACGTCACGAACCTCGACGCCTCCCCGTTCCTCGGTCGCCTGGCCCTGCTGCGGATCCGCAACGGCACCCTGCGCAAGGGCCAGACCGTGGCGTGGGCCCGGCACGACGGCAGCCTGCAGAACGTGCGGATCACCGAGCTGCTGGCCACCCGTGCCCTGGACCGGGTACCGACGGCGGAGGCCGGCCCGGGTGACATCGTCGCCGTGGCCGGGATCGCCGACATCACGATCGGCGAGACGCTGACCGATCCCGACGACCCGCGCCCGCTGCCGCTGATCACGGTCGACGACCCGGCGATCGCGGTCACTGTCGGCATCAACACCTCGCCGCTGGCCGGCAAGGGCGGCAAGGGCGCCAAGCGTCACAAGGTGACGGCCCGCCAGGTCAAGGACCGCCTGGCCACCGAGCTGGTCGGCAACGTCTCGCTGCGCATCCTGCCCACGGACCGGCCGGACACCTGGGAGGTGCAGGGCCGCGGCGAGCTTGCCCTTGCGGTGCTCGTGGAGCAGATGCGCCGGGAGGGCTTCGAGCTCACTGTCGGCAAGCCGCAGGTGGTGACCAAGGTGATCGACGGCGTGGTCCACGAGCCGATCGAGCGGATGACCATCGACGCCCCGGAGGAGTACCTGGGCACGGTCACCCAGCTGCTGGCCGGCCGCAAGGGCCGAATGGTCACGATGGCCAACCACGGCACGGGCTGGGTGCGGATGGAGTTCATGATCCCGGCGCGGGGACTGATCGGGTTCCGCACCTCGTTCCTCACCGACACCCGGGGCACCGGGATCGCGTTCTCGATCGCGGAGGGTCACGAGCCCTGGGCCGGTCCGATCGAGACCCGGTCCAGCGGTTCGCTGGTCGCGGACCGGACCGGCGTCGTGACCGCCTACGCGTTGGTGCAGCTCGCTGACCGCGGCTCGTTCTTCGTCGGGCCGACCGATGAGGTCTACGAGGGCATGGTGGTGGGCGAGAACACCCGTGCGGAGGACATGGACGTGAACGTCGCCCGGGAGAAGAAGCTGACCAACGTGCGGTCGTCCACCGGCGACGAGCTCGAGCGGCTGACCCCGCCGCGGCGGCTGACGCTGGAGGAGTCGCTGGAGTTCGCCGGTGACGACGAGTGCGTCGAGGTCACCCCGTCCATCGTGCGGATCCGCAAGGTCATCCTGGATCGGGAGGAGCGCGCAAAGCTGGCCGCGCGCGCCAAGCGGCCGTGACCTCCTGGGCCGACGACGACGCCCGCGCGGCCGGTCGACGCGTCGGCGGTCTGCTCGCGGTGCACGCCCACCCCGACGACGAGACGATCAGCACCGGTGCCCTGCTGGCGACCTGGGCGGTCTCGGGTGCGCCGGTCACCGTGGTGACCTGCACCCGCGGCGAGCGCGGCGAGGTGATCCCGGCGGGGCAGGCGGACCTTGCCGTCGATCCCGCCCGTCTGGCCGCGCATCGCGAGCTCGAGCTTGCCGCAGCGCTCGGCGCGCTGGGCGTGACCGGGCACGTGTTCCTTGACCAGGTGCCGGGCTCCGGCGTCGGGCGCCACTTCACCGATTCCGGGATGGCGTGGGTCGGTCCTGGTCGAGCCGGGCGGACCGAGGACGCGTCCGACGACGCGTTCGTGCGGATCCCGCTGGACGACGCGGCCGGCCGGCTGGCGGACCTGATCTGCGAGCGGCGGCCGGACGTCGTCGTCGGGTACGAGCCGGAGGGCGGCTACGGGCACCCCGACCACGTGCAGGCGCACCGGGTGATGCGCCGTGGCCTCGAGCTGGCGGCCGGCCGCGGACCGGCGTCGTACCGCGTGCCTGCGGTGCTGTGGGCAGCGGTGGACGTCGCTGCGCTGCGGGCAGGGCGGGCCGAGCTCTCCGCGGACGGCGGGCTGACGCCTGCGGGTCCTGACGAACCGGCCCCGTCGGCTGCCGTTGACCCGGGCCTGGTGGACATGTCCGTCGACGTGCTGCCGGTGCTCGACGCGGTCATCGCCGGCCTTCGTGCGCACGCCACCCAGGTGCAGGGAGTCCGGGCGGTGGCGGGCGGGGACGGCCGGGCCGCCGTCGGGTGCTTTGCCCTGAGCGACGCCGTCCTGCAGCCGGTGCTGCGCCGGGAGTGCTACCGGTTCGACCCGGACTGGGCGCTGGCGCCGGTGCGGTGGCCGGACGGCGTGCGCGCCGGGATAGCCTGACCGCGTGGCGATCCTCCGACCGATGCTTCGCTTGCTCGGCTGCGCTGTTGTTGGTGTGCTCGTCGCCGCCGTCGGGACGGGTGTTCATCGGTACAACCCGCCCGTCGGCCTGCTGCTCGCGCTGCTGATGGTCGCCTCAGCCGGAGTGCTGGTGCGTGCCTGGGCGGGGCCCTGGGGAGTGGTGGTGCTCGGTGCCGTACTGCTCGCGGTGATCATCGTGCTCGCGCGTCCCGGCCCGGGCGGGGACGCGCTGGTCGTGGCGCAGCCCGTCGGATACGGCCTGTTCGGGAGTGTGCTGGTGGTTGCGGCGGTCGGGCTGCTGCCGCGAGGGTGGTTCAGTGACCGGCCGATGGGCGGTGTCCCCACCCGAGACACGCCCGCACCGTAGAGTCGTGCGCGGCGGGCGCTGCGGCCGCCAGGTCCGGCACGTCAGCAGGAACTGCAGGGGAGGGTCATGACGGAACGCCCGGAGGACGTCACACCTGACCACACCCAGGCAGACCCGGTGGACCCTGACGTCACGCTGGAACGCGAGTCTGGGGCGGGCGTCGAGTCTGGGGCGGCTGTCGACCCGGAGCCCGTCGTCGAGCCCGCAGCGGACGCGGCTGTCGAGTCCGGGGCAGAGGTCGAGGTGACCGTTGAGCCGGAGCCGGAGCCGGAGCCCGAGCCGTCGGTCGACTCGCGCGACCTGCTGCACGACGACGACCGGCCCACCGATGGCATCTCCCCGGTGCTGTCGGTGCTGCCGGCGGGGACGGCGTTGCCGAACCTCGCCTGGGTGGCCGACCGGGCGTCGTTCGCGGCCCGGGCGCGCAGCTGGTCCACCGAGGTGGTCGATCCGCTCGTGCCGGCCGGCCTACCGTTTGTGCCTGACGGCTCGCCGTTCGCGTCGCCCGTGCCGGCCGGCCCGCCGCTCGCCGAGCCCCCCGGCGCGCCGGCCGCGCCCCCGCCACCTCCCGGTACCCACGCACACGCCGCCCCGCCGGCAGAGTCGGACGCCCCCACCGAGACGCTGCACCCCTCCGCACCCCTCCGAGCCGCGCACGTCGCACCCTCGGTGGTGTTGGCATCGCCCGCCTTCGCTGCGCCCGCGGTCGCGGCCCCGCTCCCGGGCCCGCTCCTTGGCGCAGCGCGCTCCGCCACGGGCCTGTCCTCCATCACGGGCCTGCGCTCCGCCACGGGCCTGTCCTCCATCACGGGCCTGCGCTCCGCCACGGCCCCGCACGTCATTCGGCCTCCGCGCTCCACGCCAGGCGCCGCATCCGACGTCCGGAACGGTGCGGACGAGCCCCCGGCCGGCCCGCGCCCGCACCGTCGGCGTCGCCTCGCCATCGTCGGACTGGTGGCTGCGGCGCTCGTCGTCCTCGGTGGCCTGTACGTCGGTGTCCTGTGGCTGTGGGCCGACCGGGTGCCGCCCGGCACGACCGTCGCCGGCGTCGAGATCGGCGGCCTGCAAGGGCCAGACGCGGTCAACGTTCTCGAGGACTCGCTCGGGGCGGCTGCGACGGATCCGCTCCCGGTCGCCGTCGGCGACAATCGGACCACGCTCGACCCGGCCACGGCCGGCCTGTCCTTCGATGCGACGGCGACCGTCAAGTCCCTGACGGGCTTCGGCTTGGAACCGGTGCGGCTCTGGGAGCAGCTCTTCGGCGCGGACGTCGCGAAGCCGGTGAGCGAGGTGGACCTGGAAGCGCTCGCCGGAGCCCTTGGGAGCGTCAGCGAGGGCCTCTCCACGCCACCGGTGGACGGGACGGTCTCCTTCGTCGACGGCCAGCCGCAGTCAACCGCCCCTGCGGACGGCGTGGCCCTGGACATCGACGGGTCCGCGGACCTGCTCGCCGCATCGTGGCTCACGGCGGCTCGACCCATCGAGCTGGCGACCGTCGTGGACACGCCCTCCATCGGCCAGGTGCAGCTCGACCGGGCGGTGACCGAGCTCGCGGTGCCGTTGACCGAGGGTCCGATCAACGTGGCCGTCGCCGACCAGGTGGCCGAGCTGCCCGCCGACGTCCTCACGTCAGCGGCGTCGTTCGTCCCGCAGGACGGTGAGCTGGCCCTGCAGATGGACGGGGCGCTGCTGGTCGAGGCTGTGCTCGCCCGCACCACCAACCTGCTGACCCCGGCCGCGGACGCCTCGTTCGCGTTCCAGAACGGGGCGCCGGTCATCGTCGCAGGGCAGCCCGGCACGACGCTCGACCCGGACGCACTGGCCGGCGCCGTCGCGCAGGCCGTCACGACCGCGGACCGCACCGCCGCGGCCGAGCTCGTGGAGACCGACCCCGCCGAGTCCACCGCCGAGCTGGAGGCGCTGGGCATCACGCAGGCCATCTCGGAGTTCTCGACGCCGCTGACCAGTGAACCGCGCCGCACCGGCAACATCATCAACGGCGCGAGCAAGATCAACGGGACGCTGATCCGGCCGGGTGAGGAGTTCAACCTGGGGGACGCGCTCGGGCCGCTCGACGCCGCCCACGGGTACGTCCAGGCGGGCGCCATCGTCAACGGCGAGCACACCAACGCCTGGGGCGGCGGGCTGTCCCAGATGTCGACGACCACCTACAACGCCGCGTACTTCGCGGGGATGGAGCTCGTCGAGCACCACCCGCACAGCGAGTGGTTCTCCCGGTACCCGGAGGGCCGCGAGTCGACGATCTTCACGCCGGAGATCAACCTGCGGTGGAAGAACAACACTCCCTACGGCGCGCTGGTCCAGTCCTGGGTCGAGGGCGGTCGGGTGTACGTCCGGATCTGGAGCACTCCGTACTGGACCGTCGAGTCCACCACCAGTGGCCGCTCCGGCGTGACGTCCCCAACGACCGTGTACTCCCAGTCGCCGACGTGTGAGGCGCAGTCCGCCGGCAACTCGGGCTTCACGGTCACGGTGACGCGCAGGGTGCTGCTGAACGGGGTCGAGAACAGCACCGAGTCGTGGACCGTCCGGTACAAGCCGCAGAACGCCATCGTCTGCGGACCACCCCCCGGCTGACCCTGCGGCGCTACTCCGGCTGCGCCGGCTACTCCGGCTGGGTTGGCGGCAGTGTCCGGGGACGGCCGCGCCCCGGCCGGGCTGGCGGCACGACCTTCCCGATCGCGATCTCGTCCGCGGCGACGGTGACGTCGCCGCTGCGGGTCCGCACCAGCACGCTGTCGTCGTCCGTTGCCAGCAGCTCACCCAGCACGTCGCTGTAACGCCCGTCCGGGAGCCTTCGGCGGACGACGACGCGTGCACCCACCGGCCAGTCGGTCCACCCCTTGTTCATGGCAACCCTCCCGGTCGGGCCGAGCGCCCTCCTGGGGGATACTAGGTCAGACCCGTGCTCTTTCGGAGGGATCGCCCGTGACCTACGTGATCGCCCAGCCCTGCGTTGACGTCAAGGACAAGGCATGCGTCGAGGAGTGCCCCGTCGACTGCATCTACGAGGGCAAGCGCTCGTTGTACATCCACCCGGACGAGTGTGTGGACTGCGGTGCGTGCGAACCGGTCTGCCCGGTCGAGGCGATCTTCTACGAGGACGACGTCCCCGAGCAGTGGAGCGAGTACTACCGGGTCAACGTGGAGTTCTTCGACGTGCTCGGTTCGCCGGGCGGCGCGGCCAAGCTCGGTGAGATCGACCACGACCACCCGATCATCGCGGCGCTGCCCCCGCAGATACCGGCCGTCTGACGGCTGTGGGCCTGTTCACGGCCGGTCTGCCGGACTTCCCCTGGGACACCCTTGCGCCCTACGCCGAGCGGGCGCGGGCGCACCCCGACGGCATCGTCGACCTGTCGGTCGGCACGCCTGTCGACCCGACGCCGGAGGCGGTCCGCCGGGCGCTCGCGGACGCCGCTGACGCGCCGGGGTACCCGACGACGCAGGGGTCCGCCGCCTTCCGGGAGGCCGTGACGGCGTGGTTCGCGCGACGTCGTGGCGTGCCCGGCCTCGACCCGGCCGCGGTCCTGCCCACGATCGGCTCCAAGGAGCTCGTCGCCTGGCTGCCGTCCCTGCTGGGACTGGGCCCGGGCGACGTCGTCGTGCACCCGGAGGTCGCCTACCCCACGTATGACATCGGCGCTCGCCTGGCCGGGGCGACGGCGCTGCCGGCCGACGACGTCGCCGCCTGGGCCGACCGCAGCGACGTGCGTCTGGTCTGGCTCAACTCGCCGTCGAACCCCACCGGGGACGTCCTGGGCGTGCAGCAGCTGCGCGCCGTGGTGGCGGCGGCCCGTCGCTCGGGTGCCGTGGTGGCCGCCGACGAGTGCTATGCGCTGCTCGCCTGGGAGGAGCCCTGGGCAGGTGGGGGAGTGCCGAGCCTGCTCGACCCCCGGGTGTGCGACGGGGACCACACCGGGCTGCTCGTGGTGCAGTCGCTGTCCAAGCAGTCCAACCTCGCGGGCTACCGCGCCGCGTTCGTCGCGGGCGACCCGGCCCTGGTCGGGCGCCTGCTCGAGGTGCGCAAGCACGCCGGGATGATGATGCCCGACCCGATCCAGGCGGCGGCCGCCGTCGCACTGGCCGACGACGACCACGTGGCGGCCCAGGTGCAGCGGTACCGGCGGCGCAGGAGACTGCTGCTGGCCGCCCTGGATGGCGCCGGGCTGGTGGTCGACGGGTCCGCTGCCGGTCTGTACCTGTGGGCCCGGATGCCCGGTCCCGGCCAGGACAGCTGGCAGACCGTCGCCGACCTCGCCGATCTCGGGATCCTGGTGGCGCCAGGGACGTTCTACGGCCCGGCCGGCGGGCGCCACGTGCGCATCGCCCTGACGGCGTCGGACGAGACGATCGCCCGTGCGGCGGCCCGGTTGACCGGGGCATGAAAGGCGCGACACGGAGGTTCACCATCTGCTTTACTAGCGCTTGACCTAGCCGCTGTGCCCCCATGGTGACCATGGCCGATGATGGTGCAGAGACTAGGACCTAGGTCCCAGTTCGATGGGGTCTGCTGCGGCGGCCCCCCGTACCGTCGTCGTCGGCGAGCAGGCCCGCGTGCATGACCCCCGGTTGACCGCCGGCAGGGTCGACAAGGAGGACGCATGACCCAGCCCGTGACCGGATCGGTCCAGCTCCGCGTCGATGACCTGACCCTGGACCTGCCCCGCCTGCCGGCCACGGCCGGCAACGACGGCGTCGTGGTCTCCGCCCTGCTCAAGGAGACCGGCCTGGTCACGGTCGACCCCGGCTTCATGAACACCGCGTCCTGCACCTCGGACATCACCTACATCGACGGCGACCAGGGCCTCCTGCTCTACCGCGGCTACCCGATCGAGCAGCTGGCCGAGAACTCGTCCTTCCTCGAGGTCGCATACCTGCTCATCCACGGTGAGCTCCCCAAGTACGGCCAGCTGGACGGCTGGGTGGAGCGGGTCGAGCGGCACACCCACCTGCACGACAACTTCAAGGCGCTGATCGGTGCCTTCCCGCCCAACGCCCATCCGATGGCCGTGCTGTCCAGCGCGGTGTCCGCCCTGCCGGGCTACTACCCGGAGAGCGTCGACCCGTTCGACCCGGCCACCGTCGAGCTCGCCACCGTGCTGCTGCTGGCCAAGGCTCCGACGATCGCCGCCTACGCGCACCGCCGTGCGCTGGGCCAGCAGATGATCGGCCCCAACCGGGGGATGGGGTTCGTGGCGGACTTCCTGCGGATGGCCTTCCAGCCGAACGGGTCGCTGTACGAGGCCGACGAGGCAATGGTGAAGGCGCTGGACCTGCTGCTCATCCTGCACGCCGACCACGAGCAGAACTGCTCGACGTCGACGGTGCGCATCGTCGGCTCGAGCCACGCGAACATGTACGCCTCGGTGTCGGCCGGCATCAATGCCCTCTCCGGACCCCTGCACGGCGGCGCCAACGAGGCGGTGCTCCGGATGCTCACGGAGATCCGCGACGCCGGCGGGGACGCGACGGAGTTCATGCGACGGGTCAAGGACAAGGAGGCGGGGATCCGCCTGATGGGCTTCGGCCACCGCGTCTACAAGAACTACGACCCGCGCGCCGCGATCGTGAAGAAGGCGGCAGACGCCGTCCTGTCCAAGCTCGGCAAGCGCGACGAGATGCTGGACATCGCCATGGGCCTGGAAGAGATCGCGCTGCACGACGACTACTTCATCGAGCGCAAGCTCTACCCGAACGTCGACTTCTACACCGGCCTGCTCTACAAGGCCATGGGCTTCCCGACGCGCATGTTCACCCCGCTGTTCGCGATGGGCCGCATGCCGGGCTGGATCGCCCAGTGGCGGGAGATGATGAAGGACCCCGCGACCAAGATCGGTCGGCCGCGCCAGGTGTACACCGGTCCGGTGCAGCGGGACTACCTGGAGATCCACGGCCGCTGAAGCAGGCACCCGGAGCGGTCCCGCCGGAGTCAGTCCGCCAGGACCACCAGCACCTGACCCGGCGCCAGGTCCGTCGGTGCATCCGGGACCACCGTCCAGGTGCCCTCGGCGCGGTCCCACACCGACGTGCTGTACCGCACCTCGGTGACCGCCAACGGCTCGGCAACGGCCACGGCCCAATGGGCGACGGCCCAGCCGACCCGCTCGGCATGGTCGGGGGAGGCGATCAGCGTTGCGGCATCCAGGACCACCCCGGCCTCGGTCACGGTGCCCCCGATGCCCAGGTCCCGTTGCGCCCGGGCGAGCAGCGCCTGGGCGTCGCCCGGGCCATCCGGCGGAGCCAAGGTGCAGGTCACCGTGCCGGCGGAGTAGCCGTACATGGCCGACGCCCACGCCCTTGCGGCCGCCTCGTGCTCGCCGTAGGCCTCGGGGAAGCCCGATCGCTGGACGGCCTGGGCGGCCTCCGTGATCGGCAGGTCCTGGTAGCCGTCCACCTTGACGAGCGCGTCGTAGAAGGCGGTGGTGGCGAACACCGGGTCCATGATCTGCTCGACCGTGCCCCAGCCCTGGGAGGGGCGCTGCTGGAAGATCCCGACGGAGTCCCGGTCGCCGTGGGTGATGTTGCGGAGCTTGGACTCCTGCAGCCCGGTGGCGATCGCGATGGTCAGGGCGCGTGCCGGCAGCGCCCGCTGTAGGGCCTGGCCGGCGAGGAGTGCGACGGTGTCGGCCTGGTCGGGTTCGAGGTACCAGTCCGTGCCGTCGAGGGAGGCCGCGCACCTGATCACCTTCGGCACGGCGTCCGTGCGGTTGAGCAGGGCGGCGATCCCGGCGGAGGCGCCGACAGCCACCCCGATGAAGCCGACCGTCGCGACGAGCGCACGAATGCGACGTCGGCGGGCCGCGCGGCGTCGGGGGGATTCGGCCGGCGAGCCGACCCGAGGAGAGATCGACACGTCAGTTCGCATGCAGGTCCGGGTTGAGGGCCACGCCGACGCCCGGCCGGGGCAGCGCCTCGACCGCACCGGTGACCGAGTTGCGACGGAAGAGCAGCCCGTCGCGGCCGG
>Ga0209539_1002049_pt1 | contig 10715 bp, 8 predicted proteins | sample BarGraNGADG00312_2_FD_184499 | JGI IMG/M metagenome (GOLD analysis project Ga0209539, IMG submission 184499) | Arctic peat soil microbial communities from Barrow, Alaska - Barrow Graham LP Ref core NGADG0011-312 (SPAdes) (version 2) | ecosystem: Environmental > Terrestrial > Soil > Wetlands >... | reverse complement strand
CTCCACGCCGCCCTAGGCGGCGTGGAGGCGCCCTCGCGCCCGGCGCCGCTCGTCGATCCCTCCGCCCTCACGTTCCGCGACGTCCCTCGGGTCGCCATGGCCGGCGGCAGGCTCCTGCCGCCCCGCCGGCGCAGGGCAAGCTTCCTCGAGGTTCGCCAGGGCCTCCGCGACCGGCGCGACCGGGAGACCGCGTATGAGGAAGCGCAGCGCTGCTTCAGCTGCGGCGCCTGCACGGCGTGCGAGGAGTGCGTCGTCTACTGCCCCGAAGGCATCCTGACCCACGTGGGCGAGGCTGACTGCACGTTCGACGCGGACTACTGCAAAGGCTGCGGGCTGTGCGCGGCGCAGTGCCCGCGCAGCGCCCTCGCGATGCTGCCGGCATGAGGAGGGACGCGAGATGACGAGAACCGTCGTCCCTGGCAACTACGCCGCCGGCCACGCGCTCGTTGCGGCCGGCGAAGCCAACCGCGCCGCCCGCGGCTGCTGCGGCGGTGTCTACCCCATCACGCCCCAGACCGAGATCATCGAGTACGTCATGGGAGCGCGCTTCAGCAAAGGGAGCTTCGTCGCCGTGGAATCGGAGCACAGCGCCATGGCGGTCTGCATCGGCGCCTCGCTCGCGGGAGCCCGCTCCTTCACCGCCAGTTCCTCCAACGGACTCCTGTACATGACGGAGAACGTCTTCGCCGCCGGACTGGCACGGCTGCCCATCGTCATGGTGGTGGCCAATCGTACGGTCGGTCCGCCATGGAACATCTGGGTCGACCACGGCGACAGCCTCGCCCTGCGCGACGCGCCATGGTTGCAGTTCTACTGCGACTCGCATCAGGACCTGGTGGACACCATCCTGCTCGCCTTTCGCGTCGCCGAGGACCCGCGCGTGCTGCTCCCCGTGATGGTAGCCCAGGACGGCTTCCTCCTCTCGCACACCAGCATGGTGGTCGACCTCCCGCCGCAGGCCCTCGTGGACGCGTACCTGCCGCCGCTCGACCTGGCGTTGCGCGCACGGGCGGACCGCCCTCGCACCTATGGACAGATGATGGGCCCGCGCGAGACGGAGCGGCACCGCGCGGACATCCAGGCGGCGATGGACCGGGTGCCGGAGGTGCTCGACGAGGCCAGCGCCGACTTCGCGCGCGTCTTCGGCCGCCGGCCGCACGGCGCCTTCGAGGCGGAGCACACCGCCGACGCCGACACGGTGCTCATCGCCTCGGGAACCACGGTGAGCACGCTGCGCCGTGTCGTGGAGGCGCACCGCAACGCCGGCGAGAAGATCGGGCTCGTGCAGCTCAAGCTCTTCCGCCCTTTCCTCAGGGACGAGGTCGCTCACGCGATCGGCGCCGCGCGGCGCGTGGCCGTGCTCGACCGCGACCACTCGCCGGGGTCGGGCGGCATCCTGTGGAACGAGATCGCGACCAGTCTGAGGGAGCGGCCCGACGTGCTGCTGCAGAACTACATCGTCGGGCTCGGCGGCGGCGAAGTCGACCCGCCGCTCATCGAGCTCGTGCTGGACGACCTCGCCGGCCGCGCACGCGCGGAGGCGCCCGTCATCTTCCCGCGGGAGGCGGCCTGACCATGGCGACCTCACTCCCAGAGCCCGGCACGGCGCCCCGTCCTCACCTGCTTCGCCCGGGCAACACGAACTGCCCCGGCTGCGGGATGTCGCTGGGCCTGCAGTGGCTCGACGAGACGCTCGGCGCGGCGATGCCGACGCTGGTCATTCCGTCGTGCTGCGCCATCGTCACGCCCGGGGCCTTCCCGACCAGCGCCTACGGCGTACCGACCGTCGGCACCACCTTCGCCAGCGCCGCCGCCGTGGCGACGGGCATCGCCCGCGTGAGACAGCTGAACGGGGAGACCGACCCGACGATCTGCTGGGCCGGCGACGGCGGCACCTACGACATCGGCCTGGCGACGCTCTCCGCCGCCGCCGAGCGCAACGAAGATGTCCTGTACATCTGCTACGACAACGAGATCTACGGCAACACCGGGGGGCAGCGCAGCGGCGCCACGCCGCGCGGCGCCAAGACGACCACGACCCCGCGCGGCAAGGCCGAGGCCAAGAAGGACATCCTGGGGATCATGGCCGCGCATCGTGTGCCTTACGCGGCGACGCTGTCGCTCGCCCACCGTGACGACTTCCTGCGCAAGATCCGCGTGGCTCTGGACATGCCGGGCTTCCGCTTCCTGCTCATGCTGTCGCCCTGCCCAACGGGCTGGAAGTCGGAGCCCACCGTGAGCGTTGAGCTCGTCCGCCTCGCAGTGGCCTGCGGTCTCTTTCCGCTGTACGAGGTGTTCGACGGCGAGAGCTACCGCATCAACGCGCGCCCCGACGGGACGCCACTCGAGGACTACCTGTGCCGACAGGGGCGCTTCCGCGCTGTTGAGTCGAGCCTGGACGATCTGCGCGCCCAGGTGGAACGCGAGTGGGCGCGCCTCGATAAGCTGGCGCGGGCGTTCCCCGCAACTCAGCCGGCGGGCTGAGCCGGCGCCGGGCGATCGCGCGGAGAACCTTGCTGAGAGCAATCAGTAGAGCTCTGGGACCGCAATCGGCTAGCCGACGTTGTCGCGAAGCACAGGTCCCAGCCGGTTCAGAGCGGCCTGGCCTGGTCGGCTGAAGGAGACGCCGTGGAGTCCATGCTCGCGCTCGTCAAGAACCACCGCGGACCCGGTCTGGCGCTCGAGAGCGTCCCCATCCCTAGCGCCGGCGCCGGAGAAGTGGTGATCCGTGTACTCAAGACCGCCATCTGCGGCACGGACGTGCACATTTACGAGTGGGACGAGTGGGCGCAGCGCACGCTGTCCGTGCCGCTGGTCGTCGGCCACGAGTTCGTGGGCAGGATCGTCGAGCTAGGAGACGGGGTGCGCGGCCTCGAGCTCGGGGAGCTGGCGACCGGCGAGGGGCACATCGTCTGCGGCCACTGCCGCAACTGTCGCGCCGGTCGCCGTCATCTCTGCGCGCACAGCGTGAGCATTGGAGCGACCGCCCCCGGCGCCTTCGCCGAGTACCTGGCACTCCCGGCGGTCAACGTCTGGCCGGCGGACGAGCGCATCCCGCTCGACACCCTAGCCATCTTCGACCCGCTGGGCAACGCCGTGCACACGGCGCTGTCGTTCGACCTGGTCGGCGAGGACGTGCTCATCACCGGCGCCGGGCCGGTCGGCTGCCTGGCGGCGGCCGTGGTGCGCCACGCCGGTGCGCGGCACGTCGTGATCACGGACGTGAACCCGACGCGGCTGAGCATCGCCGAGAAGATGGGCGTGTCGCTCGCCGTCGACGCGCGCACCTCCGGCCTGGCCGAGGCGATGGCTGCCCTCGGCATGCAGGAGGGCTTCGATGTCGGCCTCGAGATGTCCGGCAGCAAGGACGCCTTGCGCAGCATGATTGCCGCCATGGCCCACGGCGGCCGCATCGGGCTGCTCGGCTTTCTGGAGGGTGAGACCCCCGTCGAGCTGGAACGCGTGATCTTCGGTGGGCTCACGCTCAAGGGCATCTACGGACGGGAGATGTTCGAGACCTGGTACAAGATGACGGCGATGGTCCAGGGCGGGCTCGACGTCACTCCCGTCATCACCCACCACTTCCCCGTCGCCGAGTACGAGGAGGCGTTCGCGATCGTGCGCTCCGGGCACTCCGGCAAGGTCATCCTGGAGTGGCCGGCCGCGCTCGGTGGTGAGGGCCGCGAACAACGCCAGCCTGGAGGAGAGTCGTGATCATCGATGTCGTCAGGGATCGGCTCCTGCGCGAGCTGCAGGACACGCGCGATCAGGGCCTGTTCAAGGTCGAGCGCCAGATCGCCGGGGCGCAGGGCGCGTGGGTGCAGCTCGCCGACGGGCGCCGCGTGCTCAACATGTGCGCCAACAACTACCTCAACCTGTCGTCAGATCCGGACGTGGTGGCGGCCGCCGGCCGGGCCCTCGAGCAGTGGGGCTACGGCACGTCCTCCGTGCGCTTCATCTGTGGCACGCAGACGGTGCACGCGCGCCTCGAGGAGACCATCGCGAGCTTCCTCGGCATGGAGGCCGCGATCCTCTACTCCTCCTGCTTCGACGCCAACGGCGGCCTCTTCGAGACGCTCCTCGGGCCGGAGGACGCGGTCATTAGCGACGCCCTGAACCACGCCAGCATCATCGACGGGATCCGCCTCTCCAAGGCGCAGCGCTACCGCTACCGCAACTGCGACATGGCGGACCTCGAGGAGAGGCTCAAGGAGGCGCGGGGTGCGCGCACCATCCTGATCGTGACGGACGGCGTGTTCTCCATGGACGGCGTCATCGCGCCCCTCGCGGACATCTGCGCGCTCGCCGAGCGCTACGGCGCCCTCGTCATGGTCGACGACTCGCACGCGCTCGGCGTGTTGGGCGAGCATGGGCGCGGCACGCCGGAGCACCACGGCGTCGGCAAGCGCGTCGACATCGTCACCGGCACGCTGGGCAAGGCGCTCGGCGGCGCCAGCGGCGGCTTCACGACCAGCTCCCGCGAGGTGGTCGAGCTGCTCCGGCAGCGCTCGCGCCCCTACCTCTTCTCGAACAGCCTGGCGCCGATGATCGCGGCGGCTTCGATCACGGCCATCGAGGTCGTGCAGAGGTCGCAGGACCTGCGCGCGCGGCTGCGGCGCAACGCGCAGCACTTCCGCGCGGCGGTGGAGGCGGCGGGGTTCGAGACGCGCGGGGCGGGCCACCCGATCATCCCGGTCATGGTTGGCGAGGCGCGCGACGCCCAGTTGATCGCGGCCGGGCTGCTCGAGCGCTCCGTCTACGCCGTCGGCTTCTTCTACCCGGTCGTGCCCAACGGCGAGGCGCGCATCCGCGTGCAGGTGTCGGCGCTGCACGAGATCGCCGACCTCAACTTCGCCGTGGAGCAGCTCGCCGCCGTCCGCGACGGCATAGCGGCGAGCTGATCGCGACCTCGCTCTGCGGCGCGGAGGGGCACTAGCGGCCGTGCGCCGCTGGGTGGGCCACGCTGGCTCCCGCGTCACCCCACTGCTTCACGCCGAACGCGACCCACTTCGTCCTGGCGGCCGTGTGCACTGCCGTCGCGGCGATCGAGGCCCTCATGCGATACGAGCCCTCGACCTCCGATGCGGCGGTCGCTCGAGGCCTAGCAGCGCTCCTTCACCCAGCTCGCAAGCGCCGGAGCGAGCACCGTCTGGGAGCGGCTGCTTACGTAGATGCCGATGTGCCCGCCCGGGAAGGGCAGGGTCGTGACGTCCTTCGAACCCACGTAGCGCTCGAGGGCCATGGACGACGCGGGCGCGACGAGGTGGTCCTCCGTGGCGTAGATGTTGAGGATCGGCATGGTGACGCGCCCCAGATCGATGCGCTCTCCGCCGATCTCGAGCTCGCCCTTGATCAGCTTGTTGTCCTGGAACAAGTCCTTGATGAACTGACGGAACGTCTCCCCGGCCTGGTCGGGGCTGTCGAAGATCCACTTCTCCATGCGCAGGAAGCTTCTCATGCTCTGCTGCTGGTCGAGGATGGAGACGATGCCCACGTACTTCTGCGCCATGAGCTGGAACGGCTTGAGCATGAGGAAGCCGCCGTTCATGAAATCCCCCGGCACGTTGCCGAGAGTGTCCACCATGCCGTCGACGTCGAGGCTCTGCACAAGCGTTTGGGGACAGTGTCGAGGCGTGGCGCCGCCGGCCACAACTGACGCCAACGAACCCCAGCCACCCCCACCTGAGCGCACGCATTTGGGTTGCAGAGGGGTTGCAGCAGGGCTCTCGGGAGGTCTCGCAGAGGGCTCGTGGGAAACGATTGCCCTGCAAATCATTCGTGGACCGCAGGGGAGTCGAACCCCTGACCTCCGCCGTGCAACCACCCACCACTCTTCGGCTGCCGGGACTGGCGACGCGCGTCGAGTGGACCGCCCCCCGGGCCCCCGCCTCTACGGCAACCAGGCCGGAAGGCTGCCCGCTCCCAGCACCTGCGCCGCGGCGGGAGCAGCCGGATCGACGATCCAGAGCCGCCCCCGGTCGACGGAGTTGCCGAACGCGCTCAGGGTGTAGGCGAGGCGGCTGCCGTCGGGCGCCCACGAGAGGCCGGTGGCGTCGCGATCCGCGTAGCGCCCCACTGCGGCGAGCTTGTCCGCGGCGAGGTCATAGATGTAGATCCGCGTGGCCTGCGGGGCGCTCAGCGCGATGCCCCAGAAGGCGATCCTGGCGCTCTGCGCGTCCCAAGCGGTCGCGTCGCGGCCCGCGAGCTGCGTGTTCTTCCTGAAGAGGCGCTTGCCGGTGACCACCGCGCGCACCGTATAGGTCGCCGCCACGTCGGAGCCCGTGGTCGAGCTGATCACCAAGCGGCCGTCGGGCGAGACCCGCGGGTCGCGGAAGGCGCGGATGTCGAAGCCGCCGGAATAGCGGTTGCGGGCGATCACCCGCGGCGTGGCGCCGCTGACCAGCCTGAGCGACAGCAGCTTCTCGCTGACGAGGCGGGTGCCGGGCTGATCCGGGTCGCGGCCGGCATCGCTGAGGCGCACGTAGACCAACCTGGGGGCCTGCGCCGCCACCGAGGGCTCAGTGCCCTGCAACTTGCGGAACCAGGCCGACTTGCCGGTCGCGACGTTGAGCACGTAGAGGCGGTCGTTCAGCGCGTAGGCGCCGATGGCCGTGCGCGACCCTGAGACGAGGAGCCTGCTGTTCGAGAGCCAGGTGATCGCGTCGACCTGCTTGACGCCGCGCGCTGACAGCGAAAGGGCCCTGAGCGTCCCGGCAGCGATGTCGTAGACGAAGACCCGCGGGCCCCTGGTGGACGGCAGCAGGGCCAGCCTGACCCCGCTAGGCGACGCTTCGATCTGCTCCGGCCGGAACGACAGGTCGACGAGTTTGGTCGCGCCGGCGGCGGGCGCGACGCTCCACAGAGCGTCGCGTCCGGCCTCCCGGCGCACCACGGCGATCGACGACGGCTGTGGCGTGGGTATGGAGTGCGGCATCGGCGCGGCGGCCGTAGAGGTGTGCGAGGATGCCGTGCTCGCACGCGCGCTCCCGCCGAGCATTTGGGACCCGCCGATCAGAGCGACGGCGATGGCGAGCGCGCCGACGGCCACGACCGTCAGGCCCGACGCTGTTCTCGGCTGGCGCATGGTTACCCCCTAGATTCCGCTTTGCGATCACGCGCAGCAGGCAGTGCTCGAGATACCGTGGCGGCAGCCGCCGTTGTCGCGCCCGTGCCGAGCGTGGATACATCTCTTTCCCACCCTTGGTTCACGGCCAAACTCGCAACGACCGGAGCGCAGCGGGCCTGCGGCTCGCTGTGCTCCGCTACGTCGAGGGCTTCTACAATCCGCACCGGTGGCACCGCGATCAAGGTTCGCATTCTGGTGGGTGGGTCTGTGCCGGTACGCCCGCCAGTGCTTCCGGGCTAAGGATCTCGTCGAGCCGCTCCTTGCTCAGAAGTCCACTGGACAGGACGATGTCGTGCACAGTCCGACCTGTCGCGGCGGCCTCTTGCGCGACAGCGGTGGCCTGGGCGTATCCGATGATGGGGTTGAGCGCGGTCGCAAGCCCGATTGAGTTTTGCACCTGGGTCCTGAGGTGGCTGACGTTTGCGGTGATTCCTCCGACGCAACGTTCAGCGAGGGTGCGACATCCCATCTCTAAGTGCGTGATGCTTTCGAAGAGGGCGTGCGCGATGATTGGTTCGAACGCATTGAGCTGTAGCTGACCGGCTTCAGCGGCAATGCTGACGGTGACATCGTTTCCGATGACTTCGAAGGCAATCTGGTTGACTACTTCCGGGATGACCGGGTTGACCTTCCCGGGCATCATGCTCGAGCCGGCCTGCACCGGGGGCAGGTTGATCTCATTTAGTCCTGCCCGAGGGCCGGAGGACAGGAGCCTTAGGTCGTTGCAGATCTTGGACAGTTTGACGGCAACACGCTTGAGTACACCAGAGATTTGGACGAAGGACCCCGAGTCCTGGGTGGCTTCGATGAGGTTCGGCGAGATGACCAGGGGAATGCCGGTGAGCTCGCTCAGATAGCGGCAGGCCAGCTCACAGTACCGAGGCGGGGCGTTGAGTCGCGTTCCGATGGCAGTGCCACCCAAGTTCACCTCCTCGATGAGTCGACAGGCTTCAGCGAGTCGGTGCTCATCTTCACCGATCATGATCGCGTAGGTCGTAAACTCCTGTCCGAGCGTCATGGGGACGGCGTCCTGGAGCTGCGTACGTCCAACCTTCACTACCTCGGTCAAGGTGGCCGCTTTGACGGCGAAGGTGGTGCGCAGAGCAGCCATCGCCTCGAGCAGGCGATCGGCGGCCCAACGCAGCGCTACTTTCACTGCGGTAGGGTAGACGTCGTTGGTGCTCTGCCCTTTGTTGACATCATCGAGCGGATGCAGAAACCTGTACGCACCGCGCTCGTGGCCGAGATGCTCCAAGGCTCGATTGGCGATGACCTCGTTGGCGTTCATGTTGGCTGAGGTCCCGGCGCCGCCCTGGATAACGTCGACAACGAAGTGCTCACGCAGGTGTCCAGACCGGATTTCCTCGCAGGCCTTCAGAATCGCTGCGGCCTTGTCAACTGTGAGCAGACCCAGGTCACGGTTCGCCGCGGCAGCAGCGTGCTTCACGGACGCCAAGGCGTTGACTAGATCCGGGTATGCCGAGATGGCGATACCGGTGATGGGGAAGTTCTCCCAGGCACGCAGAGTGTGGATGCCGTAGTATGCGTCGGCAGGCACCTGACGATCACCAAGAAGATCGTGTTCGACGCGATTCTCGGCACGAGACATCGTTTGCTCCTCGATAGCGGTTGACGGGTCTTCCCTGCGAGTCGGGGCATGACTAGCTGGACGCGTGAGATCGCTGCGCTCACAGGATGAGGCAACTCAGAATATCGCAGGATCAAGCCGTTCGTTGTTGCGATTGCGCCCGTGGCAGACCTGGTCGGCGGCGAGGCGGGGCGTCGGCGTCGTTGACAGCGCACGACTGGGAGGAGGTCGCGTCGTCACAACGAGCCCCAACGAACCCCAGCTGGTCCCACCTGAACGCACGCATTTGGGTTGCAGAATGGTTGCAGCAGGGCTTTCGAGGAGTCTCGCGGAGGGCTCGTAGCGCACGATTTCCCTGCAAATCAGTGGTGGACCGCAGGGGAGTCGAACCCCTGACCTCCGCCGTGCAAGGGCAGCGCTCTCCCAACTGAGCTAGCGGCCCACGGGGCGTAAGCACAGCGCAGCCCTCGGCCGGATGCCGCCTACCGCTCTCAGCGGCGCCCCCGGCCCCGTCCGTCGTCGCCGGGGCCTCCATGCAGTGCGACCACGGACGCGTCACGCCACGCAGCACGTCCACCCCGAGGGAAAAGCCCTTGGCTGCGCCGCCTGCAGCGCGGCTTCTTCGAGTCGTCGCCGGGGATGGAGCGTAGCTCCTCGCGGCGCGCGGTGCCATACTGGTGCTGCCCCGCATCGCGACGACCCGGGCAGACGAGCGACCCGATGAGGAGACGACGGCGCTCCCGGAGCGGCCGTCGCAGTCGACCCGCACCCTCGCCGTCACTGCGCGGCAGTGGGACCACTGACACAGGGAGGATCACATGCCGTTCACCACCGTCTTTATCGCCCATGTGCCGGACGCCGACCCAGAGCGCGACACGGCGCTGTTGGAGACGGACCTCTACAGGCTCTTCAGCGTGCTCGTGAGGGACACCGACCAGGCGGTCGAGGTCTGCCGCCGACTCGTCGCGGAGGAGGCCCTGGACTCCGTGGTCCTCTGCCCCGGCAACACGCACGCGGACGTAGCTCGGATCACCGCGGCCTTGAACGGCGCCGTGTCCGTGTCGGTCGCCCGCGGCGACAACCCGAGCGGGCGGATCGCCCGCGAGGCCATGGAGCGCGCCGGCTGGTTCGGCGGCGGCGCCGGCGCGTAGGAGCGTTCGTGACGCGCGGCGCGGCGAAGCCCGGCCGCAGCGTCGTCATTCGTACCGCAGCGCCATTGTCGGCTCCACGGACGAAGCTTGCTGGGCCGGGCCGATGCCGGCCCGCGCAGCGATCTGGCGCAGCTCGCCAGTACCGTGTGTTCTACCGGACGGCCGCCCATGTCCAGGTCTCACCGTGCGCCACGCCGCTCGCCAGGTGGAAGTCGACGAACTGGAGTGAGACTGGCGCTCCGGCCGTCTGTGTCCCGTTTCTCCCTCAGCCGCATAGGAGCCGGGCAGCAGCCGGGCCACATGATCCAGAAACGGCGGCACGACTGCGCCGAACGGGAGCCGGGCATAGCAGAGGAAGGTAGAGGCCGGCGCGCTCCAGGCCGGCGACCACGCCGAACAGTGGAGGGCAACATCATGGAGACGCGCAGACTCGGCAGCCGGGGGCTGGAGGTGTCGGCCGTGGGTCTCGGCTGCATGGGCATGTCGGAGTTCTACGGCGCCACCGACGAGGACGAGGCGGTGGCGACCATCCATCGCGCCCTCGAGCTGGGCGTGACCCTGATCGACACCGCGGACATCTACGGTCCGTTCACCAACGAGCGCCTCGTCGGGCGCGCCATCGCGGGGCGGCGCGACGCGGTCGTGCTGGCGACGAAGTTCGGGAACGTGCGCCGCGAGGACGGCAGCTGGGTGGGCATCGACGGCCGGCCGGAGTACGTGCAGTCGGCCTGCGACGCCTCGCTCAAGCGCCTCGGCGTGGAGCACATCGACCTGTACTACCAGCACCGTGTGGACAAGAAGGTCCCGATCGAGGAGACCGTGGGTGCGATGGCCGAGCTCGTGCAGGCGG
>Ga0209539_1002044_pt1 | contig 10730 bp, 8 predicted proteins | sample BarGraNGADG00312_2_FD_184499 | JGI IMG/M metagenome (GOLD analysis project Ga0209539, IMG submission 184499) | Arctic peat soil microbial communities from Barrow, Alaska - Barrow Graham LP Ref core NGADG0011-312 (SPAdes) (version 2) | ecosystem: Environmental > Terrestrial > Soil > Wetlands >... | reverse complement strand
TTTTGGTGTTAATGCGTAAGCCACCATGAAAGCTTTAGGTGACTATTGCGGCGGGGTTCCACCTCTTCCCATTCCGAACAGAGAAGTTAAGACCGCCAGTGCCGATGATACTGTCCGCCAGTTGGCGGATGGGAGAGTAGGTCGTCGCCATTCTTTTGAAACTCCATTCCTTTAATGGGATGGAGTTTTTTATGCACTAAAAAGTTCAGGATTAAAGTTCATTGTTTACTTTTACTTCGAGACATCAATTAAAACGATATACGGAGCATCTATGAAAAATGGAAATAAAATTAAAGTAGCTTTTCCTTATGAATTATACAAATCTTTCAAGAAATTACCAATCAATAATGTTTTTCCATGTTCTGCTTTATTTAATGATGACCTAATCGGTGGACTGCTATTAACTTGTTCCTCAAATGATTTAAAGCATTACAGTATCACACCATTAAGTTTACCACAACCTGATCTAAAATTCAGGATGCTTAATCTCGCCCAAAATATTTACCTGATAGAAATACACTTGCTCTTTGATTCAGATAAAATCTTAAAACTACAATTAGATCCAATCCATCCAAATGTTAAGATGTTATTTAGTTTGTTAATTAGCAAAAGATCCATATCATTTCATTTTTACAACGAACAGACAGATTTATTGGCATCATCTTACACAAGCTTGGGCGATGAAGAAATGGATTGGCTAATTCGAAACAATAAGTTGATAGATAACTTAAAAGGGAACAAGGATTATCAGCAACTTGTGCAGTATATATCGGAACAAACAGATATCAATGACAAAATATTTTTATTTAATTGCAATAAAACTATTGAACAATCATTTATCAGGAAGAATCAGAAAGTGATAAAATTTCTTCATTAACTTACAAAATATCAATATCATACGGCATGAGCGAATATCAATTCTATGAATTTAAATCGATAGATAAACCACTTTCGAAAGAAGATAAAAACCAAATTGGGACTTGGTCAAGTCGGACAAACCCAACAAATACAGGGGCTATTTTCACCTATAGCTATGGAGATTTTCCAAAAGATGAGGTTAGCGTTGTTGAGAAGTATTTCGATGCTATGTTTTACATTTCAAATTGGGGTACGGTCCGGCTCATTTTTAAGTTTCCAAAGGAAATTTTCGAAGTTGACCGAATCAAACAATATTGCATTGAAGATGGATTGAAAATGATTGAAAAATCGAATTGTTTTATCCTGGAATTATCATTTTCAGAAGAGGAAGGTGGTAGATGGATAGATGGTGAAGGATGGCTTGCATCATTGGTTTCTTTACGGGAAGATATCATGAATGGGGATTATCGTTCGTTGTATTTAATCTGGCTAAAAAACAGTATTGCCGCAATTGAAAATGAATGGGGTAATTCCGATGAAAATCAATTGGAGCCACCCGTTCCAATAGAGTTATCTGAACTGAATGGTGCATTGCATGACTTTATTGAGATCTTCGATATTGACAAGGATTATATAGTTGCTGCTATTGAAAATAGTCCATCTTTAATTGATGAAAAAACCACTGGGACTGAATGTTATATTGAGAAATTATCTGAGTCTGAAAAGCACGAATTCCTTGTACGGTTACTTAATAACGAAGCTTTATTAAGTGCAAAGCTTAGAAATCGGTTAAAAGAATTATCAGGGCCTAATCATTCGATTGTTCAGGAAAGCAATAGAAGATCTGTTGGCGAATTGGCCAAAAGAGTTGAAGGGATAAGGCAAGGAAGAAAGATAAAGAAGAAAAAAGAAAAGGAAGAAGCGTACCTGCAAAAGATGAACGACCTCAAATTGCACCAAAACGACTACTGGACAAAAGTATATCAACTTATCGCTGATAAAAATTCCAAGGCTTATGATGAAGCAATCAAAGTTTTAAAAGACCTGAAAGAACTATCTATCCATCAAGGCTCTTATCCTGATTATTGCAATAAAATTGATTTGATAAAGAATAAATATAGTCGGTTGTCAGGATTAACCAGCCGGATTTCGGATGCGAAACTTATTTGAAGTTGATATTTATTTGAATTTTACCGCAAGCGGCACAATGAACTAAACGTATGTCGGGAAGTAAGATGAACTGAAAACCGGTCGGATAAAGCTTTAAAACACTCTTCCGCGATTTCCGGTCGGTTGTTTTCTCCTGAAAGGTGGCTTAGGAAAACATGGACCAATTCGGGTCCGGCATGATCGCGAATCAATTCGAAGGCTTGATCGTTCGATAAATGCCCTACTGCGGAAGCAACCCTGCGTTTCAAATGATACGGATATCCGCCATCCCAGAGCATTTTCTCATCGTAATTGGTTTCAATAAACAAGGCATGGCATTTACGCAAGTGTTGTATGACTCTTGAACAAGCTTCACCGATATCGGTAAAAACTCCAATGTGCCAATCGTCATGTTCAATCCTAAAGGAACAAGGTTCAGCAGCATCGTGGTTTTTCAGAAAAGGGTGAATGGTAAGTGAACACAAAGTAATCGGTTTCTCAGGAGTAAAGATCTGAACCAGTTCTGGCGCTTCACCAAACTTTAACGAATTCAGCGTGCCTTGGGTAAACCATGCCGGAATTCCCAGCCGTTTGCTTAATACACGGACTCCATGAACGTGGTCGCTGTGTTCGTGAGAAATAAATATGCCGCGAATTTTTGAAGACAGCAAGCCCGCTTCGTCCATACGTTGAAGAATTTTCTTTGTCGAAACCCCTGCATCAATCAATACTGCATCCTGTTCATTGCCAATATAATAGCAATTTCCGTTACTTCCCGAAGCCAATGCGCAAATTTCAATCATGATAAAAGTTCCAGGTTTCAAGTTCCAAATTCCAAGTTCTCACTGCTTAATAATGTTAACCGGATTTGATTTTCTTGTTTCTTATTTCTAGTTTGAGTTATTGAATATTTGAAGTTTCACTTCCCAATAGTTCCATTACCTGTTCGGGTGTAATTTCGCTGCCTTTTAAGATATAGTGCGCTTTTTCGTAAAAGGGGCGACGCTTCAACATCATTCCATCAATGAATTTGTGCAACTCATCAGGCGATTTTCCTTTGATGATCGGGCGTTCGGTTTTGGCACAAATAAGGCGGTTGACAAGCGAATCTGTATCTACATCAAGGAAAATACAGAAACCGGTATTGTTCATCACTTCCATATTGTCGAAAAAGCAAGGAGCTCCGCCGCCTGTGGCTACAATCACATTATCGAAAGCTGAAACTTCCTTCAGTACATTTTGTTCCTTCAGGCGGAATCCGGCTTCGCCTTCTTCAGCAAAAATATGTGGAATTGTCCGAAAATATTTCTCTTCCAGAAATGTATCCAAATCAATAAAAGCGAGGTTTAATTTTTTGGAAAGCAATCTTCCCAACGTTGATTTCCCACTTCCCATGTAGCCGATTAAGTATATTCTCATAGATCAAGTCAAAAGTGAAAAGGCAAAAGTATTAAAACTCCAGTGTCATTTGATTTGGTGGTTCTTCGCCATCTTTTGGTTGGTCGATTCCAAACAACATATCTTCAATATCAGGAATAACGATGTCAGGTTTCTTTTCATCTTCAACGTTCTCTTCAATAGGTTCCTCGTCTGAAATTACAGGTTCGAGTTCGGTAATTTTGCTGATTTCATAGATCGAAAGACGTTTTCCCTTTGCTTTGTATGACTTAACTCCAATAAAATCAGCTATATCATCAATTGTTTCCGGTTCACGGCCATCATTTTTGCCACCAAATTCAAGTTCCAGTCGTGGATGTCCTACCCAGGTAAAACAGATCAGTTTATTGTCCGGAAATTCGCCAATAAAACCAACTTCTTTCTGTGATTCGTCAATCTGGAAGCGTTTCACGTAATAATAGCCTTGTTCTGCATCAAGATAAACGGCAGTAAGTGTTTTTTGAGGATTGTATTTTTCGATGAGCAGGATTCCATCGTTGAAATGGTTCGATAGATCAAAGTTGCAAATCAGGTATTCCCCATTTTTATAGATTACCAAAATCATATCTTCTCCTGAAAATTCACCAAGGTATTTACCACGATTGTCAGAATTAAGTCTCCGTACATCTTCGTCGAACCATATTTTGCGGCCACCAAGCGTTGAAATCCCTTTTTCCTTAAGCGCTATTTTATGAATTTCAAACTTGGTCAGAATATTGCCCATCGACGCACGTCCTTTGATCGCCAATTCTCCGAAATCTACCTCGAAAATGAGTTTCTTGATGCGAGGTTTTGGTTTCAGGGTAACCCGCAACACTTCTGCTTCACCATTCGGATTTTCGCTGAAATACAAAATGCGCGAACCTGGTGTTCCCTGGGTCAGATCGTATTCTTTGTCGCGCGTGACACCGGTTACAGCTATGCGCTTCATGAAAATGAACCCATTTTTTCCATCGCGGTAAACCACATTGTAGATGGTTCGGTTGTCGTTTTTCTTGAAAATTGCCACGTGCAGGATATTTTTTCCGATAAATGCTTTTTCGGAAACCTTGGAAACGATATAGGTTCCATCTTTCCTGAAAACAATTACATCGTCCATGTCGGAACAGTCGCAAATGTATTCGGCTTTTTTAAGGCTGGTTCCCACAAATCCTTCAACACGGTCAATATAGAGCTTTTCGTTCGCAACCACCACTTTTGAAGCAACGATGTTCTCAAAATTCCTGATTTCGGTTTTGCGCTCCCGGCCTTTTCCATATTTTGACCGAAGACGTTCGTACCAGGCAATGGTGAAAGGAATAATGTTTTCAATATTCTTGTTGATTTCTTCAATTTCGGCTTCGATGGCCAGCAAATGATCGTTGGCTTTGTCGGTATTGAATTTCAGGATTCGCGCCATTTTTATTTCCATCAGGCGCAAAATATCTTCGCGGGTAACTTCCCGTTTTAGTTTGGATTTCCATGGGATCAGACGCATGTTAATATGGTCGATCGCTTCATCCATATTGGCTGAATCTTCAAATTCTTTGTCTTTGTAGATGCGCTCTTCGATGAATATTTTTTCGAGCGATGAAAAATGCCAGGCTTCTTCTAGTTCTCCACGTTTGATTTCAAGTTCCAGTTTCAGAAGCGCCACTGTCTGATCTACGTTGATTCTCAGGATCTCGCTGACACCAATAAACTTCGGTTTGTCGTGCTCTATGATACAACTGTTGGGCGAAATTGAGATTTCACAGTCGGTGAAGGCAAACAGTGCATCAATGGTTTTATCTGACGACATTCCGGGAATAAGATGAATTTGTATTTCAACCTTGTCAGAAGTGTTGTCGTCAATCTTTCTGATCTTTATTTTGCCTTTATCGTTTGCCTTAATGATAGATTCAATCAGCGTGGAAGTTGTTCTGCCAAACGGAAGTTCATTAATTACCAGCGTTTTGCTGTCTTTTTTCTCAATTTTTGCCCTGACTTTAATCGACGATCCCCGAATTCCGTCGTTGTAACGAGAAAAATCGCCTGAACCGCCGGTTGGAAAATCAGGATATAATTCAAATTCTTCACCACGTAAATGGGCGACAGCTGCATCAATCAATTCGATAAAATTGTGGGGCAGGATTTTGCATGCCAAACCTACAGCAATACCTTCGACACCTTGAGCAAGCAGTAAAGGGAATTTCACCGGAAGTGCAATTGGCTCGCGGTTACGTCCGTCGTAAGATAATTTCCAGTTGGTTGTTTTCGGGTTAAAAACGACATCAAGCGCAAATTTCGACAAACGGGCTTCGATGTAACGTGGAGCAGCGGCACCATCGCCTGTAAGAATATTTCCCCAGTTTCCCTGCGCATCAATCAGTAAATCTTTTTGTCCAAGCTGAACCAGTGCATCACCAATTGAAGCATCGCCATGAGGATGATATTGCATTGTTTGACCGATGATGTTGGCCACTTTGTTAAAGCGACCATCGTCCATCATATCCATTGCATGTAAAATCCTTCGCTGAACAGGTTTTAATCCATCCTCAACATACGGAACGGCACGCTCAAGAATAACATACGAAGCATAATCAAGAAACCATTGCTGGTACATTCCCGACAAATAGGTTATGCCATCTTTTTTTTCTTCCTTCTGGAATTCTTCCTTGTTGGTATTTTCTTCAATCATTTTTGCTCTTTGCAATCAAATATTCATTCAGTATTCTGATCTTCACTTTCGAAAAGCGATTAGATAACATCCTTTTCAACATACAGATTATCAATGATAAAATCCTGACGTTCAGGTGTATTTTTCCCCATATAAAATTCAAGCATCAATGGTACCGATTCATGTTTTTTCATCAGAACCGGGTCGAGACGGATATCAGCGCCAATAAAATTCTTAAACTCATCAGGAGAAATCTCGCCCAACCCTTTGAAACGGGTAATTTCGGCAGTTTTTCCAAGTTTCTGAATGGCTGAAACACGTTCTTCTTCCGAATAGCAATAGTAAGTTACCTTTTTGTTCCGAACCCTGAAAAGTGGAGTTTGAAAGATGAATAAGTGTCCTTGCCGAATCACTTCAGGGAAGAATTGAAGGAAAAACGTGATGAGCAACAAGCGGATGTGCATTCCGTCAACATCGGCATCGGTAGCAATAATCACCTTGTTGTAGCGCAAATCGTCCATGCTTTCTTCAATGTTCAGGGCAGCCTGCAACAGGTTGAACTCTTCGTTCTCGTAAACCACCTTCTTGCTCAATCCATAAGTGTTGAGTGGTTTACCTTTCAGGCTGAATACGGCCTGTAAATTCACATCGCGCGATTTGGTGATCGAACCACTCGCAGAATCGCCTTCAGTGATAAAAATCGAGGAATTTTCGCGTGCCTCGTGGGAACTGTTTAAATGCACCCGGCAATCGCGCAGTTTCTTGTTGTGCAGGTTGGCTTTTTTTGCGCGCTGTTTTGCCAGTTTTTTTATTCCTGAAATGGCTTTGCGTTCGCGTTCCGATTCCTGAATCCTTCGCAATAACACTTCGGAAACATCCGGATTTTTATGCAGGTAATTATCGAGTTCTTTTTGAACGAAATTTGTCACAAAGTTACGGACACTTGGCCCATTGGGTCCAATATCTTTCGATCCAAGTTTTGTTTTGGTCTGTGATTCAAAAACGGGTTCTTCAACTTTAATGCTGATGGCGGCCACGATTGAAGCCCGGATGTCGGAAGGATCGAAATCTTTTTTGTAGAAGTCGCGGATGGTTTTAACGATGGCTTCGCGGAAAGCAATCAGGTGAGTACCACCCTGGGTGGTATGCTGGCCGTTTACAAACGAGTAGTAATCTTCGCCATACTGATTTCCATGGGTTATGGCTACTTCAATGTCGGTGCCTTTTAGATGAATAACCGGATAGAGCGATTCTGATTCCTGATATTCTTCGAGCAAATCGCGTAAGCCGTTTTTCGAATGAAATTTTTCTCCATTGAATTCCATTGTAAGCCCGGCATTCAGGAAAGAATAGGTTTTCATCATATTGATTACATAATCATCGATATAATGAAAGCTCTTGAATACTTTGAGATCAGGAATAAATGCAACATAAGTACCATTGGTCTGGTCAGTTGTCGTGACCTCTTGTTCCTCTTTCAGAAGCCCTTCGCTGAAGTTGATTTCTTTTACTTCTCCTTCGCGGTACGATTTGATTAAAAAGTGACTCGACAAAGCATTCACAGCCTTGATGCCAACGCCATTCAATCCGACCGATTTTTTAAATACTTCGGAGTCGTATTTTGCACCTGTATTCATTTTCGAAGCTACGTCGAGCAACTTTCCAAGCGGGATACCACGGCCAAAATCGCGAATGGTAACCAATTCGTCGCTGACATGCACTTCAATCTTTTTTCCATTCCCCATCATAAATTCATCGATGGAGTTGTCAACCACTTCTTTGAGCAAAACATAAATTCCGTCGTCACTTGCCGAGCCATCGCCCAGTTTGCCAATGTACATCCCTGGGCGTTTCCTTATATGTTCCTGCCAGTCAAGTGTTTTTATTGAACCTTCATCGTAATTCGATACCATATCACATCTCAATTTGCAACAAATATAAAGAAAACAAAAGTGGATTCATGTTTTCCGACCCCGACAATAACTAACAACAAATAGTTGAAAACTTATTGAAAAAACATTGGTTTTCGGGCAGATAAAAATCATAATTCAACCAAATATCCGTTTGATTTACAGGGGTAACCCAAGTTGAAATATTGAGGCTTTGTATCTACATTGCTTTTATGGAGCGAATATTGACGGGGGTTTCATATTTAATTATCTTTGCGCCGACATGTTTGGAAAATACATTTACATAGTTTTAGCTGCTCTTCTGATTGTTATTCAGGCCAATGCACAATTCAGACCAGAAGGTTTACCTTTGGGAGGCTCAATGGGTGGAAACACAGGGCAAAATACCGGAACCGACCAGTCGGGCAAGGATAAGAAAAAAGAAAGCGAAAAGAAAAAACCAAAGATTCCTTCTGTAATAAAAGTTTGGCAATTAAAAGATCAGGGGTCAAGGATAAGCCCTTCAGAATTAGATACAGCACTTACATTTTATCAGGTATATCTGCCTTTTGAACAGCTCAGCATCAGTAATAATTTTACCGGAAACAATGGTGGGGCTTACCAGACAAACGATTTTTTTAAACGTACATTCAATTCTGATTTTTATTTCGCACGTTCGTTCGATGCCTATTCCCTTACTCCTTCGCAGATCAACTATTTTAATACTACAACTCCATATTCACTGCTCGATTACACTCAAAGTGAAAACAGTAATGTGAAGAATGAAACACGGTTCAATGTTACTCATTCTCAAAATGTGGATAAAAAGCTGAACTTCGAATTCATTTATAACCAGAGCAAATCGCAGGGGCAATATCCTTATCAGGTGAATAAGTATCACAGTATTGGAATTGCAACCTCCTATAAATCCGACAATTTTGTATCTCATGCAAATGTCATCTTTAATAGGCTTCTGACCCAGGAAAACGGAGGGATTCAGGCAGGTCAGTTGTTGACAGATCCCAACAAGAAGACCGAAGATTATATCACAAATTTGGATGACGTGTCAAATAAACTTGAGAATAACACTTTTTACACTTCGAACGAATATCGCTTAGGAAAAACTGTGGAAGCTGACAGTGCCGAGTATTTGGTTGATACATTTATTCCAAGGGTTGGATTTATTCATGAACTTGAATATTCGGGCAATAAACGTAGGCTGACCTACGGTCTTCAGGACACTAGTTTCTTTAAGAATACCTATAACGATACAATAGTTACCGATAGCCTGAGCTATTCACGGTTGACCAATATTTTCCAGATCAAGTTTTATGAGGCTCCCGACCGGAAATTTACATTCGGGAAGCGCGCCTACATTGGCAACGATCAGCTTTGGTATAAGTTTTCAACTCCCGGGAAATACTATCCGCTGAAACAATCAAATACCTTTGTTGGCGGGGGAATCTTCAGAAATGAAGGAAAATTTTGGCAATTTGAAGCCAACGGAAGAATTTACCTTACCGGGTATCGCGCAGGTCAGACAGAATTGACCGGGTTCATCAATAAACCTTTAAGAATTGGCAAGGACACGACCAGCCTTCGTATTGAAGGTACCTTAAAAACTCTTGTGCCTGACTATTTTGACCAGTATTTTTATTCGAACCATTTTGAATGGAACAACCATTTTTCAAACATCAATGAACTGACCATAAAGGGAAGCATTCGTTCGCAGCAGTACCGTACAACTGTTGGTCTAAATTATTCATTGATAGGAAATTATATATACAACAACGAACAGGCTTTACCTGCTCAGGCGGGTAGCGAATTAATGATTCTTTCAGCGTATCTGAACAAGGATTTCGAAAGCAAACACTGGTTGATACGCACTCAGCTACTTGTTCAGAAAGCAAGCAACGACCACTACATTCATTTGCCTGATGCGGCAGGGTTTGTAAGTATAAATTACAGAACACTGTGGTCGAAGGTTATGCACACTCAAATTGGGGTTGATACCCACTACAATACTTCCTTTTATGCCGATGCTTATCAGCCCGGAACTGCCAGGTTTTACCTTCAGAGCTCACAGAAAATCGGTAATTATCCTTACATCGATTTCCATGTGAACCTGAAACTAAAACGCACCAGGATTTTCTTCAAACTGATAAATGTAGCCTCCGGATTTATGGGTGATAATTTTTATTCAGCACCCGATTATCCTTATTATCGTCGGACTTACCGGATCGGCGTTGCATGGTCGTTCTACGATTAGCTTTCGACTGTTGCATGCTCAGACACCGAATTGAACGACTGAATGGTTATTGAGACTGTTTTTATGTAACTTGTTTTTGAAGGCTCTATCTGTTCCGTCCGAATTCATATCAAAGGTTTGTTCAACTTCATCTCGCGGACGGTTAGCCTCATTTGTTTTCATTTTCTACAAATATTTCGCCCCGCTGGGGCTTTTTGAAACCACAACAAATCGCAAAGGCAATAGTGCCAGCGGCACAAAATATTTGTAGAACAACAATTAACCGTAATATCTGGAGTGCCGTAGGTACGAAACAGTTTTATATCAAAATTTACCCCGTAATATTAATTTTGAATTTTTAATTGTCTCATCTCTGGTGTTTCCCAGTTCTTCGTATATGGGCTTTGTAATATTCGACTGAATACTTCCCTGCTTTTTCAAAATCTCTATTAATTCGGACAGGATCATGGCGGTTGCTCCCCAGATTATTTCGCCATTGAAAGGGTAATAT
>Ga0209539_1002043_pt1 | contig 10730 bp, 9 predicted proteins | sample BarGraNGADG00312_2_FD_184499 | JGI IMG/M metagenome (GOLD analysis project Ga0209539, IMG submission 184499) | Arctic peat soil microbial communities from Barrow, Alaska - Barrow Graham LP Ref core NGADG0011-312 (SPAdes) (version 2) | ecosystem: Environmental > Terrestrial > Soil > Wetlands >... | reverse complement strand
TTTATCCGGCTAAAATTTATTGAGCTAAATGTTGAAAGAGCCTGTGAAGAATTAGCTTAATACAGGTTTCTTGGGAGTCAAAAGCACTTTGCCTTTTGCATCCTGTCTTGCCCAGTAACGGCTTCTTGCTTCCTCTGGATCTGCGCCTACAGCTATATAAATTTTCGTCCTGGGATTTATAACTACTTCCTGCATTCTTGTTATATCCGGTGTTTTGAAAACGCTTTGTTTTTTTTCTTGCATGATATTACCCTATTCTTTTAATTAATTAATATTAAATTGCTATTAGTGAATCTACTTTACAAATTACAATATTTGTATTGCAAGAAACACTCAAAAATGCTTCAGTTCATCATAATCTATATAAATGTAATTTAAGTGTTAAGATCTATTCCTCTGTTCACCCTGAATTGTCACAGACCTCTTTAAATAGATGCTATCCTATTTAATATCTTAACTGATGTACAATTAATATGGACCAGAACTCTAATGTACATTAACAAATAAAAGACTGTAATGTTTACATAACGTGTCAAAGATAGTCAAAAAAACCGACCTATCCCGGTATTTAGGAATATTTAACACATCGGCCCAGAGAAGGCAATGGCCCCTCTGCCGCTTCGCGGCATCTCCCCTGAAGGGGAGCTAATTCGGTGTCTTAAGTTGAATTATGCTCTATTGCAGAGTATTAGTCCCGCTTTGCGGGATTGGGGGGCCGAAAATAGAGGTAGAGCCGTTACCACATAAAACTGCACTTATAGATACTGAAGTTATCTTTATTGTCGGTTACTCTCAGCGACAGGTTATGTTTTATCCCTTTTGTTATCCTTTTTTCATCAAATTTGTAAATCAACAGATCGTTTTTCTGATCATATTCAAACAGGCTCCAGTTTCCGTCTATTGATGCTTCATATGACTTTATTCCGGAAAGCTCATCAGTGATCTTAATTCTTATTTCCTTTTTACCGGTAAGATTTACACCTGCAACAAGTCCGTTAGCTGAAATAACTGGTGCAACAGTGTCGATCCCGATATAGAATCTGCCAAAGGAAAGAACTTCTGTTGAAAGATACCCGGAAGACCAGGTACTGTTCAAACCGCTTTTTTTCAGATCATTACCCAATTGAATTATCAGCATTTTAGATTCTTTCCCGGCAGGGATAATAATTGGTTTAATAGATAAAGTGTAAGCCTTTTGAACAGGAGTGAATTTATCCTGGATATAATGCAGATCAGATAACATATCTCTTGTCCCTTTTTCTTTTTTATAATTGAAGTTAAGCGTGTCATAAAGCGCCCCTTCAGGAATACTTATTGAAATATTTTCTGAGGAGAACTTATTGGTTCTGTTATAAGGCATTACTATGGCATTTTTATCAATAAACATGGCAACCGGCTGTGGCTTTTCCGATTTTGCTTTTATTTGAAATGATAAAACTGATTTATTATTGCTGGCGTCGGTAACTATAATTTCAGCACGATGTGATTTTTCGTCATTAAAATTGAATAGACCCCTGTTGATGACATTTTTATAAACACTCAGTTTATCATCTGGAAGTACAAAGGTCCTTTCAATATAAATATTCTCTTTCATATAAGTCTCATAATCAATATGGCTGTTAACATACCTTGACTCATCGAAATTAAAACCATCCATTGAATATTTAAAAATTGAAGTGCTGTCAATTAACAATTCAATTGAGTATACAGCACATTTATTAGGGCTGTCATTAAGCATATCGTAGGCTTTTATTCCGAATCCTGCAAGCCCGCTTATTGATATTTCATTTTCCTTGGGAATGTAATATATGCCACGGCCTCCCGAAACATTTATTCTTTTAGCTGTATTCTGTTTATTAATTAATGTATGGTTGTTGATAGGGTATATCACAAGTTTTTCGATAATTGGTTTGATATTGTCAACCATACCAAATTCAAAAAGCAGAGGATTGATTGGCTTTTCGGTATCTGATTTTCTGATTTCAAAATGAAGATGCGGGCCGCCCGAGCCTCCTGAATTCCCCGAATATGCAATAAGGTCACCCTGCTTAACTAGAAATTGTTCCCTTGCAGGAAATAGTGTAATCGGAAAGCTTCTTTTCTCATATTGCTGAGCTTTGACAAACTTTTCAATTTCCGGAGCAAATCTCTCAAGGTGTCCATAGACTGTAGAATAACCTGACGGATGTCTGATATATATTGCATTACCGAATCCTCCTGGAGTAACACTAATTCTGTAAATGAATCCATCAGCTGAAGCAACAACTTCTTTCCCTGTAACGCCCTGTGTTTTAATATCTAACCCTGAATGAAAATGGTCTATTCTCAACTCACCGAAATTGGCAGATAATAATTGAGGTATCTTTAAAGGGGATTTAAATATTGTTTTATCTTTAGGAATATCATTTAAGCTACTGTAGAACAATATACTAATAATAAAAAATCGAATAAGGAACATCATGTTCAATTTTTAAAAATATAGAGGTGTAAAGCTATACTTCTGGTTTATTTAGGCAAACTATTTAAGTTAAATTTTTTGAAAATATCATTAACTATATTAATTTTGTCCTAAAGATTTCATTATGTCCGGTCAGGGTTACGAAGAATTATCAATACTAAACAGAAAGCTGGATGAATTGTTGGATCGGTATAATACTCTGAAGCATGAAGTAACGGATCTCAAAAGCGGGAACCAGGTTTTGAAAAGCATGCTTGAAGAACGGGAAGATAAAATGAAAGAACTGGAAATTAAATACGAGAGGATTAAATTATCAGGAGCATTGTTGGGTGAAGGTGAAAACGCTTTTGAAGCGAAGAAAAAAATAACTGAATTGGTGCGGGAAATTGACAAATGTGTTGCTCTTTTAAACAGATAAGATATAGCAATGGATGATAAGCTTTCAATCAGGGTTAATGTGGCAGACAGATATTATCCATTGAAGGTAGAACGGGAAAATGAGGAGAAGATCAGGAAAGCAGCCAGGATGATTAATGAGAAGGTGCTGCAGTACAAACAGAGGTACACCGATAAGGATGTACAGGACTTTTTGGCGATGGCTTCCCTGCAATATGTGATTAAGCTCACAGAAGAAGAAGAGAAACTCGAAAAAGATTATCTTCCCGATGCCTTAAAGGAACTGATACAAAAAATTGATTCAGTTCTTGATACAAAAGAGTAACAGCGTTCTTTAAAATAGAATATTAAAATTGCCCGCATTGTTTCTTCATTCATTTTTGAAACTCAACAGTTAAAACTTTGGAGCGACTCTTAATTCAGGTAGAACAGGCCTCATCCCGATTCGTCGGGCTTCCTCCGGGAACAGTGGACGTTCAAACTGGATTAGTAGCTCCAGCCATTCAGACATGGGGTTTTATAAAAGCTGGAGGAACTTTGCGGGTTTTTTATTAAATATATATAATTTATAAAATTTATGATGACATTAATAATAGGAACATTAAGCAACGGGCTGTTGACTGTCTTGTGTATTTCGGCTCTTCTTTTTGGGTTTGGCGGCTCTTATTTCGTCTGGCAACTTGCTTTAAGAAGCAAAAGCCGTAAAATAGTAAGTGAAGCAGAGGCAGAAGCTGAAGTTATCAGAAAGGAAAAAATACTTCAGGCAAAGGAGAAATTTCTCCAGCTGAAAACAGAACATGAAAAGGTTATCAATGAAAAAAATAGCAAAATAGGACAGGCAGAAAACAGAATAGCTCAGAAAGAACAGACGCTGTCGCAGAAAATTGAAGAGGCTCAGCGAAAAAAGAACGAGGCAGAAGCGATACGCGGAAATCTTACTTCGCAACTCGAGCTTGTAGACAAAAAATCAGAAGAATTAGCCCGGCTGCACAAGCAACAGGTTGAGCAACTTGAGGCTATTTCCGGTTTTTCAGCGGAAGAAGCAAAAAACCATCTTATTGAATCACTGAAGGAAGAGGCAAAAACAGGGGCTATGTCATATGTTAACGAGATCCTCGATGAAGCAAAAATGACTGCCAACAAAGAAGCTAAAAGGATTGTGGTTCAGACAATTCAACGGGTTGCAACTGAAAATGCAATTGAAAATGCCGTAACTGTTTTTCATATTGAGTCAGATGAAATGAAAGGTCGTATTATCGGCCGGGAAGGTCGTAATATCCGTGCACTTGAGGCTGCAACAGGGGTTGAGATTATTGTTGATGATACACCTGAAGCTATAGTTCTCTCTGCCTTCGACCCCATAAGGAGGGAAGTCGCAAGACTTGCGCTTCACCAACTGGTAACAGATGGAAGAATACATCCGGCAAGAATTGAAGAGATGGTTGAGAAGACCAGGAAACAAGTAGAGGAGGAGATACTGGAGGTAGGAAAAAGAACTACTATTGACCTGGGGATACATGGTTTACACCCTGAACTTATCAGATTGATAGGTAAGATGAAATACAGATCATCATATGGTCAAAATCTTCTGATGCACTCCCGCGAGGTAGCTAACTTATGCTCAATTATGGCCGCAGAACTTGGACTTAATGCAAAACTTGCAAAGAGAGCGGGGCTTCTTCACGACATAGGTAAGGTTCCTGATGATGAACCGGAATTGCCACATGCAATATTAGGGATGAAAATGGCTGAAAAGTACAAGGAGAAACCTGAAATATGCAACGCAATTGGTTCGCATCATGATGAAACTGAAATGACAACACTGATTGCTCCGATTGTTCAGGTTTGTGATGCAATTTCCGGTGCGCGTCCCGGAGCACGGCGTGAAGTAGTTGAATCGTATATTAAAAGGTTAAAAGAGCTTGAATCGCTTGCCCTGCAGTATCCTGGGGTTATGAAAACGTATGCGATACAGGCTGGAAGAGAACTTCGTGTTATAGTCGGCGCCGAAAAAGTGACAGATAAAGAGGCAGAAGGTCTTTCTTTTGAAATTGCACGTAAGATTCAGAACGAAATGACCTATCCCGGACAGATAAAAATTACAGTTATACGCGAAACACGTGCCGTAAACTACGCCAAATAAAATAATTTACAGTTATAAACATAAAAGAAGGGTATCTGCACAATTAGATGCCTTTCTGTTTATTATTACTTTGTTTAAGCAATTCTTTTTTTATCTTTGCGACCTGATAAAATTTCAAGCTTCAATGCCGCACATCAAACTTATTAATATTGTAGGAGCAAGACCGCAAATTATAAAAGCTTCCGCAATAAGCAGGGCAATCCGGGAAAACTATTCAAAAGATATTACTGAGATTATTGTCCATACAGGTCAGCACTACGATAAAGAGATGTCTCAGATCTTTTTTGATGAACTTGAAATTAATAAACCCCATTATAATCTTGGGGTCGGCTCGGCTCGGCATGGGAGACAAACTTCTCTTATGATTACTGGAATTGAGGATGTACTTTTAAAAGAAAAACCTGATTGTGTCTTACTTTATGGTGACACTAACTCAACGCTGGCAGGAGCTTTAGCTGCTTCAAAGCTTCATTTTCCGGTTATTCATATTGAAGCCGGACTCAGGTCATTCAATAAGACAATGCCAGAAGAATTAAACAGAATAATGAGTGACCATTCCTCAACACTTTTGTTCGCTCCTACAAATGCAGCTTTTAAAAACCTTATGGGAGAGGGATTCAGACCTGAAAACAGTCCGCCATACACAATCGATAATCCCAAGATCTATCTCACTGGGGATATAATGTACGATAATACTTTGTTTTTTGCCGGACTGGCAGAAAAAAAGAAGACGACATTTCTTGAACAGCTGTCACTTGCCAGAAACAACTATATCCTTGTAACAATCCACAGAGATACAAATACAGATGACATAGTACGGTTGAAAGAAATTTTTGTTACCCTGAATACTTTGGCAGAAGAAAAGGATATTATGCTTGTGATGCCTTTGCATCCAAGGACCATAGTTGCGCTTAAAACCAGACTTAAAAGCTTTTATGATGAGCTTAATCATTTTAAACATGTTAAGATAATTCCTCCTGTTTCATATCTCGAAATGATTCTTCTTGAGAAGAACTGCAGGATGATTGTCACTGATTCGGGAGGTGTTCAGAAGGAATCACATTTTTTTAAAAAACCATGTATTGTACTCAGGAAAGAGACTGAATGGATAGAACTTGTGAAGAATGGAACTGCAAAGCTTGTTGATGCTGATCCTGATCGTATTAGAAATGAATTCTTCAGTTTTATGGATTTACATTCAGATCTTGAGTATCCTGCCTTTTATGGTGATGGAAAAACAGCTGAATTTATTTTGAATGAAATACTTCTGATGTTCGAAAAAGAGTAGTTTTTTAACGTTAAATTCTGTTAAAATTAGTAATATTGCTTTTTAAAATTGCTGATGGAACGAATCTTGAAGGATAGAAGAGTGTTGGTTACTGGCGGAGCAGGTTTTATCGGCTCAAATCTTGTAGAATCTTTTTTACTTTCAGGAAACAGAGTAGTTTGTCTGGATAATTTTTCGACAGGGAAAAGAGAGAATCTGAAGTCATTCGCAAGCAATCCAAAGTTTAGACTTATCGAGGGTGATATCCGTAACTATGACGACTGTTTAAAAGCAGTTGAAAAGATAGATTTTGTTTTCCATCAGGCTGCTTTAGGATCAGTCCCCAGGTCTATAAAAGATCCAATAACATCTACTGACGTAAATATTGGTGGTTTTGTTAAAATGCTTTTCGCTGCAAAAGAATCGGGTGTTAAAAGATTTATTTATGCCGCAAGTTCGTCCACGTATGGGGATCATCCGGATTTACCGAAAGTTGAAGATAAGATTGGTTCTCCTCTGTCTCCTTATGCGATAACCAAATATGTTGATGAACTTTTTGCCGCAAATTTTTCAAAGACTTACGGAATTGATGTGGTAGGGCTACGATATTTCAACGTCTTTGGAAGGCGCCAGGATCCTGATGGAGCTTATGCAGCAGTTATCCCAAAATTCGTGAAGATGATGATGAAGCATGAAGTGCCGCTTATAAATGGCGATGGATCTGTTTCCCGCGATTTTACTTACGTTGACAATGTGGTTCAGGCCAATCACCTCGCTTCAGTTGTTGATAATAAGGCGGCTTTGAATCAGGTTTACAATGTTGCTCATGGAGAACGGACTTCACTTAATCAGTTATTCTTTCTCATCCGTAATCTGGCAGCTGAATTCGATAAAGATGTTTTGACAATTGAACCTGTTTATGGACCTGCAAGGGAAGGTGACATACCGCACTCGCTTGCATCAATTGAAAAAGCTCAAAAACTTTTATACTATTCACCGGCATTTAATGTCGAAGAGGGCCTTAAACAGGCTGTAAAATGGTACTGGAAAAATTTGTAACATATGTTACAATATGTATTTGAAAAAACAAATAATCAGACATATACAGGTTTCAGTTATGTGACTGACGGAGCGATAGCATACATTCTATCTAAGAATGGATTGTGACCTCACATTTATCTGCCAAAAATAACTTCCATCCGGGAAATCGATAAAAGTGTCTTACTTTCAGAAATAAATTAATAAATATTACCTACATTTGTACTAACGTATCTCGATATGATAGAAGCATTTAAAGGAAAAGTTGTAAAAGTATTTAAAAATCATTCATTACCACGGTGGTTAGTATTTCTTATTGATTCCGGAACAGTCTTTTTCTCCTTCCTCATCGCCTATATACTGCGATATAATTTTGAAGTCTACACCTTTGAAATTTCAACTGCAATCCGGCAGGCATATCTTGTTTTATTTATATATGCTTTATTCTTTTTAGTTTTCAAATCCTATTCAGGAATGATCAGGCATACCACAATAAGGGATACATATAAAATCATTATTGCGAATTTTAGTGCGCTGGCTGTTCTTTTTCTCGCTACTATCATCAGCCGTAACAATGGATCGTTCCCTCTTTTCAATATTCCATTATCGATACTGCTTATTCATTCCGGTGCAGTTACTATACTTCTGTTTTTCTTCAGGGTATTTGTAAAAATATTCTATGAATTTGCTTCCTCTTCATCTCACGAGCGTAAAAATGTACTGATATATGGTACAGGTGAAATGGGTATCCTGGTAAAAAGGCTTATTGAAGGAGATCCGAAAAATCAGTACAGGCTTATAGGTTTCATAGACGATGATAAAAAAATACAGGGAAAAATAGTCGACGGGTACCGGGTATACTCAAGGCAGGTACTCACTAAAGCTTTTATTGTGGATGAAGAGGTAAAGGTTTTTATTATTGCTATAAATAACCTTGTACCTGCGAAAAAGAAGGAGGTAATTGAATCAATGATCGGCTTTGGTTGTGAAATATTGGATACTCCCTCTTTTGATACATGGATGAACGGCCATCTTGAAGTTAAAAACCTTAAAAAAGTTAAATTCGAAGATCTCCTGGGCAGAGATCCCATTACTCTCGATCTTAAAAAGATACAAAATGGATTGATAGGTAAAACAATCCTTATCACCGGTGGTGCCGGATCAATAGGTTCAGAAATAGCAAGACAATTAACACGTTTTAAAATAGAACAGCTGATTATCGTTGATCAGGCAGAGACTCCTTCTTTTTATCTTGGTGAGGAGCTAAAAAGCAAAATGCCGGAATGCAATGCCAGAATAATAATTGGTGATGTCACAAGATCTGATTATATGGAAGGAATTTTCAGAAAGTACAGACCTGATATTGTCTTTCATGCAGCAGCTTACAAGCATGTACCCATGATGGAATTACATCCTCATGAAGCATTACGGGTTAATGTGGGTGGAACAAAAATCATCTCAGATCTAGCTATAAAATATAAAGTGGAAAAATTTGTCATGATATCTTCTGATAAGGCTGTGAATCCTACGAATGTGATGGGTGCTACCAAGAAAATTTGTGAATTGCTGGTTCATTCATTATCGCGCCGTGAAGGAATTAAGACTCAATTCATAACTACCCGTTTCGGCAATGTGCTGGGTTCAAACGGTTCTGTTATTCCGCTTTTTAATAAACAGATTGCAGAGGGTGGACCTGTAACAATTACGCATCCGGACATAACCCGGTTTTTCATGACCATCCCGGAAGCATGTCAATTAGTCCTTGAAGCAGGATTTATGGGCAATGGCGGAGAAATATACGTTTTTGATATGGGTGATCCGGTGAAGGTTTTGGATGTTGCAATTAATCTGATACAATTATCGGGATTTGAACCACATAAGGATATTAAAATAAAATATATTGGATTGCGGCCTGGCGAAAAACTATATGAAGAACTTTTTTCCGAGGATGAACCAATGATTCCAACTCACAACCCCAAGATAAGCATCGCTCAGGTTGCTGATTCTGATTTTGAAACGATAGACATTAAGATAGACAAGATACTCGGTACTCTTAACAAAATGTCAGAGACAGAGGTTATTGAAGAGATGCAGGAGATAGTACCTGGTTATAAAAGTAAATTTGAATTAATCTATCGATAGAAAGTATTGACTTGTACTTAATCGGGAACTGAAAACAATATACTTCCTCTATTATAAAATCCACACATAAAACAAAAAAGTGTTATTGATAAACCGAAAAAAGGTTTTTGTCAGTGGGTGTTTTGATATCCTTCATTCAGGACATATTGCATTTTTAAAAGAAGCAGCTCAATTTGGAGACTTGTATGTAGGATTAGGATCTGATAAGACGATATATGATCTTAAAGGACGTAGAACCATCAACTCGGAAGACGAAAGGTTTTATATGCTTGAAGCTTTGTCCTGTGTTCATAAAGTCAGGATTAATAAAGGAAGCGGGATACTTGATTTTTCAGAGGATATGAAATCTCTGGGTCCGGATATTTTTATAGTAAATGAGGATGGTAATACTCCTGACAAAGAGCAGCTATGCAAGGATTTGGGAATTGATTATAAAGTTTTAAAAAGAATCCCATATGCAAATTTGCCGGTCAGGTCATCAACATCTTTAAGAAAAGAAACTCCGATTCCTTACAGGATTGATCTCGCAGGAACATGGATCGATCAGCCTTATGTCTCAAAATTTTGTTCGGGTTGGGCTATAACTGCGTCAATAGAACCAACAATTGAGTTCAATGAGCGTTCAGGAATGGCTACTTCAACCAGAAAAAAAGCAATTGAATTGTGGAACGATACCCTTCCGATGGAGAATCCCGAGAAGCTTGCAAAGATCCTTTTCAGATACGATAATGATCCGGGAACAAAAGATGTAAGCGGGTCACAGGATTCAATCGGTATAACCATGCCAGGGATAAACAGGTTTTATTATGATAAGGAGAACTACTGGCCATCAAAGTTTGAGACAATAACAGATCTTTCAATAATTAAATGGCTTGAAGAGCGAATTTATATGGTGACTCTATGGCCGAGACAAGCTGATTTTGTAGTTCTTGAATATACAAATATATCTGCAGAAAATGTCAGAAGCCTGACCGATGCAGCTGAAATGACCTGGGTTGGGTTGACTAAAAAGGATATCAAAACTTTCACCAGGGGATTCTCCTCATCTTTTAATTCACAAGTGAAGATGTTCCCTAAAATGATGAATGATAAAATTTTTAAAGCTATCGATTACTATAGAGATAGAGCGCTTTCCTGGAAACTTTCGGGTGCAGGTGGTGGCGGATATCTTATTCTGATCAGCGAAGAAGAAATCCAAAATGCTATAAAAATAAAAATACGTGTAAAAGATTATTGGATTTGATATTACTGGAGTATTTTGTTAAAAATTAATCAGGATGAAAAAA
>Ga0209539_1002041_pt1 | contig 10735 bp, 9 predicted proteins | sample BarGraNGADG00312_2_FD_184499 | JGI IMG/M metagenome (GOLD analysis project Ga0209539, IMG submission 184499) | Arctic peat soil microbial communities from Barrow, Alaska - Barrow Graham LP Ref core NGADG0011-312 (SPAdes) (version 2) | ecosystem: Environmental > Terrestrial > Soil > Wetlands >... | reverse complement strand
CTCGGTGAGGTGCGGTGGCAGGTAGATGGTCCGGTACCCGGCGGCCGACTTGGGTGTGGTGATGAGTCGTTGCCCACTGACGGTGACGGCGGCCTGAGCAACGGTGATGGTCCCTTCGCCGAGGTCGATGTCGCGGCGCCGCAGGGCGGTGAGTTCACCGAACCGCAACCCGCACCACGCGGCGAGCAGGATCAACAACCGATGCCGCGCGGGCATCGCATCCGAGAGTGCCTGCACCTGGGCGACGGTCAGCAAAGTGATGTCTTTCGGGGTGCTGCGGGAGGTGGCGCCCTCGACAGCCACGGGTGACTCGGTGACGAGCCGGTGTGCGACAGCGGTCCGGAAGATCGACTTCAGCAACGAATAGGCGTGGGACCGCATCGTCGGCGCGGCGGGGAGCCCGTGGTACCACCGATCAATGTCGGCCTGCGTGACGGAGGCAAGTTGGAGCTCGTGCAACGGAGTGAACCAGCGTTGGTGGATGTCGAGGTAGTGCTCGCGAGTCCGATCCTTGAGCGGGCGGCCCCTCACCAGGCGCTTAGCGATCCAGTCACGGGCGAACTCGTCAAAGCTGAGCTCGTCGGTATGGACCTGCGCGCGGCGAAGCGAAGGTGGGGTCCACTCGTGCAGCTCGATCAGCTTGCGTTCCTCAAAGAGCCAGCCTTGAGCCCGCTCGCGGGTCGTGAACGTGATCCCGGCGCGGTGGATCTGGCGATCCGGACCGGTGTAGCGGACCTTGAACCGGCCCCGGGTCTCTATGATCGTCCCGAAGCTTCGGTGCTCCTCCTTGGTCTCTTTACGCCGTGGCGCGAACCTCCCGGAAAGTTCCCCACGGGGAACTCGTGGGGAACTTTCAACGGCCCAAACGGCTTCTTCTGCCCGCTTCGTCACCCGGTGAGAGTAACACCAAACCCCTACATAACACCTAGTCAGCGCCCGATTAGCCCGCCCTGTCACCCCCTGTATACGCTGGTCCCGCAGGGTGCATTCGCTGATTCAAGTCCAGTTAGGCCCACCAGATCGCATGTCGATCCCCGCACCCCCCTTTCCGCCTCCCTGACTAGGGCATATGCTCGTTTTGAGCAGGTCGAGGGACGTGGCGGAAGTAGGCAGGTGGGGGCAGAAAATGGCCCTCATATTGCACGACACGCCGAAAGGCGTGTGGCGCCAGATCTGGTCGAACAACCCGAACGAACGGTTGAACAAGGAGATCCGCCGGCGCACCGATGTGGTCGGGATCTTCCCCCACCGCGACAGCATCATCCCCCTCGTCGGCGCCGTGCTGGCCGAACAACACGACGATTGGGCCGAAGGCCGCCGCTACCTCGGCCTGGAACTCCTCAAGAAAGCCCACCGCACCCTCATCCCAAGCGCCACCGAACAGGAGGACCCCGCAGCCCTCACCGCATGAAACGAGGAATCACACGTACACCACCGCCGTGGACTTGACCGGTTATCGCTAGATGACCCCGGAGTGTTTGTGTCTGGGGCAGATGAAGATTGGCCCCCCGAATCTGTGCTTCGCCGGCTCTTCGAGGACGAGCCGGGATCGATGGCGCCCGAGTTTCGGTCCACGCGGCTTCGATTTGGCATCTTCAACGCCGAGATACTGCAACCCGCGAGATGGTCGCCCGCCGACTGGCTGGTCTGGGTGGATCCCCAGCCTGCAGGACTCTCCGCCGACGAGGTCGCCTGGCGAAAGGCCGCTGGTGGCCGTCTTGCCAATCGGATCGGGTTGTCCGTCGTCCGCCATGAACGGCCCCACCGTCCGAGCACCGCCTCGACGTCAATGGGCTGGCTACGACATGCCCATCGAACAGCGGTGGCTGACCCTTATCACCGGAGCCTCACAATTGTCGGCCACCGAGAGGCCGCTCGCGACGTCCTCAACTTCTGCATCGAACTCAGATCCTTCGGTGCTGAGATGCCGACGCTGCAGCTCCTCCTCTGCCCGGCACTCGACGACCGGGAAGATCCGGCGTCTACTTGGGTGTCGAACGAGGCGCCAGGCACGGGAACAGAGCGGGGAGCCGACCTTCGCGGGCTGCCTCCCACTCAGATCCTGACTGTGGCCGGCGACCTGGCTGGACAAGCGGCATTCCGCCTCGCGACCCGGCTGCGGAAGTCGGGCGTGCCAACAGAGATTCAGCTGCTCATGGTGCCGCCCTCTCGGCGGGCCGCCATCTGGAGGTCACAGCGGGACTGGCTGCTTGACACGAGTGGTCGGAGGCCATCCATCACTTGGCGCCTTCGCTACCGCCCGCAGCAGGGCCGAAACCGCAGGTAGGCTCGCAACGCCGTCCATCTGCGACAATCGACTAGCTTCGCGAGCCCACCACCACCGAGGACCCGGGACATATGCCGAACATCCATGACGTCGCTCAAGCCGCTGGCGTATCTGCAGGCACCGTGAGCAACGTGCTCAACCGTCCTTCCTATGTTGGCCCTGAAACCAGGGAGCGCGTGCTCCAGGCGATTGAGGACCTTGGGTTCTACCCAGCGAGGAGAAAGCGTCAGTTTCGACCCGGGCGGGTGAAGACGCTCGGAGTCGCCCTCGCCAACCTTGACAACCCATTCTTCGTTGATGTCGCCCTCGGCGCGGAGGAGGCCGGCACCGAGCACAAGTCAGGGGTGGTGTTCTGCAACTCCGCATACGACGCCATCCGGGAGGCGCAGAACCTCGACATGCTCATCCAGCAGCGGGTGCAGGGCATCATCATCGCTCCAGTGGACGAGTACAGCTCGCGCCTCGAGGCGCTCGCCGACCGCGGCGTACCCATGGTCTTCGTCGACCGGGTGGCCCCGGATCGCGACTACTGGTCGGTCTCTGTCGATGACTTCCGCGGAGGCCAGATCGGTTGCCAGCACCTCCTCGACCTCGGGCACCGCAACATCGCCTTCATCGGCCATCCGGAGAAGTCTACGAAGGTGCTGCAGCGGCTCGAGGGTGCTCGAGATGTAGCGTCTAAGGCAGCCAGCGCGGTGAGCCTGGAGGTCATCTCGGTGAAGTCGTGGACCATCGAGTCTGGCCAAGAGGCGGGCCTGGCCATTTCCAGACGGCAGCGGTCCGCTCGCCCCACAGGAGTCCTGTGCGCCAATGACATGGTCGCGCTCGGCGTCATGCAGCAGGTGGTTCGCGCGGGGCTCCGCGTGCCTGGCGATCTGTCCATCGTGGGTTATGACGACCTCGAGTGGGCGGCGGCCGCCACGATCCCGCTCACCACCGTGCGCCAACCCCGTCGGCTGTTGGGCCGGATGGCTGTGCAGATGCTGCTCCAGCTGCTGGAGAACGGTCCCGCCGAAGCTCCAGTGACGAACCGGGTCGTGCTCATGCCTGATCTTGTGGTGCGGGAGAGCACCGGGTCTCCAAACTGATAGGGCCCGGCCGCAGTGCGGCCGGGCCCTGGAACCAGTTCTTGTTGGCGGTCAGAATGCTGGCTGAAGGGTGCCGACGTTGTCCTTGGTGACTGACGTCAGTGGAATCGGAATGCGGTGCTCGACGGTCTGCTTCTTGGCGGCCGCGACGATCGTGTTGAGCGCTAGGCGACCGTCCTCGACCGGCGACTGAAGAATGGTGGCCACCATCTCGCCGTCCTTGATCGACTGGAAAGCATCCTTCTGCCCGTTGACGCCGACGATTGCCGGGATCTTCTTCATGTCCTTGCCGGCCTCCTTCCAGGCGTCGATGAAGCCTCTAGCCATGGTGTCATCGTTGGCGAAGACCCCGTCGATGCCGTCACCGAACCTGGTGATCAGGTCACGGCTGGCGACCAGCGCCTTCTGCTGGTCGAAGTCGGCGTTGACAGTCTGCAGCACCTTGATCGCTGAGCCGAGATCCTTGAGCTTGCCGGTGAACCCGTCGGTGCGCCCAATGGTGGTCGCATTGCCCGCCTGGCCGGCGATGATAACGACGTTGCCCTTGCCGCCCAGCGCCGTGTTCATCGCTTCGCCCGACATCTGCCCTTCCTGGGTGACATCCGGGCCGGTGAAGGAGGCAACGAGTTCCATCGCCTTATCACCCATCGGCGTGTTGATGAGGACCACCGGGATGCCTGCCGCCTTTGCTGCCGTCAGTCCGGAGACGTAGGCGGTCGGGTCGAGCGGCCACAGCACGATGCCATCCGGCTTGCGGCTGACGCAGGTGTTCAGCTGCTCAGTGCCGGTCTGCACATCGAAGTTCTGGCTGAGCATGGTCACGTTGACGCCCGCGTCCTTGGCGGCCGCCTTGAAAGCCTCGTTAGCCGGTGTCGCGTAGGCGTGGGACTCTGCTGCAGTGATGTAGCAGATTTCCATTGGCTTGGCGGCAGTCGTCGACTGCTGGGCCGCCGGCGCGCAGCCGGCCAAAGCCAGAGCTGCGGCGGTGACGATGGCAGCGGTGCCAGCGATCATCTTTCTCATTGTGTGATCCCTTCTGGTGGGGTCTGGTTCCTCCCGAGGCGCCGCTTCAGCGCGGCGATCGTGAGGAGGTTATGGTTCTTTCCCGAAACGGCTGAGTCGAGAATGATGAGTAGGAGCAGGATTGCTCCGGTGACGATGTCCTGGACGTAGGCAGGGACGTTCTGGTATTCCATCGCCGTCACCAGGAACGCGATCGTGAGCAAGCCGCCGAGCGTTCCCAGGGCCGATCCCCGGCCACCCTCGAGCCGGGTGCCTCCGATCACAACCGCTGCGATGGTCGTCATGACGATGGTCTGGCCGAAGGCCGGGGAGCCGGTGTTGACCGCGAGGCTCTGGACCGTTCCGGCAACGGCTGCCATCACCGACGCGAACACGAACCCGCCGAAGAGGTAGAGGTTCGACCGCACGCCGCTCGCCGTCGCGCTTACCGCGTTGGAGCCGACGGCGTACAGGTTTCGCCCGGAGACTGTTCGGCTGAGCCAGACCCACAGCAGCAGGATGGCAATGCCGAACAGTACCGTCCTGAAAGTGAGCGGACCGATCAGTGCAGTGGAGACGAAGAGCCCGAAGAATGGGTCTTTGCCGGAGATCGGGTGGGAATCGGTAGCCCAGTGACAGATGGCCCGGACCATGAGCATGCTGGCAAGGGTCGCCACCAGTGAGTTGATTTTCAGGACAACCACCAGGAGACCGTTGAGCGAGCCGGTCACGACGCCGACAAGCACTCCGACCGCTGCGGCTACGCCCGGACCAAGAGAGGCCTGCAAGCTGATCGTCACGATGCCGGCCAACGCGAGCACTGCCCCGCCGGATAGGTCTAGTTGCCCTGCGATGAGGAGCACCGTTAGGCCGACCGCGATCAGCCCGATCGTCGACATCCTGTCGAGGCTGAGCCCGATAGTCCCAGGGTCCATGAACCCCTGCACGGTGACGCTGGCGACGACCACCGTTGCAAGCAGGATTACTAGTACCCTCACGCGGACTAGCTCCACGAACCAGGAGCTATCTCCTATCTTGCGCAGGGCGTTCATTTGGCACCTCCACGATTGCGCAGCCAAACGTCCAAGGCGACGGCTCCGGCGATAAGCAGGCCTTTGGCTAGGCCTTGCGGTTCGGTGGGAACTCCCTGTAGCACCATGATGTTGGTCAGCACCTGGACGAAGAGCAGGCCGGCCATCGCCCGCGGGACGCTGCCAGAGCCCCCGAGCAGGCTTACGCCGCCCACCACCACCGCAGTGATGGCATTGAATTCGTAGCCAGTTCCAATCGCTGGGCGCGCGGTTTGCAGCGTCAATCCGAGCAGCACGCCACTGAGCCCAGCGAGACCACCTGTCAGTGCGAAGGCGGCCGCCTTGGTTCTGCGCACTGGGACGGCGCTCGCTTGAGCTGCATCGGGGTTGCTGCCGACAGCGTAGCTCCAGCGCCCGAGCACTGTTCGCGAGAGAAGCAGGTGTCCAGCCACCGCGAAGGCTGCGAAGACGAGCACGATCACCGGCACGACACCGAACAGGCGGCTGGTGAGGAACTCCTTGATCTGTGGGTCTTGCCCGTAGACGATAACGCCGCCCACGAAGGCCTGGGCTGTGCCCAGCACGATCGTGCCTACAGCCAAGGTAGTGATCACCGGGTTCACTCGCGCGTAGCCAATCAGCAGGCCGTTGACGCAACCCGCTGCGGTGGCTGCGAGGATGCCGACAAGGGCCGCTGGCAGCGTGCCCAAGGCCGGGCCGAGCCCCAGCGCAAGAATGCCGCCGATCGCAGCCGTGGCAGGCACCGACAGGTCGGCCATGCCGCGGGTGATGAACACGAAGGTCATCCCCACCACGATGATTCCCGAGATCGACATGTTGATCAGGACGTTCGTCGCGTTGGACATCGTCAGGAACTTGGGACTTAGCAGTGACCCGGCGACAATCAGTACGACGGTCCCGGCCGGCACCGCGATCCACTGAAGGACGTTCGAGAACCGGTTCTGAACCATCACCCGGCTCTCGGCCTGGCTGCTTGTAGTTTGGGTCATTGCTCAACCTCCCCGGTGGCTGCGCGCATCACGTCCTGCTCGCTCGAACCCCGTGGGAGAACGGCGGAGATGGCACCTTCGTGCAGCACCAGGATGCGATCACTCACAGCGATAACTTCAGGCAGTTCCGAGGAGATAAGGATCACGGCGGTGCCCTGGGCCACGAAGTCGCCGATGATGTGGTGAATGTCGGACTTCGCGCCGACGTCGACTCCGCGTGTCGGCTCGTCAAGAATCAGCACCCGCGGCTTGGTGGCCAGCCACTTGGCCAGCACCACTTTCTGCTGGTTGCCCCCACTCAGGGTGTCCACGTTGCGGTCGACCACCGGCGGGTTCACGGTCATGGCGGTCGCCTTCTCAACTGCCAACCGTTGCTGTTCGCCCGCCCGAATCCACCCTGCTGAAGCGAGGCTGGGCAGGATGGCGAGCGTGATGTTGTCGCGAATCGACATCTGCTGCACCAGACCGTCGCGCTTGCGGTCCTCCGGCACGTAGGCGATTCCGGTCCGCACGGCTTCCGCCGGCGACTGGATCGTGCGCTCCTGGCCGTCGAGGGTGACGGTGCCGGAGTCGGATCTATCGAGGCCGAAGATCGCTCGCGCTACCTCGGTGCGGCCCGCCCCAACCAGGCCAGCCATACCGAGGATCTCGCCGGAGCGGACTTCAAACTCCACGTCGTGAAAGGCGCCTGCTCGGCTGAGTCCGCTCACCTTCAATACCGGGTCGCCGATCTCGACCTCCCGCTTGGGGAAGATGTCGGTGAGCTCGCGGCCGACCATCAGCCGAATCATGTCTGCCGTCGTGATCCCCGCGATTGGGCGGCTCTCGATCATGCGGCCGTCGCGTAGCACGGTCACCTGGTCAGCGATCTTCAGCACCTCGCGGAGGCGATGGCTGATGTAGATGACTGCTGCGCCCTTGTCCCTCAGCCGGCGCACCAGACGGAACATCGCCTGGACCTCGTGCTCGCTGAGAGAGGAAGTCGGTTCGTCGAGAACAACGATCCGCGGCTGAGAGCGGTAGGCCTTCGCGATCTCAACGATCTGCTGCTGGCTGACGCTGAGGGTGCCCACAACATCATCCGGATTCACCCCGGCATCCAACTGGCTGAGGACGCGTTCTGCCTCTGCACGCTGTTCACCCCGACGGACGAAGCCGCCGATGGCAGGGGTCGCGCCCAAGCAGATGTTCTCGGCCACAGTGAGGTCTGGCACCAGATTGAGCTCCTGGTACACCATGGCAATGCCGTGCTTCTTGGCCTCGATCGGGCTAGTGAGCCTAACGACGACGCCGTCCAGCTCGATCTTGCCCTCGTCCGGTTGATAGACGCCGTTGAGGATTCGCATCAGAGTCGACTTTCCGGCGCCGTTCTCCCCAACGATGGCATGCACCTGGCCCGCGCGGACCTCGAGATCGACGGTGATCAGGGCACGGATGCCTGGGAACGACTTACTGATCCCGTCCATACGGAGCACGACGGGATTCCCCACGCGACTTGACTCGGTATCGCTCACTGCTCTAGGTCCGTTCTGTTCGGCGCGTGGCAGCTCGGCCCAAGGTCGAACTGAAGGTCGTAGCGCACGGTTTCGCCAGGCTTCAACACCGGCAGGACGCCAGAGGCCTGCGCGCTTGCGCGACCACCGGTCCAGTTACAGTTGTTCGGTTCCAACCCCATGACGAAATGCCCCTCGTCGGCCATCTTCCACTGGTGGAAGCCGGGCAGAGTGGTCGTGTCGAAGCTGAGCTCCAGGCGGATGCCTAGATTGGGATTGTCGACGCTAACGGTTGCCCGCTTGGCCTCGCCCAATTCGTGGATGAACACCTGTTCGCGATAGCCGCGTTCGGGCGGATCGATCAGGTGCCAGCGGGCGACGCCAGCCGTGGCAGCGTCGTCGCGCGGTGTCACTTTCACCGACGGGATGCTCAGTCGCGCAGCTTCGTCGAGGAGCGGCCAGCCGACGTTGCAGTGATAGAGCAGCATGTGGCCGGCGTCCGAGGGCCCGTGATTGGTGACGGTGTCGGTGATCCGGAGTGAGCAGCCGCCAATCGGCGCCTCGATTCGCCGGTGCAACACCAGGTTCTCCTCAAAGACCTTGGCCTGCCGGACCTCGCACTCGACGATCAGCCGGCCATCCACCGCTTCGGCCCGTAGCAAGGTCCCCGGGATGGCGCCGACCCGTCCGTGCATCGGATAGGAAACGCCCCGATCAACCGAGGCCGGCCCGAACGTGTCGAGTCCGCACGTGCACATCAGGCCACCTCCGAAGGTCCGCAGCCACTCCATCCCCGAGGCGTCATAGAAGGCCGGGTTGGCCTGGCCCATTGGTGACACCCAGGCAACGGGCACTCCCCGGAAGGTGACCTGGCCGATGTCAAAGGCGCGGTCGGGATGAAGCTCCACTTCCAGGCCGCCACCGGTCACCAGGCGAATGCGGCGAGTGCCGCGTCGCGGCCCCTCAGCCTCGGTGAAGTGATCAATTCGAGCCAGTTGGTCAATACTGCCGACCCGCCGCGCAACTTCGCTGAGTGGGAGGCCGTGGATGCTTGGCTCTGGCTTCATGTCAGCTCTTCCCATGATCGCCTTAGCCGAGCCCGAGCTGGTTCCGCTCGGCGGCCAGTTGCACGTTTCCAGGGCCGAAATGCTTCAGCATCACAAGGTCCGCAGTGGCTGACGTGTTGGTGACCGTGACACCGGCTCGGGCGGCCTGAGCGGAAACGAAGAACTCGTCGCTGGAGAACTGGCCGTAGCGGATGCTCGACAGCGCCGCCACGTGGTGGTCATTAAGCCTGCCGTGGCCGTCGACCGTGATCAGCCCGTACGCATCGGCATCCGGAAGCGTCACGGAGCCCCCTGGCCGCACCGTGAGCTCCTTCGCACAGAAGGCCCCAGAACGATAGGTGATCCACTTCTCGACGTAACCGGGATTGTCATCCTGGGTGCTGGCCAGGGTTTTCACCGGGGGGGTGAAGCGGTGCGACCAGAACTGGTCATCGACGTTGAGCTCCCAGTCGAAGATGTCGACGACGAAGTCGAGATCACCGACGCGATCCTCTGGGACGTCCTTCCACAGCAGTTCGTCGGGCACCTCGCGGTTGTTCGACCACGACTCGGTCATCGCGAACACGTCCGATGCGGATTGCGGCTCGTAGGTGCAGAAGCTGCCGGGGGCGTGCAGGACACCGGGCGGGACGTCCCATCCGGTGCCCGGCTTGAGGGCGTAGGCGCGGGAAAGGTCGGTGATCCGGTTGTCGCCGCCGCGGAGGAAGAGTTTGAGCTTCTCGCGGATCTGCTCCTTGGTGGTTTCCGGGTGCAACCCGAAGAAGGTGTAGGGGAACATCCCGCCGTGGTTGTTGAGCTGGGGTGGGAAGTAGTATGCCTCGGGCTTGCCGAGCTTGCCCACCAGGCGGGCGTGCTCTTCGCGCTGGTGGACGTGGAACGGCAGCGGCCATTGGTTGTCGAAGAACTTGGAGTACATCGGCCATTTGCCGTACTGCTCCCACAACGAGCCGATCAGAGCGTCCTTGAAGTGGCCCACGAACTCGTCGAACGGGATGACCCCGCCGTCCGCGCCAACCACCAGGCTCAGCCCCTCGTACGGGTCGGTGCGCGGCCCGTTCTCGGCGCGGATGGCGCTGGAGAACCAGCGCTCATCAATCCCGCCGCGGTCCTTGCCAAGGGGAAAATAGTCATCAGGATGGAGCCGGAGCCGCTTGGCCGGGGTACAAAAGGACCTCGGAACCCAGGCCGGAGCCAGCCTCACAACCCCATTACCGGAGTCGAACGCGCTCTCCATGGCTTGTGCGGAAGAAGTGACACCCTCGTACGGGCCGGCCTTGACCATCTGCTCTTCTCCTCATCAGCTACGTTGCTGTGGTTCAGTGAACCTGCATTGGTTCAATGAACCACGTCAGGTCAGCCCTGTCAAGAGATGTATCCCCGGTTCATCGCCGAACGGCGCGAAGTTCGATCCCTCTCGAGGACTCCCAGGCTACCGGGTGAGGCTCTTCCTAGCTCCGGTGGGGGTGGGCGGCGCGCCGAGGTGGGCTGATCCTGGGGTGAGGGGGTCGAGGCCTTCAGGATCGGTAGCGACCAAGCAACCTCCCGGAAGGCCTCGACGGTGTCTGAGCCTACGGCGTGCCCGGACGCGCGCTGCCTGCACGACTCGCCTTACTGCTCTCGTTGTGACCTGCTCGTGGGTCTGGACGGGCTCCACGTGGTCGCCGTGGCGACCGACCAGACCAGCGGCGGGCTGAGCGTCGCGGTGGAGTCGGCGCCGGGACCACAGGGGTGCCCGTTGTGTGGTGTGGTCGCGTATA
>Ga0209539_1002040_pt1 | contig 10739 bp, 9 predicted proteins | sample BarGraNGADG00312_2_FD_184499 | JGI IMG/M metagenome (GOLD analysis project Ga0209539, IMG submission 184499) | Arctic peat soil microbial communities from Barrow, Alaska - Barrow Graham LP Ref core NGADG0011-312 (SPAdes) (version 2) | ecosystem: Environmental > Terrestrial > Soil > Wetlands >... | reverse complement strand
CCTTTAAGAATTCAAGATCCCTCTTATCAAAACGCAGACTTTCAAGAGTATTTAGAAGATCCTCCAATCCGGCAAAAATCGCATACCCACCATTGAAGGGTAACTTACGGAAAAAATAGTCGAATATAGCTTTATTGGTTTTCTGTCCTTTAAGGAAATATACCTGGGACATATTCAATTGGTACTTGTCGGTATAGGTGGCTGTGTAATTAATCATATAGCTTATGTAAGTATAATCAGAAAAAAACTAACTAAAGTCTGCAAATTTTACTATGAACAATCATTATGATCGATTGTTAAATTATTTATCGTATCAGATGCAATGATGCAACTTTCAATGTAAAGAACAATCTTTTACATAAAAAGTTTTAATCAAATGAATTGTATAATGGTCAAACTCCTGCGGGTACATAAAGCTTCTAAATTGTGCAAAATCTTAATTGTACTTTTAGTACTGGCATTTAGTATAAATACGTCTTCGTTGTTTAGCCAATTCCTGAGAGATTCAACTTCTGTAAACCTGATAAAAAAAGGTATTAACAACGTTTATAACTTCCAGTTTAGCAAGGCAGACAAGGTAAGTGAAGAGCTACGGAAACTATATCCCGGTCTGCCTGTCGTTTTCCTTTTCGAAGGAATGGAAACTTATTGGAAAAACTATCCTCTCATCACAACTTCAGCAGCCCGTGCCTCATTTGAAGAAAACATGCGTAAATGCATCGAACTTTGTGATAAAAACAAAAACAAATCTTCTGAAGTGGAAAATCTGTTGGTCAACCTGTGTGCAAGGGGGTTATTATTGTTATATTATACCGACAATAATCTCAGTTTTGAGGTATTTCCACTAGCAACAAGTACATATCAACCTATCAGGCACTCCTTTGATTTTACTGCATATTATTCTGATTTTCTTTTCTTTACAGGAGTTTATAACTATTATCGTGAAGTGTACCCTGAAGCCTACCCTGTTTATAAGCCTCTGGCGCTTCTTTTTCCAAAAGGGAGCAAAATCAGGGGTCTTGGGGATCTTGCGATAGCTTCTAACAATTCAATCTTCCTTAAAGCAGAAGCATTTTCTTTCCTCTCAGAAATTTTCCTGACTTTTGAAAATAATTTTCAACAGGCTACTTATTATAGTAAAAGTCTGCATAATCTATATCCCGACAATCCGGAATATCTGGGAGCATATATTAAAAACCTGTTGCTGATTAAGCAATATGATGAAGCGGAAATGGAGATGCTATCATCAAATTCAAATCAAACTAATTCATTTTTCAGAGCACAGATGTCAGTTTTCAACGGCATTTTACAGGAGAAAAAGTATCATGATATTAAAAAGGCTCAACAATACTATTCTAAAGGAGTCAATGAAATATCCATTTTTGGCAATTACGGAAATGAATATGCAGCTTATGCTTATTTCGGCCTGAGCCGTATCAGTGAAATTAATGGTGATAAGTATTATAAAAAAATGTACCGGAAACTCGCTATGCAACTGGCTGATTTCAAAAAGATTGATTTTGATTAATAATCACCGCCAACTTTTGCCTGCATTGATTTTCTAAATAGCTTTCCTTACAACCATGTATTTTGTGATCAAAGTTCCCTCATCATTTGCTTTTATACAATCAACAAATTTCAAATTGATATCGAGTTCTTCCTGTATTACAAAATTTCCTCCTTTTCCAAATATTTTTGGCTCTATGGTAAGCCACAACTCATCAATTAATTGCTCTCTCAGGAACGAAGTAGCGATTTGTGCTCCCCCAACAATCAAAATCTTTTCCTCTCCCTCTTTTTCAAATCTTGTTATCAGCTGCGAGGGTGATTTATCGGTGAATTCCAGTTGTCCTGAGATCTCTTTGCTTCTATAATCTGCTGGTTGTCTGGTCATAACAATAAACAGATGTTTTGCAGACGGTTTTATCGGATCAGGTTTATAACTTCCGCTTCCCATAATAATAACTCTTGTTTTACTCCAAATGGTATCAAAAAAATCCTTATCATCCTGAGATGACCATGATCGAATATCAGGATCACCCCATTTTGTGATTTTACCATCCAGTGTTGAAACAAAAATCAGAATAGTTTTCATTATCAGAATTTAAGCTAATTTCAAATTGAATTCTAATTACATTTTCTCCATTGTAATGAATTTGTCTCCTACTCCCAGGTTTGACAGTTGTTTTAGTACCGCTTCCATCATGAGCGGCGGTCCGCACAGATAGTAGTTTTTATAATGTACGGGAATGTTGGAAACTTCAGATACGGTTAACAGTTCTGATATGAACAACCATCATTGCCAACTTTCTATGTTAAGAAAACTCATAATTTATCGATTTTGGAAGCCAGAATGAAATCATTCTCGGATAACCCATTAATTGAATGCGTCCACAATTCGGCAACAGCCCGGCCAAAGTAAATATGCAAAACAGGATGGTGCCCTTCCTCTTCAGCAACAGCCGCGACTTTGTTTACGAAATCAATAGTCTGACGATAGCTGACAAAGAAAAACTCCTTCGTAAGCTTATTGTTCTCATTGACCTTCCAGTCTGAAGAAATGAGTTTTCTATATTCTGCAATCTCTTTTTCCGTCAACGGAGGTATGCCGCCTTCACATGGCACGCATTTTTTCTTACTTAAGTCCATAGTTTTAAAATATATTATAAGAACCGCAAACATTACGGTCCTGTATAAGAATTAAAAACAATTGAAAGATTAAATAGTTCCCTGAAGCTTAAAACCTTTTTCTGAGCTGCAGATATACCCTGTTATATTTATCATGCTTTTCAAAAGTTCCTTCATAATTTGCCGAGAAGGACATTTTATGAGCAGTATTTGACATACTTGAATTTTAACTTTTTGATATAGATTGACTTACGTTTTTCAAATCTAAATTACCGATAAAAATATATCAAACCTGATTATCAGTCCGCTATTAAGTAACGCAAAACTAATCTAATTGTTTTACAGGTCAAAGTCCTTTTCATTTTTTCGTTTAGGGGTTTGAATTAAGAAAGTCTTAAAGTCGCGAAACCGATACAGGAACATTTGATTTATGACAAGATTGCATGGTTATATCTTGATTCAACTACATCCCAGTTAATCAGCTTCCAGAACGCATTAAGATAATCATTACATCTGTTTTGATAGTCGAGATAGTATGCATGTTCCCAGAGATCACAGGTCATTAGCGGAATCAAACCTATGCGCAGAGGGTTACCTGCATTACTCTTTACCATTATTTGTATCGATCCATCCTGTGTAAGAACCAGCCAGATCCACCCGGCTCCGAATAGTGATCCTGCAGCCTTGGCAAAAGCGTTTTTAAAAAACGAGATGGTGCCAAAATCTCTTTTGATCAGGTCTGCCAAAGTACCTTTTATTGAATTTTTGCTGCCAGGCCGTAAACATTCAAAATAAAATATATGATTCCACACCTGTGATGCATAATTAAAAACAGGTCCATCTGCAACTTTAATAATAGTCTCGAGATCCAGATTTTTAAATGTTGTTCCAGGAATAAGTCTATTAAGATTTGCCGTATAAGCAGGAAGATGTTTGCCATAATGATACTCAAGAGTTTTTTTAGAAAGATATGGTTCAAGAGCATCCGTTTTATATGGCAAATCTGCCAGTTCAAATCTCATATTATTGATTTTACTAATATACTGGTAAACAAAGAATTTATCGTATGATCAAGATTCAGGTCTGATACATCTAAATTACTGCTATGCATAAATTTATTAATTAAACTAACATTAATTTTGAATTAAGAATCCATTAATATGAATACTGCAAAGCATTCAGATCTTCAGTCTGATAGTGTTTCTCTGAACTTTGAGTTTCTTTCGAGCTTTTAGGAAGTTCGTTATGTGAATTGGGGCTGTTGAAAAAGTCTTCTTTAACCACAAAGCATACAAAGGTAAAAACCTATATTTCAGGACTTTGTGATCTTTATGATAAGAGAGGAGAAATTTGTCAGGTGAATATATTAAGACTCTTCACTCAAAACATATCCAAATCCTTTTTTTGTCTGAATTAGCTTCTGAGAGAAATTTTTATCAATTTTATTCCTAAGTGAATTGATATGGACATCAATCACATTTGTTCCTGAATTAAACGAATAACCCCAGATTTTCTCAGCAATATGCATTCTGTCAAATACTTTACCCTTGTTGCTCAATAACAATTCCAGAATCTTATATTCGGTAGCTGTAAGGTTTATCTCTTTATCATCCCGTCTGACTTTTTTTGCTATTGAATCAAGTTCCAGATCAAGCACCTTAAGAAGAGGATTTACCATAGCTTCCTTGTTTCTGCGTACTAGTGCTTTAATTCGGGCAAAAAGTTCCTGGAAACTGAATGGTTTAACAAGATAATCGTCAGCACCACAGTCAAATCCCGTAAGTTTATCTTCAACGGAATCAAGAGAGGTCAACATTATGACTGGGGTGAGATTATTGTTATTCCTGATTTTTTTGCATAAATCAAATCCTGAAATTCCCGGAATCACAACGTCAAGAATAATTACGTCGTATTTCCTGGAAAAAACAAGCTTCTCTGCGATTGTACTGTCATAGGCTGTATCGACAATACATTCCTTACTTTCTAATCCTATTTTAACGAAAGAGGATATTTTTGGATCATCTTCAACCAGCAGGATTCTCATAATGGTCTGTTATTTTACTCTTTTCAAAATCAAGTATTAAAGCAAAAGGCTTAAAAGGATTAATCAATACTTTTAAACAAATAGTTGAATTATCTAATTCTAATTTACTTAATGCTAATTACCCTTGCAAGTTAACAAAACAATTTCAATGCAATTAACTATATAATATTTATCACTTTTTTGTACAAAATATTAACTATTTTTGAAATACATTAGACTTCCGATGTCAGGCAATTCAAACGAATACGGACCAAAACAAGGCTGGAGATTTATGAGGACTATCCTTACCTTTAGAAGAACAATTTGGATATTGCTCATAATAGTATTTTTTATTAGCTTCCTCGATCTTGCCGGCTGGATATTTAACATCGACCTTTTTAAAAGTATTATGCCGAATTGGGAGTCCATGGAGTTAATAACTTCATTGTGCTTTATTATTTCAGCTTTAACTCTGGTAATTATACAATTGAATTTTCCTGTTCTTATAAAAAGGACACTTTCGATATTTCTTGCATTTGTCATTTGTATAATAGGTCTGAGCACCTTATATGTATATTTATTTTATCTGAACACAGGTCATGAATCATCTATAACGCAATTATCCTCGCTGAGTTACTTCCTCTCTCCCGTTAACAGAATGGACATTTTAGCAGCAGTAAACTTCATTCTTGTAGGGTGTATACTTTTTCTACTTGCAAGAGAAAAAGAGAGAAGTTCCGGTATCGCTCATATAATTACTGTTCCGGTTTTTCTGATAAGTTACCTTTCAATTATCAGTTACATACTCGACGTATATTCATCTACAGAGTTAAGGAACATATCATTTGCTCTGAACACTGCGATTGCTTTTTGCGGGATTTGTTCAGCAGTGCTGCTTATGAAGCCTGAAACATGGCTTATGAAACTATATAATTCCCGCGATACAGCAGGAATTATATCAAGAAAGCTTTTCCCGGCCCTGGTTGTATTACCTTTACTTATCGGGTGGTTGCGCATACGTGGAGAACGAATGGGTCTGATAAAATCCGAAGAAGGTATTGCTCTTGTGGCCATTGCCTATGTTTTTTGCTTCATGATCCTTATTTGGCTAACTGCCCGCTCAATCGATAAAATAGACCGGAAACGGCGCTCAATTGAAGAGGCGTTACGCGAAAGTGAAGAACGGTTCAGAACCATTGCCGAATCGCTTCCGGTACTTATTTTAATATACCGGATAAAGGATTCAACTATCTCATTTGTAAATGATTTTTATGAAAAATCATTTGGTCTTAAAAAGGGTGAACTGATAGACAAAATAGTACCTGACGCTTTCCTGAATCCTGAGGACCATAAGAATATTGCAAATACATTTAAGGAGAGAGACGGAGTTTATAATAAAGAAGTAAGAGTAGAAAAAACTGACGGTACACCATTCTGGATCATGACCTCCGTCAGAAGAATTGTTTTTTTGAATGAGCCGGCTTTCCTGACTGCATCAATTAATATCACAGAGACCAAAAAAGTACAGGAAGAGCTATTACGCTTAAACCGTACATTAGATGCAAAGAGCATGAGCAGTCACGTAATGATGCATTCCAACAATGAATTCGGTTACCTCGATGAGGTATGTAAAATAATCATTGAAGATTGCGGACATGCTATGGTATGGGTAGGATATGCCCAAAACGATGAGAAAAAAAGCGTCAAGCCTGTTGCATATCACGGTTTTGAAAAGGGATATATCGATCAGATGAACATTTCATGGGATGATAATGAACAGGGCAGGGGTCCGACAGGGACCACGATCAGGACGGGAAAACCTTCCCTCTGCAAAAACATGCTGACCGATCCACTCTTTAAACCCTGGAGAGACGCAGCTCTGGAAAGAGGCTATTCCTCATCATTAGTATTACCACTCATTTCAGAAGGAAAAACATTCGGTGCAATTTCAATCTATTCAAAGGACCCAGATCCATTCTCAGATAGTGAAATAAAACTTTTATCTGATCTTGCTGATGATCTGGCCTACGGAATTTCATATATCAGGCTGACAGAATCTGAAAGAAAAGCTGCAAATGTTATAAAAGAAAATGAAGCCAAATTAAAAGAACTGGTTGCCACAAAAGATAAGTTTTTCAATATAGTTGCTCATGACCTGAAGAATCCATTTACAAGTCTGCTGGGTTCTTCTGAATTATTATTTGAGAATATCGATCATATGAACATCAACAATATTAAGGATCTCGCAATGATATTGAATGATTCGGCAAAAGGAGGTTATGCAATACTTCAGAATTTACTCGACTGGTCGAGATCACAGACCGGATTAATAAAGTTCACTCCTGAAAGGATTAATCTGAAAGATCTGATAAATGAAAATCTTTCAAGCCTGAGATTATCTGCGGCCAATAAAGAGATTAAGATGTACTCCGAGGTAGCAGATGAAATAAATATTTTCACCGACAAAAATATGATCAATACTGTACTTCGCAATCTTTTAAGCAATGCAGTTAAGTTTACCCATAAAAATGGTAATGTATCAATCAAAAAAGAAGTTACACCTTCTGAGATCATTCTATCTGTAAAAGATACTGGAGTAGGTATAGATGAGGAAAAAATTAAAAATCTATTTAATATAGAAACAAAGAATTCACTTCCGGGAACTGAAAATGAACAGGGAACCGGTCTTGGACTTAAACTAAGTAAGGAATTTGTGGAAAAACTCGGTGGCAGAATATGGGTTGAAAGCGAGGTGGATAAGGGCAGCGAGTTTAAGTTTGCAATTCCAATAAATGAACCCAAATGATTTCACTGACAAAAAAATCGGACGGCAAGCTGGAATGTATTCTCTGCCCTCATTACTGCAAATTGGGTGTCGGCAAATCAGGCATCTGCGGTGTGAGGAAAAACACGGGTGAAAAAATTGAACTTCTGACATATGGAGTCATATCAGGATATTCACTGGATCCCGTTGAGAAGAAACCGTTATATCATTTTTACCCCGGACAGAACATATTATCAATCGGATCATTCGGTTGTAATATGAGATGTGATTTTTGCCAGAATTTCCATATATCCCAGAAAATTCCTGAAAGCCTGGTTTCTGAAGTTACAATATACAAAATAGTAAAGGATGCTCTTGCCTCAAAGAACAATATTGGAATAGCGTTTACTTATAATGAGCCGGTTATCTGGTTTGAGTTTATGAGAGATGTTGCCGAAAGTGCCAAAAAGGAAGGATTATTAACCGTTATGGTCAGCAATGGATTTGTCAACAGTGAACCGCTTGGTGAAATATTAAGCTTCATTGATGCATTTAATATTGATCTTAAGGCCTTTAACAATTCTTTCTACAGGAAACTGACAGGGGCTGAAATTGAACCGGTAAAGAATAGTTTGAAGCAGATAGCAAAATCGGGAAAACATCTGGAAATAACAACACTTATAATACCCGGACAGAATGACAATGAAAAGGAAATGGCATTACAAACGGAATGGATCGCCGGTGAGCTTGGGAAAGATGTGCCATTTCATATCAGCAGGTACTTCCCTATGTATAAAAGAGATGATCCGTCCACACCGGAAATATCACTTAAAAAACTCTTTGAAATTGCTTCAGAAAATCTGAATTTCGTATATACCGGGAATAGTCAATCAACTGACGGACAGAATACAATATGTCCAGAATGTGGTACTACTGTAATTATCAGATCCGGATATAAGATCAGAGTCGTAAATATGGATAAAAAAGGAAGATGTACCGGATGCGGTAACCAGGTTTACAAATACTTTACTTTTTCTTCGTCTTCGCCTTCGTCGTTGTAGATAATGTACTTAGCCTGTCAAACAATTTGTCGACACCTGTGATGAGATCTTTTTCCACGGCTTTATAGTAAACTTTTACTATTTTTGGATTATCCTTACCGTCAGGGTTGTTAACACGTGCAATGAGGTCATTTCTGAAAGCAACGGAATCAGAGATTATTGCTGATAATTCATCTGATTTATTTTCGGGATGAATGCCGGAATAGACAAAACAATCAGAAATCACTTCAAAAATCAGGTAATCAATATCTTTTTTTAGTTCTCTTACACTTGCCATACTATACGGGATTGAATTAATAAGGATACAAATATAATAATTTATCTTTCAGTCTGTTCAACCAGTTACGATTATTCAGTTCTGAAGTACCGGATACTCTCTTCAGCTCTTTGCAGATACAGTTTCCTTAATCTGTCAATCAGTTCAAACTTTACGTTATAAAATTTGTCATTTATGCAATTAAATGGAAGAACCACGGGTGAGGTTCCGGTCATAAATACTGCATCGTAATTTGTTATGTCATCAACATCCACCAGGGATATTTCCACTTTAATATTGTTTTCTTTACAAATTTCAAGAAGATGTTTCCTGGTGATACCATTAAGAATAGCATTGTCAGGCGCTGTCACCAGTGTTTCACCCTTAAGAAAGAAAATATTTGAACGGCTTCCTTCAGTTATTAAATTATTTTCATTAACCAGAATTGCCTCATAAGCGCCTTCCATTATTAATTTATGATAGATAAATGTTCTTAGTTTATGATTTATCACTTTTGATTCCGGATCTTTCCGTTCAGCAAAAAAAAGGATTCCCTTCACTCCTTTTTTATACTGATTTTCTGATGGATAAATAGGCTGGATAAAATAGATCAGGTAGTTAGTTGAGCCGTTATTATAATTGAAAACTATCTTAAGGTTTGTCTCCCGTTTTTTGTTAGATCTGGTAAGGTTTAAAATGGCTTTTCGCAGTTCAGATACATCGGCAAGAAGTTCTTTCTTTTGCAGTTTTACACTGGTTGCCAGACGTTCCATATGATCAGGAAAAAAGATTGGGTTTCCTTTAACCATACGTATAACCTCATATACAGAATCACCTTCATAAACCAGTGAGTTATCGAATAGTTCGACCGGCTGAAGGGTACCATTAAGTATGAATTTTTTTCCGTAACATTCATTCATGACAAGCTGTTCTTTGCATCACAAAAATACAAACTATCAGCCAATCTGCCCACAATTCTCATTATATTCGCTGTCATAATCCAAAGGTGATTTGATCTGATGTATGCAATTATTGATATCGAGACCACAGGGGGAAGTGCACAAATTGAAAAGATCACTGAAATCGCTATATACCAACATGATGGAAATCAGATTACAGGAGAATTTGTTTCGCTAGTAAATCCTGAAAGGAATATCCCGTATTTTATAACCAATCTTACAGGGATTACAAATGAAATGGTTGAAGATGCTCCGCGCTTTTATGAAATTGCAAAAAAAATTATTGAACTTACTGAAGGAAGGACTTTTGTTGCTCATAATGCACGGTTCGATTATTCATTCATAAGACAGGAGTATAAATCTCTAGGATTCAATTTTAAACGAAATATTCTTGATACTGTAGCGTTGAGCAGAAGGTTTATTCCCGGACACAAATCGTATAGTCTGGGGAATATTTGTACGGATCTCAGTATTTCAATCAATGGAAGACACCGGGCTTCAGGAGATGCTCTGGCTACAGTGAAGCTCTTTGAACTTCTTATTGCAAAAGATATTGAAATGAACGGATCAAGATCAGCCCTCACAAAAAATACGAGGGTTTCAAAGTTGCATCCAAAACTCGACATTGCTAAAATAGACAGCATACCTGATGAACCCGGAATTTACTATTTCTATAATGAGAGAGGTGATCTGATCTACATAGGAAAGAGCCGGAATCTCCAACAGAGAATCAGTACGCACCTGTCGAACAATTCCACCAACAGAGCAATGGAGATGCGCGATCAGATCGCAGACATTGACTGGGAAAGAACCGGAAGTGAATTGATTGCACTGCTTAAAGAGTCACATGAAATCAAAGTTAATAAACCGATCTATAACAGGTTACAGAGAAGATCGGGATTTCAATGGGGTATCTTTCGATTTACTGATACAAATGGTTACATAAACTATCGTTATGGACAGCTTAACAATGATGAGTTGCCAATTTCCGTTTTCACTTCTAAAGAGAAAACAAAATCAAAGCTCACTTCACTTGTAGAAATGTATA
>Ga0209539_1002033_pt1 | contig 10757 bp, 11 predicted proteins | sample BarGraNGADG00312_2_FD_184499 | JGI IMG/M metagenome (GOLD analysis project Ga0209539, IMG submission 184499) | Arctic peat soil microbial communities from Barrow, Alaska - Barrow Graham LP Ref core NGADG0011-312 (SPAdes) (version 2) | ecosystem: Environmental > Terrestrial > Soil > Wetlands >... | reverse complement strand
AGGTTGTTGAAGACGGTGGTCTTGCCTGCGTTGGGATTTCCGGCCAGCGCCACGACATAGCCGGTGTCCTTGGTTGCCATGTTACCCCGCCTGGCTGCCGCCGCCGGGGCCGGATTCAGGCTCGTCCGGCTTGACGAAGATGCGCGCGGCGACCCCCTTGGCCAGGCCGATCCTGGTGTCCTTCACGGCAACGATCACGGGGCCGGTTATGGCGTTCTGCACGACTGTGACGGTCTGCCCGGGGGTCAGCCCCATGTGCTGGAGCCTGTGCTCGAGCCGGTGGCCGCGGTCGGTGTGGTACTTGTGGGCCGCTTTGTAGGTCATGACAGGGCCGGCGTGGGAATCGAGGTTATCCTCGCGGACGTGGTGGCGCAGGCCGCGTACCTCGACGAGCGTCCCCGACTCGCCGGGGCGCATGAAGCCGAGGGGGATGAGGCCCGCTTCACTCACACGGTACCTCGACCCAGATGTTACCTGCCTCTTTCTTGCGGAGAGAGAGGTTGAAGCCGTTCAGTTTCAGCTCCATGGGATCGCCCAGCGGGGCCACCCTCTCTACTTTGAAGCTGGTGCCTGACACGACACCCATATCCATCAGCCGGCGCCTGAGCAGGCGCGAGCACTCGAGCTTGTCTATCGTCCCGGCCGTCCCGGGTGACACGTCGCCGAGGCGCACGGTGCACATCTGGACGGGGGCTTTTTCGGGATGTCCGCGCTTCCTGGTCCTCGCCCTGTGCTTGCGCTCTCCCATTCCCAGCATATTGCTCAAAGCCTCCAAAAATTAGGCTTGCCTAACAATTTCTGATTTTAGGGTAGCACCGGTCAAAGGGCATGTCAATGCGGATCGACAGCGGAAACCCGGATTATCCGCAGCAGGCTTTGCCGGTCCGTCGGGTCAGGGCGGCCAGCATCATCGCGCTCGCGCAACCGACGCTGCTGTCAACCTTGATGGCACCGGGGGCGCAGTTCATCTGGCAAGCGCCGCACTCCATGCAGGAATCCGGATCCACCAGGCGCGCCGCGTCATCTCCAGCCGCGAAGACCCTGTGCGGGCAGACCACCTGGCACATGCCACACCTGTTGCAGAGGGCCGCGTCGTATTCAAGGGTGTTTACCTTGCTGTATGCCATTTTCATCCTTTCAGGGAGCGCAGAATCCGGTATGTTACGTTGGCCAGGAGCCCGGTTCCCGCCATGCCCGCCATGATCGGAACGTAGGTATTTATCTCACGGCGGACGCCGCTGGGTGATGTGTACGTCGAGCATCCGGTGAAGTTCAGGGCGATGAATGCCGTCAGGGGCGGCAGCACGAGCATGTAGGATACCACCCTGAGGAGTCGCATGGGCAGACTTGCTCCGTCATTGGCGAAGAGTGCAGCGGCCGCAGCGCTGAGCCCCACTCCGGCGCCGAGCGAGAAACCCTTGTAGCTGAAGGCGTCGCCGGGGAGATAGGGGAGAAGCGTCGGAAAAGCGCCAAGGCCGGCGGCGGCTGCTCCAACAATTCCCGCGGCACCGAGGGAATCTCCCGCGACGTAGGCGACGGCCGCGGCCCCGGCGACAACCGGGAGAGCGCCTTTGGCTTCGACAGGGATGAGCACCGCGCGGTCCTTGAGATCGAAACGGACCGTTCTCATCTCTTCGGTTGCCTTGCCTGTTCTCAGGAACTCCGGGATGTCTTCGGCCATGACCGGGCCGAAATCGACCTTGAACCCGGACCGGGCGCGAACGTCATGCGCGCAGACGGCCGTCGCGCTGAGCTGCGGGACAATCACCCGCCTGTGCGTGACAACGTCGGCCAGTCCGGTCTTCTCGATGCGGGAGACCAGCTCGCCGGTGCTGAAGTTGCCTTTGCCGGCCGCGCACCAGACGTTGATGCCCTTGGTGTCGAGGACGAGTATGTAGGCGTCAATGCCCGCCAGTGATTCACGCAGTGCGTCAAAGGACAGCTTGTAGTTCGCGCTGACGAAGACCGGCGACTCGGGTCCGGCGGCGCCGAGCGAGTACAGCCCGGGCCGCACGCGCCAGTCATTCCTTCGGATGCCCAGCCGCGCGAGCACGTGGACCAGGCGGTCGATGCCGGTAACTTCGCTGCTTGTCATTGCTATTCCCACCAGATCCGCGGGACCCGCGGTGTCAGGAGGGCCTCAGCACGGTTTTGCGCCGGCGGCTGAGGGAACGTCGCAGGTGCCGATCGCTTCGGCACTGTCGATCGTCGAAAGGTCTTCGTGGTCAGTCATCTTGAGGCTCCCCTCATGCGATTACGTCCTTCATGACCGGGCCAAGGACGCCCTTGACCATCTCGTTGAGCGACTCGATCTTGATGAGAGTGATACAGCAGACCTCTCCGTCCTTCTCGTGGCTCACCACCGCGAACTTGTCGCCAGGCGCGATGCCGGCCCTGTTGCGCAGGTCCTTCGGCAGCACCATCTGGCCCCGCTCGTCTATGCCGAGGATAGACTCGATGTGGCTTACGGTTGTCGCCTCACAGCAGGTCTCCTGCTTCCTGGGCATGCTCTCACTCTCCAATCGTTATTATCAGCACATACTGATATTACTGATTATGCGGAATTATTCCTACGGTGTCAACGACTGACGTCATCTGACCGTACATTGCTACATGTATCTGGTGAGGAACGCGGCGACTTCGGGGACCACGGCGTCGACGTTGTTCGTCAGGACGAGGTGAGTCGCCCCCGCGACGAGCACGAACTCTCTTTCGCAAGTCAGGCGGTCGTAGATCCGGCGGGTGTAGAACTCGGTGAACATCGCGTCGAGCTCTCCCTGGATCACCAGGATCGGCGTGGTGATCTCCTCGATCGGCCGTGGCGGCGGCGTGGAAGCGAGCGAGGCCATCGCCTTCGTAGCTATCGCCAGCACGGCAAGAGGGTCTTCCTTCACGAACTCCAGGGCGTCGCGGCCGAAGCGGGTGGGCTCGGCCGAAAGGTCGAGGTAGGTCGATATGGGTATGCGCAGCTCGGGTGTGATGGCCGCCATCGGCAGCATCTTCGCGAACAGGGCCGAGAATCTGGGCCATCGCGAGATAGAGAATGCTTCGGGCTCGCCGAGCACGGCGATATTGTGGCAGACCACGGCCTTCAGGCGCTCGTCCCTTCCGGCCGCGTAGAAAGCGGTGATTCCCCCCTGGCTGCTCCCGGACAGCGCCACGCCGTCGCCAAACCTGTCCATCGCCCAGGTCACCACGGCCTCGGTGTCGCGCAGCAGCGTCTCGATGGTATAGCTCCCCCGGCGGCCTTCGCTCATCCCGTGTCCCCGCGGGTCGAAACCCACGACGTTGAAACCCAGGAGTCGCATCTTGTGCATGAACTCTGCGTAGAACCTGGCATAGACCGACGTGCCGGGAACGAAGACGAGGGTCGGTTTCGCTCCGTCGGCCGCGAAGATATCGAGGTGCAGCTTGAGGCCGTCACATTCGATCCAGTCCTCCTCGATCTCGTGGCGTAGCCCGGGAACTCCCATCATCTCGAACAGCGCGTCGAAGTAACCGTTCAGCTCGTCGGGACCCGGGAGGGGGCCCGGCCTGTAATACTCGAGGTATTTTCCAGCCGCGATAGCACCGGCTGCTGCGCCGGCGACGCCCGCGAGAAGGTTCCTGGTTTTCATGTCGCTCCTTTGATCGTGCCATCCCGGGCCCGGTCGGCCCTCGAAAATGACCATCCCGACCAAAGCAGTATAAGCCAGGCTCGGACACGTTGCTGACGTTGGTCCAGCGCCCTGATCTTTGAGCTCGAGCAACCGGGCGCGAGGACCAGGGCGATCACAAACATGCCGGCAAGGAGCGCTACCAGTCTCTTCGTGTCCATCGAGACCCCTTTCGTAAGCGGCCGGTGCTTAATCCCGTTTCTGGCGCGGGCTGTGGTGCCGCTCTTTTGAAGCCGCCTGGGTTTGTATTTTGACGGTGGTATTGGCTATCCTGCGAGGCTGGAGACAGCGCTTCCGGGTGAAAGAAAGCTATCCGTCAGGCGACCGTTTTGCGGGCGGGTGTCCTGAAGATTGCGGACAGCGTGATTGACCGGGCGGTCGGATTGCATACGCGAACATATTCCTATATACTTCCCGCTTGGTCGGGGCCGGGCGGACGCTGCCCGGTGAGATGGCTTGATTGGGAACCCTTAGATTAACCGAGAATGCCAGGCGAAAACCGCTTATCTTCTTAGTGACACGAGCGGGCCATCGAGGATATTGATTCCCGGCAATACCAGTAGGCGACATGCTTCGCTATGAGCGGTCGCGGTTGCTCGTGTATTGATGGATCGGCGAAGCAGTGAAAGGAGTTGGACATGGCCGCAGACGAGGAAAAAGTCCCTGAGGTACAAACGTTCTATCCCCCCGAGGAGCTCAGCAAGGCCGCGTACGTCAAGAGCTTCGAGGAGTACAAGAAGATCTATGACAGGTCGATAAATGACGTGGACAACTTCTGGGGCGAGATGGCGGAGAGCCTCGACTGGATCAAGAAGTGGGACACTGTGTATGACTGGAACGAGTCCAAGCACGAGCTCACGTGGTTCGCCGGCGGCAAGCTCAACGCCTCCTACAACTGCCTCGACAGGCACTGCAAGGCCGGCAAGGGCGACAAGGTCGCCATCATCTTTGAGGCCGACGAGCCCGGGCCCGGTTTGAAGCTTACCTACCAGCAGCTTCTCGACGACGTCTGCCGCTTCGCGAACGTCCTCAAGAAGCACGGTGTGAAGAAGGGCGAGCGGGTCTGCATCTATCTGCCCATGATCCCCGAGCTGCCGATCGCCATGCTCGCATGCGCGCGCATCGGCGCTGTCCACAGCGTTGTCTTCGGCGGGTTCAGCTCGGACGCCCTCCGCGACCGCATCCTGGACAGCGATTGCCACACGGTTATCGCTTCCGACGCTTCCTACCGGAGCGGGAAGGTCATCCCACTGAAGAAGAACGTCGACTGGGCGCTCCAGGAATGCGCGGACGTGAAGGACGTGTTCGTGGTGCGTCGAGCCGGCATCGATGTCGACATGGCCGAAGGCCGCGACCTCTGGTGGCACGAGGAGATGTCCGCGGACGGCATCACCACCACCTGCGAGCCTGAGCCGATGGACTCCGAGGACCCGCTGTTCATCCTCTATACGAGCGGCTCCACCGGGAAGCCCAAGGGCGTACTGCACACTACCGCGGGGTACCTGCTGCACACAGCCCTCTCCCACAAGTGGATCTTCGACATCCACGATGACGACGTCTGGTGGTGCACGGCCGACATCGGCTGGGTAACCGGCCATAGCTATATAGTGTACGGCCCTCTCGCCAACGGCGCGACCGAGGTCATGTTCGAGGGCGTGCCCACATACCCGGACCCCGACAGGTTCTGGCAGATATGCGAGAAGGACAAGGTTACGGTCTTCTACACAGCGCCGACGGTTATCAGGTCACTGATGAGGCTGGGCGACAAGTGGACAAAGACAGCCGACCTGTCCTCCTTGAGAATTCTGGGCACGGTCGGAGAGCCCATCAACCCCGATGTCTGGCTCTGGTACTACGAGAACATCGGCAACAGCAAGTGCCCCGTATGTGACACGTGGTGGCAGACTGAGACCGGCGGCATCCTCATCACCCCGCTCGCGGGCGCGACGCCGATGAGGCCCGGCTCTGCGAGTTTCCCGTTCCCGGGCGTCGACCCTGTGATCCTTCGCCAGGACGGGACCGAGGCGGACGTGGGCGAGAGCGGCTTCCTGTGCATCCGCAAGCCCTGGCCCGGGATGATGCGCACGATCTTCGAGAACCACGAGCTCTTCGTGAAGACTTACTACTCCATGTTCCCCGGCGTATACCTCACAGGTGACGGTTGCCGGGTGGACGAGGGAGGGTTTTACTGGCTGCAGGGCCGCATCGACGACGTGATCAACGTGTCGGGCCATCGCATCGGCACGGCCGAGGTCGAGAGCGCCCTCGTCAGCCATGAGTTTGTAACAGAGGCGGCCGTCGTAGGGATGCCTCACGATATTAAAGGGCAGGGCATCTACGCCTATGTCACGCTCAAGAGCGAGTACGAGAACAGAGAGGAGGACGAAGTAAGGAAGGCACTGGTTCTTCACGTCAGGAAGGAGATCGGTCCTATCGCCACGCCTGACATCATCCAGTTCACGCCGGCTCTGCCGAAGACGCGAAGTGGCAAGATCATGAGAAGGATCCTGAGGAAGATCGCCGAGGGCACTTCCGATTCGCTGGGCGATACCAGCACCCTGGCCGAGCCGGGTGTCGTCGACCAGCTGATCGCGGGCTCGAAAGAGCTGATGGCCAAGTAGGCCTGCCGTCCGGCGCATCGACAGTGTAGTACCGACGTTCTTTATTGGGAGGGAGAGGAAGTATGACTGACGACATCAAGCTGGCCAATCCAGCGGTACTGGGGTTGACGTGCTTCGGTCTTACCACGCTGTTGCTCAACCTGCACAACGCCGGCCTGTTCAAGATGGACACCACGATCCTGGGCCTCGGGCTCTTCGTGGGCGGCCTCGCGCAGGTAATCGCCGGCATCCTTGAGTTCAGGAAAGGCAACACCTTCGCGATGACGGCGTTCATCGCCTACGGCACGTTCTGGATAAGCCTCGTGTTCGCGATCATGTACAAGGGACACATGGCCTTCAACAAGCCGCTCTTCGCAGCGCTCGCTTATGAGCCGTCGCTCCGCGGGCTCGCTTACTACATGCTCCTCTGGGGCGTTTTCACGGCGTTCATGCTTGTCGCGACGTTCAGGATCAACCGTGTCCTGCAGTTCGTGTTCGCAACCCTGCTCGTTCTCTTCATAATGCTCGCCATCGGCTTCGGCTGGGCGAACCCCAACGTCATCAAAGCAGCCGGCATCGTCGGGATATTCACCGGCGCGGCCGCGGTCTACCTTGCGATGGCGGAGAACCTGGAGGAGATCTACGGCAAGACGATACTGCCGTTCTGGCCCTACAAGGCAAACGGGAACTACAAAGAGAATCCCTCAGAGGACCTGTAAGGCTCAAGAGAAGCAACATCGAAAGCCCGGGTGAAAAAGCCCGGGCTTTCTTCTTGCTCGAAGTGCGCTACCGGGGTCTGACCTCATTGGCGCATCAAAGTGCTCCTTGCATCACGGGCTTGAGCTGCCCGTACTGGTCCCAGAGGCCCCAGTGGCCTCCGACGACCCCTTCGTGGGTCACCTTCCATGGCTCGTCGAAGGCCTCGAAGTAGTAGTACCTCACGTGGTGCTGGCGCGCCCAGGCGGTGAAGTTGACCAGGAACCAGCGGGCGTTGGCAGGGTTGGCGACCGCCGCGCCTTTCGTCTCTCCCTCTGTCGGCCAACCCGTCTCCACCAGCACTTCTTTGCCCTTCGAGGCTTCCTTGACCTTCTGGTAACAGGTGTTGAGGTAGCGTACCGAGTCCTTGATGTTCACGTTTTCCCAGTACGGGAACATGTTGGCCATGACGACGTCGCACTGCGCGAGGATGGAGGGGTGGTTGATGAGCTCACCCCAGGTCTCGCTCGTGGTCACCGGCGTCCCCGTTGCCTTTACGCGAAGCATGTAATCGATCAACTGAGCCTCGCTTACGTAGTGGAAATACTGCGTTTCCTCGCCGACGACGGCCAGGTCTACGTCTCCGGAGCGCGCCAGGCTCAACAGGTCGTTGACATCCTTTTCGTTCTGGGCCGGATCGGACTCGATGTCGCAACCAGCCGCGACCCCCAGGCCTTTTGCCTTCGCCATGACCGCTGTCGAAGCGCCGATGCCACCGGAGCCGAACGTCCGTATCGCCCCGGCATAAGGGACTATGATGTCCAGAAGACCGGAGACGAAAGGCGGCGTGATCGAGGCGCCGCTGGAGGGCGTGTCCTTCGTGAACGGGCTGAAGCACAGCCCCGAAAGCTTTTCGTGCGCATTGGCCGGCGGAACGGGGGTGTTAACGGGCGAAGAGGCGGTCTGGGCCTTGCCCGCTCCGGGCAGCGCAGAGCCCCCGCACCCTGTAGCGAGGGCAGGGAGCATGAGCAAGGCGCACGATATCAATATAACGAGGGACCGCCGCGCGGTCGCCCGCGGGTTCGCTTTCGGTCTCTTCCTGTCGGTTTTCGTCAATTCTTCACCTGTCCTCTCACGACCCGTTTTCTAGTCCCCGCGGTGGACCCCTGCCGCTGGATGCCCGATCGCGCCGGGTTTAGACTCACGGGAGATGAAGCCGTCGCCCTACGCCCCCGGACGGTCTGGAGTTTTGCGATGCGAATATGGGATGTTGCGCCTGACAGGCTCTGCTCGAAGCACCTTCTGGGGGAGCATGCGGAGCTGCACGCGGTCAGGTCTATTCGGCAGGGACGTTCCCGGGTACATCTGCTCCCTTGGCATCTGAGCCGCCAGGTCTGCTTCTGTCCGCAGGGAACCCCGCACTCGATGAGAATAAGGAAACCATGGTGGCTTCTCCGCTGCCCATCCTGCTGTTATCTCAATCGGGAGAGGTGGAGATCGTGGATTCGACGAGCAATGACCGGCGTGTCGTCCAGCAATCTGAGGAGATGGCCCGGGCGGCCAACGTCAGTGGCTACGACCGTTACAGGGAGCTCTACGAGAGATCGGTCAGAGACCCCGATGGCTTCTGGGGTGAGCTGGCCGAGAAAGAGCTGGACTGGTTCGAGAAGTGGGACAGGGTCTCGTACGAAGACACGGACAAACACATATACAGGTGGTTCGACGGTGGCAGGCTCAACGCCAGCGACAACTGCCTGGACAGGCACGTAGCCCGAGGTCTTGGAGAGAAGACGGCCCTGATCTGGGAGCCCGACAGCGCCGATACGCAGCCGAGCACCTACACGTATGAGGAGCTGCTCGAAGAGGTCTGCGAGTTCGCCAACGTCCTGAAGTCGTACGATGTGGGCAAGGGCGACAGGGTGTGCATCTACCTCCCGATGGTCCCCGCGCTTCCCATCGCCATGCTCGCGTGCGCGAGGATCGGGGCGATCCACAGCGTCGTATTCGGCGGGTTCAGCGCACAGGCGCTTCGACAGCGGCTGGTGGACAGCCAGGCAAAGGTGCTGGTCACCGCGGACGGCAGCTTCAGGGCGGGCAAGACCATCCGCATGAAAGACAACGCCGACGAGGCGCTCGAAGGCCTCGAAGACGTCAAGGCGGTGATCGTGGTGCGGCGCACCGGCTCCAAGGTCGAGATGCGCGATGGCCGCGACCGCTGGTGGCACGAGGAGATGACGAAATCGACCATCACCGCGGAGTGCAAGTGCGAGGTGATGGACGCGGAGGACCCGATCTTCCTCCTGTACACGAGCGGCAGCACGGGCAGGCCGAAAGGGGTCGTCCACGCAACCGCCGGATACATGCTTTATGCCAAGCTCACGCATAAGTGGGTCTTCGACATCAAAGACGACGACGTCTGGTGGTGCAGCGCCGACATCGGCTGGATAACGGGTCACACCTATATCGTTTACGGACCACTGTCCAACGGCGCGACGAGTGTCATGTTCGAGGGGGTCCCGACGTACCCCGAGCCCGACAGGTTCTGGCAGGTCTGCGAGAAGTACAAGGTCACGAGCTTCTACACCGCCCCGACCGTCATACGCGCGCTGATGCGCCTGGGCGACAAGTGGACTCAGACGCGGGACCTCTCATCGCTGCGCGTGCTGGGGACGGTGGGCGAGCCGATCAACCCGGACGTGTGGCTCTGGTATTACGACAAGATCGGCGGGGGGCGCTGCCCGGTGCTCGATACCTGGTGGCAGACCGAGACCGGCGGGATCATGATCGCGCCCCTGGCGGGCGCCACGCCTATGAAGCCGGGGTCGGCCAGCCTGCCGTTTCCAGGGATAGTGCCCGCGGTCTTCAAGGACGACGGGACGGAGGCCGGCGTGAACGAGCCAGGATACCTCGTTATCAAGAACAACTGGCCGTCGCTGCTGCGCACCGTGTGGCAGGACCACGAGCGCTACATAGAGACGTACTGGTCACAGTTCCCCGGCGTCTACCTCACCGGAGACGGCTGCAGCGTCGACGAGGACGGCTTCTACTGGATCAGGGGAAGGATCGACGACGTCATCAACGTCTCCGGCCATCGCATCGGCACGGCCGAGGTGGAGAGCGCCGCGGTGTCCCATGGAGCGGTCGCGGAGGCCGCGGTCGTCGGGTTCCCGCACAGGATCAAAGGCCAGGGCATCTATATCTTCGCGACGCTCAAACAGGAGTTCGAGGGCAAGTACGACACCGAAGAGAAGATCGCGCACGAGGTGTCCGGCAGGGTGAGGGAAGTCATCGGCGCGTTCGCCGCGCCGGACATCATCCAGTTCACGCCCAGCCTCCCGAAGACTCGCAGCGGAAAGATCATGCGGCGCATCCTGCGCAAGATTGTCGAGGGGAAGACGGACGAGTTCGGCGACACAAGCACGCTCGCGGACGCCGAGGTGCTCCGGGAGCTGATCGCCGGAGCGACAAAGGCGCTCAAAGATTTCGACTACGACGCGCACCTGCAGGTCATCCTCACCGGGTACCCGTACGAGTGCAAGGGAGAGCAGGACAAGCTGGTAGGCGCCGTCTGCGTCCACAGCTTCAGCGAATAACTCAAGACGCAAAATAGGGGTCTGACCCCTATTTTGCGTTTTCGCGGGTGATGAGGTCGCGGTAGGCCTGTCGGAGCTGCTGGGTAAGCGGACCGGGGCAGAACGTCATCAGGCGCGTACCGACCTGGCAGACGGGCATGATCTCAATGGTGCTGCTCGTCAGGAACGCCTCTTCGCACGACATCAGGGTCTCGTGGTTCTCCATGATCTCA
>Ga0209539_1002032_pt1 | contig 10759 bp, 9 predicted proteins | sample BarGraNGADG00312_2_FD_184499 | JGI IMG/M metagenome (GOLD analysis project Ga0209539, IMG submission 184499) | Arctic peat soil microbial communities from Barrow, Alaska - Barrow Graham LP Ref core NGADG0011-312 (SPAdes) (version 2) | ecosystem: Environmental > Terrestrial > Soil > Wetlands >... | reverse complement strand
GCGTATTCCCGCCTCTTTCGACGACCGTCTCGGCAGGTTCTTCGCGCACTCAGCCACCACCGCTCGTCACCGCCCTCAATCGACCTTCGGAGACACCATGGCGTCGTCAGTCCTTCGCATCGCGATGAACGGAGTCAGCGGGCGGATGGGCTATCGCCAGCACCTGCTCCGGTCGATCCTGCCCATCCGCGACGCCGGCGGCGTCGAACTGGCCGACGGCAGCCGGGTCCAGGTTGAGCCGATCCTCGTCGGGCGCAACGAGGCGAAGATCCGCCAGATCGCCGAGCAGCACGACGTGGAGCACTGGACCACCGACGTCGACGCCGTGATCGCCGACCCGAGCGTGGGCATCTACTTCGACGCCCAGGTGACCTCACGCCGCGCCGCCGCGCTGACCGCGGCGATGAATGCGGGCAAGCACATCTACACCGAGAAGCCCACCGCCGAGACCCTCGACGGCGCTGTCAGTCTCGCCAGGCTGGCCCGCGACGCCGGTATCACCGCGGGCGTCGTGCACGACAAGCTCTACCTGCCGGGGTTGGTCAAGCTCCGCCGCCTCGTGGACGAGGGGTTCTTCGGCCGCATCCTGTCGCTGCGCGGAGAGTTCGGCTACTGGGTGTTCGAGGGCGACGGTCAGAGCGCCCAACGACCCAGCTGGAACTACCGGAGCGAGGACGGCGGCGGCATGACCGTCGACATGTTCTGCCACTGGAACTACGTGCTCGAGGGCATCCTGGGCACCGTCCGCGCTGTCACGGCCAAGACCGCCACCCACATCCCCACGCGCTGGGACGAACAGGGCCAGCCGTACGCCGCGACCGCGGACGACGCCGCGTACGGCATCTTCGAGGTCGAGACCCCGAACGGCGACCCGGTGATCGCCCAGATCAACTCCTCCTGGGCGGTGCGGGTCTACCGCGACGAGCTCGTCGAGTTCCAGGTCGACGGCACGCACGGCTCGGCGGTGGCCGGCCTGCGCAAGTGCGTCGCGCAGCAGCGCGCGCACACCCCCATGCCGGTGTGGAACCCGGACCTGCCGGTCACCGAGCCGTTCCGCGACCAGTGGCTCGAGGTGCCCGCCAACGGTGATCTCGACAACTGCTTCAAGGTGCAGTGGGAGGAGTTCCTGCGCGACGTCGTCGCGGGGCGCGAGCACCGGTTCGGGCTGCTGTCCGCAGCCCGCGGGGTGCAGCTCGCCGAGCTCGGGCTGCGGTCCTCGGCCGAGGGCCGTCGGATCACCGTCCCCGCGATCACGCTGTGACCGACTCCGGCACCGACCTCGCCCGCCTCTCGCTCAACACCGCGACCACGAAGCGCTGGACCCTGGCCGAGGCCGTCGACGGCACGGTGCGCGCCGGTCTCGGCGCGATCGGGCTGTGGCGCGATCGCGTGGCGGAGGCCGGGCTCGCCGAGGCCGCGGCCCGGGTGGCCGACGCGGGCCTGCGCGTGTCGTCGTTGTGCCGTGGGGGTTTCCTCACTGCAGCCGACGACGCCGGAGCGAGGGCCGCTCTGGCGGACAACCGCTCCGCGGTGGTCGAGGCCGCGACCCTGGGCACCTCCGTGCTGATCATGGTGGTGGGCGGGTTGCCCGCCGCCAGCACGCCGGGCGGGCCAGCGCTGCCCGACGGGGATCGCAATCTGGTTGGCGCCCGGCAGCGCGTGGCCGACCGGATCGGTGAGCTCGTGCCCTTTGCGCTCGAGCATGGTGTGCGTCTGGCCCTAGAGCCCCTGCACCCGATGTTCGCCGCGGACCGCGCCGTGGTGTCCACGCTCAAGCAGGCGCTCGACCTGGCCGCGCCCCACCCCGCGCATGCGGTCGGCGTAGTCGTCGACACCTACCACGTGTGGTGGGACCCCGAGCTGGAGGCACAGATCGCCCGGGCCGGGGCACAAGGCCGGCTGGCGTCGTACCAGGTGTGCGACTGGATCCTGCCGCTGGCCGCTGACCCACTGCTGTCGCGCGGGTACATGGGAGACGGGTACGTGGACTTCGCGTCGATCGGACGCTGGGTGACGGCCGCTGGGTACACCGGCGACATCGAGGTCGAGATCTTCAACCAAGAGGTCTGGAACACCCCCGGGGACGAGGTCCTGGCGATCATCACCGATCGGTACGTCCGTCACGTCCTGCCCAGTCTCACACCCCGCTGATCCCGGGCAGGATCCACGCGCGAACCAGGAGAAATGGTCGCGCGGAGTCTCTTGCGGCGACCGTTTCTCCGGGTTCGCGGCCCGAGAGCTTCGACTAGGTCCTCGGGGCGGGGAGCAGGTCCGCGAATCGTTCTCCGATTCGGCGGTGGCCCGCGGGGTCCGGATGCAGCAGGTCCGGCAGGGGCATCGTCTCCAAGTCCCGCATTCCGAACAGCTCGCGCCCGTCGAGATACTCCAGGTGCGGGTCGCCGACCGCTCGTCGCGCCACGACCTCGGCGAGGATCTGCCGGATGACAGTCAGACTGAGCTTGCCCTCGACGAGTTCCTCGGGACGTCCCACGGTCTGGAACATCGGAGCGTCCGGCGCCGATGCCGGGTCGATCGATGTCGGCCCAGGACAGTCCTCGACGAGCGGGCACACGATCGGCGAGATGACCATGATCGGCGTTGCCGGGTGCCCCTCGCGGACTGTGTCAAGGAAGCCGTGTACGGCCGGGACGAAGGCGCGCAGCCGGAAGCAGTCGAGATTGACGACGTTGATGCCGAGCTTGAGCGTGATCAGGTTCGCGGGCTGGTCCCGGATCGCTCGTGCGGTGAACGGGTCGAGGACGGCGTTGCCAGAGAGACCCAGGTTGACGAGGTCCCACCCGGCCCGCCGAGCCGCGACGACCGGCCATGTCCCGGTGGGTGAATCGGCTCCGGCGCCGTGACTGATCGAGCTGCCGTGGTGGACCCAGCGTGGCCTCATGGCCCCAGGTCTGCTCGAGGTGACGGGCGCGTCCGTGCGAAGTGCGACCAACCGCGTGACCTCGGCGAACGGAAGCCAGATCTCGACGTCCTTGTCCCCCGCCGCGACGGACGGGAACGTGACCGTCGTGACCGGCGCGGGCTGCGCCGTCGCTCTCCTCGCGATCGGGTCGAGCTCGAGGACGCCGTACTCCGGGGCGGCGGCCTGGGTCACACGCTCACCGTCGATGACGACGTCGTACAGCCCGCCAGGCGGGAGGGGTCGCCCGACGATCGCGGTGCGGAGGGCACGGACGTCGAGCTCGATGCGCTGCGCGACCGTACGGAAGACCAGGCGGACGCCTGAGGGCTGCTCCTCGCACATCCGGACGAAGTCGTCCGGAAGCTGCTCGCGGGCAAGGGCGGGCAGGCGATGCACGCGTACACCGTCGCTCGTCGGCTCCAGCTCCGCGGCACCGAGCACCTGCACCGGTCCGCCGACCAGCGGCGTTCGTACCCAGCCCGTCACCTGCGCGTTGCCCTTCGTGTCGAAATGACCGGCGAACGCCGGGTCAGTAGATGTTGCGGTGCTCGCGGAACTCCCGCCAGACGTTCTCGAAGAAGTCGTCGTCGTTCGGGATCGGCCGCACGGGACGCCAGGTGAGCTCGGTGCGCCCAGCCGGGTCGTCCCCGTCCCCCTCGGCCGAGGACCACGCGGCCTCCTGGATCTCACCGTCCAGCGCCCCGCCGTCGAGCCGGAACCGGAAAACCTCCGGCAGGTCGAGCTCGGCGGCCGCGTCGGGCCCGTAGCCGACGACCGGTAGCGACCCCTCCGGGTCGGTGTAGAGGACCGACCCGCGCGAGCGTCCGCCGTGCGCCGTGAAGTCAGCCATCGCGGAGAGGTAGACATACGCGGTCGTGAGGATGTCACGGACCAGGAATGTGCGGTCCACCGCGCGCCGGGACCCGGCGTCAGCGGTCACCAGCTCCTCGTAGCTGGCGAGCCATTCATGCACCTTGACGAGCGCGTCGTGGATGGACGCCACCGAGCGCACCGGTCCTGCTTTGGCACTCATCAGCTCGCCGACGTCGCGCAGCAGCTCTCCCGTGTTGTCCGCCATCCCGGCGGTCGCACGGGCGGTGGCCTTCGCGAGAAGTCCGAACGCTCCAGCGAGTACGGCCTCAGCGGCGACCGTGAAATCGTCGACCTCCAGCGGCACCTCGGCCCGCCTCGCCGCGATGAACTGGGCGGCGCGGGTGGCACCGACCTGCCCGCTGTTGAGCGCCGCGCCCCCCGGCCGATACACCCCGTGCGCGCCGCCGGCCTCACCCACCGGGAAGAACCCGGCAATGTTGGACTGCCACCAGGCGTCCACGACCAGACCCCCGTTGTTGTGCTGGGCGCACACGTCGACCTCGAGCATCTCGGTGGCGAGGTCCACGTTCGGGTTCTTCTGCAGGTAGAACTCATACGCGGGTGAGTTCATCTGCTTGAGGCGCTCGATCGGCGTGCCGAAGAGCGCGCCTGCCCGGTCGAGGTAGGCGTGCGCCTCGGGCGACAGCTCCGCGGGGTCGAGGTCCGCGCGCATCGGGTTGCGGCGGAAGTCCAGAAACACCCGCCGTCCGCGTAGCACCGTCTCGCGGTAGACGAGCAGGTCGATCAGCGAGGACCCGTCCCTCGCCTTGCGGATGTCGAACGGCCACTGGTAGCCCTTGAGGAAAATCATCGACAGCTGGCGCCCATAGTCTCCGATCACCTCGGTGAGGAACTCGCGCTCGTCCCCGCCGCCGGTGTCCGTCGACACGAACCGGGGCATCGCCTGCATGTACGTGCCCGAGACGTTCCAGCGCGGCTTGATCGACCCGAGCCCGAACTGCCACTCGGTCAGGTTCTTGCCGTGCACCCCGGCCCGGTACGCAGCGCCCGACGCGCCCCACTGCCCGTTCGGGAAGACGCGGGTCGCATACATTCCCGCCGGTCCGCCGGTCGCAAACACGAGGTTCGTGCAGCGGAACAGCAGGAACGGACTCTCCCAAGCGCCGCCCTGCGGCTCGGCGCGCACGTCCGTTCGCAGCACGAGCAACCCGGCCACGGCGCCGTCGCGCACGATGACGTCCACGACGCGGCAGTCGTCGAAGATCCGCGTGCCGTTGCGGGCAACCTTCTTCTCGAGCTGCTCGACCATGCTGCGCGACGTGTAGGGCCCCACCGAGGTCGCTCGACGGCGCGGGTCATGATCGGTCTTGTACCCGACGAACTCCCCGTACCGGTTCTGCGGGAAGGGAACACCGAGCTCGCACAGCCGCAGAAAACCTCGGGCAGACAGGGCCGCCTCGACAAGCGCATTGTCGCCGTCCATCGCCCCGCCTGCGAAGAGCGTCTGGGCCATCTCCCGCACCGAGTCGGCGTCGTCCCCCGACAGCGTCAGCTTGTAGTAGGTCTGCTTGTCAGAGCCCGCGTTGCGCGATGTTCCGGCACCGATCTTGTCGGTCACCATGACGATGTCCGTCTGCCCGAACTCCCACAGCCGGTCCGCCGCGCAGAACCCCGCGGTGCCCGTCCCGACCACCACGGTGTTCACGGTGACGACCGGGACCTGCCTGCCTGCGATCCGCAGGACGTCAGGGTCGTGAGTGCTCATCGGGTGTTCTCCTTGATCGGACGGCTTCGCTGGTCGACCTCCGCTGGAAACGTCTCTCCAGATTCACAGACGCTGGATGTGCATCCCACCGTCGACGTGGAAGATCTCACCAGTGGAATACGGCGTGCTGCCCGCCACGAGCATCCCCACAGCACCGCCGACGTCGACCGGGCGGCCCCAGCGTGGCATCGGCGCCAGGCCAGCGGCGAACAACGCGTCGTACTTCTCGGTCGCGCCTGCGGTCATGCTCGTGGCGATGACGCCGGGGCGGACCTCGTAGACGACGATCCCCTCGGGGGCGAGGCGCACCGCCCAGAGCTGGGTGGCCATCGCGACGCCCGCCTTCGAGATGCAGTACTCGCCCCGGTTGGTCGAGACCGTCGTGGCCGAGATCGAGGAGACGTTGACGATCGTGGCGACCGGCTGCTCGGGCGGTGCGGCGAGCGGGCCGCGCAGCTCGATGACGGCGCGCGCAAAGGCCTGTGTGAGGAAGTACGGGCCGCGCAGATTGATCCCCAGCACCCAGTCGAAGCTCTCGGTGCCGGCGTCGAGGAGATCGTCGCGGACCTTCGGCCCGACGCCCGCGTTGTTGACCAGCACGTCCAGCCGGCCCCAGGCGTCGAGCGCATCCTGGACGTAGCGCTGATGGTCAGTCGGTTCGGCGACGCTCCCACGCACGTACCTGACGGCGTCGTCGGACCCCGCAAGCGCACGGAGCTCACCGAGGACGTCGCAAGTCCGGTCGACGTCAAGGATGGAGACGGCGAAGCCGTCTGCGAGCAACCGCCTCGCGATCTCGAGGCCGATGCCGCGGTTCCCTCCGGTGACCAGCGCGACTCTCGGCATCGATGTCTCCTTTGATGGTGCGACCATGCCCGATCCTGTCACGCGGCTTCACTTTCGGCAAACGCTTTCCGAGCGTCCCTCCGATCCCGGCGATGGCCTCAAGCCACGCGGTGTAGACACCGCCGCCGCCCAGATCAAGACGACCAGGGCAACGACCATCGCGAGCACGCCAGTGACGAGGAAGCCAGGGGCGACGGTGCGGAACGGTTCGCAGACGTGCCACATCGCCTCAGGCTGGCAGCGCGGGACGACCCCAGATTCCTGGGCGCAAGCGGACGCCGTGTCAGTGCCGCCAGTCGTAAGTGGTGAACGGGCTGTAGTACTCATCCTTCGGAAGCTCATCCGTGTTGAAGAGCTCGATCTCGAGGATTCCGAACGGACACCTGGCCTCCAGGTCCTTCGACGCCAAGCGGACGTAGCGCGCCGTTGCGGTGAAGGCATCAACGCTCGTCCGAGGTCGTTGGTCCGTGGCGGATCGATCCGCGACCGGCCCGGGACGCGGCCCGACGACGACCGCATCGGCCTGCACGCCGACGTCGTCGTGGTGGGCGACGCCGTAGGGTATGTCGTGTACTTCACGCACCCTGGTCGCTCGGAGCTCTGGCGTGCCGCCGGGACCGGTGGGGGGGACGGGCCCAAGATCGGCCCGATGGTCACGCCCGGCGAGCGTCGGTCCTCGATCCAGGCGGCCCGCCTGCGGGTCGTGGACGGGCACCTGGTGTGCGACCGCGACGAGCCGCTCGTCCTCGCCCTACCCACCACCGTCGGACACCCAGAGCAAGGGAACTTGTCGTGACCCTGAAGGCAGCGATCGTCGGAACCGGCGCCGTCGCGCACCTGCACGCCCAGGCCGTCATTGCCGACCCACGGGTCGAGCTCGTGGCCGCGTGCGACTGCAGCGCCGAGCGACGCGAAGCCTTCGCCGACCGGTACGACGTCGTCAGCCGGTACGCCACGATCACCGAGCTCCTGGCGGGCGAGCAGCTCGACGTCGTGATCTTGTGCACCCCACCGGACCTGCACTGCGAGCAGACTCTGGCCGCTTTCGCGGCCGGGGTCCACGTGATCTGTGAGAAGCCCCCCGCGCTGTCACTCGCCGAGCTCGACAAGATGCAGGCTGCCGCCGACGCCGCGGGCCTGGCCTTGGCGATCGTGTTCCAGCAACGCACGGGCAGCGCAGCCGCCCACGTCAAGCACCTGCTGGACTCGGGGTCTCTCGGCCGTCCCCTGCTGGCCCAGTCCCAGACGCTGTGGCTGCGGCTGGACGACTACTACGCCGCCGACTGGCGCGGCACCTGGGACGGCGAGGGCGGCGGTACGACCCTCGGTCATGGCATCCACCAGATGGACCTGCTCGCACACCTGTTAGGCGACTGGGCCGAGGTCGACGCGCGCCTGTGGCGGCTGGCCCGGGACATCGAGATGGAGGACGTCTCCACCGCGACCATCAGGTTCGCCAACGGCGTCGTCGCGACGGCGGTCTCGAGCGTGCTGTCCCCGCGGGAGACAAGCTACGTGCGCATCGACACCGAGCTCGCCACCGTCGAGGTCGAGCACCTCTACGGCCACAGCGGACACGACTGGCACATCACCCCCGCCCGCGGCGTCAGCGAGAAGCAGTCCGCCTCCTGGGCATTCCCCGCCAAGGACGAGCCCAGCGGCCACGGGCCGCTGCTGCGCGCGGTGATCGACGCGCTCAGCACAGGCTCGCCCCTGCCTGACCTGGTGACCCATGCGCGCCGCCCGCTCGAGCTGGTCACCGCCATCTACGCCTCGGCGACGCGCGGACGGCCGATCACCCACGAGACCCTCGACGCGGACGACCGCTTCCGCCTCGCCCTACGCGCCGAAGTGCAGGACCTGCGCCCCGGCCACTGACCCGGGCTGCCCTACAGGGCCCAGGTCTGCAGGCGGCCACACATGCCATAGCGGCGCGGACCGGGGCGGGCCGCCGCGCTTCCCACGGCCGACTGCGCCAGGTGCTGTGCGTTTCCCTCGGCCAGGCCGGCGAGCGCCTGAGCTGTCGCGGCGGTCTGGGTCAGCACGCTGGCCGACCAGAGCTCCCGCCACCGGGGCACGCGGTCCGCAACGAGCCGACCGGCCGCGGTGTACAGATCGTCCAGGCCGGCCGGCCCCTCATGCTCCAGCCGTTCGCGCAGCGTCGCGAACCCCTCCACAGCCAGGTCCCGCCGGGTCCGCACCGCGGCCGCAACGACGTCGTCGTCCGCGTCCTCGTGACCCGGGCGAGGCCCCGGCGCAGGCAGTGCGGCCGCCTGCCGGTAGCGTCCGGCGTCGGCCAGCACGTCCGCCGGGAAGGTGAGCACCGCGTCACCGGCCTCGGGCAGTCCCGCGTTGGACATGACGACGAGGATCTCCAGCCCACCGTCGTTGACCAGCCGGTGCACGACCCCCGGTGTGAACCACACGACCGCGCCGGGCACCAGCGTCGTCTCGGCGAACCCCAGCGAACTGAGGGTCTGCACGCTCCCGGCACCGGCCAGCACCACGTAGCCCTCCGAGGATGCGGTGTGCAGATGCGGGGTGCCACCGCCCGCGAGGCCAGCACCGTCCGACGTCGGCCAGTCGTAGACGCGCAAGTGGCTGACCGACGTGCCGCCGGGGAACGGTGGCGCACCGGCCGAGCCGGGCATCGCCCCGGTCATCCCCACTGCTGCAGGGCGGCGCGGCCCAGCCCTGCCAGCTCCTCACCCCGGTTGGCGTCGGCCTGACCGTCGGCGATCACCACGGCGTACCGGAACTGCAGCGTCTGACCGGGGCCGAACGGCACCTCCTCGCTGAAGAACGGTGCGGGGTTCACCCCGGCGAACAGCTCGTTGCGCATGAACCACTTCGGGGGATGCTGCGGGTTAGCGGTGTCGTCGACCACGACGAGGCTCGAGTGGCGCGCGGTCTGGTCATGCTGGCCGGTGAAGCCCATCCACTCGGCGCGGGTACCGCGGACCTCCTCCCCGCCCGTATACCCAGGAGCGAGGATCGTGCCGCCGGTGAAGGACCGAGGTCCGCGCCAGAACAACCCTCCGTACCCGGCGTTCTCGCGGCCCTTGGTGGTCGGCGACCCGATGTCAAGCCGCTCACCGGACACGTTGGTGACCGACGAGGAAAACGTCAGGACCCAGGCGTCGTCGGTGGGCACGGTCACGGCGAAGGCACGCGCCTCGTGCACGATCTCTGCCCCGACCGCCTGCCCGGCGACCGGTTGCGCGTGCCACACCAGTTCGTGGGAGACCTGCACCCGGTCGTCGGTCACATCGAGCACAGTGAACCGCTGGTGGTCCATCGACCCGTTGTTGGCCAGCTGCACGTAACCCTGGCCATGGACATAGGTGGGCCCGCCCCAGAAGTTGTGGGGTCCGACGTTCGGCAAGGACCAGGCGATCCCCTTGTGCCACACGTGGTCGTGCGGACGGAACAGGCTGACGAGGTCTCCGCCGAGGGTGTGCAGCGGGTGGAAGTACGGACGCGGCGACTCCAGCTGCACGTCATCCGGGGCATAGACGTAGGTGAGCAGGTCCTGCCTGCGGTGGGCGACCTGCACCGACCAGCCGACGTCGTGCCGAACGGTCAGGCGGGTGCGGCGCGCGGTCATGTGATGTTCTCCTCCGATTTCGGCGTGACGGCCCAGGGTGCCCCGGTGCCGTCCATGCGCGTGTAGAACGGGTGGCCTGGGCCGATGTCCCCGCGCCGGACGACCTGCCCGGTGAACGCCGAAGCGTAGATCGCCGCGACCAGCTCCAGGGTGCCGCGCGCCTCGCTGAGCGGCACGGGCAGGTGCTCGCCGGTATCCATCGCATCGAGCAACGCCGCCATCTGGCTCGCGTGACTGCTACGAGGTTCGGCGCCGTCGGTGGTCCAGCGAGCATCCAGCTCCTCGTGGCCAGGTGCCGCGGTGAAGGTCCAGTCGGCGTCGGTGTAGCCGTACAGGTGCTCGACCTCGAGCGTCGCGCGCTCGGTGTCGATGCGCAACGTGGACGTCTGCCGCGGCGACACCACCGAATTCACGATTGTCGCGAGCGCCCCGCTGGCGAATCGCACCACGGCCATGGACACGTCCTCGGTGTCGGTGTCCCGTGCCTGCCGTCCGGCCATCGCAGTGACCTTCGCCCACGGGCCGAGCAGCGCGAGCAACAGGTCGAACTGGTGGATGCCATGGCCCATCGTCGGCCCGCCGCCCTCGGTGTCCCACCGTCCACGCCAGGGCACCGCGAAGTAGTCGGCGTCGCGGTACCAGAGGGTGTGACACGTAGCCACCAGAGGCCGGCCGATGCCCTCGTCCAGTCGCCCGCTGTCCGCCAGCAGAGCTTGCGCCCGGCGCGCCCCCGAGCCGAACCGGTGCTGGAAGACGACGGCGACGTCCACCCCGGTGCGCTCGGAGA
>Ga0209539_1002024_pt1 | contig 10787 bp, 11 predicted proteins | sample BarGraNGADG00312_2_FD_184499 | JGI IMG/M metagenome (GOLD analysis project Ga0209539, IMG submission 184499) | Arctic peat soil microbial communities from Barrow, Alaska - Barrow Graham LP Ref core NGADG0011-312 (SPAdes) (version 2) | ecosystem: Environmental > Terrestrial > Soil > Wetlands >... | reverse complement strand
CTCTTTACTATCTCGTCTTTTTTTTTTCACTATCTCTTCGACATTCCTCAACTTTCTCTTTCTTCTCTTTGTCTCTTATTTCCTCTCTGCTTAAACCTTTTAAGATGTGGTCTCCGTCATAATCAGCTTGACGCTCTGAAAAGGATTTTTATAGGGGCAATTATAGGGGCAATGACTGACGGCTTATGGGATAGGAACGAATGGAAAATAGAAACTAAAAATGAAAAAGTGGAAATAGGCAATGAGGTTACGAGATGGCAAGAGTCTTGATTTACGGCGCAGGGGCGATTGGCTCAATGATCGGATATCTCCTGGGGCAGCCAACAGAGCCCGACGACCGGAAGATCGAATCTGTGGCACTACTGGGAAGGGCGCCCCATATGCAAAAGATCCTAAAATCCGGTCTTGCGATAGAGTTTCCAGAGGGCGCACAGCTTCTACAATTCAAGTACTGCTTCAGAAATCTTGATGACCTCGAAGAATCCGATTTTTATCCAGAATTGGTAATAGTATGCGTCAAAACCTATTCCCTCCCAAGAGTGTGCTTTGAGCTGAAGGTGTCGGGATTGCTGCAAGGCAGATTGAGGAATGCCTGTTTTCTTCTATTGATGAACGGCATGGGCAACAAAGAGACCTTTGTTAAGGAGACGGGTCTCCCTTCCGTTAGAATCCTGGAGGGGATAACATCAATCGGTGCCAAATTCTCCGGTGACGGTTATATTGAGCTAAAAGGGAAGGGCAAGACTTCTATTGAAGATCACATCTGTGAAAAAAAAATATATGAAAAAATAAGACAGTTCCTCGAAAATGGATTCAGGGAATCGGGCTTTGAGATCGAATTCATACCCGATTTCAAGAGACATCAATGGAATAAGCTCTTCGTCAACTCGGTAATAAACCCGATAACCGCATTAACCGGTCAGGAGAACGGGATAGTGCTATCCGATCAACTGAGTCTCACCGTGCAAAACATAGTCCGGGAATGCGTAAGCGTTGCCAGAAGCGAAGGCCTGGAGACGGATGATGAAAGCGTCCTGGCAGTTGTCCACAATGTTGCGAAAGCGACATGTCATAACACCTCCAGCATGCTCCAGGATGTGCAAAAGAAGAAGATGACCGAGATCGATTCTATCAACGGCTATATTATCCAATTGGCAAGAGAGCATGACATAGAGGTTCCGGTAAATGAGGCTCTATATGGCCTCGTGAAGTCGCTGGCTTGAAGCCCGGGCAAATGCGAAAGCTATAACTTTTCCCAGAGTCAGGCTTCATCTGTGGACTGGTTCTTTCTTTCTCTCGCAGGGGCTGCATCTATGGCCGTCACCGGAGTCATAGATAAGTTCATAATAGGCAAGTATGTCCGTAACCCTCTGGTCTACCTTATTGCCCTGGTGGTCTTGCAGCAGGTCTTTGTCGTGCCCATTCTCGTTTATGCGGGATGGGGTTTCGTCTATCCTCAGTCTATTTATGCCATGGTCGCAGGCTTTGCCCAGGTGATCCTCTGGGCCGCGTATTTGCAGGCGCTCCAAATAGAGGAGACCAGCCGGGTGGCAGCCCTGGTTTATGTTTTTCCCGTCTTTGTCTTTTTGGGGGCCTTTGTCTTTTTGGGTGAGATTCTTACAATAAAGGATTATGCAGGAGGCACTCTGCTGGTATTGAGCGCCTTCCTGGTCTCTTACAAGCCGGCGAAAAGGGGTGGACGCCGAGGTCTCTCTCCCGCTCTGAAGTACATGGCCGTTTTCTGGGTCTTCACGGCAGCTTTTGCTCTGGCTGCCAAATACCTCCTTTCCTTTATGAACGAATGGCATCTTCTATTGTGGACGTCGCTGGGAGGCTTCTTGACGGTCTTGCCGCTGCTGGGGTGGGGGGAGATTCGCAAAGAGGTCTCAGAATATCTTCGCATCAGCCCGTATATCTTCTCCGTTCTCATAGCAGACGAGCTCTTTGATTTCCTGGGACGGAGCGCCTTTATATTTGCCTATTCCCTGGGATCTGTGGCTCTCGTCTCCAGCGTTTCCGCTCTGCAGCCCTTCATCACCCTTTTCTATGTCGTACTCCTGGGTCTGTTTGTTCCAGGAATCCTGACGGAAGAGATGGACAGAAAGACGATTGAACTAAAAGCTGCAGCAATTCTCTTGATAGTAGCGGGAGTATATCTGGTGTCGTGATGTTTAAACTAGAAATTTCAGGAACTGTAGGCTCAGGTGGACCCTGGAGATTGCAGAGGTGCGATCTCGCGTCCCGTGCGGGTGCGGGCCAGTCGGGCACAGGGGCGAGAGAGTGCGATGGGTGTGCATGGGGCCGGTTCGGGTAGGTTCGGGGTTGCATTGCGTTGGCTATTCCTAAAATGATTTCCAAAGCCTGTGGCAAGCATTAAATCCTTTCAATGATTTTATAATACCGATATGTTCTCCGAATACATCCAGGCGGCCTTAGAACGGGCAGATTATGACACGCTGGAAGACGGCTCTTACGTGGCCACTGTGCCCGGACTTCAGGGAGTAATCGCCGTTGGAGACACATTTGAGGAATGCCGCAAAGATCTCATTGAAGTCATCGAAGAATGGATAGTAGCCCGGATACAATGGGGATATCCAATTCCTCCTATTGCGGATCATACTATTGAGTCCTCAAAGGAGCCAGTTGTAGTTGTTGAGAAGCCGGAATCAGCAGAGACGAATGGCTTTCCAAAGAGTGATATCACTTCAAGTTCATGATAATTGTGTTAAAAGCTAGAGTTTAATATTCGCAGAGTTCGACAAAATATGTCCATGAAAATTGAGGAACTGCTGAAATCCAAGCGCCAGGAAATTCTGGCCATTGCTGCCAGGCACGGTGCCCGTAATGTCCGTGTCTTCGGCTCCGTGGCTAGAGGAGAAGCGAAGCCCGAGAGCGACATTGACATTCTTGTAGAGATGGAATCAGGGACGAGCTTAATGGACCATGTGACCCTAATGCAGGATCTTGAAGACCTCCTGGAAAGGAAGGTGGATGTGGTCAGCGACAGAGCTCTGCACTGGTATATCAGGGAACGAGTGCTAGCAGAGGCAACTCCTCTATGAAAGAGACGATAGCTCTATCATTAACGGATGGTACCTTTCAAGCTCGCCGTCCGCGCCAGGAATTTATTGTATTTGTTTTACAGCAGGCATTCCTAATTTGCGCTTTGGAATCAAATACAAGTTGAAATGAAATATGTGAATCTGCAGCAACCTAGCGTCGTCTTCCATTGACTTGAAAATGCACCGCCATTCGCCTTGATCTGTTTCGGATGCAGTCTTTATGAAACACGGGTGTGATTCGATAGAAATTTTAGTTTTTTGAAGGATGTCAGTAAATCCTGAGATATCTTTGTTGAAGATAATAATTGAGGTCTTGCAGTCACGCCAAGTCAAATAGCTAAGAAGTTGATCGATAGAATCTGATAAAGTCTTTGGCCCTTTCCAGATTTTACATTCGGCGACAAAAGCAGACCTGGTTTTTGCCTCTATCCTAATATCGGTCTTTCCAGAACGGCGGAATGTTTTCCCAGAGGCATCACCTATGTAGTGGCCATTTAAGTGAGCCAAAATGATGTCCCTAAGCCCCTCTTCACCATGAACCGCAAAGGTTTTAGGAGCGGCTTCGAATGTTCTTCCTTCGTGGCGGATTATGGTCAATATGTCTTCATAATCCTTTTCTTCGATTCCCCACTCTGGTTTGTGGTTACTAATTGGCGGCAGAGGCAAAGGTTTTACAATGCGTTTTTGAATTTGAATGGATTGGATATTTGGAGCACTTGGGTTATGTCTTAATGGAATATTGAGTATTTTATCAAGATTGTCATGAATGAGAAGTCGCTTTCGCCGAGCTTCAATCAGTGCTCGTACAGTGTCTGGTAGGTTCTTATTAAACTGGTCGATAATTTCCTTCTGCGAAGCAAGATACTTCTGGATTAAGTCAAGGTTTTGATCTCGATCTCTCCCAAACTGTTCTAATGGTTCGCTCATCGTTTGTTCAAAAAACATGTCCAAGTTCCCAATTCCTTCAAATCCATCCTTGACGACTCCATGAGGCAGGACGGAGCTCCATAGGTTAGGTCGAAGTTGCCATAGATTGGCATTCCCACTAAATGGAATAGATATGGTAAGTCTAATTCCAGGAAGGAGGTATGGCCCTTCGCGTGGTATGATCCTTCCAGGCCATCCCTGGATATCAATTTTTATTTCTTCTCTATCATGAACCCATTTGTCTTTGTATATAGTAAGCGGTTCAACGCAGATCTGATTGAAGAGGTGCTGCACGATTTCTTCGACAGGTGTATTGAGCAATTGATTGCCCGAAATGGCATCAACTTTCAATTCCGCATCGGCACATTGCGCGTTGAGCATTGCCTGAAGCTCTCCTTGAACGAAAAGGTAGTTTGGTTCGGGCATCATTTATTTCATTAATCCTTACTATATAAAAATCTTCTGCGACAACAGAAATGTTTTGCCTGATCAAGACTTTCTCTTGATTATCTCCACCCCGCTTGCCCTTGCCAAATAAAGCTCATCCAGGTTATCGAATATCCCGTGCTCCACCACTCCCGGAATCGGGCTTATCCTCGCCGCCAGGCCCTTTGGATCAACAATTACCCCAAAATCCACATCCATCACGAAGTTCCCGTTGTCCGTGATCACTGGCCCGTCCTTCATCTTACCGAGGCGCAGCACCGGCTTCCCGCCCAAATCCATAAGCTGCCGCTCCACCAGTTTGGCAGCAAAGGGCAGGACCTCCACAGGCACCGGCCAGCTCAGCTTCTCTACAAATTTGGACCCGTCGGCAACAATAACAAAGCGCCGGGCAGAGCAGGAGACCACCTTCTCGCGCGTGTGTGCAGCTCCGCCGCCTTTGATGACGAACAGATTGGCATCGACCTGATCGGCTCCGTCGATGGCCAAATCCAGTTGTGGTTGCTGATTTAGAGTTGTCAATTTTATTCCCGAGGCAATGGCCAGATCCTCGGCCTGGAAGGATGTGGGAACGCCGTAGAAATCCAATCCATCCTCTTTGACCCTCTCCCCCAGCCGCTTGATCGTCCAGGCCACTGTGGAGCCGGTCCCCAAACCCACCACCATGCCGTTTTTCACCAGCTTTGCAGCCGCCTCACCGGCAAGCCTCTTGGCGTTTACATTAGCAGAAACATCTTTCATTAAATCCCACAAATACATTGGAATATCTTTGTGTCTTTGTGACTTTGTGGTTAATCCAAGACTTGCTCACCACGAAGACACAAAGTCACAAAGGACGAATAAATCTAGCCGATAATCTCGCTCTTCACCGTGGTGAACACCGGTCCCCTGAGGTCCATCTTGTGCTTGTAGCTGGTGATGTACCTCTCCAGAGCTGGATGGATCTTGACGTTTATATCGCCGGGGCTGCGCACAATCCGGGCTCTTGTCTCGGACTCCTTTCCCGCCATGGTTGCCACCTCGATCTCGTAGGCAGCGAGCGCAGCGAATGAGTCGATGTACCGAATGCCTGTAGTCACGCCCTCAGAGAAAGCCTCCTCCCAGCGGGAAGTGTGGGGAATTCCCATGATATTCTGCTTATGCACCACGATCTCATTCAGAGCGGCAGGACCGCAGAGCTTGGTGTTCTCCTCAGGCTCGACCACGGAAACCTTCAACTGCCGCCCGAAGAGCTCTCCCTCCCAGGCCAGGAATTCGCAGGGCGAGACGGTTTCGGCGTGCTCGATGGCGGTCTCGACCACGTCCTCGGCTATGGCCTGTCCCTCTGGCGTGGAAGGCAGCTTGTCTACCATGATCATCTGCGCCATCTCCCGCGCCGACAATTCCCAGTTGGTCTGGAACTGCGGGTAGGAGAGGGCTCGGACATCCTGAGAGTTGTGCAATATCATGGCGATGCGCTCGACACCAAGTCCCAGGTTCATGACCGGATAGGGAATGTCGTACTGGGAGAGGGCAGTGGGCGAATAGATGCCGAAGGTTGCCACCTCCACCCATCCGCTCTTGTACTTCGTGGCCGATCCGACCAGACCCGGGTGGTAGGCGAAGACCTCGATCTGCGTTCCGGGCACGTAATACTTGCTCCTTTTCTCGTCCGGCCGGAACTGGAACTTCTGGAAGCCGAACTGGCTGAGCAGGCCGTCTGCAACTGCTTTGCCATCCTCGACAGAGACATTCTCGTCCATTATCACGCAGCTGGCCGAGTAGTAGCTCATAAGCCTCGCCGCATCCTCAGCCTGTTCCCTCCTGAAGCAGCGATCCACAGAGAAGAGCCTGAGGGGAAGCTTCCGGCGGTAATGAAGATTGGCGAGCGAGAGGAACCATCCTGAGGTCATATGGCTGCGCAGAGTGCGCGTGGTGGCCTCTGCCTTCAGGCCTTTGAACTCCGGGAAGACCTTCTCCAGGACGGTGCTGATCAGGGCATCGTGGGCATTCAGAGCCTTGGCAATCTCCTGTACCAGGTCGTCTCCCTCCACCTTGCCCTTTTTGTAGGAATGCAGAATCTGGCGGAAGGCTTCCACCTCTTCCACGGAGAGCGCACGTCCCAGAAGGGAGTTGATCTCCGCGATCCTCTCATCCGAGATGCCGATATCAGGCCTGGGCAGACCTGCAAGATAAAAGCACCTGTCCAGTACAGCTAGAGCTTCCGAGCCGAACTGACGGTAAACGTCCTGAGCCTCGACCATCACCGGGTTCATAGCCTCACTGAAACCCAGCCGAATGTAAGCCTCCCGGAGCTTCTGAATGGTATCGAAGATGGGATGAGCAGTCCCATAAGAATAGCTATTTCTGGGATATTTCTCATTCAAGGAGGGCTTGCCAAGGTATTCCCTCCCCTGCTGCCAGGTCTCGTCGAAATCCACCTGAGCGGCCTCTTTAATCTGACTAGGATCAAATTTCATGCGTTGGACTCCAGGAAACTAGAGATTAGGATCGTTATCTGTTTTAGACTTTAAGACTTTTTATCATTGGCTGTATCACTGAAACGCAATAGCGATGCTTCTACTTTGGCCAGCGCCAGAGCATTGGTGAGGTCCCCGCGTGTTCTTTCCAGCATAGATCTGGCCAGGTCGCTCTTGCGGCGCAGGCCTCGGGTTAAGGCGTCCGGATAGTCGAAGAGCATCAGCAGGTGATAGATCTCCTCGATGACTCCCAGAAAGTACTCGCCTTCAAGTGGCCTTCCGCTGCGAATGAGGTCCAGAATATGACGGCGGAGCTCGCCACTGGTGTCCCCGAGGCCGGCCAGATAGTTCACCAGCTCCACTCCTATATCTTCAGGAGTCAAGACCTCATGCCTGGTGGTGATGGAGTAAACATTTCGAGCCTCGGCATATTCTTGCTCTGCTCCATCCACAAAGCCGGCGTAACGCACATCCTGGTGGTCCTTCAAAACAACTTGAATCTTCTCCAGGCCCAGAGCTGCTTCTTTCATCAGCCTCTCTGCCGCTTCCAGATCACCACGGTGCACGGATCTGATGGATGAGGAGCATAGACGGATTACCTCTCTGGAAAGGCGCAAAGCTTCCTCCCGGGCCCGGTCTTTGGAATCAAAGCTGGCCAACATGCTCTGGGATAAGTTCTCAAATATGGACAATAGTAGTTGCTCCTATGGACTTGATCTCACTTTGGGATCATCATCGATTGATCATTATGCCTTGATCATTATGGATTCATCATCATGGATTCATCATCATAGATTCATCATCTTTTTGAGGCGGTTCACAGACCTCTGCCCCTCTTCCAGAGTGCGGGATTCGGTGACTATGCGGCCTTTGTAGCCTTCGAAGGCAGCGGCGACCTTCTTCCATGGCACGGTGCCGTTTCCCACAGGCAGGTGTTCATCTCTTTCGCCGTGGTTGTCATGCACATGAGCATGAATCATCTTATCCTTTAATTTCAGGAAGCTCTCCACGTTTCCATTGGTGTTGGCGTGTCCCACATCAAAGATAAATCCCACATTCTCGCGGTCTACGATCTCCAGTATGCCTTCAATCTCCTCGGGCTGACGACCCAAGATGGCAGGCATGTTCACCATGTTCTCTACAGCAATTCTCATGTCCAGATTCGCGGCATGATCGCAAACCTGCTGGATACCGCTTATGCTTTGCAGCCAGGCAGCATCAGGCATTTGCATTCCTAGGGGCGAGAAGTGGCCGGGATGAAGGACTGCCAAACGAGCAAAATCATTCGCGAGGTCCAGGCAGCCCTTCATCTGCCTTACCGTCTCCTCCCAGATGGGTTGGTTCACTGATGCCAGATTTAAATCGGAGTAGGGCAGATGAATGGTGATAATGAGATTTGTAGTCTCGACGATCTGTTTTGCGTCATTCAGGTTCTCCCGGGTCAGCTTCTGCTTGCCTTCGTTTACAATCTCCCAGCCGCTGTAACCCAGATCTTCTAATTGATACGCCCAGTCGAAAGGCCTGTCTACTAGCTTGCTGGAGGAGAAGCTAAACATCCGACGCCTCCAATTGCCCCAACAGATCTATCTCTTTGACCGGCACTCCATTTTCCGTAACGGGCGCCAACCAATCGATAGCGCAATCTCCTCCGGTAATTTGGACATGTATTGAGCCCAGTGGCTCCTCCAAAGGTGGAAAGCTCACGATGCCCATTAAGGCCGCTTGCTTGTTTAGCTGGAACTGGAAAGAATCGCCTGACCGGCCGCGCAGCATGACTGATCGTGCTGTGTCCAGAATCTGTTGCTTCCTTAAAAGAGAATGGAAAACTTTCAGGGCGTCTGGCCCATTATAGGCATCAATACGGTCGCCTCGAATGTCCATGATCAGACCCGGAAAGATATTTTCAATGGCAGAGACAACCTTCTCCATACGCTCGGTGGGCCAAACCGATGTATAGACAGTTACTTCGATCGTTCCCATCGCCTCTAGATATGACTGGTCTTGTATCTAAGGATAGCAGCGATTCCGCCAAAGGCCTTGTCCAGCTGAGCGCCTTCTTCAAACTCCGTGGAGATGATCTTGACCGCAGCTCCGCTCTGGTCTGCTATTTTGGATAGATCTGCTACTATATCCTCTTCTTCTGCAACAATTAACTGGCTTGAGCACTTCAGACAATTTCCAATGGGCTCGGACGCATTTGTGCGGGTCTGGCTGTCGGTAAAGTCACAACTGCGGTTGCTGCATACAATCTTCGCCCGGGTCTTTCGCAGATCCTCCGAGAGAAGAAGAGTCTCCACCGAGCCAAGCTGCAGGTTATGGCGAACCTCTTTCTCTCCATAAGCCGCTAGGCCTTTGTCTGATACCAGCTCCTTCATGAACTGTCGCATGACCAATTTGTCCTTGGTCAACTCGAGGTCTATCAGTTGCTCTTGAGCGGCATCCACCAGCTCATACAGTCCCGACTCATCCGTATAAGAGACGTCCAGAGCTCCCAGGACCTTTCTCTGCAGTTCATGGTGCAAAAAGCCGCCTTCCACAAACTCCTCTTTAGTGGGCGATGGCCCTCCTACCAGTATGCCTTCTAAATCCTTCGGGTCAATTTGAAGAAATGCATCATTGGCTGATTCCCCGATCCTTTTATAGAAGTCGTGGATAGCGATCAGACGGAGCTGCTGGAACCTGTGGCTGGACTGCCCTCCTTTCCTCTGCTTGCCCGGCACAGTGGATGTGAGGTGCTTTTGGGGCTCGATGTATTTTCCTTTAAGGATGCCTATGGCGGCTTCGCGCCGATCGAGGACAATAAGCCCGAAGGTTCTCTTGTCGGCCAGCATCTCTTCTAGCGGCCCGAGAAGGAAAGAAGAATCGCAGTGATATCTGTAGGTGACTATTGGGTCAGGCGGCTCCAAGGCGACGCTGTACATATCGGTGCGATTGGCACCTGCATCCACGCTGCCGATGAAGATGACCACGCCATTGGCTGGCGGCTTGGGGATGAGCTTGAGCCGGGACATCGCGGACTCCAGAGAGCCCTGCACGCTGAGCCTGGTGACCCTTGATTTGATGTTAGATGCCTGTCCGTACTCCTCACGCAGTTGGCTCGTGACATCGGAGATCTGCTTGTCAGGAGGAATATAGAGAGAAATGAGCTCCGTACCTCTGCCCTTCTTGCTCCGAAGGCCGTCGAGAAGACGCTTATATTCATACCTTTCCTGCGCAGTGAACTCCATTCTGGCGAATCTCCCAAAACTGCTCCGGGGCCAAGATATAAAAGGCTTCTTCAAGAGGATTTCGGATGGTTTTGTCTCCAGTTCGTGCCGATTTATGTCGGATCGATTATAGGAAGGCTAGAGCTATTATTACTATCCCAATTATTCTTGCTAGATTTCGGCCATATAATCTCCTGTCATGCCTATATTCAAAGACTAATCGATATTCTTAACTCCAACAATAGAGATCACAAAATTTGATCTATTCAAAAACTATATAAAGATATAAGTTATCTTATAATCCATGGATCAATTAGTCGTTCTCCAGGAGATCTATGAATCGTTTTCCAAAGGGGGGGATGGTCTACAAGAAATAGATAGCAAGGCCATAGAAGGATGCTGCCCTGAACTGATCAGTAAGTTGCTGGAAGGCTCGAAGAAGTCGAGAATTGACGAAGACGTCTGCCGCAAGCTATCCCTCGACCTCCAGGATGTCTATGAGATCAAGAGGCTGGGCGATATCTGTCGCAGGGCAGGCATGATTGGTCTGGCCATAAGTAACTATAACAGGGCGCTGTCTCTCTGCCGCGATCAGGTTCTTCGGCCGGTACTGCAAAACAACCTGGGACAGGCCTATGCTCGTCAGGGGGATTTGGCGAGAGCGGCCTTCTATTACCAGAAATCTGCCG
>Ga0209539_1002023_pt1 | contig 10788 bp, 7 predicted proteins | sample BarGraNGADG00312_2_FD_184499 | JGI IMG/M metagenome (GOLD analysis project Ga0209539, IMG submission 184499) | Arctic peat soil microbial communities from Barrow, Alaska - Barrow Graham LP Ref core NGADG0011-312 (SPAdes) (version 2) | ecosystem: Environmental > Terrestrial > Soil > Wetlands >... | reverse complement strand
GCACCCCAACTACGTCACCCCCGAAGGCCTACGCCAGCTCGAACGCACCGTGGGCGAGCTGGAGCGCCAACGCCTGGATCTGATCGCCGCCAAGGATGCGGGCGACAGGCCGGACCAGGAGCTGGCCTACGTGGACCGTGACCTGCGCTATTTCGCCAGGCGGCTCGACACCGCCATCCCCGTCGACCTCCGCAGGCAGCCTCGGCGCATGGTCGAGTTCGGCGCCGCCGTGACCGTCCGCGAAAGCGGCGGCGCGCGGCGCACGTTCACGATCGTGGGTGAAGACGAGGCCGATCTCAAGGCGGGCAAGATCAGCTACGTGTCGCCGCTCGCCGAGGCGCTCCTGAACGCACGCGTGGAGGCGACCGTCCTCTGGCGCCGGCCGGCCGGCGACAGGGAACTCACCATCGAGGGGATCGACTATCCCGAGGGGTGATGGCGACGTGGCGGGCCGGCGGCAGAGCCGCCCGCCCTCAGTACTCCAGTACCGGCGCCAGATAGGCCGGCGTCGGCTCCTCGCCCAGCAGTAGTCCGGTGACGCCCTTCTGGGTGTCCCAGCCGTAGGACCGGTCCGGGTTGTCGTCGGTCATCACGGCCAGCGCCCAGCGCTTCTTCCCCTTCTCCAGCCACGCCGCCTGGACCATCAGGCGGTTGTCCAGACCGAGCCAACCGCTCTTGTGGTACGTCTTCCAGCCGGCGGGCCCGGCCGCCGCCGGGATACCCCAGCGCTGCATCTGTGTGATGCCCGCCAGGAGCCGACGCGCCAAGGAGCGGCCGTCCTTGGGCACGTAGCTCTCGTAGTCGTAGAAGAACCGCGCCTGATCAGCCGCGGACACACGCGTATCGACCCAGCCGGCGCGCTGCACGTAGTCGGCCATCCCGGCGATCCTGGCGACCTCGCTCATCCCCTTGGCGCCGACGCGCGAGAAGATCGTGTACGCGGAGCCGTTGTCCGACTCCTCGATCATCCTAGTGAGCGTCGCCACGGTGGAGGGGTCGGGCGTCGAATCGCGCCGCAATGACGCGACCAGCAGTATCGCCTTGGCGAGGCTGGCTGCCCGGAAGGCGCGATGCTCGCGGTAGCCGCTGACGGCGCCGTTCGTGTCGACGACCGCGGCGGCGACGTCGCCGCTGCGCCCGGCGGCCCAGGCAAAGGCGGCGGCGATGGCCTTGCGCCCCGGGAAGCCGAGTGGCAGTGGAGTCAGCACGACGAACGCCGCCGAGACAGCTTCCGGCGTCGTCGGATCCGTGCCCGAGTCCACGGCCCGCGCTTCGACGCGATACACGTACCGGCCGGCGGGGAGATCGACGGGCACCAGCCAGCTCCTCGAGGCGCCGGCGCGAGCAACGCCGAGACGTCGCGCCTTGACCTGAGCGCCGGAGAGATCGTCAACAAGCAGCATGACGGTCCAGGCTGTTCCCGAGGGACCGTCGATGCGGCAGGCGATCCGCGCTTTCTCGCCGCGGTGCACCGTGACGGCGTGTAGAGAGGCGAAGCGCGGAACTGCGGCCGGCGAGGCGGACTGCGTGCGCGCCGCGTGTGGCTCCGCCGCAGCGCGCTCGGCGTCCCGTCGCTCCAGCGCGACCACGGCCACCACCGCGGCGAGCGACAGGAGCAGCACGGCCAGCGCCGCCACGATCGCCTTACCGCGGCGGCGCGCCCGCTGCCTGGCGCGTGACTGATACACCGTCCGTGACGGTCGCGACGACGTGCTCATCACCCGACTATATCGCGCCCGCGGCTGCAGGCTCATGTATCGTCACGCGGTGACGGTAGCGCACCAGGCGACGCCATGCGGTGGCGGAGCGGCATGGGAGTCGAACCCACCCAGGACGGGAGTACCGCCCCGCAGACGGTTTTGAAGACCGCGCCGGTCACCGGACCGGGAGCCGCTCCGCTTGCGCCCATCTTCGCACGCGGAGCAGCAGCGGTCACCTTCGGCCCCGCGTCCGTGCAGCTTGCGCACGCAAGGGCTGCCGCCGATAGATCCAGTCCCTGACTCAGCGACTCGCGCGGCGACTTGCATGCAGACCGGCAGGGGCTGCCGGAACTCGAGCAGACCATGCCCTCGGGCCGCAGCGGCTGCAGGCGCAAGGGCTGGCGGCGGGTCGAATCAGGTCACTCCTCTTCGGCCGCGCCGCCCCGGCGCCGCACGAGCACGACGACGATTGCGATGACGACCACGACCACGACGCCGATGACGATCAGCAGCGTCGAGTTGCTCGAACTCGAAGACTCGCTACTCGTCTTGGGCTTGAGGTTCATGTAGCTGTCGCGCACGTAGCTCGTGTAGAATGCCGCTCCCTTGCCGCCGTACATCCGCGTCCAGCCGTCCCACTTCGCCGTGTTCACGGCCTCGAGCCTCTCCGGGTAGTCGAGGGCGATCTCGGGCGACTGGTCGTAGAAGATCTGCTGCGCCTGCCACACGAGCTCCTTGCGCTTCTGCGGGTCAAGCTGCGTGTTGGCCTCGTCGACGACGCGGTCGTACTCGGCATCGGACCAGCAGGGCTCGTTCCAGTTCTCGATCTGCGAGGTGATGAAACTGGCCAGCGTGTCGCCGGGATCGACGTAGCCGTCCCAGTCCCACACGTACATGTCGAAGTCGGGGCTGTAGGTGTTGCCCTCGTAGGCCCAGATGCTGTCGTAGTAGATGCCGTCGTCCACGACCTGGTACTCGATCTTGAGGCCCAGGTCGCGGAACCAGCCCGTGAGCAGGTTGCCGGTCTTCTGGCTCTCGGGCGACTCCGCCCGGGCCCAGAGGCGCAGTTTGATGGGCTTGCCGTCCTTGCCCTCGCGAATGCCGTCGCCGTCGGTGTCCTTGTAGCCGGCCGCGTCGAGCATCGACTTGGCCTTGGCCTGATCGAAGCCCATGAGCTGGTCGGCCGGAGGCTGCCAGTGATAGTCGGGATCGACCCATGAGTCCGGCGTCATGATCGTCGTCCCGGGCGCGGCCTTTCCGGACCACGCAAGGTCAACGATGCGCTGCCGGTCGATGCCCCAGTTGAGCGCCTGGCGGAAGGCGACGTCCTTGAGCACGGGATTGCCGCGGCTCTTGCCCTCGTAGCAGTTCATCGAGAGGTAGTCCCAGGTGAGGAGGTTATAGGCGATCGCCTCCATGCCCTTGTCGGCCTCGAGCTTGGGGAACTGCGCAGACGGGACACCCCAGGCGGCGTCGAGCGACCCGCCGGAGAGGTCCTGCGTCATGGTGTCGGGATTCTGGTAGGTCTCGAACAGGATCTCGTCGAGCGTCGGTTTGGGGCCCCAGAAGGTCGGGTTGGCGACCATCTTGACGTAGTCGCCCTTCTTCACCTCCACGGTCTGGAACGGGCCGGTGCCGACGATCGGCAGCTTGTTCTGGAAGGAGGTACCCGCCGCCTTCGGGCTCACTTTGCTCCAGATGTGCTCGGGAAGGATCGGGATCCAGGTGCGCAGGATGTTGGCCTTGGGCTTGTCGCAGCGGATCTCGACCGTGGTGTCGCTCGTGGCCACGACCTTGGTGATATGGGTCGTGAGGCTGGAGAGCGACCCAATCTGGTTCTTGATGATGTAGTTGTACGTGAAGGCGACGTCCTTGGCCGTGAATGGCACGCCGTCCTGCCACTTGACGCCCTCACGCAGCGTGAAGGCCCAGACCTTGCCGTCGGGTGAGTGCTTCCACTTGGTGGCGAGATCGGGCTTGGGCTGCAGGTCCTCGGTATAGCCCACGAGGAAGTCGTAGTTGAGCAGCCAGATCTCGTAGGAGGAGGTCTCGGCGCCGATGAACGGGTTGAGGTTGTCCGGGTCGTTGGTCCAGCCTACGCGCAACGTGACCGTGTCCGCGCCCGGCGAGGCGCTCGGCTCGGCGGCGAGCGCGCCGCCGAGCCCCCAGCCGAGGCCGGCGACGAGCACGAAGAGCGTGGCGGCCACCACCAGGCGAGCGGCCGCGCGACGGCGGACGGCACGCGTCTGCGTACGCCCAAATGGTGTGTCGGAATGCGTCATGAGATCCCCTCTCCTTTCCCCCCACGGCGACCTTGAGCCGCCGCACACTACGCCGGTCACGGGCGGGGCAGGGAGAGAGGCACTGGTGCCGCCCCGGGACCGGACCAGCTTGGATCCGCAGCCAGTATACACAGTGATCCCGCGCGCGCACAGGAGGCGGAAGCGGCCGGCCGCCCCATGACGAGGCGGTCGGCCGCGGACCAGAAGCTGGGGTGAAGCCGCTTACTTGCCGAGCGGCGAGGTGAGACCCTGGTGATCCATGTGGCGCTTGTACTCCGCGTCCATCTCGAGCATGCCGCCCGGGAACTCGTAGGCTTCCATGAGGCTGACGTAGTCGTCCGCGGTGAACTCCTCCGGAACATGCACGCCGGACTCGGGGTTGCCCCTGTAGCCCTGCACCTTGCCGGTGCCGAGCAGCTCGAGCCAGATGACCGGGGTGAAGGCGGTCTGTGCGACGACGACCTGGGTGCCGTACTTCTGCACGCACTCCTGGTTGTCGGCGACCTGGTAGAGATACGTCTCGCGGACCATGCCGTCCTTCTTGCCCCTGACCCAGGTGCCGGCAGCGGTCTGGCCGATGTACTTCTTGCCGATCTCGTTGGGGTCGGGGGCGGCGGCGGCGATCACGTCACGCGGCGCGACCTCGACGCCCTTCACGTTGATGGGCTCCTTCTTGTCGATATTGATTGACTTGAAGATGTCCATGGCCTGCATGAACTCGTCGCCGAGGGCGTACTTGAAGGTGGCCTTCTTGTTGCCCTTGAGGTGCTTGGCGCTGCGTCCGAGGTTGATGACCTCTTCGTGCTCAACGTGAGCGATCTCGACCTCGCCGATGCCTTCCGGAAGGAAGAACTTCTCGAGCTCGGCGAAAGGCTCGATGGTGTACCAGCCCTTGCCCTCTTCCCAGATGATCGCCGGCTGCGTGCACTCCTCGATGGTGGTCCAGATGGAGAAGCCGAAGCTGATGCCCTTGGCGCCGGGGATGTCGAGGTTGGAGCCGTCGCGGATACCGATCTCCTCGATCTCGTCGAAGTAGTGATCGGCGGCGAAGCGCGCGAAGAGGTCGGCCATGCCGGGTTCGACGCCGAAGCCGGCAAAGGCCAGCTTGCCGTTCTTCTCGAAGTCGGCGCTGAGCGGGAATTCCTTGTCGCCGAGCTTGACGCCGCAGGGGCCGACCTTGCCGCTCGGGTGCGGCTCGGACACGGTCATGGCCGTATCGAGGTAGTGCGTCTGCGCCTTCAGGGCGGCCTGCAGCAGCTGCGGGTTGAACTCCGGCGCGCAGAGGTTACAGATGATGTCGACGTCGTGCTTCTTGGCGAGCGCGGCGACCTCGTCCGGGTTGCCGGCGTCGACCTTCTCGGCCACGAAGCGAGGATCCTTGAGCTTGTCGGCGGCGGCCTGCGCCTTGGCGAGGTTGTAGTCCGCGAGGACCATCTTCTCGAGCCACTCGCCCTTGGGGTCGCGACGATGGGCGATCTGGGCCATGGACTCGCCCACGCCCCCGGTGCCGACGATAAGAGCCTTCATGTCTGTTTCCTCTCCTTCACGTACTGGATACTCGCCCACAAGCTACCCTGCGCGCCCACGCCCAGGGGAAAGGCGCGGAGCTTCTGGACCCGCTGCACGGACTCTGGTGAGGGATATTGTATAACCTTGACGGCGATTTTCCAGCCCCAAGTTAGCCCCCGTCGAGGTTTTGCGTAGGGCGGTTCGGCAGGGCACGTACGAGCGGACGGTGGCCGGAAGAGCCACCGCCCGCGGCTGCCAGGAGACAGGCCTGCCTTATTGAGCCGGCGGCAGGCGCCAGCCGACCGCTGTCTCGATGCTGTCGCCGCGCCGCACCTTGTAGAGCGCGCACTCGACGCCGGCCGCTTCGGCCACGGCGCGAGCGAGCATCATGAGGCTCGCCTGGTCGCCCGGCTCGAGAGCCTCGAGCTTCTCGCGAATCTCGGCGAAGCGCGGGTCCTCGGGCGACGCCGCAACGGCCGGCGGAAGCGCTGCAGCCGGCGGGGCGGCGACCGGTGGCGATGCCCCGGACTCCGCTCCCCCGGCCCCCGCCGCGGCCGGACGGCCGACTAGGTCGCAGCCCACCATGCCGTCGCCGATCACGGCGTCGATCTGCCACACCAGCTCGCGGTCCGGAGCGGAAGCGAGGCGGGCACGCATCTCGCCGGCGAACGGCGGCTTCATAGCCTGCTCCAGCGCGGAAACGGCGGCGGCGCGGTCCTCCTCGCGTAGGCGCGTGATGAAATGCCCGCGCGTCAGATCCCTCTCGGAGGCGTCCACGGCGCGGCAGAAGGACGGGCTCACGAACGTCATGAGCCCGCCGCGGTCGACCTCGACGATGTAGTCGGTCTGCGTGTCGGCAAGCAGCTGCAGGCTCGTGCGCAGGCGGCGCACCTCGTCGTGGTCGATGGTCTCCACGTCGGGCTTGTTGAGGAAGAGCATGTAGGCCATCGCGCGCTGCTCGCCACGCTCGGCGATCGGGCCCAGGGAGACGCGCACCCAGAGCTGCTCGCCGCCGGCTCGCTCGAGATACTCCTCGAAGACCTGCTCCCCCTCGCGGCGAAAGCCGCGCGCGCGGTCTGACCAGCCGGGCATGACGCTGGACCACTGGCGACCCAGGAGCTGCGGACGCGTGCCGCCGAGCAACTCGAGCAGCGGCGCGTTGAGAGCGATCGTCTTGCCGGCGTCGGCGACGACCGCGACCGGTTGTTTCAGCGGAAGATGCGCGAGGACCTCGAACGTCGTCTCGATGCGCTGACGCAGCGCGTAGGGCAGCTGCGGCGCCATCCAGAAGTCCTCCCCGAGACCGTCGGGCGGAGTCCCGTGGTCTTCCATCAGCATGCCCGCGTAGTCAGTCACCGTCGTCTCTCCTCCGGGGCACAAGACCCTATCATCACAACAGTCGTCTCGCCTCCCGGGCTTGGCGATGGTACGGGCGTCTAGCAGGGCTGGAACGTGCGTCTCCAGGTCAGGCTCGGGTGGGGACCCGCGCGTCGTGGCGGCCGGCCGGGCGCGGCCTCAGGCGCGCACTTTGTACATCGTGCGCTCGCCCAGACCGGTGACGACCTTGACGTAGCCGCTCATCTCGACGTCGAGCCCGGCGTCGCCGGTGTCGACGAGCAGCGGCCGTCCCTCGAGCGACAGGAGCTTGGTCTGCGTGGCGATGACGATGATCCCGCCGCGCCCGACGCAACGGATGACGGCGGGGCTGATCTGCTGGTTGCCGCGCCCGAAGATGTGTCCCTGGCCGCCGATCACGGTGACCACGACGCGGGCGTCCGGGTGGGCCTCGAGGAGTCGCAGGAGGTCGCTTTCGGTGAGATCGCTGCCGGCTGGAGCGTGATCGCAGACGGCGTCGATGCCCAGCAGGGTCTTGTCCATCCCGAGACGGCTCATGATGGTCCTCGTCGTGGTCCCCGGCCCCAGGATGTAGAGGACGCCGGGGCTCATGTCGCCGATGACGTCGGTGGCGATATCGTTGAGGGCGCGCTCCTCCCCGGCCACGCCGCCGGTCTTGGCGCTCTGCGTGAGGCCGCGGGCATACGGCACAGTCATGAAGCCGTAGAGCTGCGCCGAGACGCGATCCTCGCGGAAGGCTTGCTCGTCGATGTCCATGACCTCGCCCTCGCGCAGGCGCACCGCGGCAGGTTGGTCGTGTAGGTAGAGCGCAGCCACGTCGCCCGCCGCAGCCGGCGAGGTGGCGTAGACCGCGGAGTGGATCTTGACGCCGGCCGGGACGCCGATCACCGGCACGCAGTCGCCCACGGCGTCGCAGATAGTGCGCGCGGTGCCGTCGCCGCCGGCGAACAGGATCAGGTCGACGCCGGCGGCCAGCAGGTCGCGGGCCGCCTGCTCGGTGTCGGCCGGCAAGGTGAGCACGAAGTCGGCGCAGGCCATGTGCGGCGCGGCGCCGGCGCGGCGCTCCCGTTCGCACTCGATGTAGGAACGGCGACCCTCCAGCGAGCCGAGCACGCGCGGCTCGAAGCCGGCGGCGCGCGCCTCTTCCTCGCCCATCTCGCCCGGCCAGGTGACGATCTCGATGTGGTCCCGAAGACGGCTGAGGCGCTCGAGCGCCAGCCGGGCGCGCCGCAGTGCGTCGCGCACGGCGCCCAGCTCGAGCGCCTGACGCAGGATCTCCGCCCCGTCGCTCCCCTTGAGGCCCACGCGGCCGCCAACGCCGGCGACCGGGTTGACCACGACGCCGAGCTTCTTCACCCCCGTGGGCTCACTTGTGCTTCTTGCCGCCGCGCCGCTGGCGGCCAGACCCGCCGCCCTTGCCGCCGGCCGGCCGGGACTGGGCCGCCGGCTGCGACTTGAGCACGGTGAACAGGTAGACGACCAGCGCCGGCGCCACGACCAGCAGCAGCCCCGACGTGCCGCTGAGGATGCTCAAGGCGAAGGCGGCCAGCATGGAGACGAACACCAGCGAATGGACCATGCGGACGCTGAACTGGGTGATGCGGCGGCCGAGCATCCAGAGGTCGAACGCATCGATGGTCATCGCCAGTGCAGCCACAGCGGCGAGGACCAGGGAGAGGACGAGCGCCGGCTGCCGCCAGCCGCTGAACTGGTCGCCGGCGATGTAGGTCGCGGCGAGAAGGCCGCAGACCAGGGCCGTCATGAGCAGGACGGTCAGGCCGGCCGAGCGCAGCAGTCTCTGACCGATCGTGAGGTCGCTACGCACCTGGGGTTCTCCTCGTCCGGGGCCGGCATCGGCCCGCTGAATGATACCCCGCGGCGACCACCGGCGCTCGCCGGCCGCGTGCGGCCCGGCGGCAAAGGGCGAGGGCAGCGAGGCGCTGCGATGCGCCCCACCGCCCTCTGGGCATGCGGTGGATCTCCGTCGCCGTCACTTCTGCTTGAGGACCTTCCTCTTGTAGGCGCGCCAGGTGAAGGCCCACTGGTCCGGGTCCTCGAGCGCCTCGAGACGCTTCATCTTGTCGATGGGCTGCGCGTGCGGCGAGTCATTGACGAACTCCGCCTTCGCGTAGGCCTCGTCGGACGCCAGCTTGATGACCGCGGCCCACTCGTCGAGGTCGTCCTTGCTGTAGGTCTCGCACGGCTCCGGCGTGAACGGCTCGGGCACCACCCACGGGTGGTGACTCATCCAGAAGCTCTGGATGCCGAAGTCGATCATGCGGTCGCGCAGCGCCTCGGTGCCGACGCCGGTGTCTTCCTTGAGCTGCTCCAGGCTGTAGCGCACCTGGTCGAGCCGGCGGTGGCCTTCAGCGTACGGCCGGCTCACGCCCTTGACGGCCATCAGCAGGTTGTCGAGGTAGTTGTTGTTGAGCACGCTGATCTCCGCGACTTCCTTGAGGCCTTCGGGCCCCATGCTGCGGATCCAGGCGTAGGCGCGGATGACGCCCATCCAGTTGCCCAGGAAGCCGCGCACGCGGCCGATGCTGTCCGGCCGGTCGTACTCGAGGTGGTAGCGATCGCCCACCTTGGTGACCAGCGGGACGGGCAGGAAGCGGGCCAGCTCGTCGGTGCACAGATAGGCGCCGGTGGCCGGGCCCTCACAGCCGTGCGGGCTGGAGAACGTCTTGTGCAGGTTGAAGTGGCAGGCGTCGAAGCCGGCGTCGCGCGCCCGCGCGTAGCCGAGGATGCCGTTGGCGTTGGCCTGGTCCGTGAAGGCCAGGGCGCCGGCGTCGTGCAGCACCTCGACGTACTTGTCGATCTGCGGGTTGTAGATGCCGGTGTCCTCGGGGTTGGTGATCATGCAGCCCACGGTCTTCTCGGAGACGGCGGCCTTGAAGGCCTCGAGGTCCGGGTAGCCGTTCTCGTCGGGCATCACGGTGATGACCTTGAAGCCGGCCACCATGGGCGTTGCGGCGTCGCAGGGGTGCGAGAAGATCGTCGTGATCATCTCGTTGCGCTGCGGCAGCTCGCCCCTGGCCACGAAGTAGGCGCGCATCACGCAGGCGTTGGTGTACACGGCGTGCGAGCCGCCGCCGGGCTGCAGCGTGATCGCATCCATCCCCGAGATCGACTTGAGGTACTCGCCGCAGTCGTAGACGATCTGGAGCAGGCCCTGCATGGTGCTCTCGTCCTGCAGAGGGTGCAGATCGGCGGCCTTGTGGTTGCGGATCAGCTCCTCGTGCATCTTGGGGCTGTACTTCATCGTGCAGGTGCCCTCGCTGATGTCGCTGCCGAGGTCCATGCCGAGCACCATCTGCGACAGCCGCAGATAGTGGCGCAGGGCCTGGTGCTGGGACAGCTCCGGCAGGTCGGGGGCGGCCGCGCGAACCATCCCTTCGGGGATGTAGTCCGCGGCCTTGCCGACCGCGGCCTCGACCTCGGCCTCCGGCGCCGGCACCACGATGCCGCGCTCGCCGGGCACGCTCTGCTCCATGATCAGCGGCTCGTTCCACTTGGCCGCGTGGTAGTCGCGCAGCACGCCGCCGTCGCGGCGCAGCCTGGCGAGACGGGTCACCTTCTGGGCGGGAGTCTCGCTCATGCCAGCACCTCCTTTACGGCCGACGCCAGGGTGTCGATCGCGTCCTTGCCGTGGAACTCGGTGACGCAGTACAGCGCGCTCTGGCCCAGCTCGGGGAACTCCGCGCTGATGTCCTTGCCGCCGAAGATGCCCTTGGCGAGCAGCGCCTTGTTGACGGCGGCCACGGTCTTGCCGCTGCCTCCGAAATCCACCACGAACTCCTTGAAGAAGGCCGGGGACAGCTTGATCGCCACGCCGGGGATGTCCGCGAGGAGCTTGGCGGCGTAGTGCGAGCGCGCGATGCAGGTCTCGCCGACCTCCTTGAAGCCCTGCGGGCCCATCACGGCCATGTACACGGCGGCGG
>Ga0209539_1002022_pt1 | contig 10792 bp, 8 predicted proteins | sample BarGraNGADG00312_2_FD_184499 | JGI IMG/M metagenome (GOLD analysis project Ga0209539, IMG submission 184499) | Arctic peat soil microbial communities from Barrow, Alaska - Barrow Graham LP Ref core NGADG0011-312 (SPAdes) (version 2) | ecosystem: Environmental > Terrestrial > Soil > Wetlands >... | reverse complement strand
TCTGTAAAGTCTGTAAAGTCTGTAAAGTCTGTAAAGTCTGTAAAGTCTGTAAAGTCTGTAAAGTCTGTAAAGTCTATAAAGTCTACTATCCCCCTTACTTTTGCCTTTATGGACTTTCGACTTTATGGACTTTCTACTTTATGGACTTTTGACTTTATAGACTTTCGACTTTATGGACTTTTTACTTAATAAACCAACTTACATTATGGCAAAAAAAAACCATCCTGCTGGGATGGTTTTATATCATAAACTACTGTTAAACAGTTGGTTCGTATATTGCGGCTGCAAGTCGTTGATATGTTTTATATCTCCACTTCGCATTCGCTTCGGCAGCTTTAAACAGTACTTCAGCTTCTTTCGGGAATGATTGTGACAGTGAGGTATACCGTACTTCAGACTTAAGAAACTCCTGGAATTTTGTCCAGTCGGGTTCTTTTGAATCAAGTGTGAATGGATTTTTACCTTCTGCCTCAAGCATCGGATTGAATCTGTAGTTATGCCAGTATCCTGCTTCAACCGCATCTTTTGTCTGAGCCTGGGTTTTACCCATTCCATGCTTCAGTCCATGATTAATACAGGGTGAATAAGCTATGATAAGTGATGGTCCCGGGTAAGCCTCAGCTTCTCTGATAGCTTTCAGGTACTGGGCATTGTTAGCTCCCATAGCAACCTGAGCAACATATACATAGCCATAACTCATTGCCATCTGGCCAAGGTCTTTTTTACGAACCTTTTTACCCGATGCTGCAAATTTTGCAACGGCACCTGCAGGAGTTGACTTAGAAGCCTGACCTCCGGTATTGGAATAAACTTCGGTATCGAGAACCAGTATATTTACATCTTCTCCTGATGCAATAACTTGATCGAGACCGCCATAACCGATATCATACGCCCAACCGTCACCGCCAAAGATCCAATGTGATTTTTTAACAAGATATTGTTTAAGACTCAGGATCTCCTTCGCGATTTCTGATTTTTCTTTACCGCACGCGGCAATTACTTTATCAGATGCGATTTTTGAAGGTTCTCCCTTATCCATATTCTTAAGCCATTCTTCAAAAGCAGCTTTGGTTTCGGCATTAATTGAGCCGCTGGCAATACTTTCAGTCATCTTTAAAGAAATACGGTCTCTCAGTTTATTTGCCCCAACTGACAAACCAAAACCATATTCTGCATTATCTTCAAATAGTGAATTGGCCCATGCCGGACCACGGCCATCTTTATTAATAGTATATGGAGTGGAAGGAGCGGAGCCACCATAAATTGATGAACATCCGGTAGCATTTGAAATAACCATCCTGTCACCAAATAGCTGTGTAACTGCTTTTATATAAGGAGTTTCTCCACAACCTGCGCATGCACCTGAAAATTCAAAAAGAGGTTGAGCAAACTGACTATTCTTCACATTAACAAATTTGTCAGCAACAGTATCTTTATATCCTACTTTCTCATGCATGTATGTCCAGCGTTCTGCTTCTGCGAGTTGAGTTTCAAAAGGTTTCATAATGAGCGCTTTGTTTTTCGAAGGACAGATGTCGGCACAGTTACCGCAACCTGTACAATCATAAACGCTTAACTGCATTCTGAATTTATATGCTTTCAATGGACCTCCAACACCCTGGATAGCTTTTGTTCCTTTAGGAGCATTTTTGAGTTCCTCTTCTGTTAACAGGAAAGGACGGATTGCTGCGTGAGGGCATACATAAGAGCACTGGTTGCATTGAATACATTCATCAGGTTGCCATTCGGGAGAAAAGACAGCGATACCGCGTTTTTCATAGGCTGCAAGCCCGGCAGGGAATGTACCATCTTCCCTTCCAACGAATGCACTTACAGGCAGATCATCACCTTTCATCTGGTTAATTGGCTCCATTATATCGCGAACGAAAGCTGGAATGTTCCTTTTATCGGCGACAGTAGTAATTTTTATTTTAGCCCATTCTGCCGGAATTTTGATTTTAGTTACTTCACTACCTTTGTCAACTGCAGCGTTATTCATTTTTACAACATCTTCACCCTTTTTACCATACGATTTGTAGATCGCTTTTTTCATTTCAGCTTCTGCTTTTTCGTAAGGTATAACGTTTGCTACCTTAAAAAATGCAGCCTGCATAATGGTATTGGTACGGTTTCCGAGTCCAAGTTCTTCAGCTATCAATGTTGCATTAATAGTATAAAAATTGATTTTGTGCTCAGCCATATATTTCTTCATATGATCAGGAAGACGATGCTTGGTCTCTTCTGCATCCCATGTTGAGTTGAGCAGAAAAGTTCCTCCCTTTACAAGTCCTTTCAGCATATCATATCTTTCGAGATATGCAGGAACGTGGCAGGCAACTAAATCAGGAGTGTTAACGAGATATGGAGAACGTATCGGCTTATCACCAAAACGTAAATGTGAAGTTGTTATACCTCCTGATTTTTTTGAATCATAAGCGAAGTATGCCTGGCAATACTTGTCAGTTGAATCACCTATTATCTTTATCGAATTCTTATTTGCACCAACAGTACCATCTGACCCTAATCCATAAAATTTAGCTGAATATGTTCCTGCAGTAGAAATATTCATCTCAGGAAGAATCGGAAGTGATCTGAATGTTACGTCATCAACGATTCCAACTGTGAAATGATCTTTAGGTTCTTTGAGTTTCATATTCTCAAATACCGACAGCATCATAGAAGGAGTAGTGTCCTTGGAGCTTAGTCCGTAGCGGCCACCGAGAATTGCAGGTCTTTTGTTGTTCTCGTAGAATATACTTTTTACATCAAGGTAGAGTGGGTCGCCTGTTGCTCCCGGCTCTTTGGTTCTGTCGAGGACTGTTATTTGTTTCACACTTGCAGGGAAAATATCAAAAAAGTACTTTGATGAAAATGGACGATAAAGATGAACACTTATCAATCCTATTTTTTCACCTTTTTCAACCAGATAATCTATTGTTTCTTTTATGGTTTCAGTAATTGAACCCATAGCAACAATAATATTTTCTGCATTAGGTGTTCCATAATATGTAAATGGTTTGTATTCCCTGCCTGTAAGTTTTGTTATCTCTTTCATGTATGATGCTACTATTTCAGGTAGTGGCTCATAGAATGAATTGGAAGCTTCTTTTGCCTGAAAGAAAATATCAGGATTCTGTGCAGTTCCTCTTGTAACAGGATGATCCGGATTAAGGGCATTATGGCGGAACTTTGTCAGAGCGTCAATGTCAATTAATTTTTTCAGATCCTCCATGTCAATGGTTTCGATCTTTTGAATTTCGTGTGATGAGCGAAATCCATCGAAAAAATGCATGAAAGGAACCCTTGATTTAATTGAAGAAAGGTGCGCAACACCTGCCAGATCCATAATTTCCTGCACACTGCCACTTGCCAGCATGGCAAACCCTGTTTGGCGGGTTGCATAGATATCGCTATGGTCACCGAATATTGATAAAGCGTGGGCAGCTATTGCTCTGGCACTAACATGAAATACTCCGGGAAGAAGTTCTCCGGCAATTTTATACATATTAGGAATCATAAGAAGGAGTCCCTGTGAACATGTATAAGTAGTACATAAAGCTCCTGACTGAAGCGCCCCGTGCATAGCACCTGCCGCACCTGCCTCTGATTGCATCTCAACAACTTTTACCTGTTCTCCGAAAATATTCTTTAGCCCGTTGGCAGCCCATTCGTCGATGAATTCTGCCATAGTAGATGAAGGTGTAATTGGATATATGCAAGCGACCTCGCTAAACATATATGCAACATGCGCCGCGGCTTGATTGCCGTCGCATGTTATAAATTTTTTTGTTGCCATTGTGATTATATATATGTGATTAAAAGTGATTTTTTGAATTTCAGTGCGAAATTAATAATTTTTTCTTTTCGTTACCCATCATTCATTGAAATAAGGAACTCTTCATTCGATTTGGCCTGCAGCAATCGATCGCGAAGAAATTCCATCGCCTCTACTGAATTCATATCGGTGAGGAAATTACGCAGTACCCATATCTTCTTGAGTATATTTTTATTCAGAAGGAGATCTTCCCTTCGAGTACTTGAAGCAGGAATATCGATTGACGGGAATATCCTTCTGTTGGAAAGTTTCCGGTCGAGCTGAAGTTCCATATTACCTGTTCCTTTGAATTCCTCGAAAATTACATCATCCATCTTTGACCCTGTCTCAGTAAGAGCAGTGGCGAGTATAGTGAGTGATCCACCGTTCTCTATATTTCTGGCTGCTCCAAAAAACCTCTTTGGCTTATGAAGTGCATTTGAGTCAACACCACCCGATAATACCTTACCCGATGCGGGAGCCGTTGTATTGAAAGCTCTTGCAAGGCGTGTGATTGAGTCTAGAAGTATTACAACATCGTGTCCGCATTCAACAAGCCGTTTAGCTTTTTCAAGAACGATATTTGCTACACGGCAATGGCGTTCAGCCGGTTCATCAAATGTTGAAGCAATGACTTCAGCCTTAACATTTCGTGCCATATCGGTAACCTCTTCAGGACGTTCATCTATAAGTAAAATCATCAGATAAACTTCAGGGTGATGCTTGGCAATTGCATTTGCAATCTCCTGAAGTAGAATTGTCTTACCTGTTTTAGGTTGTGCAACGATTAACCCGCGCTGTCCTTTTCCGATAGGAGTGAACATATCAATAACTCTTACCGATAGTGATCCTTCGCCTGGTTGGCATAAAGTGAATTTCTCATCAGGAAACAATGGGGTTAGAAAATCGAATGGAACCCGGTCTCTGATAAAATCGGGACTTCTTCCATTTATTTCATCAACTTTAATCAGAGGAAAATATTTTTCACCCTCTTTCGGCGGACGAATTGAACCCTTAATTGTATCTCCGGTTTTTAGGCCGAATAACTTTATCTGCGATTGAGAAACATAAATATCATCAGGAGAGTTCAGATAATTATAATCAGGTGATCTTAAGAAACCATAACCATCCGGCATAATCTCAAGAACACCGGTATTGTATATTATACCTTCAAAATCATACGATTTTTCCTTCTTATCTTCTTTTAAAGGAATTACTTTAACTATATTCTCCTTTACAGGTGCATCAACAATTATATCGCCAAAGTAAACATCTGAAGAAGGTTTAACTTCTTCTATTGAATCATCTGCATTAATTATAGGGTGAGTATTTTCATCTAATGGTACAAAAAGAGGTTCCTGACTTTTTTTATCTGGTCGTACAACAGGTATTTTATTAAACCTTTCTTTGACATCACTCTTTTCATTTGGAATCTGGTTTGTTTTCCATTTTGGAACCTTTTTCTCGTCTGAAACAGGTGTGACATTCCTGAAAAGATCTGGTTTATCCTCAGTTTTTACTGTAACTTTAACCTGCTCGTATCTTTCTGAAGTCCTTGTTTCTGGTTTTAACAGGTCGTCAGGTGAAACCGACATTACAGATTCTACCCCTCTTTTGACAATCGGTTTTAAGGTTCTAGGACGTTTCCCTCTTCTCAGGGAAGAATCTGACTCCGTGTTTTTCTCCTCAGCTGATAAAACATTCTCCTCAGTTGCAGAAACTTTTTCTTCAACTAAAGCTACATTTTCTTCATATGAAGATACTATATCCTCATTCTCTGATTTCGTAACTGTTGTGCTTGCAGTGGCTTCAATTGCCTGCTGATCAATGATTTTGTAGATCAAATCCTGTTTTTTTAAAGATTCAGCTTTATTGATTTTCAACCCCTTTGCTATATCCTTTAATTCAGGAAGGAGTTTTTTACTTAACTCAAGAATGTCGTACATATTTTAATGATAAATGGAATATTAGGAGATCTTAATGATTTTTTTGGAAAAGAGGGTAAGATATGTAGAATACACCCCTGGATAAAACTACAATAATTTCACATATCTGAAAAACGCTGCAATATTAAATAAAATTGCGAATATAATTAGTGCTAAATAATGTTAAAAATGAAAAGTGATGCTATCAAATCAATTAATCGTTTGATATTCAATGTGAAAAATATTTTTGCAAGTTACTAAAAAACTAACATATTCCAAAAAAATCAGCAAATTATGTTGTCTGATGGTTTTTTTTTTGTAAAATTGTACCAATTGCCTGAAATACCTTTGCAAACTAATATCTGGCTGGTAAATGCGTCAGTTAAAAATAACGAAGCAGGTTACTAATCGTGATACCCCATCCCTTGATAAATATCTTCAGGAGATAGGAAAGGTTGATCTTATTCCTCCGGAAGAGGAGGTAGTACTTGCCAGAAGAATAAAATCAGGTGATGCCGATGCTTTAAAAAATCTGGTTAAGGCTAATCTCCGTTTTGTCGTATCAGTTGCAAAGCAGTATCAGAATCAGGGGATGAGTCTGCCTGACCTTATAAATGAAGGTAACCTTGGACTGATGAAAGCTGCACAACGATTTGATGAAACAAGGGGCTTCAAATTTATTTCTTATGCGGTATGGTGGATTCGTCAGGCAATTCTACAGTCTTTGGCTGAACAGGCAAGAATAGTAAGACTTCCTGTTAATAAAATTGGATCGATTAACCGTATAAACAAAACTTTCGCAAAACTGGAACAGGAATTTGAAAGGGAACCTTCTTCTCAGGAGGTTGCGGAAATGCTTGATATGGTTCCGGAGGAAGTGAAAGAAGTACTAAAAACAAATGGCCGTACTGTAAGCATGGATGCACCTATAAGTTCAGAGGAAGATAATAATATGTATGACGTTCTTCAGAACTCTGAAACGCCAAGTCCTGATAAAAATCTTATAAACGAATCATTAGCTTTTGAAATAGAAAGAGCTTTGAATACACTCTCTACCCGTGAATCTAAGATTTTGAAGTTGTATTTTGGTTTAGGTATGAAACATCCTTTCACTCTTGAAGAAATAGGGGAAGAATTATGTCTTACGCGTGAAAGAGTTAGACAAATAAAAGAAAAAGCTATCAAAAGAATCCAGTTTACAACTCGCTGCAGAATATTAAAGACATACCTGGATTAACAATTTATTCTATATTTGTCCAAAATATTCTCAAATGGACCATCTGATATCTCCTTCAATTTTAAATGCCGATTTAGGTAATCTCGAAAAGGTTGTTTTAATGATCAATAACAGTCAGGCAGACTGGATCCACCTCGATATAATGGATGGAGTTTTTGTCCCTAACATTTCTTTCGGATTTCCGGTTATTGAATATGTAAAAAAGATTTCTGAAAAGCCTCTTGATGTGCATCTGATGATTGTAGATCCGGATCGTTACCTATCCCGTTTTAGCGATGCCGGAGCAAATATACTTACGGTTCAATATGAGGCTTGTTCACATTTGCATAGAACAGTTACAGAGATTCGAAACCTCGGCATGAGAGCAAGCGTGGCTTTGAACCCACATACTCCTGTGTCATTACTTAAGAATTTACTTCCCTATATCGATATGGTACTTATTATGACTGTCAACCCGGGTTTTGGAGGCCAGCATTTTATCGAAGAGAGTTATAATAAAATTGAAGAGCTCAGGAACATGATTGAAAAAGGTGCTTATAATGTTTTGATTGAGGTTGATGGTGGTGTTGATACAAGTAATGGAGCTAAGCTTATTAAGTCTGGCGTAAACGTACTTGTTGCAGGAAATTCGATTTTTGGTTCAGCCGATCCGACTGGTGCAATACTGAAATTAAAGAATTTAAAATAAGAAACCCCCTCTGCCGCTCCGCGGCATCTCCCCCAGGGGGGCGAAGAAATCCAATAAACCGATAAATTTCCCCCCGTGGGGGGAATTAAAAGGGGGTCATACTAATGTGGATAGCAAGCTTTTCCATCAGCCTTTTATTGATTCAGAGATATACTCTATAATCTCCTCCACTTTCTCCGGACTAAACCATTTTATTTCCTGATTTTTATTCCACCAGGTTATTTGTCGTTTTGCGTACCTTCGGCTATTCCGTTTAATTAGCTCAATTGCTTTTTCTCTTGATATTAATCCGTCAAAAAAATCAAAATACTCTCTGTAACCAACACTGTTCAGGGCATTAAGATTTCTGAAATCATAAAGTTGCAGAGCCTCTTGTTCAAGGCCCGATTTCACCATTTCGTCAACTCTCAGATTGATTCTGTTGTAAAGATCCTCTCTGTTCCTTTCAAGGCCGATTATAATTTTCGTAAAATCCCTCTCCCTTTTTTGTTTTATGAGAAAAGAAGAATACGGTCGGCCGGCTGTTTCGCAGATCTCAAGAGCCCTGATAATACGTTTGTAATTTTTAAGATCAACTTTTGAATAATATTCCGGGTCAAGGAGTTTCAGAGCTGCTCTTAAACTTTCAATTCCTTCCTCTTTATATTTTGAAATGTATTTCTCTCTCACTAAAGGATCAACATCCGGGATGTCATCAATTCCGTAGCAAACCGCGTCGATATACATTCCTGAACCACCCGTCATTAAAGCAATATTATTTTTGCTGAATAGTTTTGGAAGAAGTTCAAGAACATCTCTCTCGAAGAGACTGGAACTATAGTAATCTTTTACCTGGCGAAACTGAATAAAATGATGATTTATTGTATTGAGTTGAAGATCAGTAGGAACGGCTGTTCCAATTCTCATTTCTCTGAAGAACTGCCTTGAGTCAGCAGATATTATTTCACAATTAAACCGGGTAGCCAGATCGATAGAAATATCTGTTTTTCCGACCCCTGTAGGACCAAGCAGAACAATAAGAATATTTTTCATCGGGAAAAGTCCCTGAGAAGATCTATTCTTCCTCTTCGTTCAGGTTTTCTATATTTTCAAAATCCGGAAGTGTTTCTTCATCATTCCCTTCAAGGAAAAGATCGTCCACTTCGGGTTCATCTTCATCATCGTCGTTGGAAACAACAATATTGTTATAAAGCTTGCTCACGCTTCCCCCGAATACGACTTGTTTTGGCGGTACCCCCTTAGAATTTGTGCATGATGGGTACTCACGGCCATCTATCTCTTTTGCTTCTCCGGTGTATTCAAGAAAGAGACTTCTTTCATTAAAAAAGTCAAAAACGTATAACAATTTCTGGCTCTTACGGAAAATAATATCTTCCAGAAGGGCAGTATCCATAGTCGAAGAACCGGCACCCATATCGAATAGAGTGAATTCTTCCTCCTTCTCCCAATTATCAGTTGTCATAAAAAATGAAGCCATTTGGGATTTATCAAACTCCAATTCATCCTGAATCAGGTTGTGAAAATCCAATAATGTGTTAGAATCAAGAAACTCAAATTCCCTGATAAACGACTCATCTTCATCTGATAACACTACAAATTTGTAAACCATAATATGTATTAATTCAACGGGTGCAATATAATATTTTTTAGATTACAATATCCCGGCTAAATTATTTTTAAGAAGAAATTCTATTGTATCTACGCCGTCGGCAAAATCCCAGAGGTGTGGCGACTGAGCTTTGCCAAAAGGTATGTCATTCCTTCCGACTATACACTGAATATTTCCATTTAAGAGTTTTATTTGCTGTATTACAGCTGATTGAGATTCAAAATATTCATAATTGAGAACAGAAACCGGTGAAGATAACCTGCTGTCTTCTTTCAATAAAAGGTAACCTGTATCGTGAAATTTTTCCTTATTAACTATAAAAACTGCTTTATTGAAATCGTAGTTGTTACCATACTTACTATGGTTGATGATTTCCGAAAACTTTACCCATTTTTCTGTCAGTATCTTTATATCAAATCCTTTAGGGATATAAATTTTAGATACGTTCCTGCATCCAAGTCCAAAATAGGTAAAGATATCTTTCCCAAGATCTTCAAATTCTGAATCAGTCTCATTTCCTTCAAGAATGGCGACACTGTTCCGGTTCTTCCTTATTATATTGGGATACTTACCAAAGTACTGCTCAAAGTATCTGGAGCTATTGTTGCTGCCAGTGGCAATTATAACATCAAAGTTTGCAAGGGTTTTATCAGTAAATTCAATTCTATTTCTGAAATCCGGATTTATTGAGAAAAGGATTTCAGAAATGAAGACAATAAGCTCAGAGTCTTTTGAGCTGGTTTTTGAAATAAGTTTATTACCACTAATCAAAACGGAAAGAAAATCATGAAAACCTGCCAATGGTATATTACCCGCCATAATAACACCTGCCTTCAATGAATTTTTATTCTCCTTTAGTTCAGGGTAATGGTCTGTCCATTTAGTGAGATTCTCTTCAGTTAATTCACAGGCGATTGCATTTATCGCCGTTTTTACATTTTCTTTTGTAAACCATGAATTGATAACAGATTGATTCTCAATCAGATGATTTAGTTTTGTATAGTAGTTTCCTGATCTGCCCTCCAATGCATCATTCAGGATATCTCCAAGCCGGGCAAATGATTTTATTCTTTCTTCAAGATTCATTATCTGCATTATATTGTAAGCTGCAAATTTACTGAATTTGGTTTAGAATAAATTAAAAAAGTAGGGATGGGTCGCGTATTAATAAACGGAACAGTCGCGACCGTTCCGTACAAAATGCGTTCTATTTCAGAGTGAATGTGATTGGTACCATATACCAGACAGGAACAGCTTTCCCACCTTGTTTCCCCGGTTTGAAATCAGGCAGTGTTTTTACTACCCTTATCGCTTCAGTATCGAGTAAAGGACTAACTCCTTTAAGAATACTTATCTTGTTTACACTACCTTTGGATGTAACGCTGAACCTGACAATAACTCTTCCCTGAATGTTTTTCTCTTTTGCAACTTCGGGATAAACAGTATTTGCTGCGATAAATTTCAGGAGTTCGGCATCCCCACCCGGGAACATGGGCATCTCTTCCACTACAACAAATGG
>Ga0209539_1002016_pt1 | contig 10812 bp, 5 predicted proteins | sample BarGraNGADG00312_2_FD_184499 | JGI IMG/M metagenome (GOLD analysis project Ga0209539, IMG submission 184499) | Arctic peat soil microbial communities from Barrow, Alaska - Barrow Graham LP Ref core NGADG0011-312 (SPAdes) (version 2) | ecosystem: Environmental > Terrestrial > Soil > Wetlands >... | reverse complement strand
GCCACTTGCGCTTCTTCATCCTGTCGGACAGCCAGCCGAAGACCCACTTCAGGATCGTGGCCGTCGACTCCGCCAGTCCCTCGATGAACCCGATGATCGCCGGCTTGACGCCCAGCGCATTGGCCAGGAACAGTGGCAGGATCTTGACTGTTACCTCACTGCTGAAGTCCGTCAGCATCGACACGAAGCCAAAGACGAAGACGTTCTGGCTCAGCCCGAAGAACTTGCGCTGCGGCTTCTCCTGGCTGGTCTCCAGTCCTGTGTTCACTTCATTTGGACCTACCATAGGGTGCACCTCTCCCGTGATACATGTAACTGTCGTTACAGTATACCCACCGTTACACGACGTCAAGGGGGCGGAACGAGACAAGTGGGCGCAACAATTAGAGTCGTGTAATCTGACATTAAGTCGTGTAATTGATGACGGCGGCGTGAGGACTTGCCTCTGTAACAGCCACTTATGTTCGCCCGCTTCCAGACCAGCTTCGCGGACATCGCCATGTCAGTTCTCTGCGACCCGTTGTCCTTGCCTCGCCTCCAAAGATGACTATGCTTTTTGATTGACGCTATACTGTTTTTGAAAGCACAGTGCGGCTGTCTCGATAACTGACGCCGAAGGGGGCGTGTTCCATGCAAAGAATCTCTGAAGGGCAAGTTGAGACTAGCGCATCAGAGGGGATGTCCATGGATCGGTCCGTCGTTGCGCTTGCACACCGGATAGAACTCAATAAGTCGGATTGGCGCACGGCATACATCAATGTGCTCGTTGAGTCAGCCATTAACAGTGCTTGTTCAGTCTCTGGCGCCATCCATGAGAACATACCGGACATCATCGAGTCTGTTAGGCGCAGTTCCAGCGTGTTGCTCCTTAAGGCCGAGGTCAAGGATGCAATAGCACGTTTGGAAAAGGTCGGCAAAGTATCGAACTGCGAGGGTGGCCTCATCAAGATAGCTCCCAATGAAGCCTCTCGACTTGTCAAGGTCGGTAGCGAATGGACATCCTTGGAGAACCGGGTCCGTGATGAGTGGTTGTCTGACTTGTATCAGAGATACCCGGAACAAGCACAAGGAGAGCTAGAGATCCTCTGGACACCGTTGAGGCAAGAATTCCTTAGCCGGATCCTTGCTCGCAACGGAGCAGATGCATACCGCTTGCTTAGCGGTGACCATGCAAGATCTGGCGCTGTCACAGCGGACGGGTTCTCTTATAGTGACATTCTCAACAAGACAGTCGCTGGCCTTCCTGAGGAATACCAAGCTCTTGCGAGAACCGAATTCCCTGCATTTGTGAGAGCTGGTGGGGATCGCGGGGAGTATCTTACGCGACTGGTCTCGAACGCTTTTAATACTCTCTCACTGGCACTCCCAAGAGCAGTGCTTGAAGAAGTGTACGGACAACGGAAACGTGAGCTGACTTTGCTGCTCGACACAAATTTCATCTTCTCTGCATTTGGTCTGCACTCCAGTCCATTCAATGAGGCCGCTCAAGATATTCTGCAGACAATCGAGCGCATCAAAGACGACTCGAATGGAAAGCTCATCATTGATATGAGGTGCGACCCCAGCACCGTAGACGAGTTTCGCGGAGGACTGAAAGCCAGAGCTCAAGACCTTGGTGGCCGAGCGTTTGACGTGAAGACCGCAGAGGTGTTGGCCGACAACGATACCATTCCTGGGCTTGTACGGTCATATTGTCGGAGAATCGTTGACAGTGGCGTTTCCATTACGATGGACGACTTTGTACGACCGTATCTTGAGTCAACAGAAAGACTTCTTGAACGGAGAGGTATTCAAGTCACGGAATACAAACTACCAGAATCCGGCCCCGCGTACGAAGAAATCAAGAATGACGAAGAAGAGTGGTATCAAATCGTTAAGGAAAATGACAGGTTTCACGGTTTCAATCCTATCAAACATGACGTTTCCTTATGGCACCGCACGCGGAGACTACAACCCGACACGCTAGTAACTGGGCAAGCCGACTTCTTCGCGAGAAGAGCCTATCTCTTGACGTGCGATTGGCATATGATTAGCTTCGACCAGCGAAAGGGGCATCAGCGCAAAACGGAAGAACTGGTCAGCATCCTCCCTTCGACCTTTCTCCAGGCACTAACCCTCTTCATACCGAGGACTGAGGATTTCTCCTCGGCGCTACTGCAATCTCTGCGCATGCCTATTGGCAATGGGGACGCTCGGGCAACAGAAGATGCCATGAGGAGAATTCTGAGAGTCATTGCCTCCTACGAACAGTTAGGCGAGGTTGCCGTAGCAGTACTTAGTGATCGGGCTCTTGCCGATGCGGTAAAAAATGTTGAGAATCCAGACGAAATCAAAGCCCTTGTCGATAGCGCCTTGGCTCGAGATCTTGCAAGCACACGCGAGAAATTGAACATGGCGCACGAGCAGATTGCCGCTCTGTCTTCATCTCCGCCAACTATCGAGCAGGCTCCTGACGCTGACAGTAGTGAGATGCAGCAGATGCACAATCTGATCGACGACTTGACAACAGCGAATAAGGAACAGGGCAAGAAAATCGACGACTTGACGGCCGCAAATGCAGAAGAAAAGAAGAGAACCGATGGATTGGCAGCGGCACTTGCTGCAGCCGAGTATGCGAAAGCAGCTGAATTGAACCGAGAAAAGAACAAACGAGCGACCTTCTGGACATTCATCAGGGTTATTGGCGTTTCCGTGGCAATCGGCGCAACATACTACTTTCTTCTGCTAGCCTATCTCAAAACAGCTTGGGCTGGTGGGTTCTTTAGGATTAGTACTGCAGCCGCAGTCATACTACTGTCGCTATATGTGGGACTAAGGAAGTACGTGCAAGAGAAAGTCGCAAGAGCCTTTGACTTGATCTGCAAGGTTTTCGCTGTTGTCGACGTTATAGTCAATGTCATCAACTGGATGAGTCGCTCCAAGTGATTTTTCAGGCACCGACCGAAGTTCCCTGAACGGAACCGGGACATCGATGGCTCAAGATGTTCATACAATTGGCATTTGGCTGATTCACGAAATCTTGCGCTCTGTCTTCCCGGTTCATTTCCCAAAAACCGCGTTCATCTCCAAATTCCCCGATTCGCAGCCAATTCTCCGGATTCGCGCTGACGCCGCTATCTGACTAACCTTGTCTGCCGTTCCTGGTCCAAAACGGTCTCCGTCTGTCATCAACCCGTCCGGATCGTCAGCAGCTTCAATGTCGTGCGATTCTGAGCGCCTTACGCAACCATGCGGGTTCGTGGACCCGGAATTACACGACTCTTTTGGTAGAAACCAGGATTAAAGTTCGGTCATTTCGCCCTCTGAAAAGGACTGCATCAGGGTTTTCAATGATGGCACCGAATTCGATGGATCAGCGTCTGCACCTTGCCACTCCCCCTTCTCTCTTGTTTGACCTCTTTCCCTAACTACAATTCGTTGATGATGCTACACTAGTAATTGAGAGCAACGGTGTTATCGCTTTGATAGCTAGTGCCGAAGGAGGCGCTGCATTATGTACAGACTGTCGGATGAGCACATTGAAAGGGTCACATCTCTACTTAAAGAAGGGAAGCCGCTTCCTGAGGACTACAAGACTACTCTCTTTGAAACCAAGAAAGAGTATGAACTCGTCTATGCGGACAAGGCGCGGGAAGAAGATATCCTGGCCGACACAATGGCAGTACCGCTTCAGATGGTCAAGACATTTGCAAACACTAAAGACAATGTCGACTGGACAAACATGCTTGTCTTTGGGGATAACCTGCAAGTCTTGAAGAGTCTCCTCCAGATGAAGCAAGATGGAAGACTCAAGAATTCCGATGGAACTCCAGGGATCCGGCTAATCTATCTGGACCCACCATTTGCCACGCAGCAGGAATTCAGGGGCAGTCAGGAACAGAAGGCATATCAGGACAAGATAACGGGGGCCAAGTTTCTCGAGTTCCTGAGGAAGAGGCTTGTCATTCTGCGCGAGTTGCTTAGCGACAATGGTACCATTTATCTGCACTTGGATTGGAAAAAGGCACACTATGCCAAAGCAATAATGGACGAGGTGTTTGGTGAGGAGAAACTCATAAACGAGATCGTGTGGTGCTATACCGGGCCATCACAGACATCAGGGTACTTCCCGAAGAAGCATGAAACCATCTTCTGGTATGCCAAGGGTAGGACTTGGACGTTCAACTCAGAGCAGCTGCGCGTTGCCTATAGAAAATCTAATCTCTGGACCGGAAGTACGTCCGCCATTGGAAGAGGGACCGATGAAGTCCTAAGACAACTCGACGAAAGAGGGAAGCTAGTTGAAGACTGGTGGAGCGATATTGCCACGATTGGCTACTCTCATACCGAGATCGTTGGCTATCCAACCCAGAAACCAGAGGCTTTGCTGAACCGTATTGTCAGGGCCTCATCCAACGGTGGCGACCTTGTCCTCGATTGCTTTGCCGGATCAGGCACAACTCCTGCAGTGGCAGAGAAGCTCGGCAGGCGCTGGATTGGAGTTGATTGTGGAAAGCTGGCCATCTACACAATGCAGAAGCGACTTCTCACGATCCAAGAGAGCAAGAGCCTGGATGATCCAAAGAAGAAGTATGACAAAGCCTGTGCTCCATTTGCGCTCTACAATGCCGGGCTGTACGATTACCAAGCGCTCAAGGCTCTTCCGTGGCAACAGTACCGTCAGTTCGCGCTTACGTTGTTTCAGTGCCGAGATGATCAACATGCGATCGGAGGGCTTCAACTTGACGGATATCTGGGTACGGACAGCGTCATGGTCTTCAACTACCAGGAGCATCAGAATGCCATGGTTGACAGAACCTTCATTGAGCAGTTGCATGTGACGCTGGGAAAGAAGATCGGGCATCGCTTCTTCCTCATCGCACCGTTCGGCTCTGTCGCTTTCCTTGAGGACTACATAGAGATAGGTGGTACAAAATACTACATCCTCCGCATCCCGTACTCGATCATCGAGGAGATTCACAGACGAGGCTTCTCCAAATTGAAGCAACCTGTGAGCGAATCGGATATCAACGACACTATGGATGCCGTTGGCTTCGACTTTGTACAAACGCCGACCGTCGACTGTACATACGCTCTCGAGAAGGTCAAAGACCCCGATCTCTTGAACCAAGGATCGAAGGAATGTGTCATCGGCATCAAGACGTTCGAAAGCAAGGTCATCTCTAAGAAACCGGTGAACCTGGCCAACTTGGAGTCTCTTTCCATGGTCATGTTGGATTACGATTTTGATGGTGAGGTGTTTGATCTCGACGACGTTTTCTACGCTGAAGATCTCAACAAGAATGACTACGAGGTGCGTTTTGCGTCGGACAAGATCGACGGACAGTGCATGATCATCTACCTTGACATCTTCGGGAACGAGAAGCGCGAGGTCAAGAAGCTGTCTGACTTTGCCAAAGGCAAGGGCAAGTGACCATGAAAGATCAGCAGACGTTTCGCAACGAGGATTTGGTCCTTCACGTTTCGCAGAACTATGATCCACAAACGCTTGATCTCTCCAAGTATGAGCCATTTCTCGATGCCCTTTGTGGGCCACGCGAGTACCAGTCGGACGCAATTCGTGAAACGGTTCGGTATTTCTTGGGCGGGCAGTACCTCAACACCGAGGAATTGGCTACACAGAACTACCAAAGCAATCCAAAGCTCCAGGAAAAATACAGCTCCTTGAAGGCTTTCATCAAGACACTCCAACTGCCGGATTGCCTATCGTGCTCCATCGATCATGCGACAGGCACAGGGAAGAGCTACGTGATGTATGGCATCGCACGCATCCTCCTGGCAGAAGGGGCCGTGGACCAAGTTCTCGTCTTGTGTCCTTCCATCACGATAGAAACGGGGCTCACGGAGAAATTCCGCTCCCTCTCGGGTGATCGGATTCTCAAGGATGTCCTGCCGGAGAACGCCAAGATCCTCAACCCTCGCATTGTCAATGCGACCGGAACCATCGAGAAAGGCGACATCTGCATCGAGAACATCCATGCGACACGCATCAATACGAAGTCTGCGATCGAGGACAGCCTGACCGGAAAGGGGAGCAGGACGCTGGTCCTCAACGACGAGGCGCACCATCTCATGAACGAGCTGGATTCAGATCTCAAGCAGTGGAAAGGGTTCCTCCTCGATGAGAAGTATGGCTTCCGGTATATCGTCAACGTGTCTGGAACGTGCTACATCGGCAACGAGTACTTCGCAGACGTTATTCACCGCTATTCACTCCGCAGCGCAATCGAGGACCGCATGGTTAAGACCATCAGCTACGTCGAGGAAGATACGCCTGGCGGAGAGGATGAGAAGTTCCAGAAGATCTACGCCAATCACGCTGCCAACAAGACCACCTATCGCCTAGTGAAACCAATTACAATCCTAGTGACGAAAGACATCAGTACATGCAAGCTTCTCACCAAGAATCTCATCGAGTTCCTTGCCAAGAAGGAAAGAACGACCAGGGAAATTGCTGCCGACAAGGTGCTGATCGTCACCTCTGCCGACGAACACAAGAACAACGTTCAACTTCTTCGACTGGTTGACGACAAGAACAACCCGGTTGAGTGGATTGCGTCAGTCAGCATGCTCTCGGAGGGATGGGACGTCAAAAACGTCTTCCAAATTGTCCCTCACGAGGAGCGAGCGTTCAACTCCAAGCTGCTCATTGCGCAGGTCCTGGGGCGTGGACTCCGTATCCCCAACGAGTACAGAAGCGGTACTCAACCGGTTGTCACGGTGTTCAACCATGAGAAGTGGTCCAGCAGTATTCGGCATCTCGTCGACGAGGTCATGGATATTGAGAAGCGAGTCAACACCTATCATGTCAAGAAGAACATCAACTACGACTTTGAGCTGGATCAGATCAACTACGAACGGACTGTCACTGATACGGCCATATATGCACAGGAACAGGAATACAAGCTCCTTGAGAACAAGCCTATTACCTACTCGACACAGAGTGTCTCTGAAAACTCGACCACGAAATATGTAGTGGCAAAACCGGGTGCCAATGGAATTGACTGGCAGAAGAAGACCCAGACGACGACTATTGAGCATGAGATGATCTCCGTGGAGGATGTTGCAAACGATATCTACAACAGGCTCCTGCTCTTCGACCAAGATGCGAAAACCAGCTATAGCGAGAAATGGACGCGTGACAAGCTGGAAGCCAAGATTCACGAGTCACTTGTCATAGTCGGTGATACGTCCGGCATGATAAGCAAAGAAAACCGCTTGAGGACACTACAGGCATTTGGGATCATTCAGAGAGAGAAGAGTACCTTTCCTCGCATTACTCCAATCTCAACGGAGCCGTTCAAGGTTGCCACCAAGGATTTGCCACAACACAGTGTTCCACTCAGCGTGCTGCGCACGGAGGGAGCGGTCTTCCTGGACGAAGACAGCCTGCTTCTGAGCGCCGACTCTGATGCGGGGTTGCTGCAACAGTTGTCGGCCGACACCGAGTTGCCCGCGAGAGTGATCAATAAGGTTTCCAACACCTACAACTTCAAGACTCCTGTCAACGTATCCATCGCTGACTACAAGCCAGAGTACGAATTCATGAGCAGGCTGGTGCAGGAGCAAAACGCAAGGGCAATCGATGCGTGGATCAAGTCCGTCAATGTTGGGTTCTACTTCATCCCGTATACGTGGCGAAAGGGAGAACATCCCAAGCAGGGGAGCTTCAATCCGGACTTCTTCATTAAGGTGAACGACGACGTCCTTTGCGTAGAGATCAAGGTTGACAATGATACCGGTGATGAGAACAAAGCAAAACTGTTAGCTGCAAGACTACACTTCAAGACGCTCAACGACCTTCTGGCAGGGACGACATACTACTTCAAGTTTCTGTCGCCCATCAGCTATGAGTTGTTTTTTAAGGCTCTTCGCGAGAAGACTTATGCCAAGTTCAAGTCCAAACTTGAAGCCGACCTCGAAGGCTGAACAGGATACGTAGTCGGCACGGACGCTGGAGTCCCAGCTGATGGCCGTCAGGAGTCCTCAGGACTAGTCTCTGGGGGCGGTTGTAGGGAGGGTGCAGCGCCGGTGTCGACAATCCAGTTCTTTCACGCTCTTGATCGCGATGGCAAGCTTATCGGCATCAACGAGGCCGAGAAGACAGGAAATGGTCCGTTCAAATGTCCACATTGTCATCGCGAGATGGTGGCGCGGAACATCAAGAGAGAGCGGCAGCGACCTCAGTATTTTGCACACAAGCACATCGACGGGCTCTCGCTGTCTCCCGACTGCTACGATCACGAGGAGCATCTCATCCTCCAGGACCAGATCATGCTCGCCTTCCAGCAACATGCTGCCGACAGAGTGCCATATCTTGCACAGTATCGATGCGACGAGTGCCGTACACTGATTACCGTGGACCTCACGAAAGCCGGGAGAACCATGGAGCGGGAGGCCGAGTTCGAGGGGTTGCGTCCCGACCTGTTGATCCGCAATGACGCAGGACAAGTACGATGCATTCTAGAAATCGTCATCAAGCATGCGCTGTCGGAAGAAAACTCTGCCAAGTACGCTGACCTTGGCGTCCCGGTGCTGGTCGTGTACTATGCGATTCCCGACGTGCTGACTCCTCTGACGAGAGATCCAGGGCACGCCGAAACTCGCAAACACACGCGGGATGTTGTTGGAGAATGGCTTCCTGTCGCGAAGATGCTCGGCAAGAAGTCTCACACGTGTATTCCACGATCGCCATACCGCATTATTGAAACCTCCGACGCTAGCAGTCTAGAGTACACGGACGATTGTCAATTGGCCCCCGTCGAACAGCCCGTTGTCAAACAGGACACTGCGCCAGGGACCAGGAAGAAGGAGAACCCGAACCAGGTGCCTCTGGTTCCTCCTCGGAGCCGGAACCCTGACAGCGGAGCTATCACTCTCGTCGACTCAACACTTCTGCACTTGGCAGCCAAGATCTCAGAAGAACTGCGTCTTGCGATGCAAGAGGAGAACCCAAACCAAGCGTTCTGTTCCATTCATCAGATCGAAGTGCCGAACTTCGATATCGACATCGTCCTCAGCCGATGCCACAGGTGCAGGAAGGATGTCAGGGCGATGATGTTGCGGTCGCAATCCCGCGCATTCTATGAACCCGAGCGGGACAACGACCGCTTCGGGAAGTGGTTTCTTCCTCCGAAACATGACCAGTTCATCGCTACGGCACTGCACTGGGGTGTATCGCTCGTCTGGAAACCCTCTGCGTTCTGGCCCGACGGGTACCTCATGAACCTCTGTCCCAACTGCTCGGCAGGCATCCGCGGCTTTGCCAAGTTCCCATGGGACGAACCATTCGAGTACATCATCGACCGCCGGCAGTACTGCTGGTGTAGCTCGTGCGGTAAGTACGGATGGTCAGGTCAGTTAGATGACATTGCCGAGAGACTGCGGCAGGGATCCCTGACGTGAAGCATCAAGACACCACCACCATCGGAGGCCACTAATGGCAGACAAGGCTCCAAGAGTCTTCGTCTCGTATTCGCATGACAATCAGCAACACATGGACTGGGTCTTGAAGCTGGCTACGCGGCTGCTGGCCAATGGTATCGACATTGTCCTAGATCAATGGGACCTGTCACTTGGTGGTGATCTTCCCAGGTTCATGGCACTCGAATTGACAGGCGCCGACAGAGTCTTGGCCGTCTGCACCAACGCCTATGTCGCCAAGGCCGATGCGGGTCAAGGAGGCACGGGCTATGAGACCATGATCCTCACGGCGCAGGTTCTTGGCAACATGACGACAGATCGCATCATTCCTGTTATCCGCGAAAATGATGGCCCCCATCCTACGCCGATCTTCCTTTCCTCTCGCCTCTACATCGACTTCCGCGATGACGCGAAGTACGAGGAGAAGTATGCGGAGTTGGTCCGGGAGATCCACGGGGTGAAAATCAAGCCTCGCCCGCCACTTGGCACGAACCCCTTTGAGGAGAAAGTGCAATACTCTGTTCCGAACCTATCTACTCGAGAAGAGCGCTATGTGTCGCCTGCGTTGTCCGGCGTCGTAACGTTTGACCCTTCCAACAACAACGGCCGATATGTCTTGGGTGCAGGAGACATGGCGTTTGAGACAGCTTGGTCAGTCGGCGGCCGTACTGCGATTCACGCCTACACCGACCCCCCGAGCATCCGCACGGTAGCTCTGGCAAGCGGAATACGTGCGCTATCGGACATCGAAGACGCATCGATCTTTGACACATCGTCGCGCGTTCGCACTCCGCGACTTGGGGAGACCGTGGTTTGGCGAAATACTGCCGGATACTTCTTAGCCACTCGAGTTGAGAAACTGAAGAGCCGTTCCCATGGAGACTCCGTGGACGAGGTGACTTTTTCCTATGCCATTCAGCCCGATAGGACTGCATCCTTCAAGGGTCTGGTGGAGGGAAGATGAGCACATTTCCGAAGCCAACGCCAAATGTAAAGTGCCTCGAATGTGGCGCGGAAGGGATCGTTGATGGTTCCGATTTCTGCGAATTCAGTGTGCTGGCCAATTCTGATGAATCCACGATGGTCTTCACGTGCAAACGCTGTGGGGAACCGATCGTCATCTCAAGAGACTGTGTTGCAGCCTCCCTTGATCCGTTGTTTCAGACTATTGGAACGCTTGGCACAAGTCGTGGAATGATTCAACCCAATGACCATGATCCACTCGAGAAAGTCATTCTGAAGCGTCCAGATGGCACCCAGACTATTGTGCTTAGCGGTACTCTCACCGTCCAGGTTCCAGATCCGAGAACGGGCGAGCTACGACCCTTGGCAATCGAGGTTGGGAGGGAACCAGAATTCCTGCTGTCCCGCGGCACGTATCGGGATTAT
>Ga0209539_1002008_pt1 | contig 10852 bp, 7 predicted proteins | sample BarGraNGADG00312_2_FD_184499 | JGI IMG/M metagenome (GOLD analysis project Ga0209539, IMG submission 184499) | Arctic peat soil microbial communities from Barrow, Alaska - Barrow Graham LP Ref core NGADG0011-312 (SPAdes) (version 2) | ecosystem: Environmental > Terrestrial > Soil > Wetlands >... | reverse complement strand
GTCGAGGTAGCAGGTGACGGCGGGGCCGAGCAGCCGGGCTGGGCCGTCGGCCTGGGCGAGCAGGGTGGTGACCGAGACCGGGGCATCGTCGCGTGCGAGCACGGCTTCGAGGAGCTGGGTCGCTGTGGACGGCTGGAGCAGGTTCGTCGCAACGGGGGCGGTGTGGTGGTCGATGTCGCTGACCTGGATCCAGGCGTGGTTCGCGGTCCGGCCGCGGCTGAGCATCGTGTACGCGACCTGGCGAGACTCAGCGCCGGTGAGCAGTCCGTGGCAGGTGTCGGCGGTCACCCCTTGAGCGGCGTGGATCGTGGTGGCGTAGCCGAGTTCGACCGACGAGGCTACGTACTCGGCGGGTAGTGAGATCTGGGCATGGGTTTTCAGGTGTTGGACGTCGAGGGCCCCGTTGGGGTGGACATGGGTGACGCGCCACCGGTCGCCGTTGCGGACCCAGGCGGTGGCGCTGGTGGTGAGGGTGCGGTTGTTGCGGCGGGTGATGACCACATCACCCTCACTGGCCGGGTTCCCGTCGGCCAGGACCACCTCGCGGCCGGGCGTCACCCCGGCGAGTCGGGCAGCGCGGGCGGCGTGGTTCAGCTCGGCGACCTGGATCCGGGTGGGGGCGAGCATCAGCGCGTCGAGTCCTTTGGATCGGTCGGCGGACCAGGCGGTGAGGAGGGTGGTGGTGGCGGTGTCGGGGTCGACGACGTGGATCCGGTCGTGGTCGAGGTAGAACCCGAGCGCGCCTGTGTCGCCGGCGCGGAGGGCGAGGGAGGCGGCGGCTTCAGCCGGGTTGGTGAACCGCATCACGGTGTCGAGGTGGAGGGCACCATGAACCGCGGCGATGTCGCGGAGCACGCCGCCGGCGCCGATCGCCCCGAGTTGCTGGTCGTCGCCGATCAGCCTGACGATCGCGCCTCGGTCGAGGCACCAGGTGACGACATGGTCGAGGGTGAGGGTGTCGGCCGTCCCGGCCTCGTCGATGATCACCAACGTGCCGAGACCCACGACATCGGCCAGCGGTTCCTCATGCCCGATCGCCCACACCAGCTTCGCGAGGTTGTCCGCCACCACGTTTGTGGTGCCGTCGTGCAGATGGGACCGAAGCTCCTCGGCCGCCGCCGCTGACGGTGCCAGGCCGAGAACGTTGCCGCCGCTGCTGGTCCAGGCGGCAGAGAGGGCCCGCATCGCGGTCGTCTTCCCGGTTCCCGCGGGGGCGATCGCGAGCTGCAGCTGGCGTCCGGAGGTCGCCATCTCCTGGACCAGGAGCTGCTGGCCTGGGTTTAGCGGTTCGTGGTTGGCCAACGACTGCAATAACGCGAAGGTGATCGAGTTCGCATCTACCGTCTGGCCACCACCACGGCCGGCGGTATCGATCAACCGCTTCTCGGCCCACAGGATCCGCTGCGACGTGTACTGCGTCGCCGCCGGTGTCGCGTAGACCGACTGGCCATCTCTGCGGCGCAGGGCGGCCGGCTCGACCGGCATCGCTCGCCGGGTCGTGATCGGCATCGACCACTGCGGCGACAAGGCGTGCGCCACGATCCGATCAACAGCCTGATCGCTCTGGTCCAACGCGACGCCGGCCGCCCGCACCTGCCGCAGCGCCTCAGACCGGACATGGAACTCCGTCCACGATGATCGCTCCGACTCGACGATCGCGATCACCCGTTCCGCGACGCGGGCCACGAACTTCTCGTCGACCGCGACCGCGACCGGTGCTGGCCTGGTCTGAGACCACACCTGGGTGAGCATCCGTCCCAGCTCGCCAGGGCCAAGGACCCGCTCGGCCTGGACCCGCCATGCGACGCGCTGCTGAGCTTCGCTGCGGGGCTGGTGCTTGGCCTGGCGGGTGTCGAGCGTGGCCTGTTGGGCCAGGGAGAGCTTCTCCACCGGTGTCGGCGGCCGCTCATGATCCTCCTGGAACTGGGCCACCAGCTCCGCGGTCCGCGCTGTGATCTGAAGCCGGCGCGATGACCAGCGCGCGACCAGGCGCGGGTCGACACCATCGATCTCATAGACCGGCCGCTTCCCATCCCGACCGGTCGCCACAAACAACAACCCCAGTCGCGACAAGCGAGCCTGGAGATGGGTGGTGTATTCCTCAGAGAGGCTGACCTTGGCCCGGTACAGGACCTGGGCATCCAGGGCGAGCCATTCTCCGGTCAGGGTCTGGACCTTGTTGGCGATCGCGACGTGGGTGTGCAGGTTCGGGTCCCCGGCCCGGGAGTCCCGGTGCACGAATACCGCAGCGATCAGCCCTCGGACCTCCACATGCCGGATCCCGTCATGGCCCTGCCGGGTGAACACCGCCCGCCGCTCCGCGGCTGTCATCGCCGCCGCCACGGCCGCGTCATGCGCGGCCCGGATCGCCGCCGCCAATCGAGGATCGGCGACCGCCCACAACGCCGACACCGACTTCGGTGGCGTGAAGGTCAGGTCGAACCCGGCCACCGACGTCCTAGGGTGCGAGGTCGCTTTCACGATGAACCCATGCAGCTCCCGCGGACCCGACGGCGCACGCCCGAACTGCCGGGTGAACCATTCCCGGGCCAGGTCGGTCCGCAACCGGTCACGCACCGACTGCGGGAGCGGCTCCTGATGCTCGTCCTGATAGGCCGCCAGCCGACGGCCGAGCTCGATCTCGAACGGGGTCGGCTCGTTGGCGTAGACCGCATACCGCTGCCCGAGGCGCTCCCCGATCACCGGGTTCAGGCCGGCGCCGAACAGCAGCTTCATCTGCTCACGGGTGACCTCATCCCCGGCGGCGAGGCCGACCCCGGCCAGGCCGCCTCCATACCAATGGCCGGGCGACTCACCCCTGGCGCTGTAGTAGTCGGAGAGCGTGGAGTGGCCCCGGCTGGTCGCATCCAGGGCGGCGACCTGGCGGGTCAGGTACTCATAGCCTGAGCCCGCCGACAGCTGCTGAAGCCCAATTGCCACTGTCCCTCCTCTCACCTTCCAGAAGCGCGCGACACCGGCGCTGGCGGACACCCTGGCGGTTACGAAGACCCTGAGACATGGGGGACATGCCCGCTGAGCCACTGCCGCTGCTGGTCGTGGACACCACGTCTGCGCCCCGCTCTCGACACCGGTACCGACCGGTCGACCGGTCCCATCAGCAGAGCACGGCCACGTTGTCCCTGATGTCCCACGGACGCTGCGAAGGGCAGTCTGCGGGGCGAATGGTTGGAGAGAAATGCCTTGTCAACGGCACGTATCCCCACATAACCCCAGTCGTTTTCGAGACGACCGTTGACACGCCCGCCCTGGCGACCACGTCGCCGCACACTGTGACGGTGGGGCCGGCCTGAATCCGGGTCGTCATCATGTCCCCTCGAACGTCGACATCACCCGCACCATCGCCGGTCGCAACCGCTCGACGCCTTCTCCGTGGGACAACGGTTGGTACATCGTTCAGCCGAGGACGTGCCTCAGGCGACCGGCGGGTCGGGCAGTAATCACCGCAGCCTGCCCCCTCCAACTCCCTGACCCATTCCCCGCCTGCGGTACCCACTGTCGACACCGGCTCCGGCTCCGATGCCCCGGACCTTTTCGCCAGTCATCAGCGGGGGTAACGCAACAACCTGATCTGCTACACACCCAGTGCATCTGTGGTTGTCTGGTCCGGCCTCGGCTGTTGAGGCCGGGGTCCGTGGCGTCGCCGGAATGGCTCGATTCAGTGCTGCTGGCCCGACGGGATTGCGTCGAGACCATTGCCGCGACCGGCCGTGGCAGGTAGTCATAGCCCGACCCGGCCGTGAGAATATGCAGCGACACCACACCCAAGAGACCCGCGAGGCCAACCCTCAGGACCAAGAGTCACCCGTGCAGCAGGTGTGTGGGACATAGACAGGCAACGTTTGTCGACAGGCAACGTTTGTCCCAGAACAGACGGACGACCAACTTGCATCAGGAGAGAACCTCAGAAGTACCTCGAACGAGTCCGATGGCAAGGAGCCGATGATGACCAAGTCACAGGACCGACTGGAGGCGCGGCGCGCGATACAGGAGCGGGCCATCGCCCGGCGACACGGCGCGAGCAGGAAGGAAGAACGGATCGCGAAATTGGGCACAACGCTCAACGACCCTCTCTGCCAGCACTATGGCGGCGTCGGCGAGCCACACCCTCAGCGGTGCCGCTCTCAGCCCGCTGGCCCTACAGACCGAACTGCCCGACCCCGACCGAAACGACCAACACTCCACGTCCCGAGCCGGGCCGCTCCCCGACGGTCTGATGCGTCTGGTTATGCACCCCTTCATCACCGGCTGCCCCCGGAATGGAACGGACAATCTTCGCTGTCTTCGTCCTCGTTCCGCTCGCGGTAGTGGGATTCATCATTGCTGCGCTGATCAGGTACCTGCGCAAGAAGGAGCACGCTCGCGAACTTCCGGATCGCCTTCCTTGAATCCTCGGCCGCGGTTTCGTAGGTCACGCAGAGATGCGCGCACCCAAGGGCCTCCCATGGTCGAGGATCGTGTTGAGCCGTCAGTCGGCGGCGGGATCCCCGGTGGGCGGCTTCGAGAGGATTTCCAGATACCGCTGCACCACGGACGTGTCGTAATCCCCGAAACCTGCGTTGGTGAGATCGGTGAAGATCTTCCTGAGCGGCTCGATGGTCACGAGCGCGAGTCCGGATTGCTCTGCTTCCTCCGCGACCGCGCGAAGGTCCTTGATCATGAACTTGGCTGGGCCGGACGGACTGTGGTCGTGGGTGGCGAATCGGTGAGCCTTGACCTCCATGACCCGGCTCGATGCGTATCCGCCGAGCAGCAGTGCGAACAACTTGGCAACGTCGAGGCCAGCGCGTTCGGCCAGCAGTGACGCCTCAGCGAGTGCCACGACCTCGGCGGCGACGATCAGCTGGTTGCAGGCCTTCGCTACCTGGCCCGCACCCAGCGGGCCGAGATGGAGAGGCGTCCCGGCCGCACGGAGGATGTCAATCACGGGTTGAACATCATTCGCCTCACCGCCAACCATGATGGACAAGGTTCCAGATACTGCACCTTCTGCTCCACCGCTCACCGGGGCGTCCACAACGGCGACATGTGGAACAACAGCAGACACGGTCTCAGCGAGGTCTCGGACGTCCTGAGGCGAGCACGTCGAGGAGACGACGAGAGTCACGGGATGATCGAGCCCGTCGAGGATGCCGCCTTCCCCGTCCAGCACCGCTCGGATGTCCGTGATCTCGGGGACCATGAAGAGCACCACGTCCGATGATTGAGCGAGTTCCCGGGGAGTGCCAGCCCAGCGGGCGCCACGTTCCAGGATCGGGACGTTCCGCTCCCTGTCGAGATCGTGGATCGTGAGCGAGCCTCCTGTCGCGAGTTGAGCATCGAGAATGAACTCGGCCATCGGCCGGCCCATCGTGCCCAGACCAACAAATCCGACGCGGTATCCCATGGGTCCTCCTTGACTCCGTGGTGTCAACTATACCGAACACTGTACAACAGTGTGAACAGTCGCTAACGTCCTCCTTGGCAGCGAAGGTGCTGCCTTCGGGTGACAGGATCATCGTGGATCAGAAACTTCGAGTTGTCGTTGCCTCGCCCTTGTCCGGCGAGCTGTGCGACCTTGTGACGCGAGTCGAGCCTCGCATCGAGCTGGTGGTGGATCAGGGCCTGCTGCCCCCGATGCGCTGGCCCGGCGATCACGCCGGAGATCCCGACTTCAGCCGTACGGCGTCGCAGCAGTCACGGTTCGATGGGCTTGTCGACACGGCAGATGCTCTGTACGGGCTGCCGGATGAGTCCCCGGCTGCACTGCGACGGACCGTGGAGACCAACCCGAGGTTGCGTTGGGTGCACACCATGCCCGCCGGGGGCGGGGCGCAGGTGAAGGCTGCGGCTCTGGCTGCGGATCAGCTGGAGCGGATCGCGTTCACCACGTCCGCCGGTGTGCACGGCTCCAACCTCGCCGAGTTCGCAGTGTTCGGAGTGCTCGCCGGGGCCAAGGACCTGCCCCGCCTGCTGAAGCAGCAGGCCGCCAGGGAGTGGCATGGTCGCTGGTGCATGCGCCAGGTCGATGAGATGACCATCCTTGTCCTGGGCATGGGTGGAATCGGGCGAGCGTGCGCGACGCGATTCATCGCGTTGGGCGCGAAAGTCATCGGGGTCAGCCGATCCGCATGCGACGTTCCCGGGCTGTCGGCGGTCGTACATCCCAGCGCGCTTGTGGACGCGATGGCGCATGCCGACGCACTGGTCGTGACTCTTCCTGGGACTGACGCCACGCACCACCTGGTCAACGCCGACGTGCTGGAAGCTGCCCCACCGGACTGCATCCTCGTCAGCGTCGGTCGCGGAACGGTCATCGACGAGCAGGCACTGGTCGGGGCCCTTCGATCGGGCGCGATCGGTTACGCGGCCATGGATGTGTTCGAGTCCGAGCCGCTGCTGCCGGAGAGCCCCCTGTGGGACATGCCCAACGTCCTGATCAGCCCCCACACGGCCGCCCTCAACGCCGCGGAAGACCGACGTATCGCAGAGCTGTTCGCCGAAAATGCTCGCCGCCTCCTGGATGGTGTCGCGCTGATCAACCCCGTCAACACGCACGAGTTCTACTAAGGAGGCGAGATGTCACAGGTCTGGGACGAAGGAGCCGGCGTTCGGCTCCTCGCCGATGGCGGCACCTGGCTGGAGGGCCCCTGCTGGACGCCGGATGGCGTGCTCGTCAGCGACATTCCTGCCAACCGAGTTCTGCGGTGGACCGGCGAAAGCTCATGGGACATCGTGGTGGCCGACGCTGAGTTCGCGAACGGCCGGACCCGAATGGCGGATGGCCGCATCATTCAGTGCTCCCACGGACGGAGAGCGGTCGAAGAGCTGCTGCCCGACGGAACGTCTCGCACCCTGGTGGATCACTTCGGCTCCGCTCGTCTCAACTCGCCCAACGATGTGGTCGTGGCACTGGACGGTGCGGTGTGGTTCACCGATCCTCCCTACGGCATCGTCCAGGCTCACGAGGGGCACCCGGGCGATCGCGAGTACGGCGACAACTTCGTCTTCCGCTTCGATCCCCACACTGGCGAGTTGCGACCGGTGATCGTCGACGTCGAAGAGCCGAACGGTCTTGCCTTTTCTCCCGAAGCGAGCACCCTGTACGTCGCAGACACCTCTGCGGCGCTGCGCAAGGACGGGTCCGGCAACCGGCGGATCCGCGCCTACGACGTCGTCGAAGGCTCCGCCTGCAAGAACGGACGCACGTTCGCCGAGATGACCCACGGTCTGGCCGACGGGTTCCGGGTCGATGTCGAAGGGCGGATCTGGACTTCTGATGGTCCCAACGTGACGGTCTTGTCGACCGCCGGGGATGTGGTCGCCACGATCGAGATCGGTCGGACCGTCGGGAACGTCTGCTTCGGCCCCGATGGCGACCTGTACGTGGCGGCCTCCGACGCCCTGTTCCTGATCCGTACCCACACACAAGGAGCACAGTGGTGACGACTCTGCTGGAGATCAACAACCTCTCGAAGGCGTTCTTCGCGACGCAGGCCGTCGACGATGTGTCGTTCCACGTCAACGCTGGCGAGATCGTCGCGCTCATGGGTGAGAACGGAGCGGGCAAGTCGACGGTCATCAAGATGATGGCCGGCGTGTACCGGCCCGACGGCGGCACGATGCTCATCGAGGGCCGGCCGCTCGAGCAGCATCGCGACGAGGTGTCGTTCATCCATCAGGCCCTCGGTCTCATCGAATGGATGACGGTTGCCGAGAACATCGCCCTCGGGATGGGCTATCCCACGCGAGGGCCCTTCATCGATCGGAAGGCGATGCGTCGCCAGGCACTCGAGGTGCTCGAGCTCGTAGGCGGGGGGATTGACCCGGATCAGCGGATCTTCGACCTGCCCAGGACCGAGCGCTCCCTGCTCGCGATCGCGCGAGCGCTCGTCGGCAATCCCAAGGTCCTCGTCCTCGACGAGCCGACCGCGTCCTTGCCCCAGGAGGATGTCGAGCGACTGTTCGCTGTGCTCCGGCGCCTGCGTGACGCAGGGACGGGCATGATCTACGTCTCGCACAGGCTCGACGAGATCTACGCCATCGCCGACCGCGCGGTCATCATGCGCAACGGCGCGAAGGTCGGCGACCGAGCAGTAGCGGACCTTCCTCACAAGGAGCTCGTGAGCCTCATCGTCGGACGGGAAGCCGTCTCCGTCTCGTTCGCCCCGCCCCAGGACCGCATCCGTCTGCAGCTCAAGGACGTGACGGTCGGCGAGGTGGGACCCCTCACCCTGGACATCCGGGCGGGGGAGATCGTGGGTCTCGTCGGTCTGCGTGGGGCAGGGCAGGCGCCGGCCGGACGAGCCATCGCTGGTGTCGACAGGATCACTGCTGGCGCGATCAGCCTCGACGGGCGAGAGCTGCGTCTGGTCGACGTCAAGCGCGCCATCAGGGACCGCATCGCCTTCGTCACGTCGAACCGCGAGTCTGAGTCACTCGCGCCCGGCCTCACCGTGCGCGAGAACCTGTTCCTCAACCCAGGTCTGTGGGGAAAGAAGTGGTACCTGCCCAACCTCGTCAAGGCTGAGCGGGACCGCGCTGTCGGGATCACCGCCCGCTACGGGGTGAGGCCGACGGACCCCGAGCTGGCGGCCGACACGCTCTCCGGAGGGAACCAGCAGAAGGTGGTCCTCGCTCGCTGGCTGAGCCTGGGCTACGACGTGATCGTTCTCGAGGAACCCACCATGGGTGTCGACGTCGGCGCCAAGGCCGACATCTACGCCCTCTTGAGAGAAGCCGCCGATCAGGGGACCGCGATCGTGGTGGTCACCACCGATCTGGAGGAGGCATCTCTTATCTGCCACCGCGCTGTCGTCTTCGAGCGCGGACGCGTCCGGACCGAGGTCCACGGCGCCGACCTGTCCATCGCAAACCTGATGGCGGCTGCCTCCGGGCTCGCCACGACTACGAGCTGATCGGAAACAGTCATGTCCATGAACACGTCCGTGAAGTCCACGGCCCTCGAACCCGGAAAGGGCGCCAGCACCACGCGTCGCATGCTGACCATCTACGGCATGGTCTTTCTGGCAGTGGCCCTCTTCGCCGTCTTTGCCATCGCGAAGCCGAACACCTTTCCCACTCTGCTCAATTTCCAGCTGCTGGCGTCGGCGAAGTCGGTCCTCTTCGTGCTCGCCCTTGGCGTGACCATCCCCATGGTCACGGGCAAGATCGATCTCTCGGTCGGGTACGGGGCAGGCCTGTGGCAGGTGATGGTCTTGTCCTGGCAGGTCAACGGCATGGACTACCGTGTCGCGATCTTCCTCTGCGTCGTCGGCGGTGCTGTCGTCGGGCTCGTCAACGCGCTACTCGTCGAGCTCGCCCAAGTGGACGCGTTCATCGCCACCCTCGCAACTGGTCAAGTCGTGTACGCGATCACCATGTGGTACACCGGTGGCGCGCAGGTCACCGACTCCAACGGGCTCCGCGCGAAGGCCTTCGACCAGATCGCGACATGGAGCCTCGGGCCGATCCCAGGGCCGTTCATCATCGCCGTGGCCCTCGCCATCGTGCTGTGGGCCGTGCTCGAGTTCCTGCCCGTGGGGCGCTACCTCTACGCGGTGGGAGCCAACCCGGCCGCGGCCAGGCTCACCGGCATTCCGCGCCGCTGGTGCGTTGTCGGAGCGATGACGACCTCCGGGGTGCTTGCCGCACTCGCCGGGGTCATGCTGGCGTCACGGCAGGCAGGTATCGCCCAGGCCAACATCGGTCCCGATTTCCTCATGCCGGCTCTGGCGGCCGCATTCCTCGGTTCCACCACGATCAAGCCGGGTCGCATCAACGCGCTCGGCACCGTCCTGGGTGTCTTCATCACCACGGTCGGAATCTCGGGTCTTCAGCAAGTCTTGCCCGGGATGTTCTACCTCGAGCCGCTCTTTAACGGGCTCACCTTGATCGCCGCGATCACGATCGCGTCGATGGCGTCGCGCCGTCGTCTGGCTCGCGCCGATCAGAAGTTCACCACCGATGCCCCACCGGGTGGAGGCACCGGCTCACCACTCGTCTCAACAATCAGCCCGCTCGAGAACAATCCCGAGGGGATGGAAAGGAACAACGATGTTCTCTCGTAGGACCATGGTCGTGGGATTCCTAGCGGCCGCGCTGTCTTTGACAGCCTGTACATCAGGATCAGTCTCCGGGGCGACGGCGGCCCCATCCAGCGCTGCCGGGTCGTCGTCGGCTGCGACGGGCAAGAACCCGAACATCGTCGCCGACTCGCAGAAGATCGTCGACGCTGCGATGGGTACGGGGACGGGCTTCACGCCGCCCTCCGGAGGGCCGAAGGCTCAGAAGGCGGGTTCCACGATCGCGTACGTGGGCGCGGACCTCACCAACGGCGGTATCAACGCGGTGAGCCTCGGGGTCAAGGAGGCCGCAGACGCGATCGGCTGGAAGGTCGCGATCCTTGACGGCAAGGGCTCAGCGCAAGGTCGAACCGAGGCGCTGAGCCAGGCCATTGCGCTCAACCCGGCGGGCATCATCCTCGGTGGCTTCGACGCCAAGGAGCAGTCCGCGCTCATCAAGCAGGCGGGTACGGCGAAGATCCCGGTCGTCGCCTGGCACGGTGGGCCGACCGCGGGACCGATGACCGACCAGGGCATCTTCACCAACGTCACCACCGATGCGCTCGTGGTCTCGAAGCTCGCAGCGGCGTTCGTCGTTGCGGACTCCAAGGGCACGGCTGGCGTGGTGCTCTTCACCGACCGTCAGTACGACATCGCGGTGGCGAAGTCGGATGCGATGAAGGCCTACATCGAGCAGTGCGAGAAGTGCTCGGTCCTCGAGTACGAGAACTCGCCTATCGCCGAGGCCGACCAGCGCATGCCAGGACTCGTCTCCAACCTGCTGCAGCAGT
>Ga0209539_1002007_pt1 | contig 10856 bp, 5 predicted proteins | sample BarGraNGADG00312_2_FD_184499 | JGI IMG/M metagenome (GOLD analysis project Ga0209539, IMG submission 184499) | Arctic peat soil microbial communities from Barrow, Alaska - Barrow Graham LP Ref core NGADG0011-312 (SPAdes) (version 2) | ecosystem: Environmental > Terrestrial > Soil > Wetlands >... | reverse complement strand
CTTCTTGTAATCAGGTTTATGGGAAATAACTGGCCATCGTGAGTGTGACCAGAAAGCTGAACATCGACAGCTGTTTTGCTAACCTGATCAAGTTCTGTAGGACGATGATCGACCAGAATCATCGGAAGAGAATCTGTTACAGACTTCATCAGAACACTAATAGCTTTTCGTGAGCTGATATGACTGTCATTCCTTCCGCCTAAATTGAACGATCCATCAATGACCTCGATTGTATCAGATAAAACAGTTATTCCGGCCTTATCGAAAAAACCTCCTCTATCTTCTCCGGCATAATGCTCATGATTTCCCAATACTCCAAAAACACCATACTTTGTCCGGATTTCACTAAGAAGTTTTTCAAATACTATTAACTTTCCGTCTTCTCTGTCACCTTCAATAATATCTCCTCCGAAAAGCATAAGATCTGGCTCAATTGTCGCGATTCTTTTTACAAACCTCTTAACAAAATCAACATTTGTTTTCTCTTTCAGATGGAAATCAGCCACAAAAGCAATTTTCAGATGGCTTAATTTTGAAGATTTAGCGGGAATTTCAATCTGGTATTCAGAAATCCTGATGGTATTAAAGTTTATAACCCCGGCAACAACCACAACAACAGATAATAATAGTATTGACGTAAGCCCGGCAATTTTAAATCGGGTACTCTTTAGCTTTTCAACTTTAATAAATTTAAAGAGCATATTAAGAAGAAGAAAAATATCAAAGACCAGTACTGACAGGAAAAGGTAGAGATAAAAAGGCAGAATATAGTTTCCCATGCCAATAAAAGCAGTGGCCAAAAAACCTGTACTGTTTTCAGAAAAAAGATTGCTGACCGGATAAATTAAGGCCAAAAGCAAATAAATAATTGTGTAATACTTTCTGTAACCTTTATTAATGAATAGCTGCCAAATCCGCATGAAAACGTAGATATTGGGAATAATATAGGCCAGATTGATCATTGTATGGAACATAACGAAGTAATATTAAGGATAAGGTTAAGGATTTTAACTCATTAGCCAGCTTACAATTCTGGTTTTAAACTTCGAGTAAGGAGGATACCTTAGCCAGATATCGAGCAGGTTAGATTTTACGAGTACCGATCGCATATTTGAAAATGTTTCAAATGATTTCTTTCCATGATACCTGCCCATTCCGCTGCTTCCAACTCCACCATAAGGAAGGTATGGTGAAGCAATCTGCATAACAGTATCATTGACACTTGCATTTCCCGATTGGGTCTTCATCATAAACTCACGGATAAGTTTTTTATTCCTGCTAAAGATGTAAGTTGAGAGTGGTTTGGGATTCTGATTTATAATGCCGTATACCTCATTAAATTCATCAAAGTCAATTACGGGAAGTATGGGTCCGAATATCTCTTCCTGCATAATCGGATCAACCGGCTTAACATCTTTTATGACAGTAGGAGCAACATATTTTGTCGCTGGATCTGTTTCACCACCTGTCACAATATTGCTTCCCTTAATGAGAATTGAAAGCCTCTCCACACTCTCAGAACTGATCACTCTGGCAAAATCATTGCTTAATTCTGGTTTGTCAGCATAAAACAACCTGATCTGTTTTACAAGAAGATCAAGAAACTGTTCTTTAACTTTCTTATCAATTAACACATAATCAGGGCTTACGCATGTTTGGCCGCAATTTATAAACTTTCCCCAGGCAACTCTTTTTGCAGCATAATCAAGTCTCGCATCGGCAGCAATAACACATGGATTTTTACCTCCGAGTTCAAGAGAAACAGGGGTAAGATTTACTGCTGCTTTTTGCATTACATGTTTACCCACCCGGGGACTTCCTGTGAAGAAGATATAATCAAACTTCTGGTCGAGCAGATATTCACTCACCGAATGATCTCCATCAATCATGGCTACAAGTTCCTGCGGAAAGTTGCTCAGGATTTTTTCCATAACAGAGGCAATATTTGGAACCTGTTGTGAAACTTTTAATATTACGCAGTTTCCGGCAGAAAGGGCTCCCACCAACGGCATAAATGCCAGTTGAAAAGGAAAGTTCCAAGGTGATAGCACAAGTACCTGTCCATAGGGCTGTGGAGTAATATGGCTGGATGAGAGGAAATGAACTATCGGTGTTCTCACCCTCCTTGACCTGGTCCAGCTTCTCAGTCTGCTTATTGTATGGTTCAGTTCTTTTATAACAAACCTCGATTCTGTTGCAATAACCTCGAATTCAGGCTTATGAAAATCTTTCCATAGAGCGTCAACAATCTCCTTTTCATGTAAAATGATCAGAGAACGTAACTTTCTCAGTGTTTTAAGTCTGAAGGTTGTATCAAAAGTTTTGCCTGTGGCAAAAAAATTTCTTTGTCCCTCAATTATTAAACTGATCTCTTCTTTTTCCATTCTTCTTCAAGAATCAATAATTGTTTAGATAAATCTCTGTTCTCAGATCCCACCACGGTCCCGCTCAATATACTTGCAGTTGCAGGCCTGCCACGCTCCCGCCAAAACCCGATCCAATAACAATGTAGTCGTAAATCATTAATTATGTTCTAATTAGAAAGCCCGATGTAAATATAGGAAGTCTGTATAAGTTTATAATAAAAAGGGATAAAAAAAAGATGAAAGGGCTTAAAGGCACAATGGCTCAATGGCGCAACGGCGTAAAGGGCACAAAGATATGGCATTATCAAATAGTAGTAAGAAGTCAGCAGCAGGTGCCTAAGTAGAAACGAGAAACGAAAAACGAGAAACAAGGAACTGTTATATTTTTCTTCTATTTTTACACTAAATTAAATCAAACAATGGAGTGGATAAATGATTTGCTCTTCAAAGAAAGTGTTGCTCATACCATATTTATATATTGTATAGTAATCGCATCAGGTGTGTTCCTTGGAAAACTCAAACTATTTGGAGTGTCTCTGGGTATAACATTTGTACTGTTCATGGGTATAATTATTGGACATTTTGGATTTTCTGCAAACCATCTGGTAATTGATTTTGTAAAGGATTTCGGCCTTATTCTTTTCGTCTTTTCCATTGGACTGCAGGTTGGTCCGGGTTTCTTTTCGTCATTCCGGAAAGGAGGCCTCATCCTAAATCTTATTGCAATGTCGATAGTTTTATTGGGAGGAGCTATAACTTTATTACTCCATTCTACTACCGGAGTGCCGCTTCCAATGTTAGTTGGAATAATGTCGGGAGCCGTAACCAACACTCCGGGGCTCGGCGCGGCGCAGCAGGCTCTTAACCAGGTTTCAGGGAATTTACCGGGGGCTGTTATTCCTGATATCGGATTAGGATATGCAGTTGCTTATCCTTTTGGTGTTTTAGGAATAATAATAACAATGGTCCTGATAAGAAAAACTCTGAATATAGACGTCCGGAAAGAGTTGACCCTCTTTAATCAGGATCTTCATCCAACTGAATCTTTTCCTGAAAAAATAAGCATTCAGGTAACTAATTATTTGATTTTCAATAAAACCATTCTTGATATTTCGAAACAGATCAGGCATGAAATAATAATATCACGCGTCCTCCGTAATGGTGAACTGCTGCTTGCTTCCTCAGACACTGTGATTTGCGAAAACGATATAATTCTTGTAGTAACACAAAAGGGCTATATCAATGATGTTGTAAAACATATCGGGATACAAAGTGAAATGGATCTTACAGCAAAATCAGGCAACCTTATTTCGAGGAGGGTTATGGTTACAAACAGGGAGGTTTTTGGGAGAGACCTTGGATCTCTTAAATTAAGGACCCGGTACAATATTAATATTACCAGGGTTTACCGTTCAGGTATCGAATTGGTTGCTTCACCTCATTTAAGATTACAAATGGGAGACCGACTGACGGTTGTAGGTGATGAAAAATCTATGGAAAAAGTCATTGAACAACTTGGGAATTCTATTAAGCGTCTGAATGAACCCAATATTGTGCCGATTTTCATAGGAATTTTATTGGGCGTCCTTCTGGGAAGTATTCCAATACATATTCCCGGAATTATAAATCCTATAAAACTTGGTTTGGCCGGGGGGCCACTTATTGTAGCAATATTATTAAGTAAATACGGATACCGGTTTTCACTTGTCTCATATACAACTCCAAGTGCTAACCTAATGCTTCGGGAGATAGGAATTGTACTTTTTCTTGCAAGCGTAGGATTGACGGCAGGACAGGATTTCATACTAACACTTCTTTCGGGCGATGGCTTTATATGGATGGGGTACGGAGCGCTAATAACTCTGGTTCCTTTGCTTTTAGTGGGATTCTTCTCCAGATACATTCTTAAAAGAAATTACCTCGAGATATGCGGTTTGATATCCGGTAGTATGACCGACCCGCCGGCTCTGGCCTTTGCAAACAGTATTGCCCAGTCGGAGGCGCCTGCTGTAGCGTATGCAACTGTTTATCCGCTGGTAATGTTTCTGAGGATCTTTATAGCGCAGCTTCTGATATTGTTGTTTGTATAATGACGCAACGGCTAAACGGCTAAACGGGCATAAAGGGCTCGCTACAAACGACACATGACACACGACACACGGAAGAATTTTGCCCTAAGCTCCTCCTTTTTTTCCCTTGTGTCTTTTTACTTTTGTCTTTTGTCTTGACTAAACTTAGGACTGAGTCCGAAAATGATCAATGCTATGCCAACGATTAAAGCTAACGCACCTATCAGGAATCTTCCCCAATGAAGATGTCTAAAATAATCCCTCTCAAAACCCAGCAGACCCACAAATAAACCGCCTGCAACTAGGCTAAAACCAGTTCTGACAGGCCTGAAAATATTTTCGGAGGCCCGATCCTTAATAATGTCTTCTTTGTCAGGATATTCTAAATTGATTGGAGTCTCTGCCTGACAGTTCCAGCAAACTGCAAACTCAATCCCGACAAGCTTCTTACACGAGGGACATATCCAATATTTTTCAGCCTCAGCAGCGGGAGTCTCATAGCTCTCTAAACCGCTATTCATAAAAATTTCAGCTTCTTCATTATTTACTGGAATCGACTTCCGTTCTTCCAGAATGTCATTAATAACTCTGATATTTTCAGGCCCATAGCTGTTTTGTTCTTTTAGCATTTCGAGAAGTCTCTCTGTTGAGTTCTCTGAAGCATCTCTGTAAAATGACCGTTGACCAAAACTGTATTCTTCTTTCATTCGATAGTTCATTAAACACTTTCCCACAAGAAGGGAGCATCCCGGATAATATTATTATATTTTAAAGTTAAGAAATTATACGATTGGAGATTCAGTTTCGGGAGGTGAAATTAATCCTTGTTTTAGCAGACAAGTATAATTTACCTGGAAATGTTACTTAAATTTTGTGTCGCACAGAAATATTATCCTTAAATAGCTGTTATGTTATTCTTAAATTAATAAATTCGCATCTGATCTCCATTAAGATAAAAAAACACTAATCTAAAACTTTAAAAATGAACACTATCAGGTTTTCTTCAAGGCTCATTTCAATTTTTTTAATCATAACAGTGGTCTCAGGCTGCATGAGTAACAAGACTCCTGTAGCTGACAAGCTGAAAATAAACTATGAGAAATATATAATGCCAAATGGGTTACAGGTAATTCTTCATGCAGATAAATCCGATCCGATGATTTCGTACGCAATTATGTATCATGTTGGCTCCAGCAGAGAGGTACCAGGGAAAACCGGATTTGCTCACCTCTTTGAGCACCTTCTGTTTGGTGGTTCGGAGAATGTTCCTACCGGAAAATTTGACAAGATTATTGAAGGTGTTGGAGGAAACAATAATGGTTTTACATCGCGCGATGTAACAACATACTATGAAATGTTCCCTAAAAACGGTCTCGAAAAAGTACTGTGGCTTGAATCTGACCGGATGGGATTCTTTATTAACTCAGTAACACCACGGTCACTTGCCATTCAGCAGAATGTGGTTCAGAATGAAAAAAGACAGAGTGAAGATAATTCTCCGTATGGTTTTACCGACTATGTCATCAGCAAAAACCTTTATCCTGCAAACCATCCTTATAATTGGGAAGTAATTGGCGAAATGGATGACCTTAAAAATGCTACCATTGACGATGTGAAAAACTACTATAACAGGTTCTATGGTCCAAATAATGCAACCCTTGTTCTGGCAGGAGATTTTGATCCAGATTCTGTTAAAGTACTTATTAATAAATATTTCGGAGAGATAAAATCGCATGGAGAAGTTGCAGTTCGATCTGCCATGATCCCTGTTCTAGATAAGACCGTCAAACTTTATCACGAGGATAATTTTGCAAATGTACCGGAAATCACAATGGTATGGCCTGTTCCGCAGTCGTATCAGAAAGATGCCTATGCCCTCGATTTCCTTGCTAAAATTCTTGCCGACGGCAAAAAAGCCCCCTTATATAAAGTGTTGGTAAAAGAGAAAAATCTGACATCAAGAACTTCCGCATACAATAATTCAGGCGAACTTACAGGTGAATTTACGATTTCAATCAGGGCAAATGAAGGAAAAACCCTTAAAGAAATTGAAGATGCTGTAAATGAGGCATTTGCTCGTTTCGAAAAAGACGGTATAACAGAGAAAGATGTTGAAAGAATTAAAGCATCGTCCGAAAAAAGTTTTTATGACGGACTCAGCAGTGTTTATGGAAAATCATTACAGCTGGCTTTTTATAATACGTTCCTGAACGACCCGGGCTATATTGAAAAAGATATCGAGAATATCAAAGCCATTACAATGAATGATGTTAAAATGGTTTATGAAAAATATATTAAAGGAAAGGCACATATTGTAACGAGTTTTGTACCGAAGGGAAAGGTAGACATGATAGCTGACAATTCAGTAAATGCTTCGATTAAAGAAGAGAATATAAATGAAGCCAGCCAGGTGAATATTGCTCAGACAGGTGAAGAAAAAATAGCAAAAACTGCTTCATCCATGGACAGAACCATTGAACCGCCAGCAGGACTGGAACCTGAAGTTAAGGTGCCTGAAATCTGGAAGGCAACATTATTGAACGGAATTCAGGTTTTCGGTATTCAGAATAAGGAACTGCCTCTTGTTGAAATTAGTTTGGTTATAAACGGTGGTACAGAACAGGATAAGATTGAACTTCCGGGTGTAGCAGGCATGGTTGCCAGTGTGTTGCCACAGGGAACAAAAAACAGAACTCCTGAAGAACTTGAGGAAGAGATAGAACTGCTCGGTTCAAATATTAATGTATCATCGTCACGGGAGGAATTAAACATGAGTGCAGGTACTCTATCCAGAAACTTTGATAAAACAGTTGGCTTGATGAAAGAGATCCTTCTGGAACCAAGGTGGGATTCTGCTGAATTTGTTATGGCAAAAACGAGGACAAAGAACCGTATAATCCAGGCTGAAGCACAACCAAGAAGTGTTGCAAGTCAGTTATTCTACAAGTTACTATATGGAAAAGATAATATTCTGGGGTACAATACTTCCGGTACAAGGGAATCTATTGACAAAATTACACTTGATGATCTCAGGAGTTGGTACGGGGTGAATATCTCACCATCTGTTACGAACATACAAATTGCGGGGAATATTACAAAAGAACAGGTATTGTCTGCGCTTAAACCACTTGAAAATGAATGGAAAGCAAAAGAAGTGACTTTAAACAGTTATCCTGTGCCCGCAGGCCCGGAGAAGTCTCAGATCTATTTCGTAGACATACCCGGTTCCCGTCAATCGGTTATATATGTCGGGTATGCTGCATTATCGAGGAAAAATCCTGATTTTGTAAAGGCTGATTTTGTCAATTACCGGTTAGGCGGAGCCTTTACGAGCATCCTGAATCAGATATTACGCGAAGAGAAGGGTTTCACTTATGGAGCATCAAGTAGTTTCCAGGAGATGAAGGTTGTTGCCCCGTTTGTTGCTTCAACAAGTGTCAGATCTGATGCAACATTCGAGTCAGTCAAAATTATTAAGGATGAGATGGAGAAATACCGGAACGGAATTTCGGAAAACGATTTACAGTTCATAAAAAATTGCATGATACGTTCTAATGCACTCCGGTTTGAAACAAACAGATCATTGGTCGGAATGCTTGCAACAATGTCGAAATACGGGTTTCCTGATAATTACATTAAAAAAGAGGAAGAGGTTCTAAAGAACATAACTCTGGATGAGCATAAAACAATCACTGACAAATATATAGTACCTGATAAAATGTATTATGTAATAGTAGGTGATGCTACCACTCAGATCAAACAACTTGAAAAAATAGGCTTCGGTAAACCAATCCTAATCAAGCCATAAAAAACCCGAACTGCCGTTGCTCCGTTATGTCGTTATGTCGTTATGCCGTTATGCCGTTGTGACCTTTGAGCTCCGAAGCCTCGGCGAAGGTGTTTTGAGCCCTGTGCTCCGTGCCCTGTGCCTTACTTTCCTGTCATATTCAACGATCCGGCATAATAACCCGGATCGACTTTTATAACTGCGTTTTCAACATCAAGTTTTATTGTTGCAAATCGTCCGGTTGGTCTTACATTCATACCCTTTCCTGACACAAAAATCTTCAATGGCATATCAAATCCGGAGACACAGTCATTCCACCTGAAACTGAGTTCATTTCCTTTGACAAAATATTCAAATACCGGAATTCTGACATCTCTGAGATACTGATCAAAAAAAGTTTTCAGGTTAATCCCTGTTTTATCGCTCAGATAGTTTTCGATCTGAGATCCTTTTACAACCTGATGGTAAAAATCCTTATTAAGGCCCCTGAGAATACCCCTCCATTTCTCATCATCATTAATAATCTGACGCAGAGTGTGAAGCATATTACCTCCTTTGTAATACATATCACCCGAACCTTCATTGTTCACATTATAAAAACCTGTTATGGGTTTGTCATTTTTGATGTTAGCACGGGTCCCCAGAACGTATTCACTTCCTGCTTCCTTCCCAAAATAATATTCCACATACAGATTTTCAGCATAATTTGTAAAACTTTCGTGAATCCACATATCAGCAATATCTTCATATGTAATATTATTCGCGAACCACTCATGACCCGATTCGTGAATTATGATGAAGTCAAATTTAAGACCCCAACCTGTACCGCTGAGATCCGTACCGTGGTAACCATTCTTAAAGCCATTACCATAAGTTATTGAGCTCTGATGTTCCATTCCCAGATAGGGTGCCTCTACAAGTTTATAACTATCTTCATAAAAAGGATATGGACCAAACCAGTGCTCAAATGCAGCAAGCATTAATGGAACCTGTTTGAATTGTATTTTTGCCTTCTCAAGATCCTCCGTCAATACCCAATAGTCACAATCAAGTGGGCCTTTTTCACCTTTAAAAACTTCTGAGAAATGAACATAATCTCCAATATTGATATTCACACCATAATTACTGATAGGATTGGATACAAACCAGTTATATGTCTTTGTTTTGTTTTTTTGCTGCACAATGCTTCTTAATCGGCCATTCGATACATCTATAAGATTTTCAGGCACATTTACGCTAATGAGCATACTGTCAGGCTCATCGTACATATGGTCTTTACATGGCCACCACAAACTGGCTCCATCACCCTGACAGGCAGTCGCAACAAAAGGAAGACCTTTGTTATCTTTTGACCAGGTTATCCCGCCAACCCAGGGAGGTCGTGTTGATATTCTTGGTCTTCCACCGTAAGTAAGTATTACGGAATAGATCCTACCCTGCTCCTGTTTATCCGAGAGCTCAATCCAATATACATTTCCCTCTCTTTTCATCTCAAGCACTTTATTGTTCTGAACTGCTTGCTTCAGAATCATAGGCTCCTGAAGGTCGATCTGCATTATTGTTGCAGGTTTTACAACCCTGTACGTAACGGTGTTAGTTCCATATATTGTACTGTCAGAAGGCTTTACAACAATATCGAGGTGGTAATATAGAAGGTCCCACCATGCCCTTTCCGGAGTAATTGATCCGCGAAGTGAATCCTGCCGGGTAAAAATTACATTTTGTGAATGTAACTGAAGAGAAATAAGTACTGCAAAACAATTAATGATAAATCTATGGTTCATTGAATTATGGATTGGAAATAATCGATAGTCTATAATTTAAACTTAAAACAAATATATGGATTTCTCCCAAAAACTGTACTTTTACAGGTAATCAATAATTAAACCTAGTCTATGAAAAAGACACTTGCCTTATCACTTTTAATGATTGTAATAGCAATCTGTACAGGTAAATCTTTGATGGCTCAGGAATCGTCACGTTCAAGGGAATCTTTTAATATTGGATGGAAATTTGTCAAATATTTTAATGCCTCCGACGAGGCTGTTACAACTGATAAAGAACCCGTAAATCTTCAGCTGCCAGCTATTAACGACAATAGCTGGCGTTCGCTCGATCTGCCCCACGACTGGGGAATTGAGGGGCCATTCAGTGATACTCTTGAGAATAATACAGGCCTCCTGCCATGGAAGGGTATCGGATGGTACAGGAAACATTTTACTTTAAATACAAACGATCAGGGTAAACGTATTTATGTAGATTTCGATGGTGCAATGGCAAACGCAAAAGTATGGCTAAACGGAAAATATGTTGGAGAATGGCCTTATGGTTACACATCGTTTCGTCTCGATTTAACACCTTATATTATTATTGGGAAAGAAAATATTATTGCAGTAAGACTCGACACAAAGAACTGGGATTCAAGATGGTATCCGGGAGCGGGCCTGTATCGTAATGTATGGCTGGTAAAAACTTCGCAACTGCACATCGCAAATAATGGGGTTTTCTGTACTACGCCTGAGATTAAAAAAGAGAGAGGAATGCTTAGTGTACAGGCAGAAGTGGAAAACCACATTAATGAGGCAGTACCAGTAACCGTTAAAGCATCTGTTTATAAGCTTAATAACAAATTTG
>Ga0209539_1002006_pt1 | contig 10857 bp, 9 predicted proteins | sample BarGraNGADG00312_2_FD_184499 | JGI IMG/M metagenome (GOLD analysis project Ga0209539, IMG submission 184499) | Arctic peat soil microbial communities from Barrow, Alaska - Barrow Graham LP Ref core NGADG0011-312 (SPAdes) (version 2) | ecosystem: Environmental > Terrestrial > Soil > Wetlands >... | reverse complement strand
AGCCGCTGCAAGAAGAATGCAAGTATCATCACGGAGACGACGATGAGAGCCGTTGTAGCGACGAGCCTTCGGCGGTAGCGCCGGAGCCGCCTCTCACGCTCTTTCTCGTCTATCGCACTCGAAAGTCCGACGAAAATCATACCCCCAAGCGCCGACGAGACGAGTTGTGTCGATTCCATCAACAGGAGTGCTGTGGCGTAGCGCCCGACGTCCGCAGTCGGCCTGAGGGCAGCAACCATAAGAATATCCCCACGAAGAGAGACACTGACTCCGACCTGGCCGGCAGCAGATCGAAGTCCATATTGCAGAAAGGTAACAAGTGGCACGACCTCGGTGGGACGCCTCTGGCGCCAGTCCACGAGGTTGCGCCAGATGACGTAACTACCCGCTAGATACGAGAGGCCGAATCCGGCAACGACAACTGCCTGAGAGACCCTAGGGAACAACGTAGGAGACACAACCGCGATCGCCAGGATAAGCACCGCGCTTGCAACCTGGCCACGCAAGATCGGCGTTGCTCGGTTCAACGCAATCGAGACGTGACTGTTGGCCACAATGGCATTCATTCCGACGCCGAACAGCACGAGCGAGAGAAAGACACCCACCCAATCCAGGTGATCGAGTCCGATCGAACCGCGAAACGTAGAGACGCCTGCAGCCACGAGGATGCAGAAGAGCGTACTTATCCCATACCACATGAGAACAACGTGCAGCGTCAGACGACATCGGACCGTGTAGTACGCCATCGCCAGGGGTCCACCCAAGCCGCTGAGAAGCGCCAGGAGTGCCCCCGCTTGCAGCAAAATATCGATTCGCCCCCTTACTTCGAAACCTGCCAAGATCGATATCAAGAGGAGGCCTATGTACATCGACGCGGCATTCGCAACCCGACCAATCACGAGTTGGACGCTCGGCCGATGAGCGGCGGTGGTGACCGCGCCAAGTCGGGGCTTCAGCTGGGCCGTCAGCACGTTGCCTTCAAAAGGAACGACCTATGAGCGTTGCGGTCATTGCATTCGGCGTGCTTTCGCGAAGCACTGGCGGACGTACGTGCTTTTCGGAACTTCCCGAGCCTCTCGGAAAACAGTTCGCCATGGATGTAGTAGTTCGCGTCTCAGATCCCGAATCCGAAGTTCCGGCGAACTACCAGGATGGTGCTCCACTGGATACCTCCCAGGATTGGGCCTCTCGGGCGAATCCTAGGCGAATTATGGGTTGGGTTGGGCCTCAACCGTAGTAGCTGCGACGTTTTACGATCTCCTTCAACTTCCAGCCGCCGACGTGGCGAGGGCCCACAGTCGTGATCCAGCACAACGTACTCGCTATCCGTCCGCAGCGCGTCAGCACTCGTCCGCGCGTAGTGGGATCGATTGCGTGCATTGGCGTTAACGCTTCGGCATACGGCCGAGATTTTCACGGCCAGCGATTACCTGAGGCGACTACTGGTCGATGGATTTCCTGGTCCGATCCGACCAGCGTAAACGTCTCCCTGGCCAGCGTGCCGTCTAAGCTGTTGAAGGTGGCACCAAAGCAGGTTATCCATCGACCACGAGATGGCCGGGTTCAGGTCGTCGACGCGGCGCCGCCCGCGTTCCGACTGGGGTGGGTGCTCGTGGCGAACTGCCGTTCGCTGCCCGGCGGCGGCAACGAACGCAACGAGGTGGAGATCGGCAAGAAGAACCTAATCCAGAAGTCGCGCGCTCGCCCCGATCTCGTGCGCGAGATCGCCGACCGCGTGAGCGCGGAGGGAGTGCGAAGGGTGGTAGCCGCCGCGCGCGAACGGCTCGAGGTGCTCGCGCCGCCAGAACACCCGGCGGTCGACGGCGTTCTCCGTGTCGGTCCCGGTCTCGAGGGGGTCACCGCTGGCGATCACGTCGCCTGCGCCGGCACCTCGGCGGACCATGCCGAGACAATCGCCGTTCCGCGAAACCTCGTCGCGAAGATGCCGGACGAAGAACAGCCGATCGTTATCCTCAGGGCGTTCGCTGCCGGGACACCCGTGATCGCCTCCTCCGCCGGCGGCATTCCCGAGACAGTCGATGAGGCGGGAATCTTCGTGCCGGTCCGCGAACGAGAGGTGCTCGCCTCCGCTATCGAACGCGTCTTGGCCGACGCCGCGCTGCGCGGGATGCTCGCCAGCCGCGGGCGCGTGCGCTACGAGAACGAGTACTCAGTCGCCGCGTTCGCCGAGCGCTTGGTGTGCTTTGGCGGGTCGCGCAAAGCGAGGCCTGTTGATCGTGAACGCTACGAGCTCGGTGTTAGGTGTATTCGAACATGCTGCACATCGGAGGCGCCGGGTGGCTAGGAAGATCGCAGAGTTCTTCGGAACGCGCCTCTTGTCCGCCGCCGAAGTGGGCGTGGTGGGTACCTTGGCTGCGATCGCGGCACTGCTGGTTGTGGACCATCGCACGCTTCCGGCGTTGGTCGTCGCATTTATCCCTCTCGCAGCCTTCTGCTTCAATCGAACGCGGTTCGTCTACGTCGGCTTGCTCATGCCGGTGCTCGCCGCGACGCTGGTGTTCGGTCGTTCCGCCGACGTTCCCGTGGGTCCGGTCTATTTGCTCGACGCCACCGTCGTCTTAGTGGTGTTGCTGACGCTACCGACGATCATCGATGCCGCGGCTCGCTATCCCGCGATAAGCGCCGTCCTGCTCTTCCTCATAGGGATCACAGCTGCGGAGGTATTTCGGGCTGGCATCAGCCGCGTGGTGTTGCGCCAATCCGTGCTCGGTTTCTATGCGATTTGGGTGTTCGTCGGGATCGCCGTTGCGCGCGCGAACCTGCTGGAGCGTTTTGCGCGTGTGGTCTTCTGGGCAGCGGTCGGTACAACGGTTGTCTTTGCAATAGGTCTAACGCTGGTTTCTAATCTTCGTTCGCCGACCCCGCTTGCGCCCTCGCTATACATCAGCTACGGGCTTCTGGTCGTTCTGTTTGCCTCTAATTTCATCCGCCATAGTCTTTGGCTTAACGTCCTTATTGCTGTTCAGATAGCATTTATCGGGCTCGGTATGATGCGTTCTGTCTGGTTCGCGTTCGCCGTGGCTGTCGGGATGACTCTGGCAATCTCCAGTACCGCCACACGTGCTACACGACGAATCGTGCGCTTGCTCGCATTAGCGAGCGCGGTGCTTATATTCGGCGCTTTTGTTTACCCATCAACGATAGCCTCTGTCTCTCGCGAGGCAGTTAGCGTCATCGATGACAACGCGGGCACTAAACTTTCAAATGACAATGCGAAGTGGCGGCTAACGAACTGGCAATACGCGATCGCTGAGATTAGAAAACATCCGATACTCGGAATTGGCTTTGGACAGCCTGAGGTACCAGCGAGTGTTTGCAAAGCGGCGTGTAGCCTCCAAAACGCTCACGACGACCCGACCGTGCTAAATGGCTCAGATCTGCACAACTCGATCCTCGCGATTCCGCTCAGGTTGGGACTGCCGGCGTTGCTAGCGTTGTTGATGTTTGAGGTAATGGTCATTGAGCGAGCGCGGCGCAGTGCACGCCGTTCGACTGTCGTTCAATGGTTGTTCGGTTGCCATGTGCTTACTGCATTCACGGCATTGACTGCCGTCGTGCTTGAGGGACCGTATATGGGAATATTCTTTTGGTTTTTCGGTGGGCTTGTGATAGGCGCTGGATCCGCCACGGAGTCATCGGGCATGGTGACAGAGTCCGATACCACGACTACCTAGCATGATGGCCACGGAAGAGCGTATCCCTAGTCTCGGAGTGCGGCCTTCGCCTCCGACTGCTGGTGGGCGCTCGCCGATCAGACATTGCTCTCTGCAAGCAACTTCCTTTTCATGGTTCTCCTTGCACGAACCTTGACGCGTAGCGAATTCGGCCTGTTCGCTCTGCTCTACGCCGGATTGCTCTACGCGCAGGGTCTCCAGAACGCGCTCATAACGCAACCGCATAACGTAATCGGAGCGACGCGCGCCGGTGCGGCGTACAACCCGTATACGCGCACGACGGCGACAACGCAGCTTGCGTTATCGGTGCTGCTGGTCATCGTCGGTTCGCTGGGTTGGCTCGCTGCTCACGTCTCGGGTGGTCGCAGGCCCCGGTTCTCGCCGCCCTCGTGCCTGCGGTCGCGTTCTGGCAGGTTCAGGAGTTCGCCCGGCGCGTGCTGTACACCGAGGGGCGACTACGGCTAGCGTTCCTCGACGATGTCGTCAGCTACGGCGGGCAGACCGTCGCTATAGCCTTCTCTGGCGTACCGACAAGCTCACCGCCGTGTCGGCACTCGTTGTGCTAGCAGCCACGTCCGCCGCCGCCGCGCTCGCATGCATGTTCCTCCGTCGCCGCGTCGTGCCAGGGCGAGCTTGGAACGTTGTCCGCGAGAATTTCTCGTTTGGGAAGTGGCTCGTGGGAGCGATAACGTTCTATTGGCTCTCATGCGACCTGTACCCCTACCTGGTAGCGATCTTCGTTGGCACCGCCGGAACCGCCGGGCTTAAGGTTGCAATCATGCTCTTGGGCCTGCTGAACATCGTTCTGATGTCTCTGGACACGCTCCTACCGATCAGATTGTCGGCAATACTCGCCAGCGCGGGAGAGGAGCCCATGAGAGAACAGTTGCGTAAGGTGCAGATACTAGTAGCACCAGTGATCTTCACCTACTGCCTCATTATGGCAGTGTCTGCACGCCCGCTCCTTCGAATCGTCTTCGGAAACGCTTACGCCGGCGAGTATCGTCTCGTCGCTCTCATAAGTGTCTATTACTTTTTGCTCTTTCTGGTGCACTCGGTCTCTGCTGGGCTTCGTGCAAAGCGGATGACGCGTTCAATCTTCGCAGCGTATGGGTTCGCCACTATTCTCGCGTTGAGCTGCGGCTGGCTACTGATCGACACATTTGGCGTTACGGGTGCTGCGGTCGGCATGATCGCGAGTGCGGCGATCGCGAACGCCGTCTGCTGGTGGGCATACGTGCGATCGCGGGGCGCATTGAGCGCGGTTGACCACGCAGTCTTAGAGGTGAACGCGAAGTGAGTGTGGCGCGCGGCTTTCCGGCCAGAATCGTTAACTCGATTCCGCGCGCAGCTAGCGACTCTTTTAGATGAGAATAGAAGGGGAGGCGATACTCTGGCATCCATTCCTGGATGATCAAAACTCGCCGCGTTATAGTAATGTGTCTCTGGACGATATCATGCCCAGCCCTGTTTCCACTCTACCTCCCGGCTTGACAACGACGCTCGCAGTCTAGATGATCGCATCTAGGGCGATTAAGCGGGTCTGGCAAGTCCTTTACCGGCGCTATGCGGTGCGGGCGAACGTCTCACTTGGTCAAGGCGTTCACATAGGGCTAGGGACTATTCTGTGCGCTCCAAACGAGCTCACCGTCGGCGACAACGTCTACATCGGCAAGGGTTGCACAATCGAGTGCGATGGTAGTATCGGCTCGGGCGTGCTGATAGCAAACCGCGTCGGAATCGTCGGGCGCCGCGACCACGATATGAACGCGATCGGTGTTCCGATCCGACGAGCACCATGGGTGGGTGATCCCGACGGTCCTAATAGCGGTTCCGCACAGATCGGCTCCGACGTCTGGATCGGTTACGGGGCGATCGTCCTCAGCGGTATCGTGATCGGCCGAGGCGCCGTTGTCGCATCGGGATCAGTGGTCACTTCCGGCGTTCCGCCTTACGCTGTCGTTGCGGGAAACCCAGCTCGAGTTATCGGCGAACGTTTCGACGAGCAGCAGCGAGCCGAGCACGAGCGACTACTGAGTGAGCGCGGGTTCTCGTAGTAGAACGAGGAGTCAGACACCACTGCTTCGTTCCGCGCGGTCTGGTCTGCGCTCGGATACCCGGCTAGAACAGTGAGCTCGATACCACGATTAGCCGATGAAGAGGATGCGAGTTGAACGGGACTTTACAGTCGAGCGTTTCGTCGAGCGGCTCGGAAACGCGTTGCTTGTTACTCTGAGCGACGGTTCTGTCGATAAAATAGTTTACACGGATCGCTCTACGGAGGTACGCACATGAAGCAGGTCGCACAGCGGGCTCGCGACGGCAGCGTCAGCGTCTTGGAGGTTCCCGAACCGGCGGTTCGACCGGGCTGGGTATTGGTAGAGAACCGGTGCTCTTTGATAAGCGCCGGTACCGAGCGCAACACGATCGAAACCGGGAACAAGAACCTACTCCAAAAGGCGCGTGCGCGACCAGACCTCGCACGCAAGGTGATCGACCAGGCGCGTGTGCAAGGTGTCCGCACGACGCTGACTACGGTTCGCGATCGCCTCGACGCACAGGCGCCCATCGGTTATTCCTGCTCCGGCGTAGTGCGCGCACTCGGTACCGGTGTCGAGGGGTTCGCACCGGGCGACCGCGTCGCTTGTGGGGGCGCCGGCTGGGCGAATCACGCCGAAATCGTGGTCGTGCCGAAAAACCTTGTTGTGAAGATTCCGGACGGCATAGATTTCGAAGCTGCGGCGTACGCGACTGTTGGCTCGATAGCGCTACACGGCGTTCGGCAGGCCGAGGTGACGCTCGGCGAGCGGATTGGCGTCATAGGTCTCGGGCTGGTTGGCCAGCTCGCTGTTCAGACCCTCTTAGCGGCCGGCTGTTTACCAATTGCTATCGATGTGGATGAACGCGCCGTCAAGCACGCGCACGATTCCGGTGCGCTCGCGTATCGACGTGATCTCGACGGACTCGAGCCGGCTGTCCTACAGGCGACACACGGCTTGGGATTAGACGCCGTACTTGTCTGCGCGGCTACGCGCTCGGCTGATCCCGTCAAGCTCGCTGCTCGCCTTTCCCGCGATCGTGGGCGAGTGGTGATCGTGGGTGACGTACCAATCGAAGGCGACCGAGCTGTCTTCTATGAGAAGGAGCTCGAGCTGCGCTTATCGCGCTCCTACGGTCCCGGACGTTACGACCGTAACTACGAAGAACACGGTCGCGATCTGCCGCCCGCCTACGTGCGCTGGACGGAGCAGCGCAATCTCGAGGCATTCCTCGGTCTCGTCGCGGCCGGAAAGATCGACCCGTCGCGACTGACGACGCACCGCTTCGCTGTTGAACAGGCTGCACAGGCGTATGCGGTGCTAACCGCGCAGAACGCGGAGGTTCGCCCGTTTGGAATCCTGCTCGAATACGAATACGAGGAACGAAAAACCGAACAGGCAGCGTCGCCTCCTCCGGTCAGACGAAAGGCCGGTACAGTACGAGTCGGGCTTGTTGGCGCTGGCAACTTCGCTCGCGCCACGCTTCTCCCCGCATTACGCGATGCCGGCGCTGAGTTTGCCGCGGTTGCCAGCGAGCGAGGATTAACGGCCGCCGACGTGGCCAACCGCTTCGGCTTCGAGCGTGCCGCGGGCTCAGCAAACGAGATAATCGAGGACGAGTCGATCGACGCCGTTGTCGTTGCCACGCGCCATGCGAGCCACGCGGAGCTTGCTGCGACCGCACTTCGCGCCGGCAAAGCGGTGCTCGTTGAGAAACCGCTCGCGCTCAGCGAGGCGCAGCTTGGCGAGGTCGAGCAGGCTCTTGGTTCTGGCGCGCTGCTGATGGTCGGTTTCAACCGCCGTCACGCACCGCTCACTGCACGCCTTCGCGAAGCCTTTGCGAGCGTTGCTGCGCCGACGCTGCTCGTGCGCGTGAACGCCGGCCCTCTTCCGGAAGATCACTGGCTTCACGACCCCGAGGACGGAGGCGGTCGCCTCGTTGGAGAGGGCTGTCACTTTGTGGATCTCCTTTGCCATTTCGCAGGGTTCAGAGTAGTGACTGCGTTCGCCGCAGCAACTCCAATTCCCGGCCGTCCGATCGAGTGCAGTGACGAGTTCGTAGCGACGCTCCGCTTCGAGAGCGGCGCTATTGGCGCACTCGTCTATTCGGGAAGCGGCGGTTCGCGCTTGCCGAAGGAGCGAATTGAAGTCTTCGGCGGTGGCATCTCGGCCGTGATCGATGATTTCCGGCGCTTCGAGCTTTTCAGAGACGGGAAACAGCGCGAACAAAAGGGGGCGCAGGATAAGGGACACCGCGCAGAGGTCGCACTCTTCCTTGCTGCTGTAAAGGGCGAAGCCGACCCGCCGCCGGTAGAGACCTACCTACACTCGAGCCGCGTGACGCTGGCTCTGCTCAAATCGCTGAGAACGGGATCGGCAGTGGAGCTACGGTGACGAAAGTCCTCCGCATCATCGGCGTGTGTGCTGATTCCGTGACGATAGCGCCCGGATTACCACGAAATTCGCTCACACCCCCTCAGATTGACCGGACGATACCGGAAGAGATCAACGGCGTACTCGTCGATGAGATCCTCCAACGGCGCTTCATTTCACCGCCCGGGTTTGCCGGTGCCGAGAATCTCCTTGACCGCGGATGCGACAGACGGTGCTACGAGAAGAGACTCATGAAAGGGGGGCCCGCATGTGCGGCATCTGTGGACTCGTAGGTCAGGACGCCGAGGAGTTGGTTGTCGAGATGACGGCGATCCTCGCACACCGCGGACCGGATGGCGGCGGCGTGAAGGCGTTCCGCGAGCCCGGGCGCATCCCGGCAGTGCTTGGGCATCGGCGGCTCAGCATCATCGATCTATCCGAGCGCGGGGCTCAGCCGATGCCGTACGCGGACGGGCGCTACTGGATCACATACAACGGTGAGCTTTACAACTTCCAGACCCTGCGGGCTGGACTCGAGCGAGAAGGATTCTCATTCCGCTCGGAATCGGACACCGAAGTACTCCTGGCGATGTACACCCGCTACGGCAGCGAGATGCTCTCGCGCCTGAACGGCATCTTCGCGTTCGCGATCTGGGATACGTACCGCGACGAGCTTTTCCTGGCGCGAGATCGCCTCGGTGTGAAGCCGCTCTACTACGCCGACCTGGGCGGCACGTTCGCGTTTGCATCGGAAGTAAAGGCGCTGCTCCTCGCCCTCCCATCCGTCTCGCTCCGCCGCGACGCCGTGGCGGACTACCTCACCTTCCTTTGGGTGCCCGATCCGGACACGGCTTTCAACGGTGTCTACAAGCTGCCAGCAGGTCACTGCGCCCACTATGCCGAGGGACGGCTCACGGTGGAGCCGTACTGGGATCTCACCTTCGCACCCGAGCAACGTCCCGAGTCGGACTGGGTCGAAGAGGTCCGCGAGGCAGTCAGCGCCGCGGTTCGGCGTCAGATGGTGTCGGACGTCCCGCTCGGCGCGTTCCTCAGCGGCGGCATTGACTCGAGCGCGATCGTCGCGGAAATGAAGGCAGCCACGAGTGCGGTGACGACATACACGGTCGGCTTCGACCGGCGCGACCTCGCGCACGAGATCGTGTCTGACGACCTCAAGTACGCACGTCTAGTCGCCTCGGCTCTGGGGGTGGAGATGCACGAAGAGGTTCTCCGTCCGCAGGTCGTAGATCTTCTCCCGCGGCTTGTCTGGCACATGGACGAGCCCGTTGCTGACCCCGCTGCGATCACGACGTACCTCATCTGCGCCGCCGCGCGCGAGCAGCTGACAGTCATTCTGAGCGGCATGGGCGGCGACGAGCTCTTCGCCGGTTATCCGCGGTATCTCGCCTCTCGCATCGGCCGGACAATGGACGTGGTGCCCGAAAGTTTTCGGGCTTCTCTACGAAGGTGGCTCGAGCCTCGCCTGACGCTCGGGAAGCCGGGCCGCATGCGCGGGCCGCGGCGGAACCTGATGAAACTGCTGCGGGGGGTCGACGCCACGCCTAACGACCGGTACCTCATCTACTCGTCGTACTACTGGGCCGAAGAGATCGCGCGCGTACTGGGCCCGGAGTTGCGCGAGGAGCTCGTTAACCACGACCCATTTCGGCACCACCGCGACTACTTCGGCCGTGTTGCGGGCGAGCATTGGCTCAACCAGAGGCTCTATGTCGATCTTAAGACCTTCCTGCCGTGCCTGAATCTGACCTACACCGACAAGATGAGCATGGCCGCCTCGACGGAAGTTCGCGTTCCGCTGCTCGATGATGAACTTGTCGCCCTCTCGGCGCGCATACCGCCGGAGCTGAAGCTGCGCCGGTTCACTCGGAAGTACGTGCTCAAGCGTGCAATGGAGGGGGTCCTACCCCGTGCCGTGATCTACCGCCCGAAAGCGGGCTTCGGCGCACCCATTCGCGCGTGGCTCACTCACGACCTGAAGCCGATGATCGACGATCTACTCTCTCCCGAGAAAATCGTCTCGCGTGGTCTCTTCGATCCCGCCGAGGTGCGGCGTCTGATAGACGCCAACGACAAGGGCTCGGAGGACAACGCGCTCCGGATCTGGGCTCTGCTGACGCTCGAGCTGTGGCAAGAGGAGTTCCTCGACCGTGCGCCGACCGTGTCACGGGCGGCGCGTGACGGAGTGGCCCGTGTTTAGTGGCGGACTCTTAGGCGCCGGCGATGTCACCAAGCGGTGGATCGAGCGCAGCGTGGCTCTCAGTGGTGAGTGCGCGGGGGCTCCACTCGGTCGCGCTCCGAGGCAACCTGGCGGTTAGCTTCTACGGCTGCACACCGGCGCTTGGCCAGTGCTCGGCGAACCTCAATGCAGCGGAGGCGCGATCGCGATCGTCTCCTCCTCGACATACGTTGTTCTCGACTCGACCATGACGCTGACGGCACTACACGCGACGCGTCGCCATGCACCCGAAACAAAGTTCTCATGCACCCTTTCGACTTGATCGCAGGTGCCCGTCGCCAGGTCTGGCGGGCCGCTCTACGTCACCGGTTTGGCTCTCTCGGCGCTGGTGCGACATGGGATCCCACGACGTCGGTAATCTCGGGCTACGGGAACTTCTACATCGGGCGGAACGTCTTTATTGGTGGCTAGGCATGGTTGAGTGCCTCCGGCGTCGCGGTTCGCATCGGCGACAACACAGTCGTCGGCCCAGGGCTCTACATCTTCGCTGGCG
>Ga0209539_1002005_pt1 | contig 10859 bp, 9 predicted proteins | sample BarGraNGADG00312_2_FD_184499 | JGI IMG/M metagenome (GOLD analysis project Ga0209539, IMG submission 184499) | Arctic peat soil microbial communities from Barrow, Alaska - Barrow Graham LP Ref core NGADG0011-312 (SPAdes) (version 2) | ecosystem: Environmental > Terrestrial > Soil > Wetlands >... | reverse complement strand
TCATCACCAGAGTCGAGTCCATGCGGTACTTGTAGTGCAGGCAGACATGCCCGTTAAGCGTCTCGTTGGGCAGGCTTTCCGGCGAGGAGACCTGTTTCCACATCAGGATGACGTCTCCGGCGGCGGTCCCTGGTTCCGCGAGCTTCCAGGCGCCTCCGCTTCCGACGTAAGTGCCGGCGCCGATCTGGAGAGTGCCCTGCACCGCGGTCTTTCCCGGCGCGTTGCGGGAGGTCTCCCAGGCTGATTTGTCGGGTGAGTCGAACAGGACGTGGCCGCCGCCGGGATACTGCGTCTGGTCGCTGTTGTCGTAGGCGGCGCTGATCGAGAGCTGAAAGCCCGGCAGCTTCTGCATCGTAGCTCCGGCCTTGTGGATGTTGGAAGACGCGCTGCCAAAGAGCATCCCGAACCCTCCGAAGAACGCGAGCCATATGGCCGCGATCAGCACCAGCGCCGCCGCGGTCAAGCCGATCCACGCCCCGATGCCCCAGTCGCGTATCCCGCCGGCCGACGATCGGCGCGTGCCCCTCGCCCTGCGCTGGGGCCGTCCCTGGTTGCCCTCGTCGGCGCCGTAGTACGCGCTGGACGGAGACACGTCGGCCAGCATCGTGGTCTCGACCGCCCCGGAGGGAGCGGCGATCGAGGGCGGGGCCTCGAACGACTGGTCGGCCATCCCGTGAGGGTCGCCGTCCAGCGCGGACCCGCAGTTCTTGCAGTATCTCTGGTCGTGCGGGTTGGCGATGCCGCATCGCTGGCAGAACTTCCGCTGCGCAGCGAAATCGGCCGTCATGCCTCGCTGTTGGATCTCGGGTTGCTGTGTCTTGAGCTGCCGCTGCTGGGCCTGCTGCTGCTGCCATGTGACGACTTCGTCATCCTGCTTCTCCAGCTCGGCCTGCTCGATCTCCTGCTGGGCCTGCATGGCCGCCGCGGACGAAGCGGCTGCCTCCTTGTAAGAGGCGACGTCGCCAACGGGGGATTTGTCGATCCGCCGCGTCGGCGCGAGGCGGGCGTACTCGTCGGATTCGAGCGGTGTGAAGGTGTCCGAGTCCGGGACGGTTCCGGGCAGGTCTCGAGTCGTGCGGACCTGGTCAAGGTCCTTGCCGCACTTCATGCAGAAACGCGCCTCGTCGGGATTGTCGATTCCACAAAGCTCGCATTCTTTCAAATCAGCCTCACCAGGGGATCGGTCAACAAAGGTTTCAGACTCAAGCGAGAGTATTCTACAACAAAGCCCGCGATGTTGGGCGCGCCGCAAATCATTTGAACCAGTAGGAGCGATTGGTCTATCCTTGTCACCGGCGTCGCTCAAAAGGAGGCAGTAACATGCAGACGATAAGCTTGAGGGAGCCGTGCTACGTGCAGGCCCCGGGTGAGGACATCAAGCACCTCCCGATCGAGCTGTGCAACAGGATGTTCGGTTGGGACTCCGCCTGCCAGTCGCTCGAGATATTCATCAGGCACGAGATCCCCAACGTAAAGTTCTACGCCGTCGTCGCCGTCAAAGAAGAAGGCGTCACGCTGGCCGCCCGCGGCGAGCTGGGGATGCACCATTACTTCATCCCCTGGAGCAATGTGATCGCGGTCCACGGACACATAGCCACTTGACGCGGCGAAGGCGCCTCCCACGCCGGAGGGGCTCTTGAGAATCGCAGTGATCGCCGATGTCCACTCGAACCTTCCGGCACTCGTTGCAGTGATCGCCCACGCCGGCGAGATCGATCTGTGGTTGTGCGCGGGAGACACGGTCGGTTACGGCGCGTTCCCGAACGAGTGCGTGCGATCGCTGAGGGAGCTCGGCGCAGTGTCCGTCGCGGGCAACCACGACCTGGGCGCGGTGGGATCGATCGGACTCGAGCCTTTTAATCGCGACGCGAGGCTGGCCGCGGAGTGGACGCGCGAGGTGCTGGGCGTCCCCGAGGCCACATCGATCCGGGGTCTCCCGGAGACGGTCGTCGAAGAATGCGGAGATTACCTGCTCGTGCACGGAAGCCCTCGGGACCCTCTGTGGGAGTACGTCCTGTCGCCTGAGCAGGCTCTAGGGAGCTTCGAGAGTTTTGAGAGCCGTATATGTTTTCACGGGCACTCGCACATCCCATACGTGTACAGGCTTAAGGACGGCGAAGTCATCGATTCGGGGACGCCCGCCGACGGTGACGTCGTGGAGGTGGGCGCGGGCTCCAGGCTCATGATCAACGTCGGCAGCGTGGGGCAGCCGCGCGACGGCGACCCGCGGGCATGCTACGCGGTCTACGAACCCGACCGGATGCTGACGACTTTCTGCAGGGTGGGCTACGACGTCGGGCTGATGCAGGCTCGGATGGAGGAGGCCGGGCTGCCCGCGTCCCTCGGAAAAAGGCTTGCCACAGGGCGTTGAGCCACCGCCTCCGTTGATGAAATGCACGGATTACCGTCCGAACCAGTAGTAAGTTTAGACAGTCTAAATTCTTGAAGCGCAAAGTCACGCGCCTCCCGATGAGCGCTGCGCACGTTATATGATGTGGCATGCGCCTCGATCACGGTCTGCAAACAGGAGAGGATATGCGAAAGAGCAGAGTTTTCGTCTTCTTGTCCATCCTCGCGATGGCGGCGATATTGCTGGGCACTCTTTCGGGATGCGGCACCAGCAAGGCGAAGCCCGAAGATCCGACAGAGGGCAGGCCGTCCTCTGTGAGCGCCTACGAGGCGATACAGTACACGAAGCCCGTCGCCGACAAGTGGCAGCCGAGGAACTGGATGATCCAGGTTCGCAGCGGTGACCCCGACGGGCTCGGCAAGGACGGCAAGTCGAAGATCTGGGAGGTCTATTTCTTCTCGCCGGTCCCGGAGCAGGACGCGCAGATGTTCGTGATCTACAACAGGGGCAACGTCTGGCCCAACGCCCCCGGGATCCCCAAGGGTGGAGACAACGGGCTGGCCGTCTATCGCAAGGAAAAGCCTCCCGATTTCCGGGTCGACTCGGGCGAGGCCCTGCAGGTCGCGAACCAGAACGGGGGCGGGACCTACCTCGACTCTCATCCGGACGCCAAGGCCGACGCCGCGCTCCGGTGCAAAGCGGACTACGATGCGGTCGGCGAGAAGATGCCTGGCTCGAAGTACGACTGGATCTGGGACGTCTCATACCGCGAGCCGCGGCCCGGCGCCGAGGTCCTGCACGTCCTCATCGACGGCATGAACGGCGACTTCATAACCAAGAATGTGAACGCCGCGACACAGTAAACGCCGCGCCTCAACCGCGGTTTGTGATATCCTATCGACGTGAAATTCAAAGCTCACGGTGCCTCCTTCCATGATTGGGAGGGGGTACGTTCTATGGGAGAAGAAATCTGACTGGAGGGACTCATATGACCCAGGAGATGAAGCTGTTCACATCGGAGTCGGTGACCGAGGGCCACCCCGACAAAGTCGCTGACCTCATAAGCGATTCGATCCTCGACCAGATAATCGCGATCGACAAGAACGCGCACGTGGCCTGCGAGACGCTGGTGACGACCGGGCTGACCGTCGTCTCAGGGGAGATCACGACGGACGCCTACGTCGACATGCGCAAGGTCATCAAGGAGACGGTGCGCGACATAGGCTACGACAGGCCCGAGCTCGGCTTCGATTTCGAGACCTGCGGCGTGATGATCTCCATCGACGAGCAGTCGACCGACATCAAGCAGGGCGTCGACGCCTCCATCGAGTCCAGGATGGGCAAGGGGTCCGACGAGGACCTCGAGAAGCAAGGCGCCGGGGACCAGGGCATGATGTTCGGCTTTGCCTGCACCGAGTCAGAAGAACTGATGCCGCTTCCGATCATCCTCGCGCACAAGCTCGCCCGCAGGCTCGCGGACGTCCGCAAGGCCGGGATAATCCCATACCTGAGGCCTGACGGCAAGACCCAGGTCACCGTCGAATACGACGGCTACAAGCCCATCGGGATCAGCACGGTCGTGATATCCGCGTCCCACAATCCCGACGTCGATATCATGGGCCTGATGAAGCCCGACCTCGAGGAGCACGTGCTCCGGCCGATAATCCCCCCGGAGTGGATGGAGAAGAAGCCGCGCTTCCTGGTGAACCCGACCGGGAGCTTCGTGATCGGTGGGCCGATGGGAGACACCGGCCTGACCGGGAGAAAGATAATCGTAGACACTTACGGCGGGATGGCGAGGCACGGCGGAGGCGCCTTCTCAGGGAAGGACCCCTCGAAGGTCGACCGTTCCGCGTCTTACGCGGCCCGCTATGTCGCCAAGAACGTCGTGGCCGCCGGGCTCGCGGACCGTTTCGAAGTGCAGCTGGCGTACGTGATCGGAAAAGCGCGCCCGGTGTCGATCGCGTGCGAAGGCTACGGCACGGAAAAGATATCGATCGACAAGATCGAAGAGCTGATACGCGAGCACTTCGATTTGAGGCCCGCGGCGATCATCCGCGACCTTAAGCTCCTGAACCCCATCTACAAGGCGACCGCCGCCTACGGTCATTTTGGCAGGACCGAGGCAGGTTTTACGTGGGAGAAGACGGATAAAGCGGATGTGCTGAAGCGGGAAGCGGGACTCTAGGAGGTACTTCCGTTTGGCGCTCTCGATACGCAAGCTTGGCGACCCGGTCCTCCGCGAGAAGTGCAGGGGGCTCGAGGAGATCAACTCCGAGGTGCGCGGCCTCATAAGGGAGATGGCTGACACCCTTGAGGCGGCGCCGGGCAGGGCCGGGCTGGCGGCGCCTCAGGTCGGCGTCCTGAAGCGCCTGTTCGTCTATGATTTCGGGTACGGGACAAGGTGCCTCATCAACCCCGAAGTCACCGAAGGAGAAGGCTCCGAGCCAAACGAAGAAGGCTGTCTGAGCCTTCCAGGCATCTCAGTGACGGTGCCCAGGTACGAGATGATCAAGACGGCGTGCGTGACCCCCTCCGGCCACAACATCACGATCGAGGCCGAAGGCTTCCCGGCGCGCCTCCTGCAGCACGAGTGTGATCACCTGGACGGGATCCTGATAATAGACCGGTGTGACAGCGAGGAGCGGAAGAGGGCTCTCGAGGAGTACCAGGAGCTCGAGATCCGCAAAGCGGTCCCCGGCGCCTGAGCATCCGGAGTCGGCTTGAAGGTAATAATTTTCGCGAGCGACAGGTTCGCAATAGAGCCGCTCGAGGCGCTTCTCTCGAGCAGGCACGAAGTCCTCTCGTTGACGGGGAGACCGGACAGGCCCGCGGGCCGGGGGCTGATACCCGTTCCGACCCCCGCGGTCGAGCTGGCCAGGGACAAGGGCCTCGAGGTCTGGCAGCCCGAGAACCTTTCATGTGAATGCTTCCAACCCGGGCTGGCCGACATCGAGTGGGACGCCGGGGTAGTGGTCGCCTACGGAGGGCTCATACCCCGCTGGCTTCTCGACACGCCACCGTTCGGCTTCGTCAATCTTCACCCGTCCCTGCTCCCGAGGTATCGAGGCGCGGCGCCCATCGAGCGCGCCCTGATGAACGGCGCCAGCATCACGGGCGTCACCACCATGAAAATGAACGAGAGGCTCGACGCAGGCGACATCCTCCTGCACATGGAGGAGCCCATCAACGACGAGGACAACGCGAGGACCCTCGCCGAAAGGCTGTCGCACGTCGGAGCCCGCCTGCTCGTCGAGACCCTGGACGCGCTCGCGGACGGCGGGATCGAAGCCGTGCCGCAGGAAGAGGAAAAGGCCACCTACGCCCCGCCCGTCCGGTCATCGGACGCCGAGATCGACTGGGCCTTGCCTGCCGAATCCATCACCAGGCTGATACGCGCGATGGACCCTGACCCCGGGGCGTTCACGTTCTTCAGGGGAAAAAGGATCAAGGTCTGGTCGGCGCACGTCACCGAGGTCCCGCCGGAGGACGAGCCCGGGACGATCATGAACCTCGGCAAGGAAGGCTTCATCGTCAACACGGGGACCACCGGCGTCCAGGTGCTGACCCTTCAGCCCGAGGGCAAGGGCCGCATGGGAGCCGCGGAGTTCTCAAGGGGGCAGAGGCTTCTGATCGCCGAGCGGTTTACGGCCGGGCAGCCGGCTTGACGGCGGCCGACGGCCGGGTGGACGGCGCCGGGACCCGCGCGGCTGCGCTCAAGATCCTCATCGATTACGAGAAGCGCGACGCCTACCTCGGCGCGCTTCTTTCAGCGGGGCTCACCAGATCGGAGCTCGACCGGCGCGACAAAGCGCTGGTGACCGAGCTGGTCCAGGGGACGGTAAGGATGAAGCTGTCCCTCGACTGGGCCCTGAAGGGATTTTCACGCCGCCCCCTGGACGAGCTAGACCCGGGTGTTTTGTGGTCTCTGCGCCTGGGCGCCTACCAGGTGATGTTCACTTCCATCCCGGATTATGCGGCGGTCGACATGTCCGCAAACGCCACGGCCGAGGTCGTCGGGCGCCACGCCGTGGGCTACGTGAACGCGGTCATGCGGGCTTTTACCTCCGGGCGAGACAAAGTCGAATGGCCGGACCTGGATGGCGACCCGGTGACGTTTATCGAGGTCAAGTACTCCCACCCGCGCTGGATAGTCGAGATGTGGGTGCGCGAGCTCGGGCTTGAGAAGACCGAGTCTCTGTGCGCGGCCGACAACGTGAACCCGGGCGTGGCGCTGCGGACCAACCTGCTCCGGACCACCCGCGACGGTCTCGCGGCCTCACTCGTCGAAAAAGGTCTTGAGGTGACCACGGGAGAGATGACGCCGGAGTGCCTGCTGGCAAAGCACAGCGGGCCGGTCGGGGACCTCGACGAATTCGTGAAAGGGCTATTTGCGGTGCAGGACCAGGGGTCGCAGCTCGTGAGCCACAAAGTGAACCCTGAAGCCGGCATGAGGGTGCTGGACATGTGCGCGGCCCCCGGCGGCAAGGCCAACCACCTGGCCGAGCTCATGGGCAACGAGGGCCTGGTCATGGCGCTCGACCTCAACGCAACGAGGCTCGGTATGGTTACCGAGTCGGCGGGCAGGCTCGGTAACAGCATCGTCCGGACGGTGGAGCTCGACGGCCGCCTTGCGCGCTCATCGGTTGAGGGAGAATTCGATCGCGTCCTGGTCGACGCCCCTTGCACGGGGCTGGGGACGCTGGCCAGGCGGCCGGACGCCAGGTGGCGAAGGGAGCCGGGCGACGTCGAGCGCCTCTCCATCCTGCAGGGGGAGCTCCTGGCCGCCGGCTCCGAGATGGTGGCGCCGGGCGGGTTGCTCGTTTATTCCACCTGCACCGTCTCCCACGCCGAGAACGCAGGCGTGGTCACCGGTTTCATTGAGCGACATGCACCGGAGTTCCAACAGGTTCCCCTGGCACTGGAGGGCCGCGAACCTGCGCCTTGGCTTCAGCTACTTGCTGACACAGACCGGTGCGACGGCATGTTCATGGCGGCGATGAAAAGGGTTTCCTGACCCCGGATCGCTTGTTCATGTATCATTCATGGCAGTACATTCGAGAACGGGATGTGGCGTAATTGCGGGAAAAAAGCCTGGCTTTCTGTAGTGACGGCTCGGAATACTCACGTGAGCTGGCGGCGGGGTTTCAGGGCCTTGAGATCGCTGTGCTCGAATTCGACAGGTCGGAAGACCTCAAGGAGATCCTCGACGAGACTTTCATTGCCGCTGTCATCGTGAGCCCGCACGTGCACCAGGCCAGGGCCGCAAGGACCGCGATGAAAAAAGCCGGCGGTTGGGCCTCGCGCGTCCCCCTTGTGGCCGCGGTCAAGGACCCGGAGCAGCTCACCGAGGTGGGGACCCTGAGGAACTTCGACGATTTCGTCGTGTATCCCGGAGGCGCGGCCGAACTGGTCTCGAGGATAGAAGTGCTCGGCGCGCGCCGGGGCGGAGAAGGCAACGTCATGACCATCGGCGAGCTGACGGTGAACGTCGACGCTCACCAGGTCGTCCTCGACGGACAGCCTGTCGACCTGACCTACAAGGAATACGAGCTTCTAAAGATGCTCGCGGCCACTCCGGGCCGCGCCTACTCGCGCGAGGAGCTCCTGCGCAGCATCTGGGGGTACGACTACTTCGGGGGGACGCGGACAGTCGACGTCCACATCCGGAGGCTGCGCGCCAAGATCGAGACGTCGCGGCAGTACATCGAGACTGTTCACGGGGTCGGTTACAGGTTCGTGGCGGAGTGATGCGGGCAGAAGCCCCGGCCGGGCTTGCCCACATGTGCGGATTTACAACAATTTCACCCCTTGGAAACATTTTTGAAACATCCAATCCCTAGAATTGCCGTAACAAGACGTATTGAAAGAAGGAGGGACCATGTCAGCAAGCCCGGACAAAGACTACGTGTTGGAGGCGGTCCGCGAGCACGACGTAAAGTTCATCAGGCTCTGGTTCACCGACATCCTCGGTTTCTTGAAGAGCTTCGCGATCACCCGCGAGGAGCTCGAGGAAGCCCTTGAGAACGGGATGGGTTTTGACGGTTCGAGCATCGAGGGGTTCGCGAGGATCGACGAGAGCGACATGATCGCCCAGCCCGATCCCTCCACTTTCGCCCTGCTGCCGTGGCGGCCGAGCGGGCACAGCGCGGTTGCGCGGATGTTCTGCGACATACTCGAGCCCGACCGAAGCCCGCACGCCGGAGACCCGCGCTACATCCTGCGGAGGAACCTCAAGAAAGCTCAGGACCTTGGATATACCTTCTACGTCGGCCCGGAGCTCGAGTACTACTACTTCGCAAACTCCGAGCCCCCTCCGATCACGCTCGACCGCGGTGGTTACTTCGACCTCACGCCACTCGACCTTGCGAGCGACCTGCGCCGCGAGACGGTGCTGACACTCGAGGAGATGGGCATCGGCGTCGAGTACTCCCACCACGAGGTCGGCCCGAGCCAGCACGAGATCGACCTGCGATACACTGATGCCCTCCAGATGGCCGACAACGCCATGACGTACCGGCTGGTCGTCAAGGAGGTCGCTATGGGGCAGGGCGTGCACGCCACCTTCATGCCCAAGCCCTTGGCCAACGAGAACGGGAGCGGGATGCATACGCACATGTCGCTCTTCAAGGGCGAGAAGAACGCATTTTTCGACCCTGCCGACGAGTATTTCCTGACGCATGAGGCCAAGGCATTCATCGCCGGCCTGCTAAAATACGCGCCGGAGTTCTGCCTGGTGACGAACCAGTGGGTGAACTCATACAAGCGGCTGGTGCCGGGCTACGAGGCGCCTGTTTACCTGTCCTGGGCAAGGCGCAACCGCTCGGACCTCATCAGGGTCCCGACCTACAAGCCGGGCAAGGAGAACTCGACAAGGATCGAGCTGCGCTCGCCGGACCCCGCCGCGAACCCGTACCTCGCGTTTGCGGTTATGCTGGCGGCCGGGCTCAAGGGCATAGAGGATGACCTGCCTCTCGAGGAGCCGATCGAGCGCAACATCTACGAGATGACAGAAGACGAGCGAAAGAGCCTCGGCATCAAGAGCCTTCCAGCCGACCTGTGGGAGGCCATCAAGCTGGCCGAGGAGAGCGAGCTCTTGAGAGAAGCGCTCGGCGAGCACTCCTTCCACTCGCTTATTACCGACAAGAAGATCGAGTGGGATAAGTACCGCGCGGTCGTCACAGAGTACGAGCTCAACAACTACTTGCCGGTCCTTTAAGCAAGCGATACGGAAATCGGCGCCCCGCCAGACGACTGGCGGGGCGCTTGTCGTTTGCCTCGAGCAGTACTCCCGGCGCTTTGACCGGCATCATTGAACGGCAAAATCGTGGATGCTAGAATGCGCTAAATGCCTTCTGACAATGCAAGGACACCATCGATGGACGACTACATTTTCTTCTGGGGTTGCACTATCCCTGGCAGGTACCCTTTCCTCGAGAAGTCCATACGCCTGCTGCTCGAGCGGCTCGGCGTGAGATATCGAGAGGTCGAGGGGTTCACGTGCTGCCCTGAGAAATTCCTTGTTGAGACGCTGTCCGAGGAAGCCTGGTACCTGACCGCCGCCCGGAACCTGGCGCTGGCCGAGAAGAACGGTGGAGACCTGCTGGTCGCCTGCAACGGCTGCTACGCGACGTTCCGGTCCGCGATCTCGGCTTTTCATTCCTCCAGCAAATTGCTCGAAGAGGTGAACGCGAAGCTGCGCGAGGTCGGCCTCGAGTACAACTTCCGGTCCTCTGTTCACCACATCGTGGAGGTCCTGCACGACCGCGTCGGCCCTGACGCCATCTCGCAGAAGGTCGTCTCGCCGCTGGACGGGATGAGGATCGGCGCGCACAACGGGTGCCAGATGCTGCGACCGGGGCCCGTTGTCCGGATCGACGACGCGGCCGCCCCGCGCAAGCTCGACAGGCTCGTCGAGTGCCTCGGGGCGCAGAGCCTGGACTACCACTCGAAACTCATGTGCTGCGGGGAGGCGCTCGGACGCTCCGGGAACCCCGAGGAGTCGACGAATACCGCGAGGGTCAAGCTGCTCGAGCTACAGCAGATGGAAGCCGACGCGATCGTGGTCGTCTGCCCGGCGTGTTTCGGCCAGTTCGAGACCCAGCAGATGGTCCTTCAGAAGCACCACGAGGGAATGAACATCCCCGTCTTCTATTACACCGAGCTTGCGGCCCTCGCACTCGGCTTCGAGCCGGCGGAGCTCGGCCTCGACATGCACCGGATAGACGTCGAGCCTTTCTTCGACAAGCTGCACGAGCGCCGGAGGATACGCGAGCTGGTGCCCCTCGAGCTTGACTACGACGCGATGGTGCGGTGTGTCGCCTGCGAGTCTTGCGCAAACGACTGCCCCGTGGTGCAGGTGGACGAGACCTTCGCTCCCCACGACATGATAAGGAGCATCCTGGCCGGTGAGGCCGAACAGGTCGTGACGGGCGGCGACATCTGGAAGTGCCTGGAGTGCGGCACCTGCACCGAGATGTGCCCTAACAGCTTCGGCATGGTCAAAGTG
>Ga0209539_1002003_pt1 | contig 10868 bp, 9 predicted proteins | sample BarGraNGADG00312_2_FD_184499 | JGI IMG/M metagenome (GOLD analysis project Ga0209539, IMG submission 184499) | Arctic peat soil microbial communities from Barrow, Alaska - Barrow Graham LP Ref core NGADG0011-312 (SPAdes) (version 2) | ecosystem: Environmental > Terrestrial > Soil > Wetlands >... | reverse complement strand
GGGGGAGCCGATGGCGGCGCTGTCGCGGATCGCGAACCTCGACCACAAGGTCACCGTCGGGCCGGGGGACACCGTGATCCTCGCGTCCTCGCTGATCCCCGGGAACGAGAACGCGGTCTACCGCGTGATCAACGGACTGACCCGGCTCGGTGCGAAGGTGGTGCACCAGGGGAACGCCCGGGTGCACGTCTCGGGTCACGCCTCGGCCGGCGAGCTCCTCTACTGCTACAACATCGTGAAGCCGCTCAACGTGATGCCCATCCACGGCGAGATCCGTCACCTGGTCGCCAACGGTGCACTCGCGGTCCGGACCGGGGTCCCGGCCGCGCGCGTGGTGCTCGCCGAGGACGGCGTCGTCATCGACCTCGCGAACGGGCAGGCGCACATCGTCGGCGCGGTTCCGTGCGGCTATGTCTACGTGGACGGCTCGAGCGTCGGCGCGCTGACCGAGGTCGAGCTCAAGGACCGCCGGATCCTCGGCGAGGAAGGCTTCATCTCGATCTTCGCCGTCGTCGACTCGGCGACCGGGCGGGTGGTCGCGGGTCCCCACATCCAGGCCCGGGGCTTCGCCGAGGACGACGCCGTGTTCGAGGAGATCCTGCCGCAGATCAAGGACGCTCTCGAGGAGTCGGCGCGCGGTGGTGCCTCGGACGCGCACCAGCTCCAGCAGGTGATGCGCCGGGTGATGGGCCGCTGGGCGTCCGGACGGCTCAAGCGGCGTCCGATGATCATCCCGGTGGTCGTCGAGGCATAGCGCGCGCGGGGCCGGCCGGTCGCGTTCGCGGAGACACACCCGCTCCGGTCCCGCGCGTGCTGTCCGGCCGCCGGTACCGTGCATGATCATGGCGACCCGTACGTCTTCCCCCGGGCGGCCCGCCTCGGCGACCCGCGCGCGCACCGGCAGCCGAGGGGCCGGTGGGGGAGCCCGCGGCCGCGCGCGGAGCGGCCGCGCCGGCGCGCGCAAGCGCGCCTTCCCGGTTCGAGTCGTGCGCGGGATCTGGATGGGTGGCGCCCACCTGATCGGCGGAACCGCGCGCCGGATCGGCCAGGGTGCTCGCGAGCTCGATCCCGCGCACCGCCGCGACGGACTGGCCTTCACGCTGCTGGGACTCGCCGTCGTCATCGCGGCTCGCGAGTGGTTCGGCCTGCCCGGGACAACGGGCGACGTCATTCACGTGATCGTGGCCGGGATCGTCGGTCGGATCGGCGTCGTCGTGCCCGTCGTGCTGGTCGGCCTCGCGATCAGGCTGATGCGGCACCCGGACCGGGTCGAGGCCAATGGCCGGATCGGCATCGGGCTCGCTGCGATCACGCTCGCGGTCTGCGGGCTGGTGCACGTCTCGGCGAAGCTACCCGCCCCGAGCGGCGGCTTCGCCGGCGTGCGCGCAGGCGGTGGGATCGTGGGCTATCTCGTCGCGACGCCCCTGGTCAGCGCGCTGACGCCGTGGGCCGGTGTCCCGGTGATGGTGCTGATCGGCCTCTTCGGCCTTCTCGTCGTGACCGCGACGCCGGTGCACGCCGTCCCGGACCGTGCTCGCGCTCTCTACGCGTTCTTGACCGGGAAGCGAACGGCGGAGCCCGCGCCCGCCGGGACTTCTCCTCGCGCACTCGCGGAAGCGGCACGGGCTCGGTTGACCGAGCAGCCGCCGCCGCGGCACCGTTTCGGCCGGAAGTCGCGCGCGGACCGGGTGGCGGTTGGTGGCCGGCTACCGGGCGGGTACGTCGGGGACGAGGCGTTCGAGCAGGCCGCTTTCGGTGCGCGCGCTGACGGCGGTCACCGCACCGGAACGCTGGGTTCTGCTGCGACGTCGGGGCTCGGCGGCCCGGACGCCGTCACGAGCGAGATCCTCGCTGCCGGGAGCGGCGGGTCCGACGCGGGAGGCGGTCCGGACGGCGCGCGCCGCGCAGGACTGGTGCCGCCGACGCCGCGAGGGGTCCCGCGGGGCGAGCAACCCGAGCTGGGCGGCGACATCGTCTACGTCCTGCCCGCCGAGGAGGTTCTGGCCAGAGGTGCGCCGCACAAGGTGCGTTCGGCAGCGAACGACCGTGTCGTCGAGTCCTTGTCGTCGGTGCTGGACCAGTTCGAGATCGACGCCCAGGTGACCGGCTTCATGCGAGGGCCGACGGTCACCCGCTACGAGGTCGAGCTGGGCCCTGCGGTCAAGGTCGAGCGGGTCACCCAGCTGAGCAAGAACATCGCGTACGCCGTCGCGAGCGCGGACGTCCGCATCCTCTCGCCGATCCCGGGCAAGTCCGCGATCGGCATCGAGATCCCCAACACCGACCGGGAGATCGTGAGCCTGGGCGATGTGCTGCGGTCCGCGGCGGCTCGGCGCACCGACCATCCGATGGTGATCGGCGTCGGCAAGGACGTCGAGGGCGGGTACGTCGTCGCCAACCTCGCGAAGATGCCGCACCTGTTGGTCGCGGGCGCGACCGGGGCGGGCAAGTCGAGCTTCGTGAACTCGATGATCATCTCCATCCTGATGCGCGCGACGCCCGACGAGGTCCGGATGATCCTGGTCGACCCGAAGCGGGTCGAGCTGACGATCTACGAGGGCATCCCACACCTGATCACCCCGATCATTACCAACCCGAAGAAGGCCGCCGAGGCTCTCGACTGGGTCGTTCGTGAGATGGAAGCGCGGTACGACGACCTCGCGACCTTCGGCTTCAAGCACATCGACGACTTCAACAAGGCGATCCGGGCCGGTCGGGTCAAGCCGCTGCCGGGAAGCGAGCGGAAGTTCTCGCCTTACCCCTACCTGCTCGTCATCGTCGACGAGCTGGCCGACCTGATGATGGTGGCTCCACGCGACGTTGAGACCTCGATCCAGCGCATCACTCAGCTCGCGCGCGCCGCCGGGATCCATCTCGTCGTGGCGACCCAGCGACCCAGCGTGGACGTCGTCACGGGCTTGATCAAGGCGAACGTCCCGTCTCGGCTGGCTTTCGCGACGGCGTCGTTGACGGACTCGCGGGTCGTGCTCGATCAAGCGGGCGCCGAGAAGCTGATCGGGCAGGGTGACGCGCTCTTCCTGCCGATGGGTGAGTCCAAGCCGATGCGGGTCCAGGGCTCCTGGGTGACCGAGAGCGAGATCCACGCCGTCGTCAAGCACGTCAAGAGCCAGATGGGGCCGCGGTACCGCGAGGACGTCACGCTGGTGGCGTCCAGGAAGCCGGTCGACGACGACATCGGCAACGACCTCGACCTGCTCCTGCAGGCGGCGGAGCTGGTGATCAGCACCCAGTTCGGCTCGACCTCGATGCTCCAGCGCAAGCTGCGCGTCGGCTTCGCCAAAGCGGGCCGTCTGATGGACCTTCTGGAGTCGCGGGAGATCGTCGGTCCCTCCGAGGGGTCGAAGGCGCGGGACGTCCTGGTACCCGCCGATGACCTGTCTGGAGCAATCGCTTTGTTGCGTGGAGAGACGGGTCCGGACGAGAGTGGGGCCGACGGGCGCGTGCCCAGCGACGCTGACCTGGAAGACGAGTGGACGCCATCAGATCCCTGACCTGGTCGGGCCCGATCGTCTTTGCCATTGTGACCGGGCTCGGGGTGTCGCTCTTCGTGACCCTGATCGCCATCATGAGGCGGGGCCAGCGCCTGCTCAGCTCGAGTCGGGCCGCCGGCCGACAGACGCGGCGTCGGCTGGATGCGGTCATGGCGATGACTCGTGATGGGGTGCTCATGCTCAGCCCCGCCGGGGTCGTCCTCACCCTGAACGGGGCGGCCGCGCAGATGCTCGAGATCGATCCCGCCACCTCGGTCGGGCGATCGATTCAACAGCTCGGCATCTTCCTGATCGGCGAGACCGGCAAGAGCCTGAACCCGGAGTTCGTGCTCGTCAACCGTGCGACCCGGGCCGGTGGGGGTTACGCCCCGGGGCCCGAGCTCGTCGGCATCTCGCGGCCGAACCAGGCCGCGGCCCTCGCGCGGTGGGTGCACCTGAGCTCGCGCGTCATCGCGAGCGCGAACGACGGCGGTCCGGTCGTCCTCACGACCTTTGCCGACATGACGGAGCCTCGCGAGGTGCAGGCCGCGCTCGCGCGCAGCGAGATGCAGTTCCGGGTCGCGATGGAGAACGCGCCGATCGGCTTCCTCCTGGTCGGGGTGGACTGGCACCTGATCGAGGTGAACAACGCGTTCGCGGAGCTCGTCGGAGCGAGCCCCGCGGCCTTGCGGGGATTCGACTTCGGGCAGCTGTTGCACCCGGAGGACCGGTACGCCGTTCACCTCAAGGTGCACAGCCTCCTCATCGGCGCCGCTCAACGGTTCTCGATCGAGAACCGCTACCTGCGCGCCGACGGCCAGGTCGTGTGGGCCGTGCTTGACGTGGCGCTCGTCCGCAAGCCGTCCGGCGAGCCGGACCACTTCGTCGCCCAGGTCCGCGACACCACCGAGTCCCGGTTGCACGCCGAGATGCTCGCGCACCGGGCGATGCACGACCCGCTGACCGGTCTCGCCAACCGCACCTTGCTCCAAGAGGTGCTGCAGTCCGTTCTCGAGCAGCCCGGGAGCGTCGACCGGGTCGCGGTGCTGGTGTGCGACCTGGACGAGTTCAAGGTCATCAATGACCGCTACGGGCACGCGTCGGGAGACCTGGTGCTCGTGCACGTGGCCGGCATCCTGCGCGCCGCGGCCGCCGGGCGTGGGACGGTCGCCCGGCTCGGTGGCGACGAGTTCGTCGTCGTGCTGCACGACGTCGAGAGCGAGCGGATGGTCTTCGAGGTTGCCGCGAGCATCCACCGGGGGCTCAAGGAGCCGGTTCGGCTCAGCCGTCGGCGGGTCCCGGTGCGGGCGAGCATCGGGATCGCGTTGGCCGACGCCGCGCTGATGGAGGGTGGCGCACCCATGCTGCTCGCGGCCGCCGACGCCGCGCTGTACCGCGCGAAGGCGGGCGGGCGCAGCCGGACCGAGGTGTACGACGGCACCATGATGGAGCTCGGCGGCGCGTGGAGCGGCCTCGAGACCGAGCTGGCGGCGGCGCTCGAGTCGGGGGAGGTCGTGCTCTTCTACCAGCCGATCGTGGACTTGACCACCGGCGGGATCGTCGGGCACGAGGCCCTGGTGCGCTGGCGGCACCCGACTCGAGGCATTCTGCTCCCGGAAGTGTTCCTGGGTGTCGCGGAGGAGCGCGGTCTCGCCGTGCCGCTCGGTACGCGAGTGGTCGGAACGGCGATCGAGTACCTCGCCCGCCTCAAGGACCAGACCCGATGGGTCTCGGTGAACGTCTCCGCGGACCAGCTGGGCGACGGCGAGTTCGCGGCGCGTCTGCTCGCCGACATCGCGCGGTACCACGTCGCACCGAGCCGGCTCGTCGTGGAGCTGACCGAGTCGAGCCTGGTCGACCCCAACACCAGGATCCGGCACGAGCTGACGACCTTGCGCTCCGCGGGCGTGCCCATCCTGCTCGACGACTTCGGCACCGGGGTCTCACCGTTGTCGTACCTGCGCGACCTCCCGGTGAACGGCGTCAAGCTCGACACGTCCTTCACTCAGGGCATCCCGGACGATCCTGCGGCGGGTCGGGTCAGCCGCGCCCTCGGAGCGATGGCCCGCGAGCTCAAGATGATCACCATCGCGGAGGGCATCGAGACTCCCGAGCAGGCGGACTACCTGCGCCGCTGCGGGTGGCGGTACGGCCAGGGTTGGCTCTTCTCGGACGCGCAACCGGAGGAGGCGCTGGCCGCGATCACGCCGCGGCCGCTCCGGCGCGAGGAGCCGCTGTACCCGGAGCTCCGGCTCGACGGCTGACGGGTTCGTTCCAGTCGCGTCGGAGCGTTCGCCTATGAGGCAGCGCGAGGCACCACGATCGCCTCGGGTCCGGTCGGCGTCGGTGGCGTGGTGCGTTCCGGGGCGGTCGGCCCGACCACGGCGGTCACCCGTTGCTCGCGTGCGGTGAGCTCCGCGTGGCTCAGTCGGCCGACGCCGGTCGGGGGGCCGATGACGTCGGGAATCGCGTACGCGTGGTGCTTCCCGAGGCGATCGACCGTGATCGCCGTCCATTCGACGCCGGCGACGCGAGCCGGTCCGTCGGGCGGCTTGACGATCGTTGCGGTCATCAGCACACCGGTGTTCGTCTCGGCCCGACAACACTGGGTGTCTTGGTTCGAGATGAAGTTCCCGAGTCCGTACGCCACCCAGAGACCCTCGCCGCGCGGCCCGCCCGGCAGCTTCACGATCGGCTGCGGCACGTGGGCGTGATGCCCGACGATAAGGTCGATCTGGCCTGATGCCGCGAGCGCGTTCGCGAGCGCGACCTGTTCCGGAGCCGGGTTCGAGACGTACTCGTCGCAGCAGTGGATGCTCGCGACGACGAGGTCGGCACCGGCGGCGCGCGCGGCGACGGCCTGCGCGATCAGGCTCTGTGCGTCGATGAGGTGGAGTGCCCACGGGGCGTTGGCCGGGATCGGCAGGCCGTTCGTGCCGTAGGCCGCCGCGATCTGCGCGACCCGGATCGTCTGCCCGGCGCGCCGCAGCTCATACATCTGCGGTTGGCTGGACTCGGTCGCGCTCCGGGCGGTACCGGCATGTCCCAGGCCCGCGGAGTCGAGAGCATTGAGGGTGGCGGTGACCCCCGCCATCCCACGGTCCATGCTGTGGTTGGAGGCAGTCGAGCAACCGTCCCAGCCCTGGGCCCGGAGCGCCGGCGCGATGGCGGCCGGTGCGCCGAAGACCGGGTAGCCGCTGACCTTCTGCCCGGGCGGGACGATGGGGGTCTCGAGGTGGCACAGGGCGAGGTCGGCGCCTGCGATCCAGGGCTTGACCGGGTCGAGGAGCGGAGCGAAGTTGTACCCGCCGGCGCCGTCGGAGGCTGACGTGAGGAGCGGCGCGTGGGTCAGCACGTCTCCCGCGGCCACGATCGTGAAGACCGCGTCCGGACTACGGGTCGGCGTCGGCGTCGGTGTCGCGCTCGGCGTGGCCGTCGCCTCGGTTGCAGGCCCCCGGCTGCCCGTGGCGGCGACCTGAACTGCCTCGGTCCCGGCCGCCGGGCGTGTCCAGGGGTGCCACGCGACCATCGTGGCGACGACCAGCACAAGCGCGATCGTGACCGCGGTGGGGACCAGCCGCGGTCGGACGTGAAGCCACCCGAGGCGGCTGGGGCGTGTCATGTCGTGACCAAGCGTAGTTGGCTGCGCGGGTCGCGCCGACGGGGCCCCTAGTCTGAGGGGGTGACTGACGCTGCGCCCCCGGTGTGGAACATCGCGAACGCCGTCACGGCTGCGCGGGTGGCGCTGGTGCCGATCTTCGGCGTCGTCCTTGTCGCCGATGGCGGTGGGCACCAGACACTGCGGCTCGCCGCCTTCGGGATCTTCGCGCTGGCCGCGCTGAGCGACCGCTTGGACGGGTACCTGGCCCGCAGCCAGCACATAGTCACCGACGTCGGGAAGATCGCCGACCCGATCGCCGACAAGCTTCTGATGGGGACCGCCCTCGTCTGCCTCTCGGTGCTGCGCGAGCTGCCGTGGTGGGTCACCGGGGTGATCCTTGTCCGCGAGATCGGGATCACCGTGCTGCGCTTGGCCATGCTGCACCGTCGGGTCATCGCCGCTTCACCCGGAGGGAAGGTCAAGACGGTGGTCCAGGCGGTGGCCATCGGGTTGTTCATCCTGCCGCTGCACGACTGGACAGCCTTGCGCTTCGTCGCCTGGGGCGTGATGTGGCTCGCGCTCGTGCTGACGGTGGTGACCGGGTTCGACTACCTGCGGCGCGCCGCGGCCATCCAACCGACGCCGGCCGAGGCGCAGTGACCGAGACCGCCGGGCTCGCTCGCCTCGTCCTTGACGCGGCCCGGGCGCGAGGCGTGAGCATCGCCGTCGCCGAGTCGCTCACCGGCGGCCTGGTCTGCGCGCAGCTGGTGGCCGTGCCAGGCGCCTCCTTGGTCTTTCGCGGCGGCGTCGTCGCCTATGCGACCGACCTCAAGAGCACCATGCTCGATGTCGATCCGCGTCTTCTTGACGCGTACGGCCCGGTCTCCTCGGAGGTCGCGCTCGCAATGGCCAGTGGCGTGCGTGCTCGACTCGGGTCCAGCCTCGGTATCGCCACGACCGGCGTCGCGGGACCGGATCCGCACGGTGGGAGGGCGCCTGGGACTGCGTTCGTCGCCGTCGTCGGCGGTGCCGCGAGCGATCTCGGCGAGGTGCGCGCGCTGCGCTTGTCGGGTGATCGTTCCGCGGTGCGGAGCGGTGCCGGCGAGGCGGCTCTCGAGCTCGCTCTCGAGGTCCTGACCAGGCACTGAGGGAACAAACCACCTCGGCGGCTCGTTCTGCCGGGTGTGAGAGACCAGCGGAGCGACCAGGGTTCCAACGTGAGACTTGTCCGCGCGTCGCGGTACCGTGATACGACGACTGGTCCAGCGCCGGTGGTGCGGGTAGAGATGAAGGGGGGACGTCACATGGTGGTGCTACGCCGTGAGATCGGTGACGTGCTCCGCGATGCGCGCCAGGCGCAACGACGCACGCTTCGCGAGGTCTCGTCCGCGGCCCGGGTTTCCCTCGGCTACCTGAGCGAGGTCGAGCGCGGTCAGAAAGAAGCGTCCTCTGAGCTGCTCGCGTCCATCTGCGGGGCGCTCGAGGTCCCGATGTCGATCGTCCTGCGTGAGGTCAGCGACCGGATCGCCGTGGCCGAGGGCCTGTCGATCCCGGACACCGTGCCGGTTGAGTTCACCGCTTCGGTCAACGCTGCCGAGCGCGACCTGTTGGTGCGAGCGGTACGCAGGCACGCGGACCTCGTCGCCATCGGCTGAGCCGCTCTTCTCGAGCCGGCCGGGACCCCTTGTGCGGCACAGCGACTTCTGGCTCCTGATGGACGATGTGTTCGGCGCTTCTTACGCGCGCACCCTTGCCTCGGACCAGGTGCTCGGCGCGCTAGCGGACCGGACCGCGGTCCAAGCCCTTGCTGACGGTCTCGAGCCGCGCGCCGTGTGGCGCGCGCTGTGCGACGCGATGGAGATCCCGGAGCAGCGCCGGTGGGGGAGCGAGCAGCCGCGGTCGAGCAGGCGTCGCTGACGACGGCGCGGCGTGTCGACTGCAATCGAACATGTGTTCGGCTACTGTCGTGCACAGGTGCTGTTCGGCGAGTCGCGTTCACAGCCGCGCATAGCCAGGAATGGCATGTCGGTGGGAGACCGTACCGTCGGGGCGTACCGATGAGGAACGACCACAGAGCAGCCCCCGCTGCCCGAGCCGTGAGGTGGAAACATGCCCGCTCCAGCTGATCGTGAGAAGGCGCTCGAAGCTGCGCTCAGTCAGATCGACCGCCAGTTCGGCAAGGGGTCGATCATGCGACTCGGTGACGAGGGTCGTGCCCCGGTAGAAGTCATCCCCACGGGTTCGATCGCCCTGGACATCGCCCTGGGCATCGGTGGGCTGCCGCGTGGTCGCGTGGTCGAGATCTACGGCCCGGAGTCGAGCGGTAAGACGACGCTGGCACTGCACGCCGTCGCCAACGCGCAGCGGGCCGGTGGGATCGCGGCCTTCATCGACGCCGAGCACGCGCTCGACCCGGACTACGCCAAGAGGCTCGGGGTGGACACTGATGCGCTCCTGGTCTCTCAGCCCGACACCGGCGAGCAAGCCCTGGAGATCATGGACATGCTGATCCGCTCCGGCGCGATCGATGTCGTGGTCGTGGACTCGGTGGCCGCTCTCGTGCCCAAGGCGGAGATCGACGGCGAGATGGGCGACAGTCACGTCGGGCTGCAGGCCCGGCTCATGTCGCAGGCCCTCCGCAAGCTCGCCGGGGCGATCAGCGGCACGAACACGACCGCCATCTTCATCAACCAGCTCCGCGAGAAGATCGGCGTGTTCTTCGGCTCGCCGGAGACCACGACCGGTGGCAAGGCGCTGAAGTTCTACGCCTCGATACGGCTGGACATCCGCCGCATCGAGACCCTCAAGGAGGGCACCGAGGCGGTCGGGAACCGCACCCGGGTCAAGGTCGTCAAGAACAAGATGGCCCCGCCGTTCAAGCAAGCGGAGTTCGACATCCTCTACGGCGTCGGGATCTCGCGCGAGGGTGGTCTGATCGATCTGGGCGTCGAGCAGGGCTTCGTCCGCAAGTCGGGTGCCTGGTACACCTACGAGGGCGACCAACTGGGCCAGGGCAAGGAGAACGCTCGCACGTTCCTCAAGGACAACCCGGACCTCGCGAACGAGATCGAGAAGAAGATCAAGGAAAAGCTCGGTGTGGGCGCGCGGCTCGACGCACCCGCGGAGCTGCCGGCCGTGCCGCCAGTGGACTTCTGAGACGCAGCCCGCGATGGCCGGCGGCCGACGGTCGGGTGTCTCCCGGCAGCCGCACGACACAGGTGACCGTCTGACGGTCGGCTCGGCGGCGGCGAAACCCGAAGCCGATCCCGAATCCGTCGCGCGGAACATCGGTCTGCGGCTGCTGACTGCGGCGCCCCGCAGTCGCCGGCAGCTTGCGGACGCCCTCGAGCGACGCGGGGTGCCCTCCGATGTGGCCGAGCGCGTGCTCGACCGGTTCATCGAGGTGGGCCTCCTGGACGACGCGGAGTATGCGCGTCTGGTGGTGCACTCCCAGCATGTGGACCGAGGGCTGAGCGGCCGAGCACTCCGGTTCGAGCTGCGCAAGCGAGGCATCGACGGAGAGCTCGCGGAGGCTGCCATCGGCAACCTCACCGACGACGATGTCGAGGCGAGGGCGCGCGCCCTGCTCGCTCGCAAGCTGGCGTCGATGGCGGGGGTGGACCGCGACACCCGCGTGCGCCGAGCATCCGGACTCCTCGCCCGGAAGGGATATTCACCCAGCCTCATTGCGCGACTCGTGCGCGAGATGGTGGACGATGGAACCTTGCAGGATCTCACTGAAGCGGGGTCCTGGGACGTGTGAGTTCGGCGGCGAC
>Ga0209539_1002001_pt1 | contig 10876 bp, 6 predicted proteins | sample BarGraNGADG00312_2_FD_184499 | JGI IMG/M metagenome (GOLD analysis project Ga0209539, IMG submission 184499) | Arctic peat soil microbial communities from Barrow, Alaska - Barrow Graham LP Ref core NGADG0011-312 (SPAdes) (version 2) | ecosystem: Environmental > Terrestrial > Soil > Wetlands >... | reverse complement strand
GGGTCGCTCTGGCCCGATGTAGTGCGGGAGCACGGAACGTGGCATCGGTCCCTTGATCCGCTCTCCGCGCTGAGTCTGCTCCCATGCGTGCGCCAGGATGCCGACGCTGCGGGAGAGGACGAACAGTCCGCGGGCCAACTCCGGGGGAAACTCAAGTTCGGCGTACACCGTTGCAGTGGCGCCGTCGATGTTCATTGGGATGGGGCGTTGCCTGCCTTCGTTGAGGTAGGTCTCAAGAGCGCGCGCGATCCGCACGAACTCTCCGCCGATCTGACCGCGCTCGGCGGCGTCGTCGAGCAGCCCGAGCAATGGATCCCGACGCGGGTCCACGGGATGGAAGCGGTGACCGAAACCGGGAAGGTACGGACGCCGGCTACGCCAGTCTTCAACGACTGTGCGCAGGGCCACAGGCTCCGAAGCTCCGGCGAGCTCGGCGGCGCGGATGGCTTGCAGCAGCTCAACGCACTGCTGACCGGCGCCGCCGTGGGTGTCTCCGAGGACATTCACGCCGGTAGCGACGGCGCTGTTTAACCCGATGCCACAGGTTGCCGCCATCCGAGCGATGGCGATAGACGGTGCCTGCGGGCCATGGTCGACGGATGCAACCAGCGCCGCCTCCAGCAGAGCCGCTTGCCCCGGCGGTGGCGTGTCTCCGCGAACCATCAACCAGATCATGGAAACAAAGTCGATCGTGCCGATCAAGTCCTCGATCGGATAGCCGCGCAGCCGGATGACCCCAGGATGGATGTCGGAGATTGCGGTTTCCCACCAGTCGGCCATCTCGGTCGTAGCGCGGTCTTCGTTCGTCATGTGGTCACCTTTGTTCGTTGTGGCTTGGACCGCGGGGCGGCGTTCCCAACTTCCGTCCGCAGAAGCTCGCGGATCATCTACCCACCCTGCCGGCGGATCAGTTCAATGGCTCTCCGATGTTGACCTGAGCCACCACAGGGTGTCGGTCGGCGGCTCTGGTGCGGCGAAGGCTACCGCGGCGCACCTTGAGCAATAGGTGCGCCAACGTCACGCGCACTTTGATGATTCGACCACCTCAGTAAGAGCTACTCGATCGTCAGCGACTCGCGACTAGGTCTAAATGTTGCTGGCTGGCCTGCAAGGCTCGACGCGCATACTCCTCCAAGCCCACCTTCGCTACCAACGAATCGCCAGGGATTTCGAGGGCGTAGGGGATGTCTTTTGGGAGGCAGGCAAGAATGCCCCGAACGTCAATACCACCATCACCCGGGAAAAGGCGATCACTGCGGGCCGCGTAGATGAGTTCCTCCGTTGTCGTCGGCTTCTCCGCCGGCGCGTCGCAGACATGCGCATAGCGGAACCACTCGGGGGGAAGTCGCCGGAGCTCGGCGATACCGCAGTTCGACCGGTCGAAGTGCAGTGTGTCGACCAGGATGCCGGCATTGGGTCTGTTGACGGCATTGAGCACTTCTACTGCCCGGGTCAGATCGGGCGTCTCCGTCCAGGTCACGAATTCGAGGTCCACGCCGAGCCCCAACGGCTTAGCGAGATCGCAAAGTCGGCCGAAGTGATCCGTGGCCCGATCAAATCCCGGATCGGGCAGTTGAGTAAGCACGTGAAGAGCGCCTAGTTCGGCGCCGGCTTCGAGCAGGCCTACTAGACTTTCCGGCTCCGTGTCGGGTCCCATCCGCGCACACTCGACGTCCCAGACCCCGACACCAGTGTCGGCCAAATGCGCCTTCGTCTCCTTCATGAGCGCCCGGTCGGTGATCAGCGGATAAAGCACTTCGGCCGGCGTGACCCGATTGAGTCGAAGGCCGACATACCGGTAACCCGTTCGGGCGGCTATGTCCACCATCTCCGGTGGCTCGAGGTTGAGGACAGTGAGATGGGCCAAAGAATATTCGCGCGTCATGATGTCCGTCCTGTCTGGATTGGGGAACGTGAGGAGTTCCTAGCGGTTCGCTCGGCAGCGGAGGCGACCTCGGCGGCCCGGCATCGGCCAGCGCAGCCGGAGACACTTCTTCCGCCGCCGCAGCCGATGACAGGTCATCCGAGTCACACAGACGGCGCGTCGAGTTGGTGGATCAGTGCCCGCAGGGCTAGTTCGTAGCCGAACGATCCACAGCCGCAGATGAAGCCGTCCACTACGGGCGAAAGAACCGAGGTGTGCCGGAACTCCTCCCGGGCGTGCACGTTCGACATGTGGACTTCGATACACGGTACGGAGATCGCGGCGACGGCATCGCGGATCGCGTAGCTGTAGTGCGCGTACGCCCCTGGATTGATGATCAGTCCTTGGCCATGACGGGCACCGTGCACGAGGCCGACGAGTTCCCCCTCGCTGTTGCTCTGAGCGCAGCGAACGTTGACCCCAAGCTCGACTCCCAGCTCGATGACCCGTTCCTCAATTGTCTTCAGCGTCTGGCTACCGTAGACGCCGGGCTCGCGTTCGCCCAGCAGGTTCAGGTTGGGCCCGTTAAGCAGCAGCACGGACGCGTTCCGCGCGCGGCCAGGGCGCGCCGCCTCGTCTTCCGTTGACATGTCTACGTCCTTCTCAGTCGGTTCTTGCTTGAATGACGGTGCGCCTAACTAAGGCTGATCGAAGCGGCCTTGGTAGATGTCGAGGATGTTCCAGTGCCCCGGCGTGGGAACCGGCTCGTTGACCATGGGTACATCGAGCAGCGCCGGTCGGCGTGCGATGAGCGCCTTCTCCAGTGCGGACGCGAGTTCCTCCGGTGACCTGATCGCGTACCCGTCTGCGCCACACGCTCGTGCGTAGGCGGCGAAGTCCGGTGAGTAGGACTCCCCGCTGGGATCGGTGAAAGTGCACCCGTAGCTGTGCCCGTAGTTGCCCTGCTCCAGGTCGGCGATGGTGCCGTGCGCCCGGTTGTTCATCACGACCCAAATGACGGGCAGACCTCGCTCGACGGCTGTCGGGACAGCCGACAGCTGGGCGCCCATTCCGCCATCGCCAACAAGTGCGATGACGGGCCGGTCAGGCTGGGCGATCTGCACACCGAGCGCGGCGGCCGGCCCGAAGCCCATGGTGGAGAAACCACCAGGAGTAATGAAGCGGCCCTCGGCCGGAAGGTTGTAGCACTGCGCTACGCCGTTCTTGTTCCACCCGACGTCGGTGACCAGGATGGCGTCGGCGGGCAACGTGTCAAGCAGGTCCTGCAGTATCCGCTCAGGCCGCAGCGGAAAGGCATCACTAGACCCCAACTCGCGAGTCCGCTCCCACAGGTTGCCGCGGACCTGCGCTATCTGCTCACGAAGGGCCGGCCGCTGACGTCCCTCCGGTCGCACGGCCCTGGCGGCCGCGGCAAGCGCCGGCACGGCCGAGCCCACGTCGGCGATGACGCCGATCTCGACAGGGTAGTTGCGGCCGATCTCATCTGGGTCGATGTCGATCTGGATCAGACGTGACGACGGGATGGCCCACGTCTGGTCCGGCATCCACGAGCTGGCGTCCGTCTCGGCGAACCGCGTGCCCACTGCCAGGACGACATCGGCGTGCAGGGTGTAGTCGTTGGTGAATTCGAGTCCCCAGAAGCCCGGCATCCCCAGAAGCAGCGGGTGCTCGTCGGAGACCGTGCCCTTGCCCATCAGGGAGTGGGCGATCGGCACATCGAGGTGTTCGGCGAGATCGATCAGTGCGGCCACCGCGTCGGCGCCACGCAGGCCCCCTCCGATGTAAAGGAGCGGACGCTCTGCGTCGGCGAGCAGCCCGGCGATTCGCTCAGCCGTTGCTTCGTCGAGGTGTGGCGTCACGGCCTCGATCGGAAGCGGAAACGGCACAGCTGCCGCGTCGGGCACGACCCGGGAGAACAGATCCATGGGGACGTTGAGCAGCACGGCGCCGGGACGTCCCGATGTCGCCGTCCAGAACGCCCTCTCCGCGAACCGGGCGAGATCCTCCACCCGATTCACGCTCCAGGCCCGCTTCACGAACGGACGGTAGATGTCAGCCTGCGAGCCGTTGTCGTGCTGGTTGACCTCCTGGTGCGGATGCCGCCCGTGATAGTAGCTGGGCACATCGCCGGCAATCGCTACCAAAGGGATCGAGTCGAAGGCGGCCGTCGCCACGCCGGTGATCGCGTTGGTCATCCCCGGCCCGACGTGGACCAGGAGCACTCCCGGTTTGCCGGATGCCCGAGCATATCCGTCTGCCGCGTGTGCCGCCGCCTGCTCGTGCCGGCAGATGACGAACTCAATGTTGCTGCGGCTGAGGGCATCCAGCATCGCAATGTTGGTATGGCCGCAGATGCCAAAGATGTACTCAACGCCGTACGACTCCAGCTGCGCCACCAGCACCTGGGCACCGGTCCTGCCCTTGTCGAGCTCCGCCGGCTGTTCGGTGGCGATTTGCGTCTCGATCGTCATCCCTGCTCCTCAGGCTTCAATTGATATCCAGAACTTGCCAGGCACCGCACGCGCATTCTCGAAGGCCTCCTGCGCCCGCTCGAGCGCAAACTCAGCGCCACGACCAGGTCCAGAGCAGGTCGTGACGCCACGTGTCGTGGAAAAGTGATCAGCGCCCGGCCCTCGCGAGTCGCCACATCGGGCCTTCTGTGCCCAACACACCCGGGGCACGCTGAACGAAGCTCGCCCACGCGGTCACCGGCCAAAGTCAGGTTCGTCCAGAATCGGTCAGCTTGCGTGATCCTGCTGGTGTTCTCGTTCCACGATATGCGTGGGGATTGGGGCTCGTCAATGGTTTCGGCGAAGTTTTTAACGATCTAGTACATTTTTTGTACCAACTCGTCCGCTCCTTTTAACCCAATAGTACATTGACTCGCTTCATGGTGGTAGCATCAAGTCCCAATCAGGGGCTCAGCAGTGGTTTTCGCGGGCCGCCAGTCTGGCAAGTAGGAGGTTGACCGAACTATGGGCGCCAACGATCAAGGTCTCACTGCTGACCAGCAGCAGGAGCTCGATGATGTCTATAGCCGAGCCCGCAAAGCCCTGAAAGTAATCGAGAGCTATGACCAGGCCAGGGTCGATCGGCTGTGTCAGGCGGTCGCCTGGGCAGTGGCCAACAAGACGGCGTTCAGCCGCCTCGTCGACATGGGCATCGCCGAGAGCCGCCTGGGCGACCCGGTCAGTCGAATGGGCAAACGGATGAAGATCCGCGGTGTCCTGCGGGACGCGCTACGACAGAAGAGCGTCGGCATCCTGGAAGAGATCCCGGAGAAGGGCTTGGTCAAGTACGGAAAGCCGGCTGGCGTCATCGCCTGCCTCGTGCCCACGACAAATCCCGACCTGACGCCCGCCGGCAACGCGATCTACGCCATCAAGGCGCGGGACGTGGTGATCTTCTCGCCACATCCACGGGCGAAGAACACCTCCGCCGAAACGGTGCGACTCATGCGCGAGGCATTGGAGCGCGAGGGCGCACCGGCGGACATCCTGCAGTGCCTGACCATGGTGAACATCCCCATGTCGCAGGCGCTTATGGCGCGGGCCGACCTCGTGCTCGCCACCGGGGGCCAACCCATGGTCCGTGCCGCCTACAGCTCGGGCCGACCGGCGTACGGCGTGGGCGCCGGCAACTCCACGATGATCATCGACGAGACTGCCGATACCGCACAAGCGGCGCACAACACCATGCTCAGCAAGACGTCCGACTTCGGCTCCGGCTGCTCGGCCGACGGCAACCTCCTTATTGAGCGCAGCATCTTCGACGACATGCTGAAACAGTTGGAGAAGGAAGGCGGCTACCTCACCACCGAGGCTGAGAAGGCGAGCCTGCGCGACGTCATGTGGGACGCAGAAGGTCACCGACTGCCCGACACGGTCGCCGCCTCGCCGCACGAACTGGCCAAAGCAGCTGGTTTCCTCATCCCTCCGGATCGCAAGTTCCTCATCGTCCGCGGTGACGGCATCGGCAAGGAGCATCCCTACTCCAGCGAGAAGCTGACCACCCTGCTCGCCGCCTACACGTATGACGGCTTTGAGCAAGCCCTGCAGATGATGCGCGACATCTTCGAGGTCGGCGGCAAGGGACACTCCTGCGGCATCTATTCCTTCAACCAAGACCACATCCACAGACTGGCATTGGCGGCGCCGGTAAGCAGGATCATGGTGCGCCAGCCACAGTCGAAGGCCAACGCGGGCGCCTTCAACAACGGGATGCCCATGACATCCAGCCTCGGCTGCGGCACCTGGGGGGGCAACATCGTTTCGGAAAACGTCCACCTCAAGCACTACATGAACACCACCTGGGTGTCGGTCCCGATCGCCGAGGATCGACCGCCGGACGCCGAGCTCTTCGGAGACTTCTACGACGCCAAACTGGAAGAGGACACCGAGTCCGCGGCGTCGGAGACCATCATCGAGAACGGTCCGTAGTCAGTTCGAAGCGGACGACCTCACTGGTGGCTACGGGCCGCGCGATCGCCTGCGACGATGGTGTCTGAACCGCATCCGTGGCACCGATCGCCCGGTGCCACGGATGACGGCGTAGGAGTGGTCCAACCGGCTGTCGAGCGGATCCATGAGTTCGATGTCAAGCACCGGCGAGTACACCTTCACCGATCTCAACGGAGAGGCCTGCTCACCGGACTTCGCCACCTACGCCCGGGCGTGTGGCGCCGACGGCTACGCGATCGGGTCACCCGAGGAGCTGGCATCCGCACTGGGCAAGGCGCTAGTCGCCCGCCGACCCCCTATGTGCTTTTTGGGATTGAACAGTCCAACCACATCAGTCGCGGTTAGTACCCGAGGACACCGTGACCGAGCTGCTTCCATGGTTGCTGTACACGACTGCAACCGTTATGGCTGACCTGCGAGTCAACACCAAACGTCATACCACGCCTATTCATCGCCTTCGAACCGCGCCCACGCTATGCGTCCGTGACGTGTCCTCGGGCACCGCCACGAACTGTCGGCGAGTCCGGTCAGGAACTCCGATGCTGCACAAGGGCTTGTGCAGCCAATCTGATGTGCGTGTTCGGTGCGCCGTAGCCGTCGTAGTCGCCGCTGCGCTGTAGAAGCTCGACGTAGAACCGTTCGTCGATCGTCTGGCTGTAGACGTGCAGGAACTCGCCGCGCTCGGTGCGGTCGTACAGGATCCCGCTTTCGCGCAAGCGCCCCACAAACTGGGCGTCCAGATCGAATCGGGCGCGAACGTCGTCGTAGTAGTTGTCCGGGATCTGCAGCAGGTCCACGCCGCGCTGGCGCAGCTGCGGGACGGCGGCAAAGATGTCATCACACGCGAATGCCAGCTGATTGACGCCGTTCTGGCTCCGAACGGAGCGGCCGGCTGCATTGACGTTCAGCACTACCCGCAGGTCCCCTCGCGTGGGACGCAGGACGCGGCTTCGCAGCCGCCCTTGTAGATCCATGAACTCCGAGACAGGTCCCGAGGTCATTCCGAAGAGGGTGCGGTAGAAGGAGACCTCTGCATCCAGCTGGTCCGCATCAACGATGATGCCGATGTGGTCAATGCCGAGCCAGCCACCTTCGTTGGACCCATCCACTTCGGCGGATACGGGGATGAAGTCGTTGTGCCAGTCGTCGGCGTCCCCGTTTGGGGCTGAGATGAACACGTGGGTCCCCGATGGAGTGCTCAGCCCTGGGAGCATCGCTTCTCCAGCCCCCCGATGTCGTCGGACGGACGGCCACAACAGGGCGGCCGATCGAGTTGCGAGATCCGAGACGCTGGCAGTCTCCACACAAAACGCTGTCACCGCCGGACGGTCCAGCGCTGCGGCTCGGAAGTCGGACAGATCTGAGGATGCGTCGAGGACCACGTTGGCGCCACCGTTGCGCCACCACGTCACCGGCTTCGTGCGGTGAGTTCCCGCGTGGCGAAACCCCAACCTGCCGAGCAGGTCGGTGAAGTCCTTGTCGTCGGGCCGAACTGCGACCTCGACGAAGGCCGCGTCGACCGACGGCGGCGCCGGCGGCGGGTCGAAGAGAACGACCTGGGGTCGGGGGGCCTCAGGAGGACGCAGGGAGTCCCACCGCACTCGAAGCCGCTCCTCGAGATACAGCAACGAGCGCATGGCATCCATTGCGGTCTCTGCCGCCGGCGCCTCCCGCACCACGTCACTGAAGACCGCCACGGAAACGGGGCCACGGTAGCCGGCCGAGACAACTGCGTCCACGACACCGGCGACGTCGAGGGTTCCTTGGCCCGGGAAGCAGCGGAAGTGTTGGCTCCATTCCAGGAGATCCATCCGCAGGTGGGGCGCGTCGGCCACCTGTAGGAAGACGATGCGGTTCGCTGGAACCTCGCTCAGGGCAGACGCGTCGTCCCCCTTGGCCAGGAGGTGGAACGTGTCCACCGCGAGCCCGACGCTCGGATGATCGGCCCGCCGGATAATGTCCCAGGCGTGGGAGAGGCGGTTCACGTGAGTGCCCCAGGCCAGCGCCTCAAAGGCGATGACGACACCGCGTTCCTGGGCCAGGTCTCCTAATGCGTGGAGCTGTTCAGCGGACAGGTCCCGATCCGCGATGGCCTCGGGCGTAGCATTGGAACACACCAGGACCGTAGGCGCCTCCAGGCCCTCCATTACATCGAGTTTGTACTGGAAGTACCGTAGGACAGCTCCGAACCCTTGGGGAGCAACACCTTCGACGTCTCTGACCGGCTGGAAGAGGTCGATGCTCAGGCCCAGATCGGCGCAACGTTGCCCCACGTCTGAGGGACGCAGGGGGGAGCAGATCAGGTCATTGTCGAACATCTCGATGCCGTCGAACTTGGCCGCCGAGATCGCCTGCAGCTTGTCCTCCAGCAGGCCGCTGATCGAGACGGTGGCAATTCCCTTGTGCATGAGGTTTAACCTTCCTCGCTGGTCGGGTCACGCCGCGCGTGACCAACGACGTGAAATGCGGTCAGCCGTCCGACGAGGAGCCAACGACCGTCCCCGCTTCCGACGGAACCGACCGCTTGTGGCCGAGCTCGTGCATCTCCGTTCGGTAGGTCTCACGGGCCGTGGAGGCAGAGACCGCGGCGATGACGCAGCAGATGCTGGTGAACACCGCGACAGGCAACCACCCCTTGTCGCCCTCGCCCGCGATCGCCTTGCCGATAGCGGGGCTGAACCCGGCCAGCAGGAACCCGAACTGGGTGCCGAGCGCCACGCCGGAATAGCGCACGCGCGAGTTGAACATCTCGTTGTAGAAGACCGGCCAGGTCGCGTTGGGCGCGCTGTACGCCACCGAGATCAGCACGAACGAGCCGAGGAAGACCAGGAAAGTGCTCCCGGACGTGATCGCCATGAAGTACGGATAGATGACCACGGCGCAGGCGAGCACGCCGCCGATGAACACTGGCTTGCGGCCGATGTGGTCGGACAAGATCGCGTAGAGCGGCTGGAAACCCAGCGCGAACACGTTGGCGAAGATAATGGCCCACAGCATCGTCAACTTGGCCACGCCGTTGTCGGTGGCATAACTGAGTCCGAAGACGGCGGTGACGGTGCTGACGACGGCGATGAACGCACAGAACATGACACGCAGGACATCGCGCCACTGGTAACGCATCAGTTCCGCGACCGGCACCTTGGCCAGGTCATGCTTCTCCTCGGCCTCCTTGAACACCGGGGTCTCCGGCAGCCGCAGCCGGATGACGAACGCGACGACAACGACGAAAGCGCTCAGAAGGAACGGGATTCGCCAACCCCAGTTGAGCAGCTGTGCCTCCGGTAGCGCGGCGATCGGGATGAACACCAGGGTGGCCAGAATGAGCCCCATCTGCGAGCCGGTGAGCGTCCAGCTGGTGAAGAAGCCCCGGCGATGCGCCGGGGAGTGCTCAAGGGTCAGCGAGCTGGCTCCGCCCTGTTCGCCCCCGGCAGAGAATCCCTGCAGCAAGCGCAGCACAATCAGGGCCGCCGGTGCCCAGTTGCCCATGTGGCGGTAGTCGGGCAGGAGCCCGATCATGAACGTTGACAGCCCCATCAGCCCCACGGTGAACACGAGGATGGGTTTGCGTCCCACTCGGTCGCCGAGGTGTCCCAGAACCAACGCACCGAATGGCCTGGCCACGTAGGCGACGCCGTAGGTCGCCAGGGCAAGCAAGGTCCCCGTCGCTGGGTTGCTTTCGGGGAAGAAGATCTTGCCGAACACGAGCGCCGCCGCGGTGCCATAAACGAAGAAGTCGTAGTACTCCACAGCCGTGCCCAGGAAGCTGGAGATGGCCGCCCTGCGTGGCGCTGCCACGGGGTTAGGGTGCGTCGTTGCGGACAATGGTCTCTCCAAGGATAGATGAGCCGGAGGCCCAGGGACTAGAAGCCTTGAGCCTTTTGAAGACGTGCTAACAGCGGATGGCCCGTGGTCAGCACCCTTCCAGTTGTTATGGTCGCCACGCGATGCCGCGTTGGGCCGCCTGGTCCGTCAATCGCACCGCGGGTGTTGGGCGATCAGAAGCCGCTGTCGTCGCGGACCCGTTGCGGGACCTCGACGTAGAAACTGGAGACAATTGCCAGGGCCAGAAGTCGCAGCGGCTCGTTCGCATCGAATCCATCGCATCACACCGTGCTGTTCACAACTCCCACAGTGGCCGGCCAAGGGCGGATTCGACTCCGAGTCGGGTCACCGTCCGTGTACGAACTATGTAGTCACTTAAGAAGAGCACGAAGAGTGCTGCCTCGTCAATGGTTTCGCTGAGATACTTATCTATCTAGTACATTAATCACGCGAGTACGGCGTTGCCGGACCTGAACTAGTGGTGTGTCTACCCCGAATCGGTCTTGGTTACGCTCTTGCAGCCGCAGCCGGTGCGCCAGATCCCGGCGGCTCATCACCAGCCTCTAGCGGGAGTTTCCCCGCTAGGTAGGTCTTGGCTCGGGTCGCCTTGTGTTGCAGGGGTTTTCGGGTTGGTGCTGTATTACCTAAGTGGTGTTCAGCGGGTGGGTGCGTAGCGGTCGATGGTGAATAGCTTGGCGAGTTGCTTCTG
>Ga0209539_1001999_pt1 | contig 10884 bp, 9 predicted proteins | sample BarGraNGADG00312_2_FD_184499 | JGI IMG/M metagenome (GOLD analysis project Ga0209539, IMG submission 184499) | Arctic peat soil microbial communities from Barrow, Alaska - Barrow Graham LP Ref core NGADG0011-312 (SPAdes) (version 2) | ecosystem: Environmental > Terrestrial > Soil > Wetlands >... | reverse complement strand
CCTCGATGTAGCGGGTCAGCTCGCCGGGGTGGGCGGCGTACAGCCGGGCAAGCCGGCCCCGCTGGGCCACCTTCTCCCCGAGTAGTCGGGGCAGGGGGACCTCCCGGCGGTAACCGAGGTCGATCGCGAACTGCTCGTTGACGACCGCCGGCGACATGCGCATGCCGGTGATGATGTTGGACACGTTGGCGTCGTGGACCACCTGCAGCCACATCGGCGGCGCCTTCACCTCGCGCAGCGGGCCGTGGGTTCGGGCGCGAGCGTGCTTCGGGGAGTAGACGGTCAGCGGGAGCGCGCCCGGGGTGCGGCGCTCGATGAGCGAGATGAACGGGTTGGAGAGCTGGTCGCAGCGGTAGACCCTGCCGGCGCGGTCTATCTGGACGCCGCGGGTGAAGCAGACGAACAGACGGTCCTGGTGATCGAACTGGGCCTGGACGGCGGCCATGAAGACCTTCGCGACGGCGTCGTCGGAGTCCATGCGGGTGGTGATCAGGAAGGGGGTCTCGCTGCGGGCCGCGACGGGCGCGGCGAACGTGTCCCGCCGGAACGGCTCGTGGGACCAGATGGGGGTGAACGAGCCGTCGGCGGCGAGGGCCTCGACGTCGTCGCGAAAGGAGTCCGGGCAACGGTCGTCGAAGAGGACAAGCCAGGTGAAGGCGGCGCCGCGCTGCGCGACGACGGACGGGTGCGCGGCGTCGACGAAGAACGCGAGGCGGTAGCGCAGCCAGTCCTCGGACGCCGGTGGGGCGCCGGGGGCCGTCACGGCGCTGAAGCGGGTGAGGAGGAAGTGGTCGAAGTCCACTGCTTGCACTGCGTGGGGCTGGGCGGCCGGGGAGATTTCGTCCATCACCTTCCAGGTCCCCCCTGCCCCAGGAAGCTTCGCCCGGCACGACCGTACAGACCAACGGACGTCTGGATCACCTCCGCAAATTGGCGAACAGCGCGCCACGGTCTCCGGCTGTTCGGCTGACATGCAAGTGTCCTGACCAGCTCGGTTCGAAGTTGCCGGATCACTGGAGAGTTCCTCGCCAGTTCTCGCATGTGACCCGCGACGCGGGGGTGGTCGACAAGCCGTCCCACTCCGTAGTAGGGCGCGGTCGCAAGGGTTCCGACCAGGCGCCGTTCCTCCTCCGAGAACCCACCACGATCTGCTGACAGCCCTGCCACGACCGACAACTCGGCGCAGGCCTCATCGACCAGAAGCTTCGACGCGAGCACACTCAGTCGCTGGAGGTGGGCTTGGCGCCGCAGTTCGTCCACGTCGCGCCCGACCGGCAAATAGTCGACGAGTGGGAGTTCCCGGTAGAGGCGACTGAAGATGATCTGGTCGTACTGAAGCCACTTGGGGAATCGTTGCGAGGCATCGAATCGGTCTCGATTCGCCCCCCGCTGGCCATCATGCTGGCGGTAGTGAAAGGTTGGCGCGCCAACCACCCGCACGCCGGTGAACTGGCGGGCGATCCGGATGGCCATGTCATAGTCCTGGGAGCGAAGCAGTTCCTGGTCGAACTCGCCCACCGTCTCGTAGCACGACCGCCGGGCAAAAAGAGCAGCCCCACCGAGGAAGTTCGATTCCAGCAGTGCGACCAAGAAGCCCTGCTCATCGACATCCGGCACCGTCGACATGCCGACGACAGGGCCGAGGCGTGTACTTCCGGCCTCCGTGGCCGTGTAGTAGAAGGAACTGTAGGTGAACCCATATTCGGGAGATGCCTCCAGTGGCTCAACGAAACGCTCGACGGCGTCCGGGAGCGCCACATCATCATCGTCGAAGATCCAGAGATATTCGCCCGTCACGACTGGCAGGCCAGCGTTCAGCGCTGCGGGCTTGCCCTTGTGCGCTTCCTCGACAATCTCGACGTCGTTTCCGTAGGCGTCCAGGACCTGCTGGGTGCGGTCGGTGGATCCGTCGTTCACGACAAGCACCTGGCTCGGGGTCAGCGATTGGGTGAGGATGCTGTCGATGCACTCGGACAAGAAGTCCGCTCGGTTGAAGGTGGGTATCAGCACTGAGACTCGCGGGGTGCCCCTCACCTCAGACCGGACCCACCCGAAGCCGGAGAGCCAACGCCTCACCGAGCCCCACGGTCAGGCCGGCCGTCTTCGCCGCAGCCCGTAGAACTCCTCCCGCGATCCCCCGGACCTTCAAGGTCATCGTCCCCTTCTCCGGATTCCCGATCGCCATCGCCGAAGCTTTGAGGTCCGCAGCAATCTCAAGGACCGCCGACTTCACGTAGCGTCGCGTCCGCGGGTCCCCCAATCCGACGGTCCGGCCGAGGAGGACCACGTGGTTCCGCGCGCCGTAGTACTTGTATCGCGTGTCGAATCGTCGACCCCGGGCATAAGGTCCAGCAACATGCTCTACGACGGCGCTCGGCGCATAGACAATTCGATAGCCCGCTCGGCGCATCCGCAGGGCGATATCTGTTTCTTCTCTGAGACAGGTTCCGGGGTAGTGGTCGTGGATTCCCCCGAGCGCCTCCACCACGTCACGTCGTACTGACATGTTGGCTCCGAGGAGGTGATCGACGTCGACGTCGCCCCCTGGGTCGGCGGCGAAATTGCCGGTCAGTCGGCCGTTCGGGAGGAACAGTCCGATCTCATCCAGACCCTCGGTCTCTTCACCTGGTTGGCCATTTCTTGCGCGCCCGCCCACAGCGGCCACTCGGGGGTCCCCGTAACGGGACACCAACTCGGCCAACCACGTCGGCTCCGCAAAGGCGTCGTCGTCGAGGAACGCGACGACGTCGCCGGTTGTCGCGGCCAGACCGATGGCCCGCGAGGTCGCCGTGCTACCGGGTCCTCTCTCATTCCGGAGGTATCCCGCGGACGGGAACTCGGCAACGACGTGGCGGGTACGGTCGTCCAGGGAGGCGTCCACGACGACAACCTCGCGAGGGGGGCGCGTCTGCTCTGCGAGGTGTTGAAGGCAGCGGCGCACGAATTCTGGTCGGTTGAAGGTGGCGATGACAACCGATGCGGTAGGTGCGAGTTGGTCGTCAGTGCGGGTGTTCTCGTCAGATCGAGGAATCATTGTGGTTCACCATTCGGGCGGTCGGGCAAGCGTCCTTTGACCACGCCTGCTGCGCATTCTGGACTGCAAGTGCCAAACGACAGGATCCGGCACCAGTGCGCAAATCCGATCACGGCGGCGGGGCAGGAGTGGCCGTGCCGCCACCCAGATGTCCAAGGCCGCGCGTATCGATCCAGCCTTCACGAGAGGCCACATCAACTGGCGCACCTCTGCTCGGTATGTCGGACCGTAGTCGGCGAGCTGCCTCGAGTTTTCATGCCCGTGCGCTTCCCACGCCCTGACCTTGGCGACGACAATTCCGCGGCCCGCTGTCGGGTCGACCTTGCGAGTGTCCTGCGCTGGATGCACACGGTAGTAGGCGAGCCGGGCCTTGATCAGGTGCCACTCGGTCATCGCGGCCACGTGACAGAAGAGAAGATGGTCGTCGCCGGGTCTCTGTCCAACAGGAACTGGGGGGAGGCTGGTGAGGATGTCGCGCCGTACCACCGTCGTTGACGTGACCCCTCTGTTGAACTCCAGCATGAGGGACAGGCTGTCGCCCTCGATGTCAAGGTATCCGAGGTCGTTCATCGGTCTTGCGTTGAGGGACTTCCTCTCGAGTTCAGGGAGAGATCCCGCGCGGATTTCGACGACCTGGCCATTCAGACCGGTCAGCGCTTCGTCGACATCTGCGAACATCCAGTACCCGGCACGTACGGCATCACAACGAGGATGCTCACGCACGTAGCGCGCCGTCCGCTCCTGCTTGTCCCGCGACCAGAGGTCATCGTCATCCAAGAACGCGACCCATTCGGCTTGGCACGCGAGGATTCCTGCCTGACGCGCAGCAGCGGCTCCTTGCGGTCTGGCGAGGCAGATCACCGAGACGGTGGGATACCTCCGACGAACGACAGTCGCAGTCTCGGGATTTCCATCAACCACCACGACTATTCGGCTCGCGGGGCATGTCTGCAACTCGACGCTCTCGATCGCCTCGAAGAGGCGGCTGTCATCGCGACCGTGGGTCGGGATCACAACGTCACACGAGAACCCGTCGACGCCAGACTCCTCCCGGGTTGTCGAGCTCACGATCGCCCTTTCACTCGGTTGGAGACAGGAACCAACCCCCTCCACTTGGCTCGTGAGCCTACTCGTTCACGGCTCGGTTGCTAGCATCGCAACAAGAGCAGGTAAGAAGGTTGCCGTGCTGAGGTTTCCGCTGAGTCCCATTCGGCTCTGTTGGGAGGACGACGATGAGTCTGAGGGCGCGCGCAATCGCCTTCTACCTGCCGCAGTACTTCCCGATCCCGGAGAACGACGAATGGTGGGGTGCTGGTTTCACCGAGTGGACCAACACGGCGCGAGCCCGCCGCCTCTTCCCTGGCCACCTGCAGCCGACCCTCCCGGGTGAGCTCGGCTTCTACGACCTGCGCGTCCCCGAGACCCGCCAGGCGCAGAGCGACTTGGCGCGAGCCCACGGCGTTGGGGCCTTCGCGTACTGGCACTACTGGTTCGGACACGGTTCGCGGATCCTCGAGCGTCCCTTCGAGGAGGTCCTCGCGCTGGGAGCGCCGGAGATCCCGTTCTGTCTGGCGTGGGCGAACCAGACCTGGAGCGGGGCCTGGCACGGCGCGTCGGACCGCATCCTGCGGCAGCAGCTGTACCCGGGGCTCGAGGACGAGCGAGCCCACTTCCAGACCGTGCTTCCTGCCCTCCGCGACGAGAGATACCTTCGCGTTGATGATCGGCCGGTGTTCTACGTCTTCCGCCCTGAGGAGCTGGAGAACACCGCGAGATTCATCGACCACTGGCAGGAGATGGCGCGTGCGGCGGGTCTACCGGGGCTCTACATGGTGGCCGAGATGAGCGATCTTCTCGGCACCGGCCCTCGCTACACGGCGGGCGCGTCGGACGGCTTCGACGCCAGTGTCTACATGCGCCTTCCGGCCCGAAACCATGGGCTGTGGCGCGCCCGCATGCGTGTTGTGCGAAAGGCCTTGGGCGGTCCGGAGATCTATCCCTATTCCGACTCCGTGATGCGCGACTCCGTGACCGGGCCCTCGATCCAGCCGTGCGTCTATCCCAACTGGGACAACACACCTCGATCCGGAAGGGGGGGACTCGTACTCACGGGCGCGACACCGGAGAAGTTCCGGAAGAACGTCGTCGACGCGGTCGACTCCATTGCGGCACGGAGACCCGAGGAACGGTTGCTCTGGGTGAAGTCCTGGAACGAGTGGGCGGAGGGCAATCACCTGGAGCCCGACCTCCTCCATGGTCGGGCCTGGCTGGAGGCCCTCCGGGAGGGCTTGACAGATGGCTGACCGCCCACTGCGAATCGCCATGATTTCCTACTATCTCCCCAGTGGCAGCAAGATCGGCGTCGGGTACCAGGTCCACGAGTTGGCCACCGAATTGGTTCGCCGTGGCCACGCCGTGGACGTGTTCAGCGAGTGCCCGCCCGTGCCCGGCGCCGTGTACGGTCATCGCCGCATCGTCCTCTCCGGGTCGTTGCGGACCTTCCGGTTTGCCACCCATCTCCGGCGCGTCGACTTCAGTTCATACGATGTGCTTCACGCCCATGGCGATGACTACTGGCTGTGGCGGCGACGCGTGCCGCGCCATGTGCGCACCCTGCACGGATCCTGCTTCGAGGAAGCATTGCGTATCAAGGGATTCAAGGAGCGCGCGCGAATGATCCTGCTCGGGTTCAGCGAGCTGCTCGCCAGCCTCGTAGCCGATGAGACGGTCACCGTCTCCCCGGGAACCCGCCGTTGGACGCCCTGGGTGCGTGGCGTCATCCCGAACGGCGTCGACACGAGGCGATTCCGACCGCGGCCTGAGAAGAGATCCGAACAACCGGTACTGCTCTTCGTGGGCACGTGGGGAGGGCGGAAGCGCGGAGGCGAACTGGTCAGGGCCTTCACTGACGCCGTCCGCCCCGTCATGACAGAGGCCGAACTCTGGATGGTGACTCAGGACGCACCGGAGGATCCGGGTTCGGGTGTCCGTGTTCTGGGACGGTTGAGCGACGAGGAGCTCACCGAGACGTACTCACGCGCGTGGGTCTTCTGCCTCCCGTCAGCCTACGAGGGCTTCGGAATCCCCTACGTCGAGGCAATGGCCTCGGGACTGCCGGTCGTGGCGACGCCGAACGTGGGCTCGCGCTACGTGACCAGGGAAGGGAACGACGGCATCCTGTGCGAAGTCGACGAACTTGGGGGGACACTGGTCGACCTGATGCGTGACGAGGTCCGCATGAGAGAGCTGGGAGACGCCGGCGTCAAGCGGGCAATGGCATTCTCCCTCGACGCCGTCGTCTCCCAATACGAAGCCCTGTATCGCGGGGCGCCAGGCGGGGGTCAGGGTAGCGCTGACCGCAAGCATCAGTGGAGAAGGTGGCTGTGAGAAGGTGCGTGAAGCATCCCGGACGCTGCACTCCGAAGCTCACCACGTTGAATTGCGTGGCGCGGGACCCCGGCGCCGCCACGTGAGGGGCAGGTCGTGAGAACCGTGGTCGTGCGAGCACGTCGTCGGCTGCGGCGCGCCTTGGACCCGTGCCGCTGCAGGATGGACGGAGTCTGGTATTGGTTGGCCTTCTATTGGCTGGGGCGATCAATTCATCCGACCTCCACCGTCGCGGTGGTGGTGCACGTCTACCACTTCGAGACTTGGCCTGCGATTACGCGCCACCTCGAGAGCCTCGCCGTGCCGGTGAATCTCTTCGTGACCATGCCTGCGAGGAATCTCAAACACGTCTCGGCCATCCGCGGCGAGCAGCCAACGGCGCACGTGATGATCGTTCCCAACCGGGGCCGCGACATCCTTCCCTTCGTGAGGACGGCGGCGTTCCTTCTCCGACACGACTATGCGACCGTACTGAAACTCCATTCCAAGCGGACGTCCTTGCTGTGGTCCACGATCATGCTGGACGGATTGCTCCCGGAATCGCCAGCCCTTCTTGAGGGTATCGTCGAACAGATGGAGTCGAGCGTAACCGGGGTTCTCGCTCCTTCCGAGGTCTACTTCCCGTTGGCCGTATCGTCCGCGCCCGAGCTTCGCCGCGTTTCGCAGGTGGTCCGGGAGACGGTCGGGGGCCCTGAAGCGCTGGAGGTGTTACGGGACACTCGGAGCTACGGCTACTTCGCCGGCTCGATGTTCTGGGCACGCCTCGATGCGATCGAACCTGTGCTCCGGTACGGAGCGTGTGACTTCGAACCGGAACTCGGACAATGGACCGGTTCGTTCGCGCACGCTCTCGAGAGGGCGTTCTCACTTGTGCCACACCTGAGCGGTCGACAGAATGTCGAACTGCGCGATGGGCGTCCCCAGCCCCGCGCCGGCCGGAGGGACGACGTACCGGCTTGGTATCTCGACATCGTCGACCCGACAGAGGCCCGACGACTCATGGAGTTGATGGCGGGTGGTGCCGGCCAACCTCGTGATGGAGACTCGTAAGCGTTCGCTCCATCGCTCCGGCGCACTCTCCCAACTGCTTCCGGGCATCACCACGGTCGCACTCGGATCTCGCGATGGATCAACAGCCCAGAAGAACAAGCTGCCGAAGGCGGGACGCCACCTCGCCCCACGTGGCGCCATCAAGAGCCCCCACAGTTCCACGGGGTCGGGCCAACGCATCCGCAAGTTCCGAGGAGAGGGCAGCGGGCTCCGGCGGGACAACGGCCACTTGAGCCCCGTGGATCTCGCCCAGGCCACTGTCGGTGGTGGCCACGGCGTGGGCACCGAAGTACCTTGCCTCGACCACCGGGAGGCCGAATCCCTCGTCCGTGGAGGCCACCACCACCACATGGGCGTGGGCGATCCGATCCCGATAGCCGGAGTCATCCACGAACCCCGGAAGTTCCACACGATCGATGATGCCGAGGTCCCGAGCAAGCCCGGCGAGTTCCTCCCGATACTCCCCCGAGGCACCAAGCACCTGCACCCTCCACTCAGTGTCACGCGGGAGCAGTGCCGCCGCTCGCAATACCAGCTCCGGACGCTTTGCGGGACGGTGACCGAAGGTCACGATGTTCCGCAAATGCTCGGGGGTCGGATCCACGGCCCATCGCCCGGGGTGATCACGTCCGCTCTCGATAAGCACGGGGTTTGCGCGAGGGGCGAACATCGAGGTCTCATGGAGAGCCTTTTCCGAGATCGCCGCTACTCCGCCCGCTGACTCGATGAGCGGCACCCACAACCTTCGGAAGAGGAGGACGCTGCGCGAGAACTCATCGGGATGGTGCTTGTGCCGCCAATCGTGGACTACACACACGCGACGTTCGCGCGGCACGAAGGGAGTGACCACTGGCCCAAGCGCGACAACCGCGTCCGCTCCGCGGTGCCAGTACACGAGCGGCGTCAGTAGGAGCTGGGCAAGGATGCGGCCGAGGGAGCCACCGCGCCGCACCACGCGGGTGTGGACTCCACGCTCACCCAACTCGCGCACCCAGGGCGGCCCGACGATGAACAGTGAGTCGTCCGGATGAGATGACTTCCATGCGGCGAGAACCTCCACGGCGTAAGCGCGCATGCCGCCCGAGCTTGCTGGCGCGCTCAGGAGGTCGAGGACGACTCTCATGTGGCCATACTACGGATGCCCATTCGCCGTGGTCCGCAACCTATACTCGGAATCGAGTGGACGCCCAGACGAAAGAGATCTTGCCTTGCGGATCTTGCTGTGCACGATCGACCTTCACGGTTACGACGTCGCCTACCACGCAGCTCTGTCCGCCCTCGGACACGATGTGAAGACTTACACGGGTCTCCGCCGGTACGAGCTTCGGACGCGTGCCCGCAGGATCGCGACTGTCAGGCTTCCCAACGTACTGGGCGCGAACCGCGACAGGGAGTGGGGGGAACGGCGGAGCTTCCGGGAGTTCGTTCGCAACCAGGATCTCAAATCGTCCCTGGTTCTCTTCGTGAACGGTCACCAACTCGCCACCTCGGAACTGCTCTCGGACATCCGCCGCGCCGGCGGCCGGAGTGGACTCTGGCTTCTCGACGCGCCGAGCACACTACCCACCGTGGACCTGGACTACCCGGAGTTCGACTTCCTCGCGAGCTTCGACCCACACGACGCGCGGTCCCTGCTAACCTCTTCCGGGCGCCCTTGCTCTTACGTGCCCCAAGGATTCGACGACACGCTTCGAATTAGCGCACCTTTGAGAGAGTGCGACCCGTCGTTGCTCTTCATCGCCTCCCCCGGGGGCCGCAGGCAGGCCATCGTTGGGGAATTGATCCAAAGCGGGGTATCGCTCGAACTCGTCGGGCAGTACTGGCCCGAGGTGCTGACCGAGAGTCCCGGCGTACGCGTCGTTCCCCACGATGTCGACCGGAGGGAGGCGGCGCACATGTACTTGCACGCGCGGCCGTGCCTCAACGTGCATCACGCAGCCACCTCAGGTGTCAACCCGAGGACGTTTGAGGTGGCCGGGTATGGCGGTCTGCTCGTGACCGACAATACCCGGGTGGCAGAATTCTTCGATCCCGGTACCGAGGCGCTGCTATGGTCGGAGGTCCACCAGATCGTCCAACACGCCGAACACATCAGGGCGGATCCTGACTGGGCGGCTTCCGTGGCGTCAGCTGGCCACCGGCGCGCTCAGGAGGCCCACGGCCTCCGTAAGCGATTCGGCCAGATGTTCGCAGAATGGAGCGTCGGTGACTGAGGGTCGATTGGAGGCGGGACATCCGACAACCAGTGTCGTTGTCCCGGTGCGGAATGCTGCGGACCTTCTTGGAGTCCAACTGGAGGCCCTCGGGCGTCAGCGCGACTGTCCGACATTCGAGGTGATCGTCTCGGACAACGGCTCCACGGACTCGACCGTCGAGGTTGCGTGGGCTCTCGCAGGAGCCTTCGATTCTTTCACCGTGGTGGATTCATCCGGTAGCCGGGGGGTGGCGCACGCCAGGAACGCTGGCGCCCGGGCGAGCCGCGGAGAATTCGTGCTCTTCTGCGACGCCGATGACGAGGTGGGCCACCGGTGGACTGGCGCCATGTCACGCGCCCTCCAGGTTCACGACCTCGTCGGTGGTCGCAACGAGTATTCGAAGCTGAATTCGGACAGGGCAATGGGGAGGTCCGTTCAGGCAGCGGTGACTGGATTGCCCACCACCTTCGGATACCTGCCCTACGCGGTCGGATGCAATCTTGGTGTGCGACGACGCGTATTCGACGCGCTGGGCGGTTTCGACCGCTCCTACCTTGGTGGCCATGAGGAGGTTGACTTCGCATGGCGTGCGCAGGAGGCCGGGTACACCCTCGGCTTCGCCGCCGAGGCGGTGGTCCACTACCGTCTGAGGCCCGAGCTTTCCGGAGCAATCAGGCAGTTTTACGGCTACGGGTTCTCCAGCGAGCAGTTGCGCGCACGATTCGCCCACTCCGTCGGTCCCGCCCCAACAGGGCGCGACGAGGTTCGCACCATACTCCGTCTCGCCGGGTCAGCCCATCGGATCCTCTCGGCGCGGCGCGGACATCTGATCCTCGACATCGCGTACCACTCTGGCCGCTGGTCCAGACTCGTGAGAGCTAGGGGTGTGAGCCCATGACAAGCCCGGGACACCCACTGCGGAAGATCGTCATCATTGCCCCGTACCTGCCGTTCGATGGCATTGACCATGGCGGGGGGCAGTACCTCCAGCAACTGCACCGCAGTCTGCGAACGAGGACGCACGTCACATTCATCGTGCCCGGATACGTGTCGTCCGATCAGGGACGGCCTGGCAGCCCAGATGAGGTCCTTGTACTCACCAGTCTCGACGCGGCCACGGGTGTGCACCGTGGGGCGCTGCGACTCGCTGGCTGGGTGTGGGGGCTCGCGGGACGCATCGACGGAAACCTACCGGATCTGCCCTTCTTCCTGGATCTT
>Ga0209539_1001995_pt1 | contig 10895 bp, 2 predicted proteins | sample BarGraNGADG00312_2_FD_184499 | JGI IMG/M metagenome (GOLD analysis project Ga0209539, IMG submission 184499) | Arctic peat soil microbial communities from Barrow, Alaska - Barrow Graham LP Ref core NGADG0011-312 (SPAdes) (version 2) | ecosystem: Environmental > Terrestrial > Soil > Wetlands >... | reverse complement strand
AGTAGTTCTGCGAGTCCATGTGGTTCTCGACCAGGTGGTGGCGCTGCCAGTGGTCGCGGTACGGGCCGCCGGCCTTGGCGTTGGTGAACGGGTGCCCCGTGACGTCGGTCGCGCAGTGCGTCATCCAGCCGATCGCGAAGGCCATCCGGGCATCGGCGTCGGACCGCTCGTCATCGGTCGTCGCGTTGGTGCGCGCATCACTGGCCTGCTTGAACAGCACGAACGGGAACTGGTACGTGCGGCGGTAGTGGAAGACGTCGGACCAGTAGAACGCTTCGTTGCCGAACGCCTGCGGCACGCCCGAGGTGAGGACGCCGAACCAGTCCCCCATCTGGGCCAGCAGGCCCTTGAACGCCGACATGATCGCCGTCGTCACCTCATCGAGGACCTGCGCCAGCTGGTTGGACAACCCGCCGGTGAGCTGCGACGCGAGCTGCGAGGAGTTCGTGCTGATCGGCGAGATCCACTTCTCCCACTTGCCGATGAACTCGCTGTCGATCTGCTCCCAGACATCCAGCGCCCACTTCACCACCTGCCGGAGCACGCAGCCCCTTGTGTTGGAGAAGTCGGGCAGCAGGTAGAACACGTCCGGGCCGAGCGAGCCCAGAGCGAGGTAGTTGCGCCAGGTGTGGCACACCTCGCCGAGAGCCTGTGCCTCGGAGACGCTGATCGGGAAGTTCGGCGGCACCGTCCCGGCGCGCAGTCGTTCGGCCGTGTCCTGCGCGGCCTGCATGTGCACGTACCAACCAGGCATCGCCATTCCTCTCGAGCGAGTGGAGCGTCGGTCAGAACTGTTCGGTTGTGCTGGCGGCAGTCGACGGCCCGCCGCACCCTATTTGGTCAGGAATCGGAGATCATGCCGACGAGCAGGGCAAACAGACCTGGACCGTCGCCGACGCCGTTGGGGTCGCTGTTGTCGTCGGTCGCGGGGATGACTGTGGTGTCGGTCGGACCGGCCCAGACCGGTGCGCACCGGCCGAGTCCGCCGCCGGCGAGCAGATCGGCGAGCACGTCGAAGGCCGAATCGGGCTCGGCCAGCCGCGTCCACAGCGCCGAGGTGTTTGCCGGACCGGTCGGGATCGTGATGCCGAGCCGGGTTGCCATCAGCTCCTGGCGGAACCGAGCCACGCTGGCGGACACCCCGCGGTCGTTGAGGGCGCGGTCGATGCTGGCGACGTCGACACCACCGTCGAACGTCATCCCGCGACGGCGCAGGTGGCTCGTGCCGACGAGCGCGTAGACGTCGTCCACCAGGACCACGGTGCTGCGGACCAGGGTGGGCCGGCCCGGGAACCCGATCGGTTGGAAGGCCGCGACCCGGGTTCGGGCTTCGGTGGTGAGGATGTCGACGGCTTCCTTGCGCTGCTTCAGAGCGGCGCGGACGTACATCTTCTTGGCCAGCGCAAAGTCGGGATTTCGCGGCACGCAGATGATGACCTTGAGCCGCGGGTTGTCGTGCAGCCGCTGGCGGAGCACCCCGACCAGGTCGATGTCGGCGGCACCGGTCCCGCTCCGCGACGTGCGGGCGAACATCGGGCTCTCGATGTAGACGTACTCGCGGGCCTGCTTGATCGCGCGGTGCAGCGACCACAGCGCGTCCCGCTGGCCCTGCTTCGCCGTTGCGATCTCGCGCTGCAGCTCGCGGCGCAGCCGGTCCTCGTTCGCGACGGTGATCGTCGGCGCGGTGACACCGAGCAGGGTGGCCAGGGAGTTGACCGCGCTCTGGATCGTGTCGGTCGGTTGCGGCATGGGTACCAGCGCGAGCTCGGGACTGTCGCAGAACGGTGCGATCGTCTCGAGCATCGCGGCCGCGACGGTGCCGGTGGTGTCGGGCGGCGGCTCGTCCCAGTTGGCCCCGCCGGTCTGGACCAGCCAGCCCAGGGCATCCGGCGCCCAGGGCAGCACGGGCTGGGCCCGCTTGATCGCGTGCAGGGCGAGGTCCCACGCGAGCTGGCCGCCGACCCGGACGCCGGCCGCATGCACGTCAGGACCGGCCGGGTTTCCCGGGTCACCGAGGTCGGGCGCAGCGGACCGCGACTCCCAGGTCCAACGGGCACCGGTAAGGACGGCGTTCCAGGTCATCGGCGTCGTCGGCGTCGCGCCGGTTCCGAGGGCGAGGACCGTCTCGAACCGCCCCTGGGCGGGCAGGTGTGGGCCGACCCGCGGTGAGGTCGACTCGTTGGCAAACGCGCGGACCAGGGAGAGGATGTCGGTCCCGGCCACGGGCGCCGGGCCGATCCTCGGGATCCCGAACAGCGCGGTCGGCGCGATCGAGGTCGAACCGAGCAGGGCGAGCATCGCCGCGAGCCCCGGGAAGACCGTTCCGCCGAAGCTGGCGAGGTTGTCCGTCCACGAGGCCGCGGCTCCGAGGGTGAGGTCGATCGACGAGAGCAGCCGACGACTGCCGTCACGACCGGTCGCAACGATGTCGATCGTGAGGATGCCGGGGTTCGGCAGGATGTCACCGACCTGGAGCTGGAACGGGTTGGGCACCAGGATGCTGGTCGGAACCCCCGCCTGCGCGATCCCAGAGCCGCCGTCACCGCGAACGAAGGAGGGCAGCTCGCCGATGCCCTCGATCACGACGAAGGTTCGAGGCATCACCCGCAGATGGGTGCCTGCCGGTACGACGTCCGCCGGGAACGTGACGATGGTGTCCAGGGCGTCTGCGCCGCTACCCGCGCGCCAGGTCGCGGCGGGCGCGGCGGTGTCGGTGGCAGCGAAGCGGACGAGCGCGGCGGCAGCCGGGGGGCCCACCGGAACCGGTCCCGGGAAGGCCGGCCAGTGCCCGGGCGCCCCCGGCCCCGGCGGCAGCGCGAGGGTTGCGTCGATCGCCGGTGAGACGAGCAGCGCGCGCACCGACAGGCCCGCGGGCGGGAAACCGGTCGCCATCGCTCCGGCCGAACCGAGCGCGTCGCTGCCGTCGATCAGGTAGTCGAAGCTCGGTACCGATGCGCGCACCACCGGCAGCGCGAAGGTGTCGACCGCGTGGTCGTCGTCCGGCACCGGGTCGCCGCTCGGCGCGAACCGGCGGTTTCCGAGCAGGTGCCAGGGCAGGTCGACTGCCATCACCCGGAAGAACTGCCGGGCCAGGGTGACTCCGCCGGGCAGCGTCGGCATCGTGAGCGCCGTGCGCGCCAGGGTCCCGTTGACGGCCCAGCCCCAATGAAGCGGGTTCCCGGCGGCCGTGTCGTCGGCGGCATGGCTCGTGGCCCGGCCCAGCTGTTGGTTTCCGGCGACCGAGACCAGGCCGGCGTCCGGAACCGCTGTGACGAGCGAGCCGCCGCTGTCGAGCACCTCGAGCCGGGCCACCTCGCGTACCGGGCGGTAGGCCGCGCCGTGCGGTGAGATGACGTGGCACTGGATCGTCGTCGTGCCCGCGAGGGCGGTGACCGCGTCGAGACCACCCGCTGTGGTCCGAGCCGGCATCCCGCTGTCGCCGAAGGCGAGCGCCGGGAACGCGGTGAGAAGGTCGCCGAACAGCGCGCCGACCGCGATCGGGTCGATCGGGAGCCCGCGCGCGTCGTGGAAGCTGATCGGGCGCTGGCCACTGAACCCGAGCGCCTCGCCGGCCGCGAACCAAGACATCGGCTGCGGCGTCGCCGGAGCGGTGACGTCGTGCACGAGCATCGCAACGGGCACCGGCCGGTTCAGGGTGCCGCCGAGCCGCCCGGTGATCAGCGCCTGGAGCCGGTGCCGGGCCTCGGGATGCAGCTCGAGAGCGGCGACGGTGCCGGTGACGAGGTCCCCCACGACATCGCAATAGCCAGTCGGGTTCGTGACGATGCGCAACGTCCCCTTGAACGGGGCTAGCGGCGAGGTCACGCTGAGCCGCAACGCCGGGTCGTCCGCCGGTCCGACGGCGGTCGCCGACCACGCGCTGGAGAGCGCCGGGATGGTCAGCCCGAGGGCGTCCAGGCCCTTGCTCTGGAGCTGGTTGCCGGCATCGGCCGGGGTGAGCACCGTCTGGGGCGTCATGAGGTCGACCATGCGTCAGGCTCCTCTTCCGATCGTGCGGGTGAGGGTGGCCGAGGTGGCGTCAGGGGCGACGATCGTCACCGTCAGCACACCCGAGCCGCGCAGGCCGAGGGTGATGGTGGTGAGACCGCGGCTGCGGGCGGTTCGGCGAGCCGGAACCGGGATCCTGGCGTCGGCGAAGATGTTCTCGCCGCGACGGAACCGCCGGATGCTCGCCAGGGCGACGTCAAAGCGGTGGGTCTTGCCACGCCGCAGCGGTGGCACCCGGTCTTGCGCGTAGGACACCTTCAGCCGGTACGGCTGACCGCCGATCTGGTCCGGCACCGAGGTCTTGAACGTGAAGATCCGGCCCGCGGGCACGACGGTGATCTTGGGGCTGATGATGTCCGGCGCGATGATCGGGCTCCCGATAGGCACCACGATGGTGCGCTCGGTGACTCGGCCGAGTGGATCGGTCAGCCGGATCCGGGCCCGGAGCACATCGGTGAAGCTCGAGCGGCGGACCAGCACGTGTAGCGGCGTGGTCCCCGCGCTCGTCGCGTCTCGCCAGGCGCCGGAGACACCGGAACCCGGCGCCGTTGTCCCGAGCAACTCGAGCCGGTTCGCATCCGGGTCGGGCGGCAGCACCGGAGCGGGGTGGACGAAGGTGGTCTCGGAACTGCCGCTCGGGTGCTCGGTGATGACCTCGACCTCGATCCGGTGCGGACCGAGAGCGGTAGGCGCGACCGGCGCCGCGGTGCTGAGCTCGATCCTGGCGTCCGCCGAACCCAGCGTCGGCAGGAGGAAGGTCAAAGTGCTCAGCTGGGGCGGGTCGGCCGGCGGGACGACGACGGAGCGCGGCGCGCTGGGCTCGGACCGGCCGCCGTACTGCCCGCGGGTCGGGTCGTCGGTCCCCCACGCCACGGCCCGGTAGTAGACCGGCTTCCAGGACCCCTCGACGCTGTCGTTGCCGGTGACCGTCCCGATGAGCTGGGACTCCCCCGGCTCGGTCGAGGTCCGTGGCGTGACGCTGAATGCCCCGCTCGAGCCGGTCAGCTGCGCCACCGGCGGGCCCATCGTGTCGAGCTCGGTTGCGGCGTCGGGAACCCGCACGCGATGGAGGTCGACCCGCCCGACGGTGGCCCCCGGCGAGGTCTGGATCCGCACCGACGCGCGGTAGCGCGGCGGCAGGACGCTCGAGTCGAGCACCCGGGTGACCTCGAGCGTCGGCGGGCTGGGGCGCACGACCTGCGGGGCGGCGTACGCGATGGGGCGCTTGCGCCGCAGGGGGTCGGACAGTCCCGGCCAGGCCGACTCGACCTGTCCCGCGCTCACCGCGAGCACGACGAAGAGGTGGATCTCCTTGGTACCGCGAGGCAGGGTGATCTGCATCGATGTCTCCGGCACCACCTTGGCGTTGACCCGGGCGAACGAGCGCCGGTCCGGGTTGGCCGCGTACATGTTGCGCAGCTCGGCGAGCCGCTGGGAGAGGTTGAGTGACGGCGCCGGCTCGCTCTGGCCGCGGTCGGCGCGGAACTTCGACTCCGCCACGGTGTAGACGAAGTACCCGGCGGAACCGGGTGCGGCTGGCCAGCTGAGCTGGGCGTGGTGCTCGCCGGACGCGTCGCCGAGACTCGTCATCAGCACGTCCTCGTGCTCGACGTTCATCACCGGCGGCCGCGGGTCGGACGCGGAGCCGACCGAGGGCTCGACGCTCCACGGCCCGACCCGGCTCGGAGCGACCGCCTCGGTGCCGCGGGCCCAGAGCGCGATCCCGATCATCGGGGCGCTCGTGAAGTCGAGCTGCAGCCCGGTGACGGTGAGCCGGTAGCGGCGGGGGCCATGGTTGGTCACCGGTGCCGAGACGATCGTGAAGCCGTCCAGGGAGATGTGCTGCACCGTCGCGCTGAGCCCGCTGCCGGGGGTGATCGCCGCGACCTGGCCGTTGGCCGCGAACTCGATCCTGGCCACTGCGCCGGAACCTGAGGTCAGCGAAGCAGGCAGAACGGCCGGGATCGACAGGTCCGCGGGACGCTCCGCGGGCGTGCTCTGGGCGTAGCGTCGTCCGACGATCTCGACCGAGATGGGGCTGCGGTTGGCCCAGTCCCAGCTGAGATCGACGACGAGCGTTCCCGGGCAGAGCCCGCTCGCGGCCGAGGTGTCGAGCCGGGTGCTGAGGATCGTCGCGGGTCCGGGCGGCGGCTCCCCGACGGCGAAGGTCGTCGTCGCCCAGCGCGACCAGGTGCCGAACAGGTCCTGCATCGCAACGCCGTAGAGCAGCGCATTGGGGTTCGGCGACGAGGCGATCTGGTAGCGGTCGTCGAGCGCCGCCATCCGGTTCACGGTGGCTGGGTTCGAGCTGATCGTCGCGGCGATCGGCTGCAGGGCCGTGTCGTACATCCTCTTGTCCATCAGCGGTTCGACCCCGCCGGCCGGTGCAAGCGCCTGCCGGGCCAGCGCGAAGCTGCCGATCTGGAACGGCAGGGTCTCAGAGACCCGGTCCCAGCTGATCCGGTTGACGGTCCGCCACGGCCCGTCGGTGACGACCGGGGCCTGCATCCCGTCGCTGGTGACGGCGGTGTTCGTCGGGGTCGGCGGGGGCAGGACGCCGCGCGGGCTGAGCAGGAGCGCGGCGTACACGACCGGCGAGGAAGTGCTGAGCGTCCCCTTGTCGTAGTCGGCGGTGACCATGTAGTCGTAGGCGACCGGCGCGGTAGCCAGGCCGACCGCCACCGCAAGGTGACTCCCGAAGGGGCTACCGGGTTCCGTGATGATCTCGTACGCCGTCCCGAACCCCGTGATGAGCGAGGCGAGCGGATCGGTGGCTGCGCCGTAGAGCAGTACCCGCAACGGGCTGAAGTTTGCGTCGGCGGTCTGCCCGGTGCTCGTCGTCAACGTGTGGTTGACCGTGTAGGTCTGGTGCTGCCGCGCCGGTAGCGAGGTGACCATGGCCAGGAGTGGGTCGAGCATGGTGTCGTGGACGGCCTGGATCATGGCCTTGTCGTCGGCGAGGGTCCAGGTCGGCGCGGGTTTGGCGGGCTGCATGAGGGCGTCCCAGCCGTAGAACGGTGCCCCCCTGCGGAACCGGTCCCGGGCTGCGTCGGCGGGGTCGCCCAGGGCCCCGATCAGCCCCTGCGGCGCATCGAGGCGCTGGACGCCGGCGAACCGTCCGTCCGAGGGCAGACCGACGATCTCGATCCGCTCCCACGCGGGGTCGTCGGCCGTGGCTGCGTCGATCCCGGTGATGCCGAGGATGGACGTGCCGCTCGGGACGAGCACCGTCTGGATCCGCGACCCGCTGATGCCCACCGTCGTCGGGCCGGCGGCAGCGATCTGCGGCGTGAGCATCGACGACGAGTACGGCATCCCGGCGAACGCGAACACCGCTCCACCGGGACCGTCCATCGAGATGCTGATGTAGACGCACGGGCGGTCGAGCACGACGAAGGTGAGCCCGAGGATCGAGGTGGTGGAGAAGCCGACCGTCGGGACCTTCACTCCGCTGGACCGGCGGCGCCACACCGTGAACGGGGCCGACGGGTAGCCGAGAGCCGGGTCGGCGACCCACCTGAGCTGCAGCAGTCGGGCCGAACGGAGCCCGCGTTCCTTCGCGATCGATGCCGCGCTCGCGACCTGCTCGTTGGCGCGCTGCCGCGATGCCACCACCCAGTCGGTGAACGAGCCGAGCAGCAGGAATCGGCGCGGGTCCACGGTGCGCTTGGCCATCGTCGCCTCCTAGCTCTCTTCCCACGGTGCCGCGGCCAGCGGCAGGTCCACGACGGTCACGGCACGCTCGGCCTGCGGTAGGAACACGAGGTCCGCGAAGGCCAGGCTGACCAGGTCGACGGTGAGCTGCTTGCCCCGGGCCCCGGGCGCCAGCACTATCAGGGCGCGCTGCTCGCCGGGCGCATAGATGACGCCGTTCGCCGCGACGACGCCGACGCCGCTACGGTCACGCAGGGTGAGCCAGTCGCGGGACTCGAGCACCCAGCGCTGGGCGTTCTCGGGGCCGGTCGTGTCGGTGAGCAGCCGCGGGTACTTGCGGGACCGGTGCAGCGCCTCGGTCGCGTCGATCAGCACGGCGGCCGGCTGCGGCAGGCTGCTGCCCGACTGCTCCCAGAACACGACGACCTGGGCCCGGTCCGGCACGGCCAGCGGCTCGATGCCGTGCGCCCGCAGCTGGTCGTCGAGCTCGCTGCCCATCGGCTGCCGGCCGGCGAAGTAGGCCCGGATGGCCTCGAAACCACCCGGTGCGCTCGAGCGCGCCGTCGGCCGCGACGCGACGACCGTCGAGCCGAACTGCTCGAACGTCCCGAACGCGCCGGTGCTGAAGTGCCGGCGATAGACGCTGGGGCCGGTCGCACTTGCGGGCGCCCCGGTCGGGACGCACTCGACGTCCAGGATGTAGTCCATGTAGGGGTCCAGCGGGATCGGGATGTCCAGCACGCTGTGCCGTTCGCGGCTGTCGTCGACTGCGACGCAGGACCCCGGCTCGCCGGTCGCGGCCGCCGCGGCGTTCTTCAGGTCGATCGACTCGGCGACCGCCTGCTCCCACGGCGACACCAGGGTTGCCGCGACCGGCTCGAGGGTCACCGGCGTGATCGGGTACGGGTAGGCGACGGTGGGGGTGGCCACCGGGTGGTTGCCGCTCGCGGCCTGGAACCGGACCCGCAGCTCCTTGCCGTAGGCCGCGAACAGGCGGTCGACGTCATGCGTGTTGAAGACCAGCCGGACGTCTTCCATGCCGAAGTAGGCCTTCTCGCCGTCCTCGGGGATGGTGATGAGGGTCCACGGGTCGAGCCGGACCGGCAGCGGCGGAGTGCTGGTGAAGATGAGCTTGGTGGCGTCCGCCGGGTCGGGTTCGATGTGGTCGGTCTTGAACCAGAAGGTCTGGGTGATCGGGGCTGCGACGGTGCCGCGGACGGCGCTGTCGCGGCGCCGCTGGCCGCTCCAGTCGACCACGATGCGGTACAGCGAGTCCGGGACGAGGAGAGAGTTGTCCGAGCTCGCCGGGCCGATCGCATTCGTGAGCGTGGTGCGGTCGCGGGTGATCTGCTCATCGTCCCAGTCGTGCCGCGTGACCTCGGCCATCGTCGTGACCGCGACGGCTCCGACGTAATACGGCGGCAGGGCCTGCTTGTCCTTGGCGAAGTCGAACGGCTTGATCCCGATCGTGCCGACCTCGACCCAGGACGCGTCGGGCGCCTTGTCCAGCGCCACGAAGACCGGCAGGTTCGGTGAGCTGTTGCCCCAGCGGACGAGGTCGGAGACGTCGTCGCCCCACGGGCCACCCGGATCGGTCCACCGCCCGGGCAGCGGGGTGATGTTGACCCAGTTGGAAGTCGTGACGGCCGCAGCGGCGAGCTCGGTCCCGTCGGCGGCGACGGCCCGGACGATCACGTGCTTGCCCTCGAAGAGCTGGCGTGGCACGAATAGGAGGACGCCGAAACTGACGTATCCGCCGGTGTGCAGGATCACCACGTCGTCCAGCGGGCCGTGCTTGAGCTTGCGCTTGGCCAGCTCGCTCGCGACCCACTTGTCGGTGGCCGGGTCGCCGAACACGGTCGGTCGACCGTCGTCGAAGAGCGGCGACTGCAGTGCCTTGACCGGGCAGCGGTTCCCGGCTGCGGCACTGGTCGCGGGTGTCCCGGCTGCTGCGGGTCCGGCCGTCGCCGAGCCCGCTGCCAGGCCGAACGCGGCGGCGACTGCGTGCAGCGGCTGGAGGCTCGCGAGCTGGTCCTGGCTGATCGGCATCCGCTCGGTCAGGTGTCCGATCGTCGATTCGGCGCTGAGCGCCTCGGTGCCGGCGACCTGGTCACGGAGGGCCGGGATCGCGTCGGTGGCCTTGAGGTGGAACGCCGGGCTGATCGCGACCGGGGCGCTGTCGATGCGTCGCGCGACGAGGCCGCGGACCGGGTCGGTGGCGGCCAGGACCTGGCGACCGATCAGCACGTCTGCCGCGGCCGGGGCCAGGTGGCTCACCGCCGTCGTGACGGCGCCCAGGACGCCCGGTGCGACGGTCACCACGACCGGCGGCTGGTTCGGGTCCTTGGTGTGGCACGGGACGAGCCCACCGACGACGATCGCCGGGACGATGCCACGCACGCTGTCGATCGACGGGTCACCGGTGCGCCACTGCTCGGTCACCTTCAGCGTGGTCTCCGGCGGGGCCGACCGGACCGTTCCAGGGGCGTCCGGCCAGGCGATCCCCTCGAGGCTCCAGCCCGACTCGGACGGCCCGAGCGGCTCGAGCTTGAAGGTCCAGAGCACCTCGGCCGGCTGGGCCGGCGTGGCACACACGGTGCCCCAGCGGTCCGCGACGCTCTCGACCAGGTGGTCGGTCTTCTCGATCGCCTTGGGTGCGGGGGTTGGGAACCAGGTCAGCAGGGCGAGCTGGGCGACCGGGCTGGGCTCGGTCGTCGGGGCCGAGGTCCACCACACGACGGGCGCGGCGCTGCCGTTCACCGCTGGGGGCTGGACGGAGCCGTTGCCGGCCACCCGCTCGAGGCGGATGGACTCGAGCTCGTAGCGGTACTGGTCACCGGAGCGTTCGCTGTAACCGTCGGCCGGGACGCCGGGCGCGGTCGCGACGGCCGTGCCGAGCCCGTCGACCGTCAGGCCCGACTTCGCGACTGGTGGGATCGTCAGGCCGATGATCGGGATCGAGTCGATCGGCACCACCTGCAGGTTCGGGTCGCTCGCGCTTGGCCGGGTCGGCTGTTCCATGCCGGTGCCGAGGCTGACGTCGACGCCGCGGTCCACGCCGGTGCCCTGGGCCAGCGCGGGCGAGCGGGCCTGGAGTGAGACCTTCTCCACCAGGGTCGGCATCGGGGCCACCGGCTCGGGGCTCGAGATGGTGATCTCGACGCAGCCCGAGACCTCGAAGAACAGGAAGCTGACGTGCCCGCACGCGATGCCGTGCACGTACAGGCCGAGGT
>Ga0209539_1001994_pt1 | contig 10898 bp, 24 predicted proteins | sample BarGraNGADG00312_2_FD_184499 | JGI IMG/M metagenome (GOLD analysis project Ga0209539, IMG submission 184499) | Arctic peat soil microbial communities from Barrow, Alaska - Barrow Graham LP Ref core NGADG0011-312 (SPAdes) (version 2) | ecosystem: Environmental > Terrestrial > Soil > Wetlands >... | reverse complement strand
CGGCGCGCGCGTCCGGTACTCGCTGGACGCGACGATCACCCCCGGTGATTACGACGTGGCGGCCGTCAGGTCATGGACGGCGCGCGGCGGTTGCGTCGCCGTCTACCTGCTCGCCGAGGCTCCCGACCCGGACGCGAAGCTGCGGCATCGGATCGTCGTGGCGCTGGAAGAGGCTGGTCAGGACTGCGCGGACGCTGACGCCGCGGTCATCATCGCCACGCTGCGCGCTGAGGGCGTTCTCTCATGAGCACCGCGTACGACTTCCCGCTGAGAGCCGACGTGTGCCCCGCGTCCCGGTTCCTGCGCGGCGCCGAACTCGCCCAGCACGTCACCCGCGGCCTCGCCGGCACACAGTCGGCGGCACGGGTCGCGGCCACGGCTGGCTACCGGGTCGACCGTTGCGCCGTCCGGCTCGCCGAGTGCGGTCACGCACCGCTCGGGCGCGCACTCCTCGAGCGGGACTGGTACGACCGCGCGAGACCGTATGTGGTGCTGTCGATCGAGCGGACACGGCCGAAGCCACCACCAAAGCCCGAGCCCAAACGCACACGCCGCCCAGCAGCCTCCGCTGACGAGATCCTGTGGGAGCTCGAAGACGCCGCGTGCCGGGGCGTGGCGTTCGCCGATGTGGCCGCCATGTTCGGAATCGCCCCGGCGAGCCTGAGACGCCGGATCGAACGGTTCCGCATCGTCAAGGCGGCGCGCGAGCACTTCCCGCGACTGGGGTATCAGACGGCTGGCAGACCGCCCGTGGCGGCGACGCCGACCGGCCGCACGTGCCGACTGGGGCACCCGCTGTACGCGACGCCGGACGGACGCAAGGCCCGTTGCCGCGAGTGCAACCGGCGCCACAAGGCCCTGCACCAGGCCCGGACGGCTGAGGCCAGAGCGGCGATGACGTCATGAGCGACCTCTTCTTCTCCGTGCGATGGGCGCCCTGTCGCGTGTGCGGGTCGGGCGGCCCGCTCCGCGTGTGCGAAGCCTGCATCGAGCGTCGCGCCTGCCGGATCTTCGGCCACGACATGGACGACGCCGACTGGTGCACGCGGTGCCACCGCCACGTGTGTAGCCGCTGTGAGGCCGGCCGATGAGCCGCCATATGACTGTCCGCTACGCCGAGCCCGCATCCGACGCCCCCTGGGACTGGACCTGCCCCTGGTGCTCGGGCGGGTACACGTCGCAGGCCGTCAGCGACGCGGAGGCGCTCGCAGCAGCCACGTCCCACGCCATCCTCGAGCACGGCAAAGGCACGCCCGCGGTCGACATGTACGACCAGGACGGCTGGCTCGCGATGCGCTACGGCTACTGCGGCGAGCGGACCTGCGGCGAGTGCAACCCGCGCGGCGAGTACCTGACCCCGGACACGTGCCCGCACGGCCCCGGCTGCCCCATGTGCACCCCGGAGCCCGGTTATGTGCCTGACCACATACGCGCATCGATCCAGATATGGGTGAAGACGATATGAACACGCTCCGGCTCGTCCCCATCAGCCAGAAGACCGCACTCGACGCTGTCGCCCGATGGCACCGCCACAACAAACCGCCGCGTGGTGACTTGTTCCGTGTCGGCGTCGCCACTGACGCCGGGACGCTCGTGGCGGTAGGCATCGCATCACGTCCCGTTGCCCGCGCTTACCAAGACGGGCAGACCGTCGAGGTGTCTCGCGTCTCAAGTGATGGCACGCCGAACGCCTGTTCAATGCTGTACGGAGCACTCACCCGCGCAGCGTTCGCGCTCGGCTATCGGCGCGTCATCACCTACACGCGCGCCGACGAACCCGGCACAAGCCTCCGCGCAGCTGGCTGGCACGTCGTGGCCGAGCGTCCGGCTCGCGCGGGATGGAACGTGCCCTCCCGACCCCGCGACGACCGCCTGTACGACGTCGTCCCGCGCACGCTATGGGAGGCGTCATGACCACCCTCGGCACGTATACGCCCCAGAGCCCGGAATGGTACGAGGCGCGCAGGTGGCGCATCGGGGCCAGTGAGGTCTCCGTCATCCTCGGCATGTCCCCATGGCAGGAGACCTCAGCCGACCTCATGGCGCGGAAACTCGCCGGGACCCATCTCGACATCACGCCCGCCATGATGCGCGGTCACCTGCTCGAGCCCGCCGTCCTCGCCTGGGGCGTCGAGAAGCACGGCCTCGCCTACGATCCCGCCCTGTCCGCCGCGACGTACGCCAGCACCGAACACGACTGGGCGCTCGCCAACCCCGACGCGATCACCACCGACGCCACGCTCGTCGAGGCGAAGACGACCCACAACCGGAACACCGAGGACGGCTGGGGCCGCGCAGGGACCGCCGCGATTCCGCTCGCCTACGCCTGCCAAGTCGAATGGGCGTGCGGCGTGATCGGGCTCGAACGGTGGACGCTACTCGTCCTCGCCGGCGGCCTCAACGGGCGCCCCACGCTCGACTTCGCCGCCTACCGCGGCACCCACAACCCAACCCGCTACGCCCGCATGGTTGCGGCCGCCGCCCGCTGGCACGACCAACTCATCGCAGAGAGAGAAGCAGCAGCATGAACATCAGACAAGCACGCGCCACGATCGAGGCAATCCTCGAATCCATCCCCGATAGCGAGTTGCCCAAGTTCGACAGCGTCGACTACCGCGAGGACGGCCTGCCAACCGTCTGGTTTGGCGGCTCGGGGGCGCACCTCGGAAGCGCCAGGTCGGGCCAGACGCGAGAGCCGATGATCTACCGCCGCAGGGCCTCGATGGATGCAGTCCAGGGCGAGATGACCTACCGCGCCGATCGCCGACTCCTGGACAACGGCGACGACCCGACCGGAGTCAAGCTCGCCAAGAAGGGATCGAGGACAGCAGCATGACCGTCGTCAAGCACGAGACCGGATCCGCACTCACGATCCAGGACGGACAGGAGTTCTGGTCAGCCCACCAACTCGCCGCCCTCACCCAACTCGGCGTCAAGGACGCGCCGAATGGCGACCTGGCTGTGTACTTCCACCAGTGCCAGCGGACCCAGCTCGACCCGTTCGCCAGACAGATCTACCTCATCGGCCGCAACTCGAAAGAGTGGGATCCGGCGACGCGGACCGAGTCCTACGTCACCAAGTACACGATTCAGACCGGCATCGACGGGTTCCGGCTCGTGGGCCGTCGCGCGGCCGACGCGGCTCGGCACACGGTCGCGATCTCGCCCACCGAGTGGTGCGGCCCCGATGGCGTCTGGCGTGACGTGTGGCTCGCGTCTGAGCCGCCCGCTGCGGCTCGCGTGACGATCTACCGCGACGGAGGCGCGTTCCCCGCCATCGCCCTGTGGAAGGAGTACGCACAGACCACCAAGAGCGGCGCCCTGACGAAGATGTGGGCAGAGCGGTCGGCTGGCCAGATCGCGAAGTGCGCCGAGGCGTTGGCGTGGCGGAAGGCGTTCCCGCAGGACTTGAGCGGGCTGTACACGTCCGACGAGATGGCCCGCGCGAATGGCGACGTGAGCGTGTCTCAGGTAGAGGTTGAGAGTTCCCATCGGATACCGCAAACCACAAGCCTCGATGATGCGCTCGACGCGGCGGAGGCTGAGCCGGTCGCCGAAGCCGAGCCGATGATCACGCCCGACCAGGAGCACGAACTGACCAGGATCATGGTCGAGACGGGCTGGACGAAGCAGGTCCTGCTCGACCTGGCACAGGCGGGGGTCGAGCGCCCGATCGCTTCGGCCCGGGACCTGACCGCGGTTGAGGCTGCGTGCCTGATCGTCGATGCCCATGACAAGCGGGACGACGAAGCGTCATGAGCCAGGACGTGCTACCCGTGCTGCTGCCCACGCTCCCGATCATCGACGACCGCGCCGAGACGTGTGCCCAACTCGGCCACCCCGGTGCCTGCTACAACCCGCCGCTCGACAAGACGTGGTGCGTGTGCGGCCAAGTCATCCGCGACGGTGACCACTTCGAGCACGTGACCTGCTGCGGCGGGCCGTTCGACCGGCGGACGTCGTGACCACGGCGAAGTGGAAGGCCGAACACCGGGAGTTCGCCGTCAGGATCCTCGACACGTACCGGACAACTGAGGGCTTCAAGCGCCTGAGACTCCACGACGATCCCAACGAGTTCGACCTTGCGACCTTCACGACAGAGGGAACCGCAATCCTCGCGCACATCATCGAACAGCACCGGTGCGGCCCTGTGTGCAAGCCGTCCTGCTCCGTCCTCTACCTCGTGTGGGTCATCGAAGGATGCCCCAACGGCCACGAGTCCGTCGAGGAAGCGCTCCTGCATAACAGCGTCGAGATCATCCCCAGCGAGGCCCGCCCATGACCGCGCGGCTCATCACGCTCACGCTCACCTGGAGCTGTCTCGAGCCCGGCTGCCCAGCCACTGGCACCACCGAGGCGAGCGCCGTACGGCACACGAAGGACGCGCGACACGGGACGAACACGGTAGCGACGCCGGTGAAGCCATGATCCGCCGCGACGGGGACGCTCCCCTCTACCGCGTGACCTGCGACTGGCCCCGATGCACAGCCGCGCTCGACGTCATCGCCGAGTGGTCGCAGGGCGCCAAGGCTGAGGCGCGCCGGCGCGGCTGGCAGACACACGCCGTGGTCGGCAGCGCGTGCGTGTCGCGCCAGCTCTGCCCCGCGCATCGGGAGGCGCTGTGAGCACGCCGTACGACTTCCCGCTGACCCCCGGCGAGGCGATCGTGCTCGCGACGTTCCTCGAGGAACACGCGAAACTCCCGCACTTGGTCGCGCTCGTCGGCCGGCTCAGGACGTGGGCCAGGACACAAACCGCAGCAACCGAGGAAGGCGAAATGCCTAGTCAGACAGGGATTCCAGAGCGAAGGCCTGCTAGAATGGGACCTGACAACGAAGCGATCCCCGAGGTGCGCAAACACCAGGGGGACCTAACCGCTTCATCTCGACCGACTAAGACGGGAGACGTGCAGCTGTGAGCAACGATACAGGACCCACGGTCGGATGGCAGCCCCCCTGCCCACAGTGCGGCGCACCCTCAATCGACCCGATCGAGGCTCACGAGCGCGGGACCGTCACGGTCCACTTCAAGTGCGCCGAGGGACACATCTGGCTCGTGAAGTGGGTGGCAGCGTCATGAGTCGCAAGTACGCAGAGGTCCAGGTAGCGATCTGGGATCAGGAGGATTTCGTCGGCCTCGACGAGGATGCCCAGCGTCTGTACTTCGTTCTGCTGACCAGAATCGACCTCTCACTCGCCGGCGTCATCTCGTGGAATCCTGGTCGGATTGCCCAGTTGGCGCACAATTCGACTGCCGCAAGCATCACGAGGGCCGCAAAGAAGCTCGAAATGGCTCGATTTGTAGTGATCGACACGGACACCGATGAGTGCCTGATTCGCACCCAAGTTCGCCACGATGGGGTACTTTCGCGTGGCCCGAAGCTCGCTGGTGGCGTTCTGACGGCATGGCGTGCGATCTACTCGCGCAAACTCAAGAGCATCGTTGCTAGTGAGGTGCACAAAGCCGACGGGATTTCGGAGTCTGTACTGATGGTGCTTGCTCCGATGTTGGAATGGGCATCGGATACCCCATGTGATACCCCTTCTGGTGAGGTAGCGGGGCATCCTTCATCCTGCAACCAGCAACCAGCAACCAGTACCCCATCGTCGACTCACGCCGACGAAGAGTTCGAGAAGTTCTGGAAGCTCTACCCGAGGCGAGTCGGCAAGGGTCAAGCAGCCAAGGCGTACACGGCTGCTCGCAAGAAGACGAGTGCTGCGAGTATCGCCGTGGCCATCATTGAGCAGGTCCCGAAGTTGACAGCTGTGAGCGATCCGAAGTTCATCCCGATGCCAGCCACCTGGCTCAACGGGGAGCGCTGGCTCGACGAGACGCCCGCCGCTCAGTACGAGCCCAACTCGTGGATGCGCTCCGAACGCAAGATCCCCGCGTCCTGGCTTGAAGGCGAGCCGGTGCTGTGACCGATCCCATGAACCCCGAGGCGGCAGAGATGGCCGTCCTGCACGCCGCGTTCACGAACAGCGTCGTCACCGACGCGCTGCACCTGACCGGGGGCCAGTTCTACGAGCCGATCCGCGGCGACATGTGGGATGCGCTGAGCAAGATGCGCGCCCAGAACATCGCCCCCGACGTGCCGACCGTCCTCAAACAGCTCGGCGCGAAAGGCGACCAGGCCAAGCGGGTCGCGGACCTGCTCCTCGACATCGCCACCGACCCGAGCATCCCCGCGAACGCCGTCCACCATGCGGAGACGATCACCGACCGGGCCGAACGCCGCCGCCTACTGAGCGACGTGATTCCGAAGGCGGAAGCCCTGCTGAACGACACCAACCAGCCCCTTGACGATGCGGTCGCGCATCTCGAGAAGGGCCTCGCCGGGACGGGCGGACTCGACCACGAGGCCGATGCACTCATGACGTACGAGGAGTTCATCGGCCAGCCGCTACCGCCGCTCGAGTGGGTGATTCCTGACCTGCTTGCCCGCGGCGAACGGCTCGTCGTGACGGGAACCGAGGGTGCGGGAAAGTCAACATGGCTCCGGCAGATCGCCGTCTGTGCCTCGGCCGGCGTACACCCGTTGACGCTGCGCACCATGCCGCCGCGGAACGTGCTCGTCATCGACTGTGAGAACCCGAACCGGATCATGATCAACCGCTTCGCCGAGCTCGGGGAGGTGATGCGGCGATCCCATCGCAAGCCGCAGAACCTCAACATCCGCCGCTTCCCGCAAGGCATCGACCTGGGGCGCGTCGAGGACAGGATGCGGATGCGTCGCCTGTGCCAGATCACCCAGCCTGATCTGCTCGTCGTCGGCCCGGCCTACAAGATGTACCTCGGCGGCAGCAACCAGCGCGAAGAGGATCTGGCCCGCATCGTTGCGTCCGCCCTGGATGGGCTGCGTGAGGAGTTCGGTTTCGCGCTGATCCTCGAGCACCACATGCCGAAGGCTGGCGGCGCAAACCGCGACCTTGCCCCGATCGGCTCGTCGTTGTGGATGCGGTGGCCGGAGTTCGGCCTAGGGCTCAAATTAGTCGAGGGCGACGGGCTCAACTTCAACAACCGGCAGGCCGAGATCATCGCGTGGCGCGGTGGCCGTGACGACCGTCCGTGGCCGCAGTACCTGAGCAGCGGCGGCGCCGGCGAGCTGCCTTGGATCGACAAGGTCGGCAGATGACGACCCCAGCAAGCCCCGCGGCCATCCGGGCCATGCGGCCAGAGTTCCACCGACAGGAGACCCAGAATGCCCAGTGAGCCGACCAAGACCCCGGCTGAGATCATCGCCGAGGTACTGCGCGCCGAGGGTGAGATCCACTCGTGGCGCTGCGACTACCCCAAGACCTACGGGCCATGCACGTGTTTCGCGAAGATGGCCGAAATCATCGTGGAAGCGCTCATCGCAGGCGGAGCGATCACCAAGGTGGCCGACCATGAGTGAGCCCACCCCGCTCGAACTGGCCGAGATCCGGGCTGGCATCGACGTGCTGACCGAGGACTCGTACCACCAGCCATGGTCGGACGAGTGGGCGCTTGAGATGAAGCGCGACCTGTACCGAGTCGTGGCTGAGGTCGAGCGGCTGCGGGCCGAGAACGCGGGGCTGCGGGAGCGTGAGGCTGGGCGCCGCTCGAAGTTCTCCCAGGTTCAGCCTCGAGTGTCGGTGCTCGAGATGCTCGGATGCGCTGACGACGAGCCCGCCACGCTCGTCCTGAGTCCCGAAATCTGGTGCGACGTGTGCGGCGCCTGGCACATCCCAACCTCGTGCTCTGCCGCCAATGCCCCCAGCGTGGCCTCAGCCGGCCCTGTGGCTGCGAACAGGCCTTGGCTGGTACGCGGAGACAACCACCCAGCCGACGACGCGGGGGAGGGCCAGTCGTGAGCATCACGTGGGCATCGGCGTCCGTCTGCCCCAACTGCCACCGGACGGTCAAGCACCGCCCATACGGAGGCCGTCACGTCTGGCACGGCTGCCGGCTGCGCTGGATCGCACGACGCGTAGCCACGTCCCAGTTTGAGGGATGGAACGACGGCTACCGGTTCGCGCTCGACAACATCAGCGACCCAATGGTCGCCGCCGACCTCAACGCCTACGGCATGGGCTGGGCCGGACTCATCGCGACCGATGGCCTCACGATCAAGGCTGACGACGCGGGAGAGGGGCGGTTGTGAGCCGCGTCGTGAGTCTCGACCTCGAAGCCCGCCCCTACGCCAACCCGTCCCTCGACGTGAAGATCGCACTCAGCGGCAACCCGTGCCGCGTCCCATCCTGCGGCTACCTCGCCGGCGACGGCTACGTGTGCCCGTCATGCGTCGAGGAGTGGGAGGTCCATCTGGGCAACGTCGCGGCGTTGGTCGAGGACCTCGAGGTGGCCCAGCGCAAACAGGCCAGGTTCGGCACACGCGAGGGCAACGCGCTCGTGGCGAACGGACGCACGACGAGCGAGACGCGCCACCTGCACACCCGCCACCCGAACCACGCAGAGCCGCCCATGCCCGTGGACCTCACCGCGTCCTACTGGCTCGACCGTCTGCGGAACGAACTTGTCGGTCAGATTCGGCTCATCTGCGACGTCAACAGCATCGACGTGCCCAAACTCGAGACCACCGTCGCCATGAGCAGATGGCTGCTCGGGCAGTCGGGGCGGATCGCGTACCTGCCCGAGCAAGACGGCTGGGGACTCGTCCACGACCTTGACCAGACGTACCGGGACTGTGTGAACACGATCGACGCGCCAGCTCGGCGGAAGTACGTCAAGGTCTGCGACTGCGGACTGAGCGTGTGGGCACGCGACGAGAAGGCCAGGTGTGCGTGCGGCAGGGTGTACGACGTGGCGGGCGAGTACGACGCGCGCATGGTCATCGCCCGAGACTCGTGGGTGACGATCCGGGAGGCGGCCAACGCGGGCGCCGCCAAGGAAGACACGATCAAGAAGTGGATCCGGCGTGGCAAGATCGACGCGCACGGCGACCCGCAGCGCGTCCGGTACGGGTGTGTGCTGGACTTGGCAGCAAGCGCGAAGGACGCGAGGACGGCATGAGCGACACGCCGCACGATGCTTGACTTGACATGGCTGTCCCCCTAGGGTGCGATAAGAAGCGAGTCGTGTCCCCGAGGGGTGCGGCTCGTTTGCCGTTGAGGCGCACCACCGCCTTCGGGCACCGGGCGCGAGGCAGGCGCGGGGCGAGGCAACTCGCCCCCACCAAAGGGGGCGACATGAGCTCCCGCCGCATCCGCCTCAGCAGCAGGGCACTCGGAGACCTTCGCCGCTGCATCGTCCACGTGTACGACACGGCGGACGAGATGTGCGCCGCAGGAACGCGCTTCAACCACAACGACCTGACCGGATCGGCTGGGATCACGCAGTCGTACCACGACGCCGAGACCGACCGTACGTTCGTCCCCGTCGTCCGGCTCTACCGTGACCGCCTGGGTATCCGCGTCATCAGCCATGAGATGCACCACGCAGCAACCGCCATCTATGGCTCGACGCAACCCAACGACGTTCTGCCCAGCGCCATCCTCACGCACCACAACGAACCGTTCGCGTACCTGTTCAGCGACCTGCTCGCGCACCTGGTCGTCTCGCTCTACCGCTTCGGGTACTACGAGTGAACGAGAGGACACGATGGGAATCACGAGCGACCGCAACGACCCCGGCCTGAGCAACGTCGGCCCGGATGGGATGCAGGAGACCTACCTTGTGCTGTCCGATGAGGAGCGAGCCAAGGGTTTCGTCCGGCCCGTGCGTCGGTCCTACCAGCATGAGAAGTGCGGCGCCGTCACGACGATGGGAACCGCACTCGCTGAGACCTACGCGCGAGACCCCAAGTTCTACGGAGCCACCTACTGCGCCACATGTCGGGATCACTTCCCGGTCGGCCCTCGTGGCGAGTTCGTGTGGGACGAGGACGGGTCCAAGGTCGGCACATGATCGCCAACCACCCATTCGCGAAACGGACACTGAACGGTTTGGACATGTATGGGCGCGAGGGTTGCGCACGCTGCGGTAGGCCCCGTGGCTGCCACCCAGTTGCCGCACACTGACCAAAGGGGGCGACATGCACGACCCTGAGTGCACCAACTGCCTGAACGCGATACGGCGGGCACCCATCAGGACACAGGACAGACGCGGGAATCCCATCGCGACACAGGAGATCATCATGGGCGGAACACCTTCCAAGCAGACCCCTAAGGACATGCGGCTCAAGGCCAACAAGCCCAAGCCAGCACCACCCAAGAAGTAGACCCCGACAGCGCTACCCTGAACGTGTGACCATCAAGCTGAACACACTGCTCCTCGTCCTCGGCGGGCTACTCTTCGGCGTTGGTCTGATCCTCGGGCTCACACCCATGACTCAGGGCGGATCCAACTGCGGCTCAGCATTCGTCCCGTCTAGCGGGTTCTGGCTCTCAGGCCAGTGCAGTGACGCACTGTCTAGCCGGCGTGGGATCTCGCTCGCACTCGCGATCCCTGGCGCGCTATTCCTCATCGGTGGTGGCATGGTGACGATGGGCGGCAAGGCCGAAGATGTGGAAGCAGGAGCGACACTCACCGACTGATGGCTCGCCGCGTCTGCCGTGAGCCAGGATGCCCGACACTCGTCACCCCCGACGCCTATCGAGGTCGCTGCACCCAGCATCAGCAGGCGTACGAAGTACGGCGTGGCACACCCAGACAACGCGGCTACGACACGGAACACAACCAACTCAGAGCCGACCTCGTACGACGCATGGAAGCTGGCGAGATCATCACCTGCTGGCACTGTGGCTGCCCCCTGACACCCGCCACCCTGCGCCTTGATCACAACGACACGCGCACTGGCTATCGCGGCGCAGCGTGCGATCCCTGCAACTCGAGTCTTGCCGGAAAGGCAAGCCATTACCGGTAAGGCAAGCCCTACGTACCCAGGGGGAGGGGCCTAGCCCCCCAGCCAGGGACAC
>Ga0209539_1001990_pt1 | contig 10903 bp, 7 predicted proteins | sample BarGraNGADG00312_2_FD_184499 | JGI IMG/M metagenome (GOLD analysis project Ga0209539, IMG submission 184499) | Arctic peat soil microbial communities from Barrow, Alaska - Barrow Graham LP Ref core NGADG0011-312 (SPAdes) (version 2) | ecosystem: Environmental > Terrestrial > Soil > Wetlands >... | reverse complement strand
CACCCCGTAGCGCTTGCGGATCTGGGACTGGCCGACGGTGAAGCCCTGGGTCTCCCGCGGCGGGCGCATCTTGACGATGGTGAAGTCGTCCTCCACCTCGATGTAGTCCAGCAGCTTGCCGCTGACCTTCATCGTGACGCTGGCCGGCATGCTCCTGTTCCGCGGCATGACCTACATGGTGCTGAACAGCATCTCCCTGTCCCCGTTCGGCGGCACGTACTACAAGATCGCCAACGGGTTCCAGAACGGGTTGTTCGGCGGCTACGGGGTCGACACTTTCACGCTGGTCGCGTTCGGCCTCGCGGTGGCCGGGTACGCGTTCAACGCGTGGCGCAGCCGGCGGGCCCGGATGCGCTACCAGCAGACCGTCGAGGGCATTCCGTGGTTCATCGCGAAGATCGCGGTCATCGGTGCGATCGTCATGTGGTTCGCCTACCAGCTCGCCCGGAGCCGGGGCCTGCCGAACGTGCTGATCCTGCTCGGCGTCCTGATCATGGTCTACACGCTGGTCACCCAGAAGTCGGTCTTCGGCCGCCACGTGTACGCGATCGGCGGCAACCTGAACGCCGCCCAGCTCTCCGGTGTGAAGGTCCGCAAGGTCAACTTCTGGATCTTCGTGAACATAGGCGTGCTGGCGGGTATCGCGGGCATCGTGTACTCCTCGCGGATGAACGCGGCCCAGCCCGGCGCGGGCAACATGTTCGAGCTCGACGCGATCGCGGCGTGCTTCATCGGCGGCGCGGCCGTGACCGGCGGTGTCGGCAAGGTCACCGGCGCGATGATCGGTGGTCTGATCATGGCGGTGATGATCAACGGCATGCAGCTGATGGGGATCGAGACCGCGGTGCAGCAGGTCGTCAAGGGCCTGGTCCTGCTGATCGCCGTCGCGTTCGACCTGTACAACAAGCGGCGCGCCGAGACGCGCTGACCCTGGTCGGCACGACCTGACGCTCGGCTCAGAGGGGCCCGGTCCACTGCGGTGGGCCGGGCCCCTCCGATGCACCGGCGCCGGTCGGGGCGGGCGCGCCGAGGAGGTGGGCGCGGTCCCGCGAGCGGCTGGCCAGCCGTCGGCCGGGCAAGGGATCTCGACGGCATTCGCCTCGATGTGAGCGTTATCAGATAGTGACCGTAGGGCCTTGACCGAGCCCGTGTGAGCGTTAACATTGTGGGGTGGGTCATCGACGACCCACCCCCGGAGAACCACAACCGGGCCGCGTCAGGCGGGGAGGCCGATGACCTGAGCGCACGAGGTCGTGCCGCTGGTGCAGTCCGGTCATGCCGGCGCGCACCTCCCGTTGAGCGAGCGGACGGTACGTCTCGGGCGCAAGGGTCGGTCCACCTCGTCCGGCCCGCGGGGACGTGTGATGAGGAGGACGCTCGTGTTGAGACGAACCATGGCCGCGGCGGCTGCCGCTGCTGCAGTGCTTGCCCTTGCTGCCTGTGGAGGCACGGGGGACTCGAAGGACACCGCCAGCCCTGACGCGGGCAGCGGTGACGCGCCCATCGTCGTCGGGTTCTCGCAGGTCGGCTCCGAGAGCGGATGGCGTGCGGCGAACACGAAGTCCATCCAGGACGCGCTGACGGTGGAGAACGGCTTCGACCTGAAGTTCTCCGACGCCCAGCAGAAGCAGGAGAACCAGATCCAGGCGATCCGTACCTACATCGCTCAGGGTGTCGACATCATCGCGTTCTCGCCAGTGGTCACCTCCGGCTGGGACGACGTCCTGGCAGAGGCCAAGGCAGCGGGCATCCCGGTCGTCCTGACCGACCGCGCCGTCGACTCGCAGGACGAGTCGCTGTACGTCACGTTCATCGGCTCGGACTTCATCAAGGAGGGCGAGCGGGTCGGTGCGTGGGTCTCCGAGAACCTCGGCACCGAGCCGATCAACGTCGTCGAGCTCCAGGGCACGACGGGCTCGGCTCCGGCCGTCGACCGCAAGACCGGGTTCGCGACCGCGATCGCCGACAACCCGAACGTCACGATCATCGACTCCCAGACCGGCAACTTCACCCGGACCGAGGGCAAGGCCGTGATGGAGGGCTTCCTGCAGGCCCATGACAACATCGACGTCGTGTTCGCGCACAACGACGACATGGGTCTCGGTGCCATCGAGGCGATCGAGGCAGCCGGCCTCGTGCCCGGTGTCGACATCAAGATCGTCACCATCGACGGCGTCAAGGACGGCATGACGGCCCTCTCCGAGGGCAAGATCAGCTACATCGTCGAGTGCAACCCCTTGCTCGGCCCGGACCTCGCCCAGATCATCAAGGACACGATTGCGGGCAACCCGGTCGAGAAGCGCATCGTTACCAAGGATGACGCGTTCGACCAGGCAGGTGCCACGGCAGTGCTGGCGGACCGTCAGTACTGACATCCCGAACCGACTACTGACATCCTGAACCGGTCCGGGCGGGACCGGTGACGGCAAGCGATACCGACTCGCAAGCGACCCGGACCGCGCACCCCATTCCAGGGTGCGTGGCCCGGGTCGCCTCAGGCAGCGCGCGCGGAAGGTCAACGATGACAACGGCTCAGCCCGTCGTGCAGATGACCGGGATCTCGATCGAGTTCCCGGGCGTGAAGGCTCTTCAGGACGTCGACTTCCGCCTGCTGGCCGGCGAGGTCCACGCCCTGATCGGTGAGAACGGGGCCGGCAAGTCCACCCTGATCAAGGCCCTGACCGGGGTCTACAGGATCGACTCCGGGACGATCCTTGTAGACGGGGCGCCACGGGTGTTCAGCGGCCCGGCACATGCCCAGAAGGCCGGTATCAGCACGGTCTACCAGGAGATCAACCTCTGCGAGAACCTCTCCGTCGCCGAGAACATCATGCTCGGCCACGAGCCGCGGCGGCGCAGAGGCATCGACTGGCCGGCGATGCGCCGGCAGGCCGCCGAGCAGCTCGCCCAGCTCGGGCTCGAGATCGACCCCGGGTCCATGCTCGGCGCGCACTCCCTCGCTGTCCAGCAGCTGGTCGCGATCTGCCGCGCGATGGTGGTCGAGGCCCGCGTGCTGATCCTCGACGAGCCGACGTCCAGCCTTGACTCCGAGGAGGTCGCCCAGCTCTTCCGGGTGATGCGCTCGCTTCGTGAGCAGGGTGTGGCGATCCTCTTCGTGACCCACTTCATCGAGCAGATCTACGAGATCTCCGATCGGACGACGATCCTGCGCAACGGCCTGCTCGTCGGGGAGTACCTGACGACGGAGCTGCCCCGGCTCGAGCTCGTCTCGAAGATGATCGGGAAGTCCCTCGAGGTGCTCGAGAAGCTCGAGGAGGCTCCGAAGCGCACGACGGCGCACGCCGCGGGCGACACGCCTCTGCTCCAGGCGGTCGGCCTCGGCCGGCGCGGGTCCGTGCAGCCGTTCGACCTCGAGCTCTACCGGGGCGAGGTGGTCGGTCTCGCTGGACTGCTCGGCTCGGGCCGCACCGAGCTGGCCCGGCTCCTGTACGGCGCCGACCGCTCGGACGCCGGCCACCTGGAACTCAACGGTGAGCCCACCCGTTTGCGCAGCCCGCGGGTGGCGATGAGCCACGACATCTCGTTCTCCTCCGAGCACCGAAAGGCCGAGGGCCTGGTGGCCGACCTCACGGTCCGGGAGAACATCATGCTGGGCCTGCAGGCTGACCGGGGCTGGGCGCGGCGCATCCCGCGCAAGCGGGCCGACGAGGTCGTGGCGAAGTACGTCGAGCTCCTCGGGATCCGGCCGCCCAACCCGGAGGCCGTCGTCAGCAACCTCTCCGGAGGCAACCAGCAGAAGGTCCTGCTCGCTCGGTGGCTGGCTACCGTTCCGAAGATCCTCATCCTGGACGAGCCGACCCGCGGTATCGACGTCGGCGCCAAGGCCGAGATCCAGGCGCTCATCGCGAGCCTCGCCGCAGAGGGGATGTCCGTGGTCTTCATCTCCGCCGAGCTCGAGGAGGTCCTGCGGCTCAGCCACCGGATCGCCGTGATGCGCGACCGGAAGAAGGTGGCCGAGCTGGTCAACAGCGAGGACGTTGGCATGGACGAGGTCCTGGAGCTGATCGCGAGCGGGAAGGCGACCCCATGAGCATCGTCCGCCACCGTCTCTTCTGGCCCCTCGCCGCGCTCGTGGTCCTCATCGCGGCCAACACGATCAAGGCCCCGAACTTCATCCGGATCCGCCTGGTGGACGGTCACCTCTTCGGTGCCCTGATCGACATCCTGCGTACCAGTGCTCCGCTGCTGCTCGTCGCCGTCGGGATGACCCTGGTGATCGCGACCCGCGGCATCGACCTGTCGGTGGGCGCCGTGGTGGCCATCTCCGGTGCCGTCGCCCTGACCTTCATCGGCAGCTCGTCCGATCCCACCTCGCTCGGAACCGTCGGGGTGGCCGTCGGGATCGCCCTTGCCCTGGCCTGCGTCCTGGGGATCTGGAACGGGTTCCTGGTCTCCGTGCTCGGGATACAACCGATCATCGCGACCCTGATCCTGATGGTGGCGGGTCGTGGCATCGCCATGCTGGTCACGAACGGCTTCATCGTCACGGTGAACAGCGCGCCGTACAAGACGATCGGCTCCGGATTCCTGCTCAGCATGCCGGTCCCGGTGCTCATCGCAGGCGTCGTGTTCGCCGTTGTCGCGGTCCTGACCCGCAGGACGGCACTCGGCATGCTGATCGAGTCGGTGGGCATCAACCCTGAGGCGAGCCGCCTGGCCGGCGTGCGCGCCCGCAGCATCATCTGGACGGTCTACGCGTTGACCGCCCTGTTCGCCGGCATAGCCGGTCTGATCGCCAGCGCAGAAGTCATGGCTGCCGACGCGAACAACGTCGGCCTGTTCATCGAGCTCGACGCGATCCTCGCCGTTGTCATCGGGGGGACCTCGTTGGCCGGTGGCAAGTTCTCCCTCGGGGGGACCCTGGTCGGCGTGCTCGTGATCAAGACCCTGGTGCTCAGCGTGACCATCCTGGGCATCCCACCGTCGGTCACCCCCCTGTTCAAGGCCATCGTGGTGATCGCCGTGGTCGTCATGCAGTCACCGATAGTCCGCACGAAGTTCGCGGCCCGTCGACGTGCGACAGCCCCGGTAGCAGTGGAGGTGGCAGCCTGATGGCCGCGGACCAGCTCGTCAGGTCGAGCCGCAAGGCGGTCAACGGAGTGGTGAGCCGGGTGTCCGGCAGGTGGGTCGGCTACCTGCCCGTCCTCGGGACCCTCATTGTCCTGGCACTGATGTTCTGGGTGGGGTCCGCCCGGTACACCAGCTTCTTCTCGGGGCGCATCATCTCCAACCTGTTCATCAACAACTCCTACCTGCTCGCGCTCGCCGTCGGAATGACGTTCGTGATCATCACCGGCGGGATCGACCTGTCCGTCGGTGCGGTGGTGGCGGTGTCCGGGGTGCTGGCGGCCACGCTCTTCGAGGGCGGGTGGCCCGCCGTCGTCGTCATCCCGCTGATCATCGTGTGTGGGGCGCTGCTCGGGCTGGTCGTCGGAATCATGGTTCACGTCTTCGAGATCCAACCCTTCATCGCGACACTGGCCGCCATGTTCCTGGCCCGCGGCGTGGCCCAGGTGATGTCCACCGGCCGGAGCTCGATGCCGATCCGGGACGAGAGCTTCGCCTGGCTCGCGAGCACCCGGATCCCGATCGGGCAGACCTGGACGATCACCCCGAGCGTGATCATTGCGCTGCTGGTCGTCGCGGTGGGGTTCTACGTGCTGCACCACACGCGGTTCGGGCGGACCGTGTACGCGATCGGTGGCGGTGAGCAGGCGGCGATGCTGATGGGGCTTCCGGTCGCGCGGACCAAGGTGGCCGTCTACGTGATCAGCGGGACGTGTGCCGGGATCGGCGGGTTCCTCTTCGCGGTGCTGACCCGATCCGGTGCGCCGCTGACCGGTGTCGGCATGGAGCTGGATGCCATCGCGGCGGTGGTCATCGGCGGGACCCTCCTGACCGGAGGCAGCGGATTCGTGCTGGGATCGGTGCTCGGCATCCTCGTGCTCGGTCTGATCCAGACGATCATCACCTTCGAGGGCACCCTGAGCTCGTGGTGGACCAAGATCGTGATCGGCGTGCTGTTGCTCGTCTTCGTCGTGCTCCAGCGGGTGCTGGTGGTGCGGCGGAGGTAGCCGGCCCCCTGCCGGACGAGGGTGCAGCCCCCTGAGCGGCGGAATTCCATCGATGGAGAGACCATTCAGGTGGGACGCCCGGAACGACGCCGATCAACGGGCTCCCCGCACACCCGCGCCGAGTGCCGGGAGCATGATGGCTCTCTCCCGACTGCGGTCCGCTGGGACCGCGCATCTGGCTTCCGTGACCATTTTCACCCTCGCCGTCGCCGGTACGACCGGCCTGCTCGTGGCCGATCCGATGGCCGGCCCCGCGACGGCCGTCGCACCCGATGGCGTGCTGCCCGGGGGGCGCGTGGGTCGACGAGTTCGACGCAGGCACCCTCGACCCGCGCTGGTCGATCCACAACGAGGCAGCCGAGCAGTGGGCACTCGACGAGGTTGCCGGCGCACTCGTGCTCACCTCGCAGCCGGGCGACACCTACCAGGGTGACAACACGGCACGCAACGTCTTCCTGCTGGACGTCCCGGTCGGCGACTTCACGCTGGTGACCTCGGTCGAGGCGCCGGTCTCGGCCGACTTCCAGGGTGCGGGCCTGATCGCCTGGCAGGACCCCGACAACTACGTGCGAGCGGGTCTGTCCCACGTCAACTTCGCCGATGGTGGACCGGTCGTCATCGAGAACGGCGTCGAGACGGGCGCCGTGTACTCCTCGACGTTCACCGCCCGGCCCGGCTCCACTGGCGAGACGCTCCGGCTGCAGCGCGTCGGCGACACCATCACCACGAGCTACTGGGCCGACGGTGCCTGGGTCGAGGCGGCCCAGGTCACCGTTACCTTCCCCACGATCCAGGTGGGCCTCTACGCGCTCGCCGCGGGCGGTGCGCAGCCGCACCTGGCCACCTTCGACTATGTCGGGCTGGTCGCCTCACCGGGGCAGGACGTGGTGCCCGAGGGCACCTTCACCCTGCACGGCCCCGACGACCTGCGGCACCTGGCCGTCACCGACGACGGCGCACTGACCCTCGGCGTGGAGCGTCCGTCGAGCGTCGTCTCGCTGACGGCTCAGGACGCCGGGGACGGCGCCCTCACGCTTCGCACGGTCACCGACGACCGGCCGGTCCTGGTCCAGGACGAGCGGCTGGTCCTTGGGGCGTCCGGGGCAGCGGGCGACCTGCTGCGCCTGACCGATGCAGGTGGTGGACGCCTCTACCTGCGGACCGGTGACTCCACCGGCGACGTCGGGTACGTCGGCGTCGTCGACGGCGCCCTGGTCGTCGGGGACCGCGCGGACGCTGTCCGGCTGACCCTCGCAGTCGTCTCCGTGCAGGACGCGTCCCTGACGATCGACGGCGACGCGACGAGCGTCGAGATCAGCCCGGACCTCTACGGGCTGTTCTACGAGGACATCAACTACGCGGCCGACGGCGGTCTGTACGCGGAGCTCGTGCGCAACCGGTCCTTCGAGTTCAGCGCCGCGGACAACGCCTCGTTCACCGGAATGACGGCATGGGAGACCGTCGATCGCAACGGTGCGACCGGCACCGCGACGGTCGTCTCCGACGACGGCCGGCTCAACGAGACCAACCGTGCGTACCTGCGGCTCGAGGCCTTGGGCCCGGGCGCGGGCGTGCGGAACGCGGGCTACAACACCGGCCTGGCGCTGGTCGAGGGTGAGGCCTACGACTTCTCGGTCTGGGCCCGCTCCGCGCAGGCCCAGACCGTGACCGTCCAGGTCGAGTCGGCCGACGGCAGCCAGGTTCACGCGAGCGGGACCGTCGACGTCGACGGCTCCGACGAGTGGCGCAAGCTCGAGGTCACGCTCACGGCGCAGAGCACCACGACGGCGGGCCGGCTCGCCGTGCTCGCCGGCGACGCCGGGCCGCTCGCCCTCGACATGGTGTCGCTCTTCCCGCAGGACACGTGGGACGGCCCCGTCAACGGGCAGTACGGGCTGCGGGCCGACATCGCCGAGATGATCGCGGCGATGGAGCCCTCGTTCCTCCGCTTCCCCGGTGGCTGCGTCACAAACGTCGGCACGTTCGACACGTACGCGGACTCCGGCTACACCGACCGTCGCCGCACCTACCAGTGGAAGGAGACGATCGGACCCGTCGAACAGCGGCCGACGAACTGGAACTTCTGGGGCTACAACCAGTCGTACGGCATCGGCTACTACGAGTACTTCCTGTTCGCCGAGGACCTCGGCGCGACGGCGCTGCCGGTCCTGTCGGTCGGCGCCAACGGGTGCGGCAGCACGATCCCGGAGATGACCGACGACCAGCGGATCGAGCGCTCGGTCGCCGACACCGTCGACCTGATCGAGTTCGCCAACGGTGACGTCTCGACCGAGTAGGGGGCTGTCCGGGCCGGCCTCGGCCACCCCGAGCCCTTCGGGCTGCGCTACATCGGGCTGGGCAACGAGGAGAACACGACGACCTTCGAGGCGAACTTCCCACGGTTCCGGGATGCGGTCGAGGCCGCCTACCCGGACATCACCGTGGTCTCGAACTCCGGGCCGGACGACACCGGTGCACGGCTCGACGCCCTCTGGGAGTTCAACCGCGAGCAGGGCGTCGCGATGGTCGACGAGCACTACTACAACGACCCCTCGTGGTTCCTGGCGAACACCGGCCGGTACGACGACTACGACCGCGACGGTCCGCACGTGTTCCTCGGCGAGTACGCCTCGCGCGGCAACACGTTCTGGAACGCCCTGGTCGAGGCTGCGTACATGACGGGCCTGGAACGCAACTCCGACCTCGTCGAGCTCGCCTCGTACGCGCCGCTGCTGGCCAACGAGGACTACGTGCAGTGGACGCCCGACGCCCTCTGGTTCGACAACGACGAGGTCTGGGGATCGCCGAGCTACTACGTCCAGAGGCTCTTCTCGACCCAGCGCGGCCAGCAGGTCGTGCCGAGCACGGCGCAGGGCGGCGAGGTTGTCGCTCCTGACATCAGCGGTGGTGTCTTCCTATCCACCTGGTCGACGAGCGCGGCCTACGACAACCTCACGGTGACCTCGAACGCGACCGGTGAGGTGCTGTTCGCCGACGCCTTCGCCGACGCCGGCCAGTGGGCGCCCCAGCAGGGCAGCTGGGCGGTCACCGACGGTCAGTACGTGCAGTCCTCGACGTCGGTCAACGACGCCCGCAGCATCGTCGCCGACGCCTACACCCGAGGCTGGACGGACTACACCCTCGAGCTCGACGCGCGGAAGCTCGCCGGTAGCGAGGGCTTCCTGATCGGCTTCGGGGCGACCGGACCGAACTCGTTCTACTGGTGGAACCTCGGTGGGTGGAACAACACCCGGTCGGCGCTGCAGAAGGCCGACAACAGCTCCGCCGGGGAGGTCATGGCGATCGAGGGTCACACGATCGAGACCGGGCGGACCTACCGGGTCAAGGTCGAGGTGAGCGGCCGCACGATCAGGCTCTACCTCGACGGCGTGCTGCAGATGGAGTACCAGGACCCGGTGCCGGCGTCGTCGCTGAACCAGGTCGTGACCCGGGACACAGCGTCGGGTGACCTCATCGCCAAGCTCGTCAACACCTCGGAGCACACCCTGCGCACGGCGGTCGAGATCTCGGACGTCGTCGTCGGGTCGACCGGCACGGCGATCGAGATGACGGCAGCGCTCGGCCAGACCAACACCAAGTCCGACCCGACCGCAGTGGTCCCGGTCGAACGGACGGTCACCGGGCTGTCGAACAGCTTCGGCTACGACCTGCCGCCGTACTCGATCACCTTCCTGCGGATCCCGACGAGCGAGGAGGCGCCGGACACGGTCGCTCCCGAGGTGCAGCTCGCGCTGGACCCGGCCGAGCCGTCGGGTGCGAACGGCTGGTACGCGGGTGCGGTGACCGTCACCGCCTCGGCCACCGACGACAGCGGGGACGAGCCTGTCGTCGAGCTGGACACCGGTGCGGGCTGGGCCGGCTACACGGGCCCGGTGGTGCTCGACCAGGACGGCACGGTCACCGTCACGGCCCGGGCGACCGACGCGGCGGGGAACGTCTCGCCGCCCGTCGTCGCGGAAGTGCGGATCGACGCGACGGCACCGACCTCGTCGGCCGTGGTCGACCCGGCGGCCCGCACGGTCACCCTGAGCGGCGACGATGCCACCTCAGGGGTCGCTCGGATCGAGTACCGGACTGACAGTGGCCCGTGGCAGGAGTACGCAGAGCCGGTGGTCGTCGGCGGGCAGGCAGCCGTCGTCGAGCACCGCGCGGTGGACGTCGCAGGGAACGTCGGCCAGGTCGGCACCGCCGAGGTGCCGCCGGCCGCCGGCCTCGTCGCCACCTCGGTGCATGCGGTGGCCGTCCCGGGAGCGGTACGCGCTGGGCAGCGGACCCTCGTGGTCGCGACGGTCCTGCCCGACCTTCGCGGTCGGGGTGGTGGCGGCCTGATCGGCCTGCTGCGGAACCCGCCGTCCGGCACCCTGCAGGTCCTGGCCGACGGAGCGGTCGTCGGCTCGGCGCCTGTTCGCCTGGGTCTGGTGGCGGCGGTGGTCGACACGACCGGCCTCGAGGTCGGGCGGCAGGACCTGACCGTCACCTACAGCGGTGACGGCCGCTATGCGGCGTCGAGCACCACCGTCCGGTTGCAGGTCCTGCCTGCACCGAGCAGGTGGTCGCCGCGCTGATCGGCCGATGCGCGGTGCGCCGGAGCCCGCTCCGGCGCACCGCGCTCAGACGGCAGCATGTGCGTCGTTCGGGTGGGGTGCGTCGTCAGGGCCGGGCGGCGAACCGCTCCAGCAGGTCGGCGTGCCCGGAGACGATCAGGATGTCGTCGGCGGAGATCCGCGTCTCGTCCGTCGCGTAGACGAAGTCCGCCCCGGGCGACTTCACACCGAGCACCGTCACCC
>Ga0209539_1001987_pt1 | contig 10915 bp, 9 predicted proteins | sample BarGraNGADG00312_2_FD_184499 | JGI IMG/M metagenome (GOLD analysis project Ga0209539, IMG submission 184499) | Arctic peat soil microbial communities from Barrow, Alaska - Barrow Graham LP Ref core NGADG0011-312 (SPAdes) (version 2) | ecosystem: Environmental > Terrestrial > Soil > Wetlands >... | reverse complement strand
AATCAGTGAGGTAGCATCCAGGCCATTCATTTCAGGCATCTGAATATCCATCAGAACAATATTAATATCATGATTTTTTCTGCATAAATCAACAGCCTCCAATCCGTTCTTTGCCCATAATATCTTTACATCCTGATTTTTACTTAGTATTATCTCGAGATACCTGTAGTTATATTCCACATCTTCAGCAATAAGAATTACTTTTCCTGAAAGAAACGCCAGCGATTCATCCTTAGTTTTCTTCTCAGGTATAACAATTGGCGAAAGGACCCTGGTCATAGGGAAAGTGAGGTAAAATACTGACCCGACATTCAATTCAGATTCAACTGTAATATCGCCATTAAGCAATTGTGTTAGCTTCAATGCAATAGACAGGCCAAGTCCTGTTCCCCGGTAGTGTTTTGTTTTTATATCGGCAACTTTTGTGAATCGTTCAAATATTTTTTCCTGCTGGTTTTTTGGAATACCAATCCCTGTATCTTTTATATAAAATACCAGATGCGTTTTAGTCTCATTCGGGAAATAGCAAAATTCAATAGAACCTTCCGGAGTAAATTTTATTGCATTGTTTAAAATATTCAGCAGTATTTGTTTAAGACGCAAAGGGTCGGTATACAAAACATAATCTGCTTTTTCCGAGGGAACAACAAAAACAGGGGTTACAGGAATGTGTGGGTTTTCAGCATACAATGATTGTTTGAAAGTTCTGAAAACCTCTTCAGCCAGCTGGACGACATTAATGTCCTGCAAATTTATTTTAATCTGGTTTGCTTCAATAAGTGAAATGTCGAGAATATCATCGATAAGATTGATAAGATCATTACCGCTCGTTTCCATCATCCTGTAGTATTCATCAAGTTCCTCGGCAGTTGTTGAGGAATCGCGGATAAGTGCTGAAAAGCCCAGAATAGCATTAAGAGGTGTTCTTATCTCGTGCGACATGTTTGCAAGAAATGCAGATTTGAGTTTATCTGATTCCTCTGCTTTTTCCTTTGCCGTATTCAGTTCTTTTGTTCTTTCAAGTACTCTGATTTCCAGAAGTTCTCTTTCATCCTGTAATTTGTTCTGTGCCAGATCTCTCTCTTTATTACTGGCTTCAATACTTTGAAGCATGTCATTAAAACCGTCGTAAAGCATCCCTGTTTCATCGTAAGCCTCCTTCTTAACCCGTACTGAATAATCAAGAGTATCCTGGATCTTTCGAGTAACGGTTGCCAGCCTGAGTATTGGCCCTGAAATAATTCGTTCGAGCCAGAACGCAAGAAGAATAGCTAATAAAATTGTTATAACAAGAATAACTAGAACCGACTTTATATGGCTATTTGTCTTCTCCCGTATAATATCGGTAGATGCAATAAGAACTAATGTGCCCAGAACTTCATCTTTCGACTTTACTGGTTCTCTGATAATTATCTTACTTTTTTCTTCAGTTGATTTTAAAATTCCAGTGGATGATTTTACTGAATCAACGAAGGCTGGAGATTTATATTCTGCATGAATAGTTCCGGCAGGATCATATGCTGCACCGTAAATAACAGCAGGAATATTTGAAAGTTTCATTAGAATTTCCTTTGCACCTGCTTGATCATTAAAGAGAAAAGTAGGAACAAGGTAATCTGCAGTGAGCTTTGCATCAAGAGTGATATTATTATTCAGTTCAATTCTCGATGTTTTAATATTGCTGAAAATTTCAATTGTGAAACCCGTGATAACACTTACAATCGTGACAGCCAGAATTATGGATATTATTTTTTGACGTATAGATAATTGATTGTAAAATTTCATTTTATTCATTAAATTTTGCCGGACCAAAGATACGCAAATCTATTTGGATTAGTGGATGTTAGCCATTCAATGATCTGAAATACATTCTGTTTTCGCTGTTAGGGAGCCTGATTAATTAATGATTTATGGCATAGAAAAATCAGATATTTGAACACCAATTTTATGTTTTATATTTGGATAGTATTAACTCTGAAGCTCACTGACATGAAAAAACTAAGAATACATTATTTCCAGCATGTTCTCCACGAAGGATTAGGAAGTATCGAGGAATGGGCTTCATTATCAGGTCATTCACTCACAGCCACAAAATTTTATGAAAATGTCAGATTGCCAGAAATCTCTGATATTGACTGGCTTATTATCATGGGTGGTCCGATGAGCGTCAACGATGAACGACAATTTCCCTGGCTTGCAGATGAAAAGAAATTTATACGGCATGCAATTGATGAGGGTAAAACGGTTTTAGGTATATGTCTCGGATCTCAATTAATTTCAGCGGCTCTTGGGGCAAGAGTTTACAAAAATGATGAAAAAGAAATTGGCTGGTTTGATGTTGAATTAACCTGTTTTGCAAAATCCAGCAATTTGGTTTTTGATATGCAAAACAGGATAAAAGTTTTTCACTGGCATGGTGATACTTTTGACTTACCTGAGCATGCAATTCATTTGGCTTATTCCAGAGCATGTAAAAACCAGGCATATATCTATAAGGACAAAGTGCTGGCATTACAATTTCATCTTGAACATACATTCAACTCCCTGGAGCAGATGATTGAAAATGGAAGAATAGAATTAACGAACGGAAAATTTGTTCAGTCTGAAAAGAAGTTATTAATGGATAAAAAACTACTTGAATCAAACAGGATAATTCTGTTTGTACTCTTAAACAGACTGGCAGAGCAGTCGCACAGTTGAATGCCCGGTCAGCCAGTAAGGAAGCGACTAAAGATGCAATGTTTATTTTTCAAACAAATTACCAAGGATTGATCTGGCTTCTTTCCGGGTATTACCACCAAAAGGAGAAAGCGCCCTGATCAGTTTTCGTATTGGCATTGATTGGAGCCACACTTTTCCAGTACCCCGGATGGTCGCAAGGAATAGTCCTTCTCCTCCGAAAACCATTGTTTTCAGACTGCCGGTTGTCTCTATATCGAAGTCAAGAGTGGGTTCATACGCAACAATACAGCCGGTATCTATACGGAGTGTTTCATTATTTAATTGCCGTTCAATTACGGTTCCTCCTGCATGGATGAACGCTTTTCCGTCTCCCTCGAGTTTATCCCGGATCGAGTTCAATTTCAACAAACTGAATGTCATCTCCGAAAATCTTAAAATCAATCTCGTGTGATACCATAAATAGTATTTTAATCGTTTAGTCTTACAGAATGAAAATCAAATTAACAATATGCCGGGGGTAAGCAAAATGATTGAATAAAATTATTATTTTTACCCCGGGTAAGGGTTGTTAGCTCAGTTGGTTTAGAGCATTACCTTGACAGGGTAGGGGTCACTGGTTCGACTCCAGTACAACCCACATTAGAAAAAGCGTAGGCGGCTATGATTAACTGAATACGCTTTTATCTTTTGTTGCTACTGAAACTTTACTGAAACATTTTCACGTTTTAAGACCTATAAAATTTTCGCATTCATAGTGTATTACCTGTTTTCAGTTTTTAGGCAGTCTGATGGCCTGGTGGTTAAAGATAGTTGTCGTCTGCCGTCAGAAAGGTTTTCACCAGTTAAGTCTGCTTTCATAATCTTTGACTATTGTTGAAGATGTTAGATTGTCCACAATAATCCTAAATAGGAGCTAAAGATGTGATCATTTGTTAAACTATGACCAAAAGAAAAAATTATATGAAATTTATCGTTAGTATTGATAGATCCTCCAAGATTAAATCCGGTTTCTGATTTACTATTTTTAGTGTTGGCAGAATGATAATAAAGCTCTCCGCCAAGCATAAGAATCGGTGAAATGTCATACTGTATTTCCCATCCTGAAAAAATCCAGTTTTTATTGTTTGTACCTGGATTAATCCAATAACCAACACCACCATAAGTAGTTAATTTGCCCCATGATTTTTGCGCCCAGACAGGAAGATAGATTTTAGCTTTACCATTACTAAATTCACTATTTTTTATTGTGGGTATTTCTATAATTGGGAAAGTACCTATTTGAGGTGAATTATCTGTTTCTTGTACAAAACGATATTTTATACCAAACTCCGTATTTGCGTAACCAAAATTAACACCCTGATGCCGGGAATAATCATAATTCATTGGTAATAGAAGATGAACCTGAACGTTTTGAACTAGTCCGTAATTTAATTCAAAATGAGGGCATGTACCGGACCAAACACCAATTTGAAATGTGTTTATTGAGGAAATATAGTATTCCCAATGTTTATATTTAACAGTTTCCGGGTCGTCAGTATTAAAAGGGGGGCCGGCATAACTGAGTTGATCATTAAAAAAAATCAATATACCAAATAGAACTGTATATATCTTATTAAGTTTTAGCATATTTCATATTATCGAAGCTTCAATAATTATTGAATCTACAGACCATCTGCCACGCCGTAAATAAGCAGATGCATTTGCTAAAAAGTATGTATTTGACAGCCACAGGTAACTCGAAGGGATGAGCTGGCAAACTCTTGCTTGTGATTTGGCAGTCATGTTATTTAATTTTGTATGAACGTTTTAATAGGCTCTTTTGCGCTTTTTTATGAATTTTTTGTTTTAGTTTTGATCGTTTATATGGTTTATTACGTGCATATTCTTCAGGTTTAAGTAACATAATTCCTGCTCTATTTTTATAAGACGCTTATCTGGTGGGTGAACAACTAACTAAAAATAATATTAGAAATATAAATATAAAATATTTAATTACTCTTTCCATACTCCTGTTCTATAACAGCTTACTCTTTAAAGGTCCAGATTTAACAAGTGCTACTTTCAAAATTAGACCTAAGTTTAATTATAAAAAATTATATTTTCCAACTCCCAAAGTCCCAGACTTCAATGTTGCATAATTAATATGCTGATTATATGTTGGGTGCCAGATTCCAGAGGATTTTAGAAATCTCGGATGTGAATGGTCGGGAGAACTATTTATGTGCTGATTTACCCAGACAGCTTTATTCCTTTGGATGTGATCGTTTAAATTTTTCAAAAAGCATTTCTCCGTTTGTTGCAAAATTTTCTGCGGGCAATTCATGAATTGCTATTACTATTGCATCTTTCGGAATCCCTGTGATACGATTGATTTCATTGGTTATTACCTTTGACATTTCAGCTTTCTTTTCCACTGATTGCGGCAATATGGTAATTGATACTATTGGCATAATTCTAAATTAAGTTAATGATTAAAAAATGAAACAAATTGAATTTTATTTATTTGTGTTAATCAATTTTTTTACCAGCAGTGGGTCCTGGTTTTAGCGAATGAATCTCTGTTATATTAATTACAGCAACCGCAAGAGGTCTGGGCATTCCTGTTTTTACTGACATTGCAGCCGCCTGTTCATATAGCTCACCATTTTCGTACAATGAAGCATTACCAACAAATCTAAACCCATCTAATATATCCCGATTTACTACAGAAACAGAAATCTTAGAACCTCTTTTGATATTTGCATAGGTTGCGCCTCCTGTCCCTTCTGAGAATATAAGAGAATTGCCTGACAATACACGCATTGATCGTTTTGGTGCAACATTAGGTGTCCCGTCAGAATTGACTGTCCCAACAAAACATTGCTGTGTTGCAATCATGTCTTTCATTTCCTGTGTAAGTGTTGCCATTATTTTAATGATTTTAATTTGTACAATCTTAGCCCTGCAATTTTTGCTTGTGCCTTGATTTTTACTAAATGTAAATAAAATTACACTTGTTTCCGAAGTTAAAACTAATAAATTTTCTCAACCGAGAAGTAATTTTCAAGTTCAGCTAAAACATTGCCATTGTTTTGCAAATCACGAATAATAAGGCCTTTTTCAATTAAAACAATTCGTCTGCATATCTCTGTAATGTGATTAAGGTCATGGCTTGATATAACAATAGTAGCATTTGTTTTTTTATTATAATCAATTAAATGGCGTTTCAATAATATTTGTGAAGTCGGGTCAAGGCTATTAAATGGTTCATCAAGGATCAACACCTGTGGATTGGTAATCAACGCAGAAACAACACCTATTTTTTGTTTATTGCCTTTAGAAAAGTCACGAATAAATTTTTTACTCTGGCACAATATTTCATCATTAAAAAAGGTCTTATAATCTGATAACTTTGAATCTATTTCAGGTTTTGTACATCCATATTCAACACCAATGAAATAAAAATATTCTTCGGGTGTAAGAAAATCGATTAAGAAGCCCTCGTCCAAAAAGGAAGCGGTATAGTCTTTCCAGTTTTCCGATTTCGAAACAATGTGATTATCAGATACTACTACACCTCTTTCTGCCTTTATCAAATCGAGCATTAACCGGAGTAATGTTGTTTTTCCGGCTCCATTATTCCCGACCAAACCAAAAAATTCACCCTGACTAATATTCAAATCATTGATATTCAGAACTACTTTCTTATTATATGCTTTAGCAAGATTTGTAATTGTAATCATTATTTAAATTGTTTTAGAATGAAAGTTTACGGTATCCTTCTAAGTTTTTATATTTTCGATTGCGAAATTGCGGTACAATAATTCTTTTTATCCACCAGTCATGAAAAATTATAAAAATCACACCGGGTAAGGCTATTGCAAGTTCACCTGCAACTGGATTAAATAAGTAGTTAAATAAACTATAAATTCCTAAAGGCAAAAGCATAAAAAGAGATGTCAGAACAAACTGGGTTCCTTTTATTCCCTGGTAATTAAAAAGCCTGCTCTTGCTAAGATCAATCCGGCCATCATTAAATGCCCCAAAGAACATAATGATAAAACTGTTTACCCCCATTATAAAGAATAAGATTGAACACAATAAATAAATATCAATTCTTTTGGTCAATGAAAAAAATATTAATAGTGGTACAAAGACGATAAGGGATAATCCGGACAATAAATAATACTTGGCTTTCACATAATTTATAAAATTATTTTTTCTTGCCATTATACAGTCAAAATATGAACTTTCCCAGCTAAACATAAATTGCCCATACATTGATGCCCCCATTCCAATAAGCATTGTTACAATTAACATGTAGGGGAAATTGTTTTGTAAATTTTTATCATTTGAGATCATAAACAAAAAATATACTACAAAAACAGGCACCATAACCAGCATTTGCCGGGGCCGTTTATTGCGTGTGAGTAAGTTTATTTCCAGTGATAAATAGCGGCCAATTTCTCCAAAGCCTCTAATCTTATTTATTCCTATAGAGATGAAAGATGTTTTCAGTTTTTTGTTTGATTTTATCTCATCAATATAGAAGTTTCTTGATAATAAGCGGTTTGTAACATAAATAATTAAAATAATTGCTGCCAGTAAAGCTCCAAATAACATGAGTTTCCCTTCTAAAATATGCTGTCCAAAAACAATTGACAGATTACTTATACTGAACCCCCATTTATTTAGTAAAACGATAAAAGCCAGGATGCCGAATGGGATAAATAAATAGATAGATTTCTTTTGTATTAAAAAGCCGGTTAAAACAGCAAGAAAATTATTGAAGATTAAGAGTAACGAAAGACCTGAAATGTAAAATAAAGCCGCACTTATTCCTTGTTGTGATAAAAGTATCTTAGAGGAAAAAGGAATAATAACAAAAAGAGGAATAAAATTAAATATGTTGAGGATACTACGTATAAGCAGATAATTAATCATCTTATTCCGACGGACCGGCAATCGCAAGTATGGTATAATCTCAATAGCCGGCAGTGGCTGCAATAAGCATCTTAATAACAAGTCTAAAGGCAAATACCAAAGTAATATTGAATTAAATTTTTCTACTGCATTTCCTCCTGATTCACCTAAGATTTTATCAATATTCAGGCCTACCATTAAAAATAACAGGATAAAATAGAGGATTAAAATCCCAAATAAAATTTTGGTAAGCAAATTTCTTCTCCATCGCTCATTACGAATAAATGATTTCCAGATATGCGAATAGAAATGTTTCATTATTTGTTAAAGACAGTCCATTTTTGTCCTGGCATATCCCGGAGGTAATCTTTCTGGTAGTCGAATTCAGGATGATCATACAGAAATTTCGAAGCGATAAACGGTTCACCGCAGGGATGACCCATAATTGCCCATAATTTCATATCCTTTGCCAGATTTCCATCGGTGGCCTTTCCCTGAACAGCACCGGCAGCTGTAAAAGCCGGCCATCCCATATCAGGAGCTCCAAGTTTATCAGTATCAATATGTCCACATAAAGTCAATGCGCTTGCCTCATCTTTTTTCCTCCATGTATCATAATGGTCGCCAATAAACTTCATAGCTGCATTTACATCGATTTTACCTTTGTTTGAATTAAGTATTTCTTCCCATCTGGCTTTTCTGGCATTTGGGGAAGTGTTTAGAAGAGTTGGATCGTAACTTGTTTCTTCTTTGATAAGTTTTTCATTTACCGGGAAATTGGCTCCCACAAAATAGCCGTCTTTGGTTCTCTCGAGAAACTGATTTTTAAGACCAAGTTCAAGACGGGCAATTTCTCCTGTTTTATTATCACCTATCAGCCAGTCGTTTGCATAACCGCCATTGTTTTTATCCTTCATCATTGCCACCCATTCATCAATCGAATTTGAATATTGTATAGCCTTCCGGGCTCGAACAAATTCCGCAACACCTGTTGTGTCAAATCCTTTAAACTGAGTAATAGTTGTTTCTGTTACTATAATACCTGTGCTGTTAATATAAAAATCATCCCCGCTATGTATAAATCCGGGAAGGGCATCCATAATTATCCTGTTTCCCTTTTCCGGAACAATATCAAGGATGACATTCCACCTTTCGCCGATGACATACTCAACCCAGTTATTATGTGCCATTACAATCTTCCCGTCTTTGGTCCAGGTACCCGTCGCCGCAATAGCGCTGCAATGACCGGGAGGAGTCGGATCAGGCGGAACAGGATTATTTTTTGAGTTCAGCCAGGGGACATAGTACCATGACATTTCAAGAATTGAATTCATTGCAAGTATATCTTTTCTGTCAATTTTCCCCGATCCCAGTTTCGCATTTACGCCGGAAACAATGCCATCTAACTCATTCCGGTATTCGTCCGGAATATTTGGCCAGAAAATTCTTTCAGATTCGTCACGGAAGAATTTCCAGTTTCTGCCAGTTGTTTTTTCATTTAACACTGCCATAGCACCGCGCAGGTCAATAATTTCCTCCGCAAGAAGATAGCCATGCTGATATCCAATAACTTCCGGAGTTCCCTCAAGATGAACCGCAATCCAGCCGTTCTTTTCACTCCTGGAGGCTTTTTCCATCATCATTGTATGGGAGAGAGGTACCTTTTTGGAGGTTGGTGAGTTACAACTTAAAAGTAAACTGAAAGATACCAGAACAGGAAACCATAGTCTATTCATGCCGACAGAATTTAAATTAATAAAAAAATAGCAGGATATTATCTCCTGCTATAGTTTATATGTGAATTTTAAAATTCGTGGATTTTTATATTCCTGAACCATACAGGATATCCATGATCCTGAAGACCGATGAAGCCCTCTTTTGATATTCCCTCGGTGAATCCGGGGAATGTTTTGAATTTACTGCTGGCAACCATTGCGTCCCATGCCGGTGTCCATAATTCATACTCAACTACCTTTACACCATTCTGAACATGAGTTACTTTGCCGTTTTTAACAGAAATAACGATTGTGTTCCATTCACCTGCCGGATGTACGGTTTTAGGATCAGCAGGAAGCATATCATACAATGAACCTGCAAGATGACTTGCAATTTTATTGTCCGTTGCATCGACATTGTCGAGAATCTGAACCTCGGGCGCAGCATAGTATACAGGTTGTCCCGTGACTTCCCTTACATCGTAGAAAATCCCTGAGTTTGCCATTTTGCTAGCCTTCCAGTCAATAGATAACTCAAAGTTTTTGAATTTCTTTTCACCGAATACGATATCTCCGTCTGAACCTTCTCCGGGTTTCTTTCCTTCAGCAGTGAAAACCTTCATTGTTCCGTCTTCAAGAACCCAGTTTTTCGGCATTGCTGTTCCATTGCATTGTCTCCAGCCGTTAAAATCTTTGCCGTCGAATAATAAAACCCATCCGTCTTTCTTCTCTTTATCAGTAAGTTTATTAAGCCCCTGACCAAAGGAAGGAACCATGATCAGCATCGTTGCTGCACATGATAATGATAAAATAATGTTTCTTTTCATATTAGTATTTTTAAGATAAATTGCTGATGCAAATTAATCAAAAAATTTCCAATTATAAAGAAGCGTTCTCAATAAGACTGGAGCGATTGTTAATTCCCTCATTCATTCTCCTATTTTTGCCTCCCAATCCCGCAAGGCGGGACTATTTCTCTGCACATAAGTGTTATTCTACTAAACACCACAGTGTTAGTCCCCCTTTAGGGGGAAGGCCGCCCTTGCTTCGCCGAAGCGGCTATGCGAAGGAAGCGGCCAGAGGGCAATACTCCCGAAACAGAATTATTTAGGAGAGATCTCGCTTTAGCGGGAGAGGGGTTAAATCCAAATGTAAAAGATCTCTTCTGAGGAGACACTAACTGATTTAAAATAATCTAATTACCAACACAATACATTAACTGACTAAATAAATAGTCATTTTCTCTGCAAAATATTTGCGTGACTATAAAAATAGTCATATCTTTGCGATGAAGGATTGACATTAGAAGACAAAAGATAAAAGTAAAAAGACAAAAGTTAAAGAAATGCAACTGACAAAAGCAGAAGAACAGGTAATGCAGATATTATGGGACATGAAAGATGGTCTTGTAAAAGATATCCGCGACAGTTTCAGCGATCCTAAACCTGCACGCAATACCGTTTCAACAGTATTGAGAGTGCTTGAGAAGAAAGGGTATGTTGGCCATAAAGCATATGGGAATGTCCATCTCTACCATCCTTTGGTATCAAAAAGCGATTACTCAAAGAGCCAGTTATTTGGATTGATGGAAGGTTATTTCAACAATTCTTTTCCGG
>Ga0209539_1001985_pt1 | contig 10917 bp, 5 predicted proteins | sample BarGraNGADG00312_2_FD_184499 | JGI IMG/M metagenome (GOLD analysis project Ga0209539, IMG submission 184499) | Arctic peat soil microbial communities from Barrow, Alaska - Barrow Graham LP Ref core NGADG0011-312 (SPAdes) (version 2) | ecosystem: Environmental > Terrestrial > Soil > Wetlands >... | reverse complement strand
TTGCAGACTGGATTGTTCCGGATTTATTAATGTGAACTTTTTTTTGCATTTGACCATTCAGAAAATAGGCAGAATCCTCATTGGTAATTTTACTGGAAACTAAGTTGCCAAAATATAGGTTGAGTAATTCTGCAGTTTTGTTATGAATTTTCCCGGAGATTATGACAGCCATATTTTCGGTTGTATAATATTTGGAATGGAAATCCGACAGAAATGAAGTGGTTATATTTTCAAAATCTTGTTCAATAATCTGATAGCCATATGGATGCTTCATTCCAAAAAGAGATTCAAAAAACTGATCTATTGCAAGGTTTTGAACCTTTTCCCTGTTTACCAGATACCAGCGCAGTCGTTTTTTCATTAGTGAATTTAGTTCCGGTTCAGGAAAAACAGGACGAAACAATATCTCACGGCTGAGTTCAAGCACTTTATCAATGTGTTTGTTAAGGGAAAAAAGAACAATACCGGCATTGTCCCTTTCAGCTGACTGGTTTAAGAAAATACCATAATAGTCGAGTGACCTGTTGAGTTCTTCAGAACTGTAATTCTGCGATCCCTCTGAAAGCATCATGTTGCATGTAGAAGCGAGAAGAGGTAAAGACTCCTTTACCTGTCCGGCTTTGAAAATAAACTCAATCCGCATAATATCCTCAGTTCCGGCTTCTATCATATAAACTGGTACACCGTTATTTAGTCTGAAAGACTTAGCTTCAGGAATAACTACCTTATCAACGGGGAATACCGGTGGCTGAAATCTTTGCAGATTATTCATCATTTCTCCTTCCTGCCTGATAAATAATTAATGGTACTGCAATTAGAAGGTACAAAATATCTTCTTACAGCTTCGATTAACATCTCATAACTGACTTTTCTATAAGACTCAACCTCATCATTAATTGATCCGGGGTTTCCGAGAAGTTCAAAGAATGATAGATTTGCAGCCTTATTCAGAATACTGGTATTGGAAAAAACTGTCGACGATTCAAATTTGTTCTTCACTTTTTCCATTTCATCCCTGATTTCACTCTTTCCATTTAAACCGTTTATTACTTCATTTACTGATTCTTCAGCTTTATGAATATCAACACCTTTCATTAATTTGCCCTGGAGGATTATAAGACCCGGGTCTATATCTGCAGTCAGGTAGGCATTTATTTCACTGAACAATTTTTTCCCCCTTACTAGTTTTGTATGTAAGCGGCCTGATTCTCCACCGGCCAGAAGGTCTGTGATAAGGTCGAGAGTATAAAAATCTTTGCTTTTCCTTGGACCTATATGCCAGACTTTATACAATGCAGTTGATGGCACATCACTTTCAATTGTCAGAATTCGTTCCTGTATCTGGCCGGGTTCTTCAGGCAGGTTTCTTGGCTGTATAATTCTCTTTTCAATTGGGCCAAACCATTTCTGAGTAAGTTCAAAGGCCAGATCATATCCAATGTTGCCTGTCAGGACAAGTATTGCGTTATTTGGGGCATAGTGTGAAAAGAAAAAACTCCTGACTGTTTCAAGGTCAGTATTTCTAATATGATCCATATCCATACCGATAGTCGGCCATCTGTAAGGATGCACTTTATACGCCAATGGTCGCAGTTTTAATATGGCATCTCCGTAAGGTTGATTTATATAGCGCTGGTTGAATTCCTGAATTACAACATTTCTCTGCGTATCGAGATTCTTCTGGGAAAAATCAAGTTCAAGCATCCTGTCGGATTCAAGCCAAAAAGCAGTTTCAATATTTTCTGATGGAACAGTCAGGTAATAATTTGTGATATCGTTATTAGTGAATGCATTATTTTCACCACCGGCCAGTTGAAGAGGTGTGTCGTAATCGGGAACATTCAGTGATCCTCCAAACATAAGATGTTCAAAAAGATGCGCCAGTCCGGTCATAGCCGGATCCTCGTCCCTCGATCCTACATCATAAAGAATGTTCATTGCGATTAAGGGAGTAGATTTATCTTCGTGTACAAGGACCCTTAATCCATTTTCAAGTGAAAATCTTTTGTAATTTATCATACCGAAGTTCTAATGTATTCTCTTAAGTCAATAAATTCTCCTGGTCTGATGCATAATTCTTACGGATTTTACTAGTGACAAACTTAGTTAAAAACAGTGAAGGTTTAGTATTGTTTTTATATTTGCATAATTATGTTCAAAAATCGTTTTTTTCAGAAAACACTTCATAATAACCTTTTTAAAATTGATCAGGTTAAATTAGTGTACTTTCTGAGTCTTATCGTCGGCTTATTAAGTGCAATTGCCGCAGCTTTACTTAAGTATTCCATTCATTATGCCCATAAAATACTTACAGAAGGGATTACAGCTGAGTCGGGCAGCTATCTGTATCTTGCTTATCCTTTAGTTGGAATGTTCCTGACTTTTTTATTTGTCAGATATGTTGTAAGGGATAACATCGGGCACGGAATCAGCAGGATACTTTTTTCTATTTCCAGACGAAGGAGCCATCTGAAGACGCATAATACATGGACCTCAATAATTGCAAGTACTCTGACGATCGGGTTCGGGGGTTCTGTTGGAGCTGAAGCACCGATAGTATTAACAGGATCTTCAATTGGTTCTGCATTAGGAAGGTTTTTTAAACTGAATTATAAAAATATTACCCTGTTAATCGGATGCGGTGCAGCAGGAGCTGTTTCGGGTATTTTTAAGGCTCCTATTGCTGGAATAGTTTTTACCCTGGAAATCCTGATGCTCGATCTTACAATATCATCAATTGTTCCCCTTTTAATCTCCTCCGTAACTGCTGCAACAGTTGCATATTTTCTGATGGGTGACAAAGTTCTTTTTGCTTTCAATGTTGCCGGAGCATTTAATATTTCAAATATTCCTTGGTATTTGCTTCTGGGAGTTATTTCAGGATTAATCTCTCTCTATTTTTCGAAAATGACGTTGTTTCTGGAAGAGCGGTATAATGAAATAAAGAATTCCTATCTGAGACTTATTCTGGGTGGAATTGTGCTTGGTGGGCTGATTTACCTGTTTCCTCCATTCTACGGTGAAGGATATGACACAGTAATGTCTTTGCTTCAGGGAAATTCTGATTCAATTATTCATAACAGTATTTTCAGTCAGTACTCAGGAAATTTTTTGGTGATTATTTTGTTCATGTCGGGTCTTGTTTTGCTTAAAGTAATTGCAAGCAGCTCAACAAATGGAGCGGGTGGAGTAGGAGGAATATTTGCACCGACCTTATTTATAGGAGGCATAAATGGATACGTTGTTGCGAGTCTTTTAAAAAAATATATTAATATTGACTTGCCTGATAACAGGTTTGTTCTTGTAGGTATGGCGGGTATGATGGCCGGGGTAATGCATGCTCCTCTTACTGCAATATTCCTGATAGCTGAGATCACAGGCGGTTATAACCTTCTTATACCGCTTATTATCACAGCTACCGCCGCATTTATAACCACCAGAAGCTTTGAAAAGCACTCTATTTATCACGTTCAACTGGCAAACAGCGGAGATCTGATTACTCACGATAAAGACAAAGCAGTGTTAACCAGGATGAACTGGAAGAAGGAAATTGAAACTGATTTGCTGAAGATTAAGCCATCAGATAATCTCGGAGACCTTATTAAATTAATAGCCAGGTCAAAAAGGAACATTTTTCCTGTAGTGGATGATTATAATATTTTAGAGGGTGTGGTTTATCTTGATGATGTCAGAGAAATTATGTTTCGGCAGGAATTATACCCGACTGCCTTTATGAAGGATCTGATGACCATTCCTCCTTCATACATTGATAAAAAGGAAAACATTGAAGCTGTTATGGATGCGTTCAGAAAAACGGGTGCCTGGAATCTTCCGGTCCTCGATAATGGATATTATGTTGGATTTATCTCCAAGTCAAGGATATATTCAACTTACCGTGAATTGCTTGTTGAATTTTCAGAAGAATAGAATTTATAAAATTATATATTATGAAAAGAGATTCTTTGATTTTTGATCTTATCGAAAAGGAGCGTCAGCGCCAGATAAATGGTATAGAGTTAATTGCCTCGGAAAATTTTGTAAGTCCTCAGGTACTTGAGGCAATGGGATCAGTAATGACAAATAAGTATGCTGAAGGGTATCCAGGAAACCGTTATTATGGTGGTTGTGAGATTGTTGACCAGAGTGAACAAATTGCTATAGACAGATTGAAGCAACTATTTGATGCTGAATATGCTAATGTACAACCTCATTCCGGTGCACAGGCAAATATGGCTGTATTTATGACAGTACTTAAACCCGGAGATACATTCATGGGATTAAATCTCGCCCATGGAGGACATCTTTCACATGGATCGCCGGTAAATTCATCAGGTCTCTTTTACAGACCGGTTGCATACAGTGTTAAAGAAGATGACGGATTAGTCGATTATGATATGATGGAGAAGGTGGCGCTCAAAGAAAAGCCAAAGATGATAATCGGGGGAGCTTCTGCTTATTCCCGTGAATGGGATTATGAAAGGATGAGAAAAATCGCTGATATGATTGGTGCAATTCTGGTGGTTGATATGGCACATCCGGCAGGATTAATAGCAGCCGGACTTCTCAGGAATCCCTTGAAATATGCGCATATTGTTACATCAACAACTCATAAAACACTAAGAGGTCCCAGAGGAGGTATAATCCTGATGGGTAAGGACTTTGTAAATCCATGGGGCATAACTACTACAAAAGGTGAAGTAAGAATGATGTCTTCTCTTATAAATTCAGCTGTTTTCCCTGGTATACAAGGAGGGCCGCTCGAACATGTAATTGCCTCAAAAGCAGTCGCATTTGGAGAAGCGCTCACAGATGAATTCAATGATTATCAGGTCAGGGTTAAAAGGAATGCATATATAATGTCAGAAGCTTTTATGGATAAGGGTTATAAGGTCGTCTCTGATGGCACTGATAATCATCTGATGTTGATCGATCTCAGAACCAGATTTCCGGAAATATCCGGTAAGAAAGTTGAAAACACCCTTGTACTTGCTCATATTACCGTTAATAAGAATATGGTACCTTTCGATAGCCGTTCTCCATTCCTGACCTCAGGTTTAAGAGTCGGTACTCCGGCCGTCACAACCCGTGGTCTTAAAGAAGAAGACATGGGGCTAATCGTTGATCTGATTGATGAGGTAATATCAGACATTGAAAATGAAGCAGTTATTGCAAGAGTAGGCGAGAGAGTGATTAAAATGATGAAATCCTTTCCTCTCTTTTCAATGTGAATTATCCTTATTATAGCATATTAATTAAAACTTATATGATATAGATTTTTATATTAACTTTGTAAATATTTTTTCAACCTCTCATCAATGAATAACCCGAAGCTTATTTTTATTGTTGACGATGATCCATTTATTAACATGTTGGTGGTTAAAAGATTTTTGTCTAAAGGTTACCGTATTGAGCCCTTCAGATTTGGTGAAGAATGCCTCGGTTCATTAAATAAAAACCCGGATCTGATAATTCTTGATTACTATTTTATCGATCACGACCGGAAAGTTATGAATGGAATGGAAATCTTCGACAAAATAAAAGAGGTCAAACCTGAAACTCCAGTAATTATGTTATCGAATCAGGAAAAAGGAGAGGTTGTACTTGAACTTGCTAGGAAAGGAATTGATGATTATATCATTAAGGATAATAATCTCCTTGATAATCTTAATATTGCAATTGAGGAATTATTTGAGAGAAAACAATAATAGCTATCTCAGAATGACTCAAGATAACAATAGAGATCTCTTATTAGTCTTCAACTTACACTAATTTAAATTTTTTAACCCCCTTCCCAACCTTCCCCCACAGGGGCCAGCATGAGCGATGGCCTACGCGGCAGTCTGGCTCCTTCGCTAAAATTGCCTACCAGGCAATTTTTTAACGCTCGGCCCTCCCTTGGCGGAAACAGGAAAGGGGGTAAAATGGAAACAAGGAATTGAATGATTTTAAGTTTTGTTGCAAAACATTCCCTTATAATTCTATTTCAAAATAAAATTATACGTTATTGTACCTTTTTGGATAGAAGGAGCATCTTGTTTGACTTCGAACCTGGCCCCAAGGGCTGCTTCTTTTGCAACTTTCAGTAAATATTCATCGAGTGTGGTTGAGCCTTTTGTACCGGGAGTTGCCTGAACAACTTTACCAGACCTGTCAACGCTTACCTCGACCACTACTCTTCCCTCACCCTGGTAATCATACTTAGGAGGCGGAAGTGCCTGGAACCCACGGCCCTGAAGATCATATGATATCCCTTTATCCCCGGTGCCGGAACCTTTATCTCCAAGGCCACTGCCAACACCGCGGACTTTGGAGTTAACTGATCCGTTAGGGTCACCCTGATTCCCCGGTCCTCCTGCAATGCCCTCTCCGGTAGAGTTCGTTCCTCTATTCTTCGAATTAGCAAGAGCATTTTTTGTACGGTTCATAATATCTGACTCACGCTGTTGTTCTGCAGCGATTCTCTTTTTTTCTGCTTCTTCCTCTCTTACCCTGATTCGATCTGCTTCCTTTTGTTCTTTAATCTTTTTGTCGGCTTCGATCTTTTCAAGTTTTTTCTTAACTGCTTCAGGGTCAGCTTTCTTTACCACGGGTGCTTCTTCAGTATTCTGGCTCAGAAGTGGTGCTTCTTTAGTTTTTACTGTTGGTTTAGGCGAAGCCGGGCGAGAAGTTACCTCCTTAACCGGAGGTGCGGAAGTCTCTTTCAAACCTGCCGGAGGGGAAGGTTCAATCGTACCGATACCGGTCTCTCCGGTTCCGAAATTAACAAGAATACCTTCTTCCGTTTCAGGAGGTGGGGGAGTTGAAAAGCCCACCAGAATGAGCATTCCAAACAACATTAAATGTACCAATGTTGTGCCCAGCAAGCCCTTCCTTTTACCCGAGGAAGAATTTTTTAGTTCTGTATTTAATTTAGATTGCAATTATTTTTTTATAATAAATTGGTAGTTAAATATTTAAAACATTTCCGAAATTTCCCTGTTTTAACAAGGATTATTAACTGTACGAAGTTATGAATAAACGAAATGATATACAGTTCTATTATGTAGGGTTAATAACAATGATGAAAAATTTATTAACTAAGGCCCCGGAAAGAAGGAATTAATTACTGGCTACTTCTTTTTTATTTTTGCATCATCCTCCTTTTTCATTTCGGATTTTGTTTTTTTCCGGAATAAATCGGAAAACCGGTTGAACTCCTGTTTAAAGAATATACCTACACCCTGAGTGTATGGACTCAATCCTGTCATTGCATATGTATCATTAAACCGGTTGAAAACTTTGAAGTGTAGTTTTTCATTAAGCTTTATCTCAGCATCAAAATCCCCGGTCAGCTGATTTGTATTACCCGAATTATTCATTGAAGGGTTGGTACCCCTCACATCAAAATTACCGTTAAGAACCACTTTATTGTTCAGAAGCTGGGTTGATAAGGCAAGCTGGGCCTCCTGTGGGCTTATTGCATTGGATCCCGGTCTGATATTAATTCCTATATCAACATCTTTGCTTATCTGTGATAACCAGTTGCTGATCTGGTTTGAAAGCATTTCAAAAGTTGTAGCTGCCATAGCCGAGGTTCCGCTTGTGGTTGTTGGATTCGCAGGAGCGGGCGAGGATGTCGAGGAAGTTAATGTTGCTACAGCTCCCATTGAAACAAAACCTCCCATTAACAACAGGGAAAAGACCTGTTTTGTTAATTCTTCTTCAGTTGAAATTACATTCCGCAGGTATGTTCTGGTCTGTTCATCAGCATCAGGAAGATAAATATCGAATCCGACAATAGGATTAAAAAGTTTACCGGAAAGATTCATCTGAGGCTCAACTGCTATTCGTTCGGTGTACTGCTCCCCGAGTACAGGAGCAAGCGAGGTCTTTAAATTTAAATAGTTTGCCTTCAGTTCAATTTCTGCATCCCTGAGATTTCCGTTGAACATAATCTTTCCTCCATTTTCTACGTCAAAGGTTTTGTTTAAAAAGTTGCCTAGCGTAAAAGTATAGGTCCCGTCTTCAATAATGTAGTCGCCATATATTTCGAAATCGCCTTTTTTATTGAGACTCACATTCAGGTTGGGGCTAGATCCATGGCCCTTCATAACATCACCAATCTTTGAATCAAAAATAATTTGGACCTCAGCATCCGGTGTCACTTCCAGATTCATGGTAATATCCATGAGTATTTGTTTTGAAGAAGCAGGTGGGATTATAGTACCTCCGCCTTGTTCTGTTTTCTTACTCTTACTTGAGTCAACAAAAGTAATGAACGAATATTCTGATACTGAGAGCCCTTTATTCAGTGGAATTGAGAGTTTCGAGGTTTTTCCTGTTCTGGTCGATTTACTTGTTTTTGCAGATATATCAAACGAGAGGGAATTCTGATCGCTTTTTATTTTTGCCACACTTTTTTCAACATAAGCAGTGCCATAGAACATTGGATTGTCTTTAGGTTGTGTATTTAACACCAAAAAACCATTTGAGGTAACATTGATTGTAAGATCGGCAGTGTACTCACGGAAATTTTTATGATTAACTGATCCGGAAAGAGTTGCAATGTTCCCTTCTGCATCTTTAATCTTTACATCATTGAATTTAATCCCCTGCTTATCGAACCTGATGGTATCATTCAATGTGTATTTGGTCTGTAAATAATTAATCTTCATTGATGCATCCTCAGCCAAAGCTGCTCCCTGGAGAAAAAGATTGTCTGTTTTACCCGATAAATTTAATTTACCCGAGGCAAAACCGCTGATGTCCGAAGCAAACATTTTAAGTAAGGGATTTAGGAAGCCTATTGGTAATTTTGAAGCTATTGCAGTGAGATCTATTCTTTTTGTTGAAGGATCATAGTTTCCTGAGACATCAAACATTTTTACAGAATTGAGATTGTTACTCGCTTTTATGTTGACAATTTTTTTGGTGTTGTCTAAAACCGAGTTGATATTAATATTTCCAAACTCGCTGCCAAGCATGGAGAAATTGTTAACAACAATATTGCCAGCCAGTAATAAACTTTTGTAAACGTTCGATAAAAGGATTTTTCCATTAAGATGACCCTTAAAATCGAGAGGGACCATATTAGGATCATTATTTTTTTTCTGGTTTAACCAATAGTTAAGCGGTGCTATATCAATTCCTTTAAACTCAAGATTTAAAGTGTCTTTAGGGTTTTCTGAAACAGAACCATCAACAAGGTAGAAACGTTCTTTGCTCATTATTAAGAGCTTGTTTATATTTACCGAACTGGAATCAATAAGTATTGTGGAATTAGATAATTTCCAGAGATTATTCTCCGAATAAATATTGGAGGAATCAATATCAACCTTAAGAATTGCATAGTGGTTCCCATTGATATTCTTTTCCACGGTTCCGCGGGCAATAAAATTGCCCTGGTTGAGGATGGTATCTTTGTTATCCCAATTGACTCTAAACGTGAAATTATCCGGCACTGTTTTAAGTCCGACTTTGAAATCTTTAAGTTCTGATTGTCCCAGCAGGTTAAGGGATGTACTATTGATGTCTATTGTCAATTCTGATCCGGTTACATTGGCATCAAAAGAAAAATCTGTGAAAACATTATTTCTAAACGTAAGTAATTCTGCCTTCCCTCCGATTTTTATTATGCTGTCGGCATAGATATCCCCCTTAATATAGCTTTTATCTGAAATTAATAATCCTGTTTTGAAAAAAGTGTTGATCTTATCGGTATTCTTAAAATTAATTTGGAAAGTAAACTTATTTTTTTTGAGGTAGTTCTGGTTACCACCGGGATGAAACTGAGAAGGCATCAGGGTAACCAGAGTAGATTTAACAAGACTTCCCAGGTCGGCAAAATTATAATGACCTTTTATATCGGCATCCACAAAATCTGTTCGCAAACTTAGAACAGGCTCATTACCTTCGTTGTAGGTCCGTATGGAAAGGTCATAAAGCTCCAGGTTATTGCCATATTTTCTGAAGTTTGAATTAAGAACTTTAATTTCACCATCAAGGTTATCTATATTATTGCCTTTAAAATTAGATGTCAGGAGTAATGTAACTTTAGAAGTAGTGTCAAGTTTATCAAAATTCAATTTGTATAGATTTGCATCAGAGACATTAAGTGTGAAATCAAATTCCGGTAGTTTATTATTAAAATTTAGTAATCCCAGAAGGTCAAGTTTAATATTCTTATCTATAATATTAATACTTCCGTCCCATGTTTTTTCAGTAAAAGATCCATTCAAAGTTATATCACGGTATATATACTTGTTTATTTCGACACTGTCTATTTTGCCTGTGAGATTAGCAGCAAATTTTTTGAAGGAATAGGCGTACCCGTCAACATTGGTATGTAAACTGATAGTCCCTAAAAAATCAGATTTCCCGGTCAATTCTCCAATGTTTATATTCGTTCCGGTAAGGAGCCCTTTTATTCTGTATCTGCTGCCTTCTACAGGTCTGAGTGATATATCGGTACGAATGTTTCCCTGGACAGTTCTGATTTCTCCATATGTAACGAAATCTGTTGTAAATCCTGTAAAACTTCCATTAAATGAGATATTTCCAAGCTTTTTAATAGCGTCAGGGATTATTAAAAGCCCTTTGCCTGGAATATCAATATGTTCGAGATCCTTTGCATTGGTTTTAAGACTGTTAACTCCAATATATAAGTACGCATTTTCTATTTTGGGGAGTCCCGAAAAATCAAAATCGCAATCAAGTGAAGTAAAGTTTCTGTATGCAAGTTTGATATTGCGGCCTCTGAGTTCGGATATGGTGCCAATTATCTTTCCTGATAACCATATAGATTCAGGGATGCTATCGCTAAAAGGGAAAAAATATTTCAGATCTGATGTACTTATCAGGGATTTATCAAGCACAATATCGAGTTTTACCTTTTCCGTAAACTTTTTATAAGAGTTTGCTGAATCAGCGAACAAACCA
>Ga0209539_1001984_pt1 | contig 10918 bp, 12 predicted proteins | sample BarGraNGADG00312_2_FD_184499 | JGI IMG/M metagenome (GOLD analysis project Ga0209539, IMG submission 184499) | Arctic peat soil microbial communities from Barrow, Alaska - Barrow Graham LP Ref core NGADG0011-312 (SPAdes) (version 2) | ecosystem: Environmental > Terrestrial > Soil > Wetlands >... | reverse complement strand
ACATGCACGGCCGCGCCGCCGATTTCTTCGGCGACAAGACCGCGCGGAACGCCGGGCGCCTGACCCTGAACCCGGTACCGCACATAGACCCGTTCGGCACTATCCTGCTGCCACTCGCCCTGCTGCTGATATCGGGCGGGAGCTGGGCGTTTGGCTACGCGAAGCCCGTGCCGGTCAACCCTAACTTCATGAGGAAGCCGAGGGACATGGTGTGGGTCTCGATCGCCGGGCCTGCTACGAACTTCGCGGTCGCCGGGGTGTTCACCGCGTTCGGAGCTATTTTAAATGCGTACGGGGTCCGATCCATCGAGCTCTATAGACTCATCTTCATCGTCGCGGAGATCAACATCATCCTGGGTGTCTTCAACCTGATCCCTATACCTCCGCTTGATGGGTCCCACATAGTGGCACACTTCCTGAAAGGGTCAACGCGCGCCAGATTCGAGAGCTTCGGCAGGTACGGCTTCATCTTAATCTTCGGGCTTTTCATTTTGGCCGGGAACTGGTTCATCAGCTTGCTTAACCCTCTCTTCAGGTTGGTGGCTTCGGCGATGGGGTTGTCGCTGGGCTGATGTTAATGTTAGCAGGAGTGGAGGTCTAACTTTGAAGGACAGGGTCGTCAGCGGATACAGGCCGACCGGCAGGCTGCACCTGGGGCACTACCATGGCAACTTGAAGAACATGGTGCGGCTGCAGGACACGCACGAGTGCTATTTCTTCGTCGCCGACTGGCACGCGCTCACCACGGCCTACCGCGACACGTCGATGCTCGGCACATGGACCAGGGAGATGGTCCTCGACTGGCTCGCCGCGGGCCTCGATCCCGGCAAGTGCACGATATACAGGCAGTCGGACATCCGCGCCATCGCGGAGCTTGCGCTCTACCTCGGCATGGTCATCACCCTGGGCGAGCTCGAGCGCAACCCGACGTACAAGGAGCAGATGCGGGAGCTGGATTCGAGGGTCGTGAACACGTACGGCTTCCTCGGGTACCCGGTCCTGCAGGCGACGGACATCCTAGGCGTCGACGCGGAGCTCGTGCCCGTTGGCGAGGACCAGCTCGCGCACCTCGAGCTCACCCGGGAGATAGCGCGAGATTTCAACTCCCTGTACGGGGACACGTTCCCCGAGCCGCAGCCGATCCTCTCGACCTCCCCCAAGATTCCCGGGACCGACGGGCGCAAGATGTCAAAGTCGTACAACAACTACATCGGGCTCGACGACAGCCCGGAGGAGATAGGCAAGAAGGTCAAGAAGATGATAACGGACCCGGCGCGGATGCGAAGGGACGACAAGGGCCACCCGGAGGTGTGCACCATCTTCACGCTTTACGGGGTCTATTTCGCCGACGAGACGGGACAGGTGGCCGGCGACTGCCGCGAGGCCGTCATCGGGTGCACCGAGTGCAAGGAGAAGCTGGCCGCGCGCATCGCCGCCGACCTCGAGCCGTTCAGGGCGAAGAGGGCCGAGCTGACGAAGAAGCCCGGCATGGTTGAAGAGATTCTGGAGGCGGGCAGGGCGAAGGTGAATCCGATCGCTCTCGAGACCTTGGAGCGCGCCAGGCGGGCGATGAACATAGGGACCCTATAGGAGCAGCCTTGAGCTTCGAGGTACGGATAGAGGTATTCGAGGGGCCGTTCGACCTCCTCCTGCAGCTCATCATGAAGCAGGAGCTGGACATCCACGAGGTGCCCATTGCCCTGATAACCGCCGCTTTCCTGGAGCACATCGAAGACTCGCCGGTGCTGGACCTGGACACGGCCACAGAGTTCATGCTCATCGCGGCCACCCTGCTCCTCATCAAGGCGCGGTCGCTGATCCCGCCGGACGAAGACGAGTTCGAGGCCGCGGACGAGTCGGAGAACGCGCGTGAGTTCCTGGTAGAAAGGCTGATCGAGTACAAGCAGTACGCGAACGCGTCAGACTGGCTCCAGGACGCGTACTCGGAGCATGGCTGGTACGTCCCGCGCACTCGCGAGCTCGAGGAGGACTACGCCTCCCTTTACCCCGATCCGTTCGAGGGGGTCGTGCCGGTGGACCTCGCGCGGTCCCTGATGGACCTGCTCGTAGAGCGCGCGACCGACAAGGTCGACACGGCTCATGTCGCCCCGATCCGGGTATCGGTCTCGGAGCGCATCGAAATCGTCAGGCAGAGGATGCGTGCCGACGGCGCCGCGAAGTTCACCTCTCTGATCGCGGAGTGCTCGACCAAGCTCGAGGTGATCGCGACCTTCCTCGCGATATTGGAGCTCTACAAGAGGGGCGAGGTCACGCTTTCGCAGAGGAAGCTGTTCGGTGAGATAGACATCAAGAGGCGGGAGGCGGACGACAATGTCGCTTGACATCGAGGACGAAGGCAACGGCACGGAGCCCGAGCGTGAGGCCGGCATGCCGGCGTCGACGGACGCCGACAAGATGAGCGTCATCGAGGCGCTGCTGTTCGTGTCGCCCGATCCCATCTCGGCGGGAGCGCTGGCCGAGCTGACGGGTTTCGACCCGGGCGCGGTCCGCGAGATATTGAACAGGCTTTCCGACCACTACGCGTCTCGCGTGGGCGGGATCGTGGTCCGCGAGGTGGCGGGCGGGTTCGGGTTCTACGCGTCTCCCGAGGCCGCGCCGTACATCGCAAGGCTCATCAGGTCGCAGGTGAACCCCAGGCTCACCAGGGCGGCTCTCGAGACCATAGCCATAGTCGCATACTTGCAGCCGGTCTCGAGGGGCGTGGTCGCCGAAATCAGGGGCGTACAGTCCGAAGGCGTGATGAAGACTCTCGACGACCGCGGGCTGGTCAAGGCCGTCGGCAGGGGAGGCGCGCCGGGATACGCGGCCCTGTACGGCACGACGGACCGTTTCCTCGAGAGGTTCGGGCTCAGGAGCCTCGACGACCTGCCCGGCCTCGAGGAGTTCGCACCGGACGACGCTACGATAGACAAGATAAAGCGAAGCCTCTCATGGGAGCTCGAAGAGGACGTGAGCGATGGTGGAAAATGGGAAGCCCGAGAGGGTGCAGAAGATACTGGCGAGGGCGGGACTGGCCTCGAGGAGGGCGGCGGAGGAGCTGATACTCGAGGGCCGGGTGGCCCTGAACGGGACGACGGCGACACTGGGTGACAAGGCCGTTCCCGGCCAGGACGTCCTCGAAGTGGACGGGATCGCCCTCGAGCCCGCGGGCGAGCTCGAGTACTACGCGCTCAACAAGCCCACCGGCGTGGTGAGCACTGCGTTCGACCCGCAGGGACGCGCGACTGTCGTCGAAATGGTCAGCGCGAAGGCCGCCTCGCAGGGGCGCCTTTTCCCGGTGGGCAGGCTGGACATGAATTCGACCGGGCTTATACTTTTAACGAACGACGGCTTTCTCGCGCACAGGCTCATGCACCCGCGGTTCGGGGTGCCGCGCGAGTACCTCCTCGAGGTGGAGCCTCCGCCGAGCCGGGAGGACCTCGCACGCCTCCGCAAAGGAGTGACGCTCGAAGACGGTGATACCGGCCCGGCGAAGGTCTCTCTGGTTGGGACTCGAGGGGACCGCGCCCAGGTTGGAATGGTCATCCACGCGGGTAAGAAGCGGCAGATAAGGCGGTCGTTCGAGCACCTGGGCAAACGCGTGGTGTCTCTGAACAGGGTGAGGATCGGGTCGCTCGGCCTGGGGAACCTGAAGCCGGGCGAGGTGAGGCGATTGAAGCCGGCCGAAGTCGACGAGCTCTACAGGCAGACGGGACTCGAGGCCTGGACGCATGAAGGAGGCTAAATGAGGGTCAGGGCACTCAGGGGCGCTGTGACGGCAGCGGAGGACACCAAGGACGAGATCGTCTCGGAGACGGTCGAGCTTCTGGAAGAGATGCTGGACAGGAATGACGTGGCCACTGACGAGGTCGTGTTCATTCTCTTCACCGCGACCGATGACCTGAAAGCCGAGTTCCCCGCTGCGGCGGTGCGCAAGCTCGGCCTTTCACATATCCCGGTCATCTGCGCCCGAGAGCTCGGCGTCGAGGGCTCACTGCCCCGCACAATAAGGGCGATGATGCTCATCAATACCGACAAGGCCAGGGAAGCGCTCAGGCACGTGTACCTCAAGGAAGCGCGGCAGCTGCGCACGGACCTTCCCGAATGACGCGCGCGCCGTCGAGGCGGGCGAAACAGGTGATCAAACAATGATGATCGTGATGCAGGACGGCTCGACCGACGAGCAGGTCGCGGGTGTCGTCGAGAAGCTACACGAGGTCGGCGCCGAGGCGCACCTCTCCAGGGGCGAGTTCAAGACGATAATCGGCGCCATCGGCGACCGCGAGAGGATATCCCAGATCCCGTTCGAGGCGATGCCAGGCGTTGACAGCGTCATCCCCATAATGAGGCCGTACAAGCTCGTGAGCCGGGAGTTCCACCCCGAGGGCACCGTCGTCAAGGTCGGACCCGCCCTGCTCGGCGGCGACACCTTCGTCGTGATCGCCGGGCCGTGCGCGGTGGAGAGTGAAGAGCAGCTCATCTCCAGTGCGAAGGCCGCGAAGGCTGCGGGTGCGAGCATCCTCAGGGGAGGAGCATTCAAGCCTCGTACGTCGCCTTACTCCTTCCAGGGACTGGGGGAGGAAGGCCTGAAGCTTCTCGCCGAGGCGCGACGGGTCACAGGCCTGCCGGTCGTGACGGAGATCGTCGACGTGCGCGACGTCGACCTTGTCTGCGGCTACGCGGACATGCTCCAGGTCGGGGCGAGGAACATGCAGAACTTCCTGCTGCTGCAGGAGGTTGGAATGCAGGAAAAGCCGGTGATGCTCAAGCGTGGACTCTCGAACACCGTGGAGGAGCTGCTCATGGCGGCCGAGTACGTCGTGAGGGGCGGGAACACCCAGGTGGTCCTCTGCGAGCGAGGGATCAGGACGTTCGAGACGGCTACCCGCAACACGCTGGACCTCAGCTCCGTCCCGCTCGTGAAGCACGTGAGCCACCTTCCCATAATCGTCGACCCGAGCCACGCAACGGGCAAGCACGAGCTGATCGCCCCGCTGTGCAAGGGGGCTCTTGCCGTCGGCGCGGACGGGGTGATGGTCGAGATGCACCCCGACCCAAAGGCCGCGCTCTGCGACGGCCCGCAGTCACTGTCCTTCGAGGAGTTCTCCCGGATGATGGAGGAGCTCAGGACCATAGCGCCGCCTCTCGGCAAGAAGATGTAGGGCCGCGCGCCCGCTCGGCGAAGGCAGGACATGTTCAACAAAGTCGCGATAATCGGAACGGGATTGATGGGCGGCTCGCTGGCGATGGCTCTCAAGGAGTGCGGCGAGGTGGCCGAGGTCTCGGTGTTCGACGCGGACAGCCAGACCAGGAAGGCCGCCCGCAAGCTCGGCATCGCCGACACGTACGCGCACGACCCCGCCGAAGCTGCGCGCGGATGCGATCTGCTGGTCCTTGCGACACCGATAGGCCAGATGATCGGCGCCCTGGACAAAGCCCTGCCCGCGATCGAGCCTCCGGCAATCCTCACCGACCTGGCTTCGGCCAAGATAGGGATCATGCGCTCGATAAGGGACACCATCCCCACGGGTGTCCGCTACGTAGGCGGCCATCCGATGACCGGCTCGGAACAGTCCGGGGTCCATTTCGCGCGCGCCGACCTTTTCCGGGACCGCTACTACATACTCACTCCGGACGAGCTGACGGATACCGACGCTTTCCAGAGGCTCCACTCCCTGTTGACGCGGATCGGGGCCCGCGTGATATCGATGGACCCTGAGTCGCACGACCGCGCGATGGCCACCGTCAGCCACGTGCCGCACCTTCTGTCTCTGCTGCTCATGGAGATGGCGGCGCGCGAGCAGGAGCGCATGAAGAACATATACACACTAGCCGCCGGCGGCTTCCGCGACATGACCAGGATCGCCGCAAGCAACCCCGGCATGTGGCTGGACATCATCGCCGAGAACCGCGTGCTGGTCATCGAGAGGTTGAAGGATTACTCCGCTGCGGTCGACCGGCTGATCGACATGCTGGAGAAAGACGACCAGGCAGCCCTCGAAACCCTGTTCGTGCAGGCGAGCGAGGCGAGGCGCGAGCTCACGCGAAAGTCAGGCGCCGAGATCAGCGAGCTCTACGCTATCTCACTGCCTGTGCCTGACGAGCCGGGTGTCATCAGCCGCATAACGATGGCCGTTGGTTCGCTCGGCGTGAACATCGAGGACATCTCCATCGCCCATCCTCTCGAGGGCGAGACGGGCATCATGACGCTCTCTGTCCTTGGTGAAGAAGCTGCGCGCGAAGCGGCGACGCACCTGGAGTCTGCAGGCTACCGGGTCTCCATGGGAAAGGCCTGAGCCAGTTGGATGCCACATTCACGGGCGGTGGGCCGATCGAGGGAGAGGTCACGGTGCCCGGCGACAAATCCATATCCCACCGGGCTGCGATCATCGGCGCGCTCGCTGACGGCCGTACGGCCATAGAGAATTACAGCCCTGCCGCCGACTGCGCGAGCACTCTTGGAGTTCTGCGCTCGCTCGGAGCCGGCATCGACTCACAGACCGGCACGGTCATCATCGAGGGGCGCGGCGGATCGCGCCTGAAGCCGGGCGGCGCGCTGGACTGCGGCAACTCGGGAACGACGATGAGGCTCATGGCCGGCGCCGTGGCGCCGTTCGAGACAGAGGTCGTGCTGGACGGCGACGGGAGCCTGAGGCGGCGCCCGATGGGCAGGATAATCGTGCCCCTGACGCTAATGGGGGCCCGGATCAACGCGAGCGACAGGGAAGGCCACCCGCCGCTCGTGCTGTCCGGGGGCGGGCTCACAGGCATCGACTACGCGCCGCCGGTCGCGAGCGCCCAGGTGAAATCCGCCGTCCTTCTCGCCGGGCTCGGGGCGAAAGGCCCGACGACGGTGGAAGAGCTCGCGGCAACCAGGGACCACACGGAAAGGATTCTCGAGCGCGCGGGCATTCGCGTCTCGAGGGAGGGGCTCGCTGTCACGGTCGAGCCGGGCGAACCCCGCCCGATCGAGGTCAGGATACCGGGAGACTTCTCATCGGCGGCGTTCTTCATCGCGGCCGGAGTGATGTGCGAGGGCTCGAGCCTGCGGATAGAGGGCGTCGGGACGAACCCGACCAGGACGGGTTTTCTCGGCATCGCCCGCAGGATGGGCGCCCATGTGGAGGTCACCGAGGCGGCCGACGCGTGGGAGCCCACGGGCTCACTCGCGGTCAGGCACAGCCCGCTGGAGGCGGTCGAGGTCAGCGGGGAAGACGTCGCCGAGGCGATAGACGAGGTGACCCTGGTCGCCCTCCTGGCGACGGCCGCGAGCGGCCGGACGGTCATCAGGGGAGCGGGAGAGCTGAGGCACAAGGAATCCGACCGGATACGGGGCACTGTCGCCGGCCTGAGGGCGATGGGGGCGAGGATCGAGGAGACCGCCGACGGGATGGCGATCGAAGGGCCCGTGCGCCTGTCCGGGGCCGAAGTGGATTCCCGCGGAGACCACAGGCTGGCCATGCTCTTCGCCGTTGCAGGGCTCGCCGCATCCGGCACCACAGTCGTGCACGGCTGGGAATGGACCGACATCTCCTACCCGGGGTTTGCGATCGAGCTCGAGCGCTTGCGAGGTGGCCGATGACAGGCAATGAGTTTCCCGTTGGAGACCGGCTGGCGATCGCTATCGACGGACCCGCGGCCTCGGGAAAGAGCACGGTGGCGGGCGCGCTCGCCAGGCAGCTCGGGATCGCACTCGTGGACAGCGGCTCCATGTACAGGACGGTCACGCTGCTCTCCCTGGAGCGTGGAACCGCGGTGGAGGACGAGCCCGGGCTGGTCGAGATCGCGGTCGAGGTCGGCCGCGCCTTCCGCCTGGACTTCAGGGACGGGGAGACCCTCAGGGTGTTCATCGCCGACCGGGACGTCACAGACGAGATCCGTAAGCCCGATGTAGGCGCCAGGGTGTCGCCTGTTTCCGAGGTCGCAGGCGTTCGCGAGGAGATGGTCGCCCTGCAGAGGTGCCTCGTCGCCGGGCGCGACGCGGTAGTGGAGGGCCGCGATATAGGGACGACCGTGCTGCCCGACGCTCCGGCGAAGGTGTTCCTCGAGGCTTCGCCGGCCGAGCGGGCCAGGAGGCGCCTGGCCGAGCTCGAGGCGAAGGGTATCGACGTGAACCGCGAGGCGGTCGCCCGCGAGATAGATGAGCGTGACAGGATAGATTCGACCAGGGAGATCAGCCCTCTCGCGATCGCCCCCGACGCAGTGCCCATCGATACCACAAGAAAGACGGTCGCCGAAGTCGTGGACGAGATCGTCGGACTGCTCTCTGATCGAGGGCTGATAGAGTAGGAACGAGCCCCTTGCATCCGAAGCCCGTTTCAACTAATATCCTTTCCATGGTGATTAAAAAGTTAGCGCACAAATTGAACAGTTGGTGGTGGAACTCCTAGACAGGGTTCCATGCTGCCTTTCAATTTAATAGGCCGTGGGACTCGAAAGACCCGCGGCTTTTTTGGTGGAAACCCCCGGTCGCGGACCGGGATTTTTTGTTTGACGCTCAAGCGAAAGGAGAACTGCGATGCGAGGTTCAGAAGGCCCGTACAAGGTGCTGCTGTCGGAGGACGAGATCCCGACGTCCTGGTACAACATCCAGGCGGACCTGCCGACCCCCCTGCCCCCGCCGCTCCATCCCGCGACCAACGAGCCGCTCGGGCCCGAGGACCTGGCGCCGCTGTTCCCGATGGAGCTGATCAAGCAGGAGATGAGCCAGGAGAGGTACATCGAGATTCCCGACGAGGTGCGAGAGGTGTACAAGCTCTTCAGGCCGACGCCGCTCCGCCGCGCGCACAGGCTGGAGAAGGCGCTGGACACCCCCGCGAAGATCTTCTACAAGGACGAGAGCGTGAGCCCGGCAGGCAGCCACAAGCCGAACACCGCCATCGCCCAGGCCTACTACAACAAGGCCGAAGGCGTGAAGCGCCTTGCGACCGAGACGGGCGCGGGACAGTGGGGGAGCGCGCTGGCGCTGGCCTGCAAGTTCTTCGGGCTCGACCTCAAGGTCTTCATGGTCAGGGTGTCCTACGACCAGAAGCCGTACAGGCGCGCAATGATGCACGTGTGGGGAGCCGACGTCACGCCGAGCCCCTCGCCGCTCACGAACTCCGGACGGGAGATGCTGGCCGAAGACCCGGATTGCCCGGGAAGCCTCGGCATCGCCATCAGCGAAGCCGTCGAGGTCGCCGCGACCGACCCGGACGCCCGCTACTCCCTGGGCAGCGTGCTGAACCACGTCTGCATGCACCAGACAGTCCTGGGACAGGAAGCGATGAAGCAGATGGAGAAGTACGGCGAGTACCCCGACGTGGTGATCGGGTGTGTCGGCGGCGGCAGCAACTTCGCGGGCATCTCGTTCCCGTTCATGAAGGACAAGCTGGCCGGCAAGGACATCAGGATCGTAGCCGTCGAGCCGTCATCCTGCCCGACGCTCACCAAGGGCGAGTACAAGTACGACTTCGGTGACGAGGCCGGGCTTGCGCCGGTGGCCATGATGTACACGCTCGGACACAAGTTCGTCCCCTCGCCGATACACGCCGGCGGGCTGCGGTACCACGGCGCTTCTCCGATCGTTTCCAAGCTCGTGCACGAGGGCTACGTCGAGCCGGTCTCATACCCGCAGCTGACCGTCTTCGAGGCAGCCATGACGTTCGCCCGCACCGAGGGCCTGATCATCGCGCCCGAGTCGTCCCACGCGGTAAAATGCGCGATCGACGAGGCGCTGAAGTGCAAGGAGTCGGGTGAGTCGAAGAACATTCTGTTCAACCTCAGCGGGCATGGACTGCTCGACCTGGGCGGTTATGAGGAGTACATCGCTGGCAACCTGACCGACTGATGCTGAAGGTCATCGCGCGACTGCGTTAGAATAATTGTCACAGGGAGGCCGGGCTGTGCGGCATCACCGCGGGGCGCGTGCGCCGCGAGCACGGCACGGCCGCCCGGGACAATCGAGTACAGCTGAGCGGCGCGCTGCAACAGAGACACGAGCGGAGAGGTGCGACGATGGCGATGAAATGCCCGTCCTGCGGGGCCGAGAACCCGGACCACGCGGAGTTCTGCAACCTCTGCCTTTCGAAGGCCGGATTCGAAGACCCGGAGTATACCGCAACAATGCCGAAGGGCCACGAGGGCTTCCACCAGCGATACCCGTCGAGCTTCAGCGATGATGCCCCGGTCATACCGCCTGACGAGACGGCGAAGCCCGAAGCGCTACCGGTCGACATCGGCAGCTACGGCGTCAGGACGGGGGAGCAGGTTCCCGAGCAGCCCGACCCCACGGTCGGCCTTGCCGCGCCCGTCGAGCCGGTGGACGTCGGCGCTTACGGCCAGCAGTCGGGCCAGGCCCCTCACGAGCCCGGGCGCGAGGAAGGCTACTACGTCGGCGCCGGCGACGGGCGACGCAAGCGGCGAAGGAAGGGCCGCCGCTGAGGGCCTTTGATGTCCCTCATGCCACCTCCCTGCAGGTCTGTTATCATTAGCGGGCAAGATCGCGTAAGACGGAGGTAATCTTTGACAACTGCGTTGCTGCTTGCGAGACAACCACTTATTTCATGGTCCAGCGGATGGACCTACATCATGTTCGGCGGGCTGGTGCTCATGATAATCATGGGTACGTGGGCCGGCGCCGTGGGCGCGAGAAAGGGAAGGAGCATGCAGGGCTGGTTCCTGCTCGGCTTCTTCATCCCGGTGATCGGGCTGATCGCGGTCTACATCGTCAGGCCCAAGGAGAAAACCGCCGATGTAAAGGCCTGATCGCTCCCCGAGATCCTCTTCTCGTTGTGCTTGAAGTGTAGTATTCGTGTGTCCGGACACAGAAGGCATTGCAGCGCCGTAGCCCTGGTGCCGAAGGCCGGAGTTGAACCGGCACGGGGTTTCCCCCACTGGTTTTTGAGACCGTTCCCTGCGTAATATCACACATCCCAGC
>Ga0209539_1001979_pt1 | contig 10938 bp, 6 predicted proteins | sample BarGraNGADG00312_2_FD_184499 | JGI IMG/M metagenome (GOLD analysis project Ga0209539, IMG submission 184499) | Arctic peat soil microbial communities from Barrow, Alaska - Barrow Graham LP Ref core NGADG0011-312 (SPAdes) (version 2) | ecosystem: Environmental > Terrestrial > Soil > Wetlands >... | reverse complement strand
CCACACGCCGGCCGACGGAGCCACCGCTCTCCAGGTGGTAGACGACTCCGCAACGATACCCGGGAAGCGTCAAGAGGGAATTGAGCGCCGCTGTAAGCATCTCGTCTATGTCCTGGGAGGCTCCCGCTTTGGAGAGTATCGTGTTTACTACCAGGAGTTCCTCGGCCAGCTTCTCCGCTTCGCGCCGCCTTGCGAATCTCTCCGTGACGTCCTGGCCCAGAGCGATCGCCCCATCAGTGCTGCCGTCACCCATCACCAGGGGGGAGTAGGTCCACGACAGCATCCGCCTGGCTCCGGATTTCTTTATCAGGGGGATGAGCACCGCCTCTTTCGACCTCTGCTCTGACGGTGGTGACCCGAAATAAGCATGGGCGAGATCCTGGTACTCGTGAGGGATGAGGAGGCTTATCCCGCCTCCGTCTTTTATCTCGGCTTCGCCGTATTCGCTTAGCTGTTCGAGCGCCCGGTTGACGAACATGACCTCGCCGTCATCGCTAAGCCCGATCACCAGCGCATTCACGGACTCGAGAAGGGCTTTCGAGATCTCGCGCTCTCTTCGCACCTCGCGAACCAGATTTTTTCTCTCGGGCATATCGGTGCTGACGATGGCCATGAACGGGGTCTTGGTGAGTGGCCCGGTGACATACATGTAGAGGTTCTCCCGGTCGCACCATGTATCGCCGGAAGGCATCCTGATTGTCCGCTTGACCATCCTCTTGTCGCTGAGAACTTCCGGGAGCGGACAATCTTCGCACGGCGCTCCCTCTTTTCTGAGGACTTCGAAACAGCGTTTGCCTATGGACTTTCCCCACTGGCGTTCAGCCGCGCTGTTCATGTAACCGATGGTGTGCTCGGGCGTGATTAGGATAAGCGCCGCCTCGGCGGCGTCAAGAAACTCCTGGATCGTCTCGAGGCTGAAGGGCGTGTTTGCGGGCTGGCTCTTTCTCAGACGAAACATTCTTCTCCTCGAACCAAGCCGGGTGATTCGGGCCTCGGCGCCGAGGGACGTCAGGCTTCTTCTTCCTCGCCCTCGAACTCCTCGTCCGCCCCGTCGTCCCCGGAGATATGGAGGGCGACAGCGCTCACGCTGTCGTTCTCCTGGACCCGCATCACTTTGACGCCCTGGGTCGCTCTTCCAGTTCTGGGTATGCCGTTAACCGGGACCCGGATGATGATGCCTTCCTGGGACACCACTACCAACTCCTGGTTGTCCATTACGACCCGTGCTCCGGCCAGCCTCCCCTTGGTCTCGGTCAGTTTTATAGTGCGGACCCCCTTGCCTCCCCGCCTGTGAAGCGGGTAAAGCCCCGCGGAAGTGCGTTTGCCGAAACCGTTCGACGTAATGACGAAGACGTCTTTGCCGTCTTCGAGGACCTCCATGGTCAGAACGCGATCACCACGGTCTAGGGCCATGCCTTTAACGCCGGCCGCAACCCTTCCCATGGCCCGGCAGTCCTTCTCGTTGAACTTGATGGCCCGACCCTTTTCGGATACCAGCAGCAGTTCCTGGTCACCGCCGGTAAGCCTTGCCCTTATCATCTCGTCGCCGGGGAATAGCCTCAATGCTATTATCCCATCCTTGCGAGCCGAATCATACAACTTGAAAGCCGTCTTCTTGACTATTCCGTTCTTGGTGGCGGTGACGAGGAACCTACCGCCCTCAAAGTCTTTCGTAGCAATGACTTCGACAATCTTTTCGTTCGGCTCGAGCGGCAAAAGGTTGACCATCGCCTTCCCTTTGGAGGTCCGGCTGCCGGTCGGCAACTCGTACACCTTGAGCCGATAGACCTTGCCCTTGTTCGAGAAGAACAGGATGAAGTGGTGGGTAGTCGTGATGAACAGGTGCTCGACGAAATCGCCCTCTTTGAGGTCCATCCCCATAACGCCGCGCCCGCCTCGCTTCTGCTTGCGAAACGTTGCCACCGGCACGCGCTTGGCGTAGCCGGAGTGGGTGATACTGATGACCATCTCTTCCTCGGCGATGAGGTCTTCGACCGATAGATCCTCGGCGTCTCCGCCGATCTCAGTGCGGCGCTCGTCGGAGAACTTGCGACGTATCTCTTCGAGCTCGTCCTTGATTATTACGAGCACCTTTCCGGGGTCATCGAGGATCGCCAGGAGCTCTTTTATCTTCCCCTGGAGCTCTTTGAGTTCGTCCTTGACTTTCTGCCGCTCGAGACCTGTCAGCCTCTGGAGCCTCATGTCGAGTATCGCCTGCGCCTGGATCTCGGTCAGCTTGAACCGCTCGGTGAGTTTTTCGCGCGCCTCCTCGACCGTCTTGGACCCTCTGATCAGCGCGATTGTCTCGTCTATGTTATCGATGGCGATGAGGAGTCCCTCGAGGATGTGGGCTCGCTCCTCGGCTTTTCTCAGGTCAAACCTGGTCCGCCTGGTGATTACCTCCTGCCGATGCTCCGTGTGTTTTTGCAGGAACTCTTTGAGTGGCAGGGTCCGCGGGACCCTGTCCACAAGCGCCAGCATTATGATGCCGAACGAGCTCTGCATCTGGGTGTGTTTGTATAGCTGGTTGAGAACGACCTCGGGGTCGGCCTCGCGTTTGAGCTCGATGACGAGCCTCATGCCGCTACGGTCCGACTCGTCCCGGAGGTCCGATATGCCGAGTAGAGTCTTGCTCTTTACGAGCTCGGCGATCTTCTGACTGAGCTTGGACTTGTTTACCTGGTAGGGTATCTCGGTGACCACGATGCGCTGCTTGCCGCCTTTGACCTGCTCTGTGTGCGCCCTTGCCCTCACATGGATGATGCCCCTGCCCGTGCTATAGGCCTGGTGTATGCCCATCCTGCCGCGGATGATCCCGCCGGTCGGGAAGTCGGGCCCCTGGATGACCTGCATCAGCGCCTCGGGGCTTATGTCGGGATCGTCGATCACGGCGATGATTCCGTCGATGACCTCGCCGAGGTTGTGTGGTGGTATGTTGGTAGCCATGCCGACCGCGATGCCGCTGGAGCCGTTGACGAGCAGGTTTGGGAACTTGCCAGGCAGGACCGAGGGCTCCTGCATCGAGCCGTCGTAATTGTCGACGAAATCGACTGTTTCTTTCCTGATGTCATCGAGCAGCTCGGTCGCCACCTGCGCCAGCCTGGCTTCGGTATACCTCATGGCCGCGGCGCTGTCGCCGTCGACGGAGCCGAAGTTGCCATGGCCATCGATGAGCTCGTACCTGTATGAGAAATCCTGGGCCATTCGCACCAGGGTGTCGTAGATTGCGGCATCCCCGTGGGGGTGGTAACGACCCATAACATCACCGACGACCCTCGCGCATTTCCTGTGCGGGCCCGCGGGGGTCACGCCGGACTCGAGCATGCTGTACAGGATGCGGCGGTGCACCGGCTTGAGCCCATCCCTGACGTCTGGCAGGGCGCGTTCAACAATCACGCTCATGGCGTACTCGAGGAAGGACCTCTGCATCTCCTCCTCGAGCTCTACCGGCTCGACGCGCCCACCGACAAGGTCTATCATCTCTTGGTTTCCTTCCCTCGAAGATCCAAAGCGGCCCGCGGCCGCGTTGGTATCATCAAATATCCAGGAACCTGACGTCGGATGCGTGTTCCTGGATGAACGTCCGTCTCGACTCCACGTCGTTGCCCATCAGCGTGTTGAATATCATGTCAGCGGAGACGGCGTCGTCGATATTTACCTGGAGCAGGTTGCGCCTGGCGGGGTCCATCGTCGTCTCCCATAGCTGTTCCGGGTTCATCTCGCCAAGGCCCTTGAACCTCTGCACCTGCGCCTTCTTCCCGTCGTTTTCTTTGATGACGCGATCCATCTCCGCGTCGTCGTACGCGTATATGTGCTTCTTTCCTATTGTGAGCCTGTATAGCGGGGGCTGCGCGACGTAGACGTACCCCTCCTCGATCAGCTCGGGCATATACCTGTAAAAGAACGTCAGCAGAAGCGTCCTGATATGGGCGCCGTCGACGTCCGCGTCCGTCATGATTATCGCCCTGTGATATCTGGCTTTCTCGATATCAAAATCGTCTCGCACATTTGTGCCGAGCGCCGTTATGAGCGCCTGTATCTCTTGCGACGAGAACACCCTGCTCGGCCCGGCTTTCTCGACGTTCAGGATCTTGCCGCGAAGCGGAAGTATGGCCTGGAAGCTCCTGTCTCGCGCCTGCTTCGCTGAGCCGCCGGCCGAGTCGCCCTCGACCAGGTATATCTCGCAGAGAGATGGGTCTTTGATGGAACAGTCGGCAAGCTTCCCGGGCAGAGAGCTCGACTCGAGTATGCTCTGCCGGCGCACCAGCTCCCTCGCCTGCCTCGCCGCGCTACGAGCCCTGCCCGCGGTCAGCGCTTTGTTTACAATGTTTTTGGCATCTCCGGGGTTCTCTTCGAGGAACTCCGCGAGACCGGCGTTCACGGACGATTCGACGAAGCCCTTTATGTCGGGGTTGCCCAGCCTCGTCTTCGTCTGGCCTTCGAACTGGGGCTCCTGCATCTTGACGCTGACCACCGCGGTCAACCCCTCGCGGACGTCCTCCCCCGTCAGGCTGCCGTCTTTATCCTTGATGTGGCCATGCGTCCTTGCGTAGTCATTGATCGTCCTCGTCAGCGCGGCCTTGAATCCGATCAGATGGCTTCCGCCCTCGTGCGTGTTGATGTTGTTGGTGAAAGTGAAGATGTTGTCGATGAAACCGGTGTTGTACTGCATCGACACCTCGACCTCCGCGTCTTCCCTTGCGCCCTTGACAAAGATGATTCTCTTCTGGATCGTCTCCTTGCTGGAGTTGAGGAACTGCACGAAGTCGCGGATGCCGCCCTTGTATTCGAAGGTTTCCTTCCTGGGATCGTCTGGATCCCGCTTGTCCTCGAGGATGATCTCAAGCCCGGCGTTGAGGTAGGCCATCTCCCTGAGCCGCTGAGAGATGGTGTCGTGCTTGAACTCCAGCTCTTCGAATATCTTCGGGTCCGGTTTGAACTTGATTATCGTGCCGGTCTTGTTGGTCTTCCCAACCTTTTCAAGCTTTGAAACGGCCTTTCCTCTCTCGAACCGCTGGGAGAAGACTCCGCCCTCGCGCCCCACTTCGACTTCGAGCCACTCGGACAGCGCGTTGACCACGGATATTCCAACACCGTGGAGCCCGCCGGACACCTTGTATCCTCCACTGCCGAATTTTCCTCCGGCGTGTAGCATGGTCAGTACTATCTCCAGCGCGGATTTCTTGAAGCGGGGGATCTCGCCCACCGGGATGCCCCTGCCGTCGTCGATCACCGCAACCGAGCCGTCCTCCTCAAGTGTGACGAAGATGTGCTTGCAGTAGCCTGCCATGGCCTCGTCGATTGAGTTGTCGACCGCCTCGTAGACCAGGTGGTGCAGCCCTCTCGTGCCCGTCGAGCCGACGTACATGCCCGGCCTTTTCCTGACGGCGTCGAGCCCGTCGAGAACGGTTATGCTCTTGGCGTCGTACGCTTCTTCAAGATCTTTTTCTTCCAACTATTCCCACCTCTTCACAGCATGGATTTTTTCGTTTGAGGTCATTTGAGATTTAAGAAGAATGACTTGTGTTCTGGGGCGGACCTCATGCATAGATTATACCATTTCTTGCTTCATTTATTGGGCTCACCAGACAAAATCTGGGGGCGGTCATCCGTTTTGCTCGTACTGCTTTCTCTCCATGCTGGCGCGGAGCATCCTTTCTAGAGCGGTTCTCGTCTCTTCTTCGTCTATTCCGTTCAGCTTTTCCTGGAGCTGGGGTCCCAGCGGTGCCTCCCGGCTATGGTCGGCGGGTTTCACCGCCACGCCCGTTTCTGGCGCCAATTCGGGGCTCCGCGCCCTCACCCTCATCTTCTTTATCCCGTTGTCCCCCAACACGCGTGTCACTCCGGCGAGAAGCTCCGGCGTCTTTGCGCTCAGCTCGGCCGCCCAGGCCGGCCCCTCGGCCGATACCGTCAAAACCCCCTTGGTGATCCTGGTGGGAGTGCTGTGTGAGGCTAGCCTCTCTCCCGCGATGTGCGCCCAGTGGAGGCTGATTAGCTCCTTCTTGAGTTTTTTTATGCTCGGGGACATTCCTGGCCTGCCGGCCATAATCCCCCCGAGGCTCTCGGGTTCAGACACTCTCAACAGTTCCTCTTTCGACTCTTAATACCCTCGCTCCAAGGGCTTCAAAGTCCTCGAGCAGGTCGGTGGTCGTTATGATTGATTGGCTGCCGGCGCCAGCCACTCTCAGGACACCGGCGCGCCTTTCCCGGTCAAGCTCGGAAAGCACGTCATCGAGAAGCGTGATGGGCACTTTTCCAGTTTCGTCTTCCAGGTAGCGCTTCTGGGCCACCCTGAGGCAGAAAGCCAGGGTCCTCTGCTCGCCTTGTGAGGCTGAGAACTTTGCCTCTCTTCCATCGAGTCTTAATTCAACGTCGTCCCTGTGTGGACCTACGACTGTCGTCCTGGCTCGCTTCTCTTTGGAACGCGCGGCGTCGAGTTCTTCTCTCATCGAACTCTCGATCTGGGCCTTCCCCGGGCCTGCCGGCTCGAATGTCCCCTTGTATTTGATCGCCACGCCGTGGCTTTCTCCTGCTATCTCTTCGTATGCGCCGCCGGCGTATCGGGCCATCTTGTCTACCATGTTGATCCTGTCGGTCACGATCTCTGCACCAACCCGGGCCAGCGCGTCATCCCATGGCTCTATCACTTTGTTCAGGCTCATCCCATGCTCTTCCCACGATCGGAGCACCGCGTTTCTCTGCCTTAGCACGTGTTTGTAGTAGAGCACCGCCTTGGCAGCGACCGGACCCAACTCCTCCATGGTTTCATCGAGGAATTCCCTGCGCCTTGCAGGGTCGCCTTTTATCACGTACAGATCATCCGGCGAAAACATGACACACTTGACCAGCCCCTTGGCTCTTGCGGCCGACTCTAGCTTCTGCCCGTTAACGTCAATGCTTCTTCCCCGTCTCCCAAAGGAAACGTGCATGTTAAGGCGGAACTCTCCGTCCATGATAAGACCACGCACAGACGCTTTTTCGAGGCCTTCGGTCACCAGTTCTCTCATTCTCGGCGCGCGGTTGGATTTCAGGTGAGAAAGAAAATAGAACGCCTCAAGGAGGTTGGTCTTGCCCTGGGCGTTCCTTCCGACGATTATGTTCTTTTCCGGTGAGAATTCGACTTGTTGCTGTTTATAGTTTCTGAAGTTTGACAGCTCAAGCCGTGTTAATATCAAATGGTCTGCTCGCCTGCTGTTCCGGGGCTATCACCTCAGCCTGACCGGCATGACGATGTAGCTGTAACTGTCACTTTCTTCGTTCTTTAAAAGCGCTGGCTTCAGTGGGTCGTCAAGCCTCAGCTCTAAGTTCTCGGTCTCTACTGCCATAATCCCGTCGAGGAGATAAGTGCCGTTGAACCCGATCTCCATCTCTTCGCCCGTGACCTCCGCGGGTATTTCCTCTTTTGAGTCTCCGACCTCGGGGGTCTCGGTTATCAGGCTTAAGTGATCGCTATAGACCCCGAGCCTCATGTTGTGTCCGAAAATCAGCGCTCTCTTCACCACACCGGCCAGGTCGTCTCTGGAGACTTTAATAGCGGTTTTCTCGCCTTTTGGCACCAACTGCCTGTAGTTCGGGAACTGGCCCTCTATGAGCCTGCTGCTCACAACCATGTCGCCAAGCTTGAACATGACCTGTTTTGCCTGCATCTTGAGCTCAACTTCGTCTTCAACCGACCCGGCAAGCCTTGCGACCTCGTTCAAGGTTTTGGTCGGAATAATGCAGTCCTCCCAACCCTCGAGCGACCCGCTCACTTCGATGGTCTTCCAGGAGAGGCGGTAACTGTCTGTTGAGACCATCTTTATGGAGCCATCGGAAGCACCTTTCTCCATGAGCGTTCCGGTCAGGACCGGCCTCTTTTCGTCATTTGATGATGCTCGCGAAGTCTGTTGAACCGCCAGGAGGAACTCACCGCCCTGGGCTTTGAGAACGGATTCACCTTCCCACTTCGGGATTGCGGGAAAATCTTCTGGTGCCATCTCGCGGATCCTGTACTCACCGACTGCCGTCTTTACTGTTATGTATTTCTCTCCGGTCTCGAGATTGACGGTCCCGGACGGAAGGCTCTTTACGACATCTCCTATCAATCGGCCGGAAACCACAGTGGAGCCGCTCTCGGATACTTCCGCTTCGATCTCGGCTCGTATGCTCATCTCGAGGTCAGTGCTATTGACTACAAGCTTGTTGCCCTCGGCATTGATGAGCAGGCCGGACAGGATGGGCATCGTTGCCCTGCTGGAGACTCCCCTGAGTGCTGTCTGAACGAGCCCGTTCAGCTTTTCCTTTTCACAGGAGACTATCATCTAAGCCACTCCCCCTGATTCTGTTTCGTAGACCTACCGCCAAGATTATATATCACAAACATTTGGCATCTTCACAAACGGACACACAGTTTCGCTTCTCTTTTTATATATATTTAATCAGTAGTAGTAGTAGGCGCTGTTCATATGTTGAAATCAAGCTCTTTTCCCCCTGAGACAGCAAAAAAATGGGAATTCCTGATGTTTAGAAGCCGTTGAAAACCCGGACTTATTTCACAAACGCTTTTCAAGACAACCCCCGAATGGTCTACTCGAGTTGACAATTTGTACATAAACCAAACAAAACTACTATGGTTTAAACGCGTTTTCCACCTGGAACCAAACAACGGGTCTCCGCCGCACACAGCGTCGCTAAACAGCTTTATTGACCATGTTGGTCAACTCTGTGACCTCTTGCAGTATCTCCCGCTTGTTCTTTATGAGAGATTCTATCTTTCTGCAAGAGTGAAGGACGGTCGCATGGTCTCGACCACCAAACTTCCTACCGACTGCTACAAGGGTCTCATCCGTCATTTCACGGCACAGGAACATGGCCACCTGCCGAGCGTGTACAAGAGGCCGCGAGCGCGATTTTCCGGCGAGGTCCGCGATGGCAATGCTGTAGTAGCTGGAAACAAGGCTCTCAATAAGATCAAGGGTTGGCGCTTTGGATTGGTGCGCCGCGGCAACCTGGTTTTTGAGAACGCTCTGGACCATCGGAAGGTCAATGCGCGTACCGTAGAGCTGAGCGTAGCCGATAACCCTGTTCAGCAACCCCTCGAGCGTGCGGATGTTGTCCTTTACCTTTGACGCGATAAAAACGAGCACGTCATTGGGTATCTCGACCTTCTCGAGGCGGGCTTTCATCCGCAGGATGGCCAACCTGGTCTCCAGGTCCGGAGGCGTGATGTCTATCATGAGACCACCCTCGAAGCGCGACCTTATCCGGTCTGAGAGCTGCGGGATCTCACTCGGCGGCCGGTCGCTCGAGAGGACGATGTGGCTGTTTGCACTATATAGAAGATTGAAGATATCGAAAAATTTGTTCTGGGTGGCATCGGTACCGCTCAAAGCCTGGATATCGTCAAAGAGGACGATCTTGTTGTTGATGTACTTCTGGTCGAAAGTCGCTTTGTCACGCTTGAGGGTCAGAGTGGCGATAAACTCATCTATAAATCGCGATGTCTGAACGTACTTGACCTTTATATGTGGCGTCATGTTCTCGGCGTAGTCCTGGATAGCATACAGGAGGTGAGTCTTCCCAAGCCCGGTTCCTCCGTAGATGAACAACGGGTTGTAGTTGTGACCAGGCAATTCGGCAACCATCAATGCCGCGTTATAGGCGAACTTGTTAGAGTCACCCACAACGAAATTCTCGAATGTGTATTTTTTCCGAGGGGCGGGGTGTGGAGCAGGCGCCTTTGCCTCCGGTTCCTGAACGCGCATAGCCATTGACTGCACGATCGGGGCTGAAGTAGACACCGTCAGGACAACGTTTGCTTCGCTGCCAAGCACTGATGAAAGGGCTCGAGTGATCTTGTCTGCATAGCGCGCCGTGATTATCTCTTTCATGAATGAGTTTGGTACGGCGACCGTGCAGGTGTCACCAACGAATGAAAGCATCCTGAGTGGTGAGATCATCGAATCGAAGTAAGGAGCCGGAACCTCGGAACGGACCTTCCTCAAGGCCTCCTGCCAATGTGCCTCTGCATCTGCGCGGCCTGCTTCTTCATCAACCACGATGTTCTGTTCCATTAAAGACGCCCCCCCACTTGGTACGATTAATGAAGGTTGGTTGAGAATTAAGAGCGTCCAACAAGATGGATCTTACATCAACATGTTTTCCACATCCTGTGGATAACATAATTCCCCTCATCTCCCAAAAGTCGCACACCACTGTGGAAGGACTTCAAGCCAATGCCCTGATATCAACAAAAACGGCCGTTTTATGAACGTCGTTTTCCACAATTGTGGAAACTCCCTCCCAGAAACAAAAGGCCCAGGTTCCTGACCTGGGTCCTGCGCGACGGATTATAACAAGGGAGCCGAGGGTCGCGCAATACGTTTCAGAAGGTTGTCTGATAAAACTTGCCTATGGACCATATAAGCTATCCAACCATTGATATACAGTGCGTCATCTCTTCTGTGAGACGTCCGAGAAGCACGTCTAACATAAATCCGGTCCGTTTTGACAATGCAGTTCGGTCCAGTATAATTAGCCTGCTGTTTTCCCCGTATTTTCGTCCTAGGAAGGCATCTTGAAAAGAACATATCAACCGAAGGTTCGTAAAAGGAAGAGAGAGCACGGCTTCCGCAAGCGTATGAGCACGAAAGCCGGCCGCAGAGTCATCAAGCGCAGGAGAGGCAAGGGAAGAGCCAAGCTCAGCGCTTAGCTCTAGCCTGTACAGATGCCGAGAGAAAAGCGTTCCGGGGTTAGATGGATAACCAAAACGCGGGACATTAGATCACTAAAGAAAATCGGCAGGTTTTTCCGTGGCACACTGGTTCTAGCGTGGGTTTCATCAGACGCCTGTGAAGGGTCAGACAGACCCCGTGTTGGTGTTGCTACCGGAAAAGGCTTCGGTAAAGCCGTTTGGCGCAACAAGGCAAGGCGCAGGGTCAAAGGCTGCGTAATGGATTC
>Ga0209539_1001977_pt1 | contig 10940 bp, 8 predicted proteins | sample BarGraNGADG00312_2_FD_184499 | JGI IMG/M metagenome (GOLD analysis project Ga0209539, IMG submission 184499) | Arctic peat soil microbial communities from Barrow, Alaska - Barrow Graham LP Ref core NGADG0011-312 (SPAdes) (version 2) | ecosystem: Environmental > Terrestrial > Soil > Wetlands >... | reverse complement strand
TGCCACCCTGCAGGATGCCAATGATCTTCTCCGGGTCCCGCGTGGGATAGACGTAGGAGCCCCCCACCCCTTCGAACTTCATCTCGACCCCGGACTTGAACAACTTGGAGCGCCCGAAGACCCGCGTGCGTGCGTGCCAGTTGGCATAAGCGCTGTCCCACTTGTACAGGTCAGTTGCCTTGAACACTGTACAGGAGATAAGAGACGCGCGCGGGAAGTCGTGGGGTTTCCAAGTATACCCGATCGAGACGGTCCCCGGTGTGATATTCAGGACGATGAACCCGAAGATCATCGCGACAAGAAGCAGTGGGACGCCGAGCGCGAGCATCAGCACCACCAAGACCCAGTCACGTGAGAGGGCAAGGAAGATTCCCCCGAGCACGATCAGAAAGAGCCCGAGGGGGCCGAACGTCCACAAAAGGACGTCGGCTTTCCTCTCGTAGAGATTATTCGCAGCGGAAGTCTTTTCCAACTGTAAACCCTCTGGGTTGCCGGATTCGGGCTTATGATAGCAAATCGCTCCATCGCGCACCCATCTTTTTCGTCAAAACCGGGGCCACTGTCACACCCTCCTGATAGTATTCACTGGGGAATGCTGTTGCCTGAAACGCGGTCCGTGTGGTCTCGCAACCAGGAGTCTGATGAGCGGCCAGTTGAACGTACTGACGAGCGCGCTTCGCGACTATTGCCGCGAGCACGTGCTCGAGGAAAAGGTCATACTCGCGCCCTCGCGCCGCGTGGGCTTCCAGTGGCTCGACGCCGTGGCGAGGTCCGGCCAGCCCGTCTTCAACGCCCGCGCGGAGACGTTCAGGGGAGCCGCGCTCAGGCTCGCTAACGCCGAGATGGACCGCCTTGGCTTGAGGCTCATCGGCGGGGTCCGGCTCGAGTTCGCTGTCGATGGCCTCGCCTCCGAGATAATCGGCAGGCGTGACGGCGCCTACCTCTCCGGGATCGCGCCCGGCCCAGGCCTCACCCGCACCCTCGCATCAGCGATCACCGACCTGAGGCTGGCGGGCGTCACTTCTCACTCTGTCAAAGCGGCCTCGTTCGAGGTCGAGGAGAAAGGCCGGGAGGTAAAGAGGCTCCTTGCCGCGTTCGAGGCGCTGCTTGAGAAAACGGCCCAGGCCGACTACGCACGTACCCTCTCGATGGCTGAGGGGCGCCTTGCCGGAGACCCCGGCTCGGCGGGCGATGCGGTCTACCTCATTCCCGAGGATATGCTCGAGGAACTCAGCGGGTTGGAGCGCAGGCTGTGGGCGGCCATTCCCGAGGGACATGCGGTGGTCCTGCCGGTCGACCGGCCGGGCGAGGCTCCGCCGGGCGCGGAAGCCGCCTCGATGTCAGACTCGATGCTGATGCGCTGGGCGGCGGACCCCGATGGTGCGCCGGCGCCGGCGAGGGACGGCACCGCCAGGATAACGAGTGCGGTCGGTGAAGCCAACGAGGCGCGCGAGGTGCTGAGGCGGTGCGCGGAGGGCTCCATCCCGTTCGACGAAGTGGAGGTTGTCCATACCGACGCTCGCGCATACGTCCCGCTTTTCTACGAGCTCGCCACGCGGGTCGTCCCCGAGGGCTCCGACGACATGCCCGTGACCTTCGCCGAAGGTATCCCCGCACGTTACTCGAGGCCGGGAAGGGCGCTCGCGGCCTGGCTCGACTGGGTCAGGGAAGGATTCCCGCAGAGGGAGCTCGTCCGCATTGTGCGCGACGGGATGCTCGTCGTGCCGGGTCTGGCCGAGAAAGGCCTGAGCTTCACACGGCTCGCGGCGATTCTAAGGGACCTGCCCATCGGTGCGGGGCTCGAGCGCTATCTCCCCAAGGCAAGAGCGGCGCTCGACTCACTGGACGCTCGCCTCAGAGAACTCGAAGCCGAGCCGCCCGCCCAGGACGACGGTGAGGAGGGGGAGCGGTCCCTCACTGCCAGTGAGCGCAGGCGCCTGTCTTCCCGGCGAGACGCGATCGTCCTTCTCGTCGGCATCCTTGGGGCACTCGAGGCTCATGCACCGATGGATGATGACAACCCCGAGGAGGTGCTCGCGAAAGGGCAGTGGTTCCTCGAGGAAATGGCGCGCTCCATGAGCAAGGTCGACTCGTATGGCCGCGAGAAACTGCTGAAGGAGGTGGGCGCGCTGCGGAAGTGCCTCTTGGAGAACCCTGCCGCCCAGTTCGACGCGCTTGCATGGCTCGCGGATCTGCCGGAGAGTGTGCCGATCCTAGGGCAGGGCCCCAGGCCGGGATGCATCCATGTCTCGAGCGTCTACGGCGGCGGGCACTCGGGGAGGGCTCACACCTTCGTGCTCGGCATGGATGATACACGCTTCCCCGGAGCGGGGCTCCAGGACCCGGTTCTGCTGGACCGTGAGCGTCTGGCGCTATCGGATGATCTGCCCACCGCAGGCGCGCGGATCAAGTCGAAAGTCGACGGGTTCGCGAGGCTCGGCGGGCGTTTGCGTGGCGAGGTCGTGCTTTCCTACTGCTCGCGCAGCCTCTCAGATGACCGTGAGATGTTCCCGAGCCGGCTGCTGGTCGCTGCGAACAGAATCATCACCGGCGGCCCGACCGCGCTCCTTAACCCCGAGGCGCCACCCTCGTCTTTTGCTCCGCTCGACGAGGGACAGTGCCTGGACATGACCGAGTGGTGGCTGTGGCGCACCTGCTCTGCCGGCGTTCTCGAGTCGCCGGAACGCGTGATGGGAGAGAACTTCCCCAACCTGGCCCGTGGGTTCGAGGCGCTAGCCGCGCGAGCGAGCGGTACGTTCACGGCCTGGGACGGATTCGTCCCCGACGCGGGCCCGTCGTGCGACTGCACCGCGCCCGACGGCCCAGTGGTCTCGGCGAGCCGGCTCGAGTTGCTCGCCTCCTGCCCGCTGGAATACTTCTTCCGCTACGTCCTGTCCATCGAGCCCCCCGAGGAACTGGACGTCGATCCGCGGCGCTGGCTCGACCCGGCGGAGAGGGGCAGCCTCCTGCACGCGGTGTTCTGCGATTTCATGCGCCAGGTCCAGTCTTCCGGCGGTGGGCGCCCGCGATTCGACCGCGACAGGCCCGCTCTTCTGGTGGCGCTCGACCACCGCGTCCAGGACATGAAGGTGGACAGGCCGCCCCCCCCCGACCCCGGGGTTTTTCTGAGGGAGTACCAGGAGCTGCGGGCGACCGCAGAGATGTTCCTCGTAATGGAAGAGCGATTCTGCGGGGAGCACAGCCCCATGGCCTGCGAGCTCGCGGTCGGCATGTCACCAGAGGGGGCGGGGACCGAGTTCGACCTGGTCGAGGCGGGTTGCCTGTTGCTGCCGGACGGCCGAGAGGTACGGCTGAGGTGCAGGCTCGATCGTGTGGACCGCATCGGCACGGGCGACGAGTTCGTGGTGCGTGATTTCAAGACCGGGGGCAGCAAACGGTACCGCAAACACGGCCCCTTTCATGGCGGTCGTTTCATGCAGGCGGCAGTCTACCCCGCGCTCGGGGAGGCTGCGCTCAAGGCGAAGCTCGGCGATGCAGCGAGAGTGGTCCGGTTCGAGTACGTGTTCCCCCGCCCGTCGGAGGCCACCGCGATACCGTGGGACATTGAAGTCCTCGCGGAGGGTGTCGAGAAGCTCGCTCTGCTGTGCGACATGACAGCGAGCGGGTGCTTCCCGATGACGACTGACGCCTCGGACCTGATGTTCAGCGACTACCTCGATGTGTACATCGACGTCGACGGTGAGGTGGCCGACATCACCCGGAAGGCAGCCGGCAAGGAAAACGCTGTCCTCGAGCCCTACCGGCTGCTGCGTGAGATCACCGCCGACGACGCTGAACAGTGCGGGCAGGATGGGGGTGAGGGCGATGCCTGAGCCGGCTGGCGCACCATTTCCTCCCGACCACGAGGCGCGTGAGGTGATAAGGACAGAGCTCGGCACCAACCTGCTGGTAGAGGCCGCCGCGGGCACCGGCAAGACGGCGAGCATGGTGACCCGCATGGTCGCGCTGATACGGACCGGCGCCTGCAAGAGTGTAGCGACGCTAGCGGCTGTTACCTTCACCCGCAAGGCTGCCTCAGAGCTTCGCGCGCGCTTCCAGGCCGAGCTGGAGGCCGCTGTGAGGGAGGCGAGAGATGAGGGCCGCCGGATCGATGAGGGAGCGGACTCCGGCGAGTTCGCCAGGCTCGAGGACGCGCTCGCGAACATCGACCGGTGCTTCATCGGGACAATACATTCTTTCTGCGCGCGCCTCCTGCGCGAGCGGCCGGTTGAGGCCGGCGTCGACCTGGCGTTCCAGGAGATCGAGGCAGAGGAGGACAGGCTGCTGCGCATCGAGGCGTGGGAAGAGTACGCCGCAAGGCTCATCTCCTTAGACCCCGAAGGGATAATGGATTCGCTCCAGGGGCTCGGCCTCACAGCAACTGACTTGGCCGATGCATTCGTCACCTACGCCGATTTTCCCGACGTGGACGAGTGGCCAGTGCCGCCGCCCGGAAGGGCCATCCCCGACCTCGAGGTGGCGAAGTCCACAATCAGAGATTACGCGAAGCGGATGAGGGCTTCCGAGCCCCTGCCCTATGACCCGCAACCCCGATCCGGTGCCAGGAGGCTTGTAGAGGAGTACCGCAGGCTCCCATGGCTCGTCGAGCGAAGCAACCTCGATGACCTGGGGGCTCTAGTCGATGTCCTGGGACAGTTCGACAAAGACCCGCCGAACATGAGCACGGGGGTCCAGAAATCCGGCTGGCGCGATTTCTACAAGGAGGAGCAGGCCGAGTGGAGGCGCGTGCAGGAGGTCGTGCATCCTGTACTTCAGGCGGTCATGGAGATCCGGTACCGCGAAGCGATGAGAGCTCTCGCGGGAGCGAGAGCGGTTTACGACGAGATGCGCGCGCGCAGGGGCAGGCTCAACTTCCAGGACCTGCTGATGAAGGCCGCCGGGCTGATGCGCGACAAGCCGCAGGTCAGGGCTTACTTCAGCGAGCGCTTCACGCACCTGCTGGTCGACGAGTTCCAGGATACCGACCCCGTGCAGGCGCAGGTCATGCTGTTCCTCACCGCCGACGACCCGGCTCAGACCGATTGGAGGAAATGCAGGCCGAGGCCCGGGTCCCTGTTCGTGGTGGGCGACCCCAAGCAGTCCATCTACCGTTTCAGGCGCGCGGACATCGTGACCTACAACGACGTTAAAGAGATCGTGCGCGGCAATGGGCGCCTGGTCGAACTGTCGGCCAACTTCAGGGCGATAGGGGAGCTCATCGACTGGACGAACACGGCGTTCTCCCAGCAGTTTCCGCCGGTCGCCGACGACCAGTCGCCGGCGTACGTGGCGCTTGACCGCGGGCGCGAAGAACCTCCTCGGAGCCCGCTTGCGGGAATCCGGGAGATAGAGATTGACCCCGCCCTATGCAAGGGGAGCGACGCGGTCGCCGGCTTCGAGGACGATGCCGATGCGATCTCGCGAGCGATCAAGGCCGCGTTGGACAGTGGCATCGAGCTGACGCACCCGCGCCAGGAGCCGTGCCCGGTGGTGCCCGGTGATTTCATGATCATCGCTTATAACAAGAAGCGGCTGTCGACCTATGCACGCGCCCTCCAGCGCCTCGGCATCCCTCACCAGGTGACCGGCGGCACGGCGCTCAGCGAGGTGCGCGAGCTGCGGCTCCTGCGCACGTGCCTGAAGGCTGTAGCCCAGCAGGACAATCCCGTCGAGCTAGTGGCCGTTCTCCGCAGCGAACTGTTCGGGGTGAGCGACGCCGGCTTGTATGCATTCAGGGCGGCGGGGGGGCGCTTCGACTACCAGACTACCGTGCCGCAGGGTTTGGACGCGCCGGTGGCAGACTCCATAGGAGATGCCTTTGCGAGGCTCAAGCAGTACTCGCTCTGGCTCCAGAAGATGCCCCCCGTCGCGGCCATAGAGCGCGTCTGCGCCGACCTAGGCCTCATGGTGCTTGCGGCGTGGCGCGAGGGCGGGAGCGTTCAGGCGGGCAGCGTTGCAAAGGCGATCGAGATGCTGCGACGGGCACAGGACAGCGCGCCTACGCTCGGGGCCCTCGTTGACATGCTGGACGACGTGCTGAACGCGGCCGGGCGTGATGAGAGCTTCGACGGCATATCCGCGGTGCCGGAGACAGGCACCTCGGTGCAGGTGCTCAACCTGCATAAGGCTAAAGGGTTGCAGGCTCCGGTGGTTTTCCTCGCGGGCCCGAAGAGCACCATGGACCCGGAGATAACGCATCACGTCGACCGGTCCGGTGAAGTGGTCCATGGCTACATGGGGATATACCGCGTGACAGAGTACAGAAAGGAGCCCCTTGCCTATCCCGAGGGTTGGGAAGCGCAGCAGCAAATAGAGAAGGCCTTCCAGGACGCCGAGGCGACGCGGCTCAGGTACGTTGCGGTCACCCGGGCCGAGTCGATGCTGGTCGTGACGATACAGCCCATCGAGAAGGAGAAGAGTCTCTGGTCGGCCCTCTCGCCGTACCTCTCCGGCTGCGAGCAGCTCGAGCGGCCTGAGGTCGAAGCCGCGGTCGCCGGTCCGCCAGTCAGAGTGACGCCGGAGGATGTCGGCGCGGCCGCGGACGCCATCGCCGCGCGCATAGAGGCATCGCGCGCGCCGACCTTCGCGGTTCGGGCGGCAAAGGAGTATGCGCTCTCCGGTGAATACGCCGGCCCAGGTGAGGCCGCGTCAGAGGTGGGAACCGGCCTGGTCTCGTTTGCTGAAGCCGACGGCCCTGTGACAGAGGTCGTCCCGGAGGGCGAGCACGGCGTGGAGTGGGGAGGCGTGGTCCACCAGGTGCTGGAACTGGCCATGAAGAACGAAGGAGCCGACCTCGATGCGTTTGCCGCGGCGGCCATCGACGAGGCGGGCATCGACCCGTCGCGAAGGGACGACCTTGTCGAGACCGTAAAGGCCGTTATGCAATCTGAGGTGTGGGCCAGGGCGCGCGTCGCTTCCAGGTGTCTCATCGAGGTGCCGTTTGCCGCGGTGCTCGAGGATGGGGGCACCCCGGTCCTCGTCCGTGGCGCAATCGACCTCGTATTCCATGCGGACGGTGGGTGGACGGTTGTCGATTACAAGACCGACGCCGTTCCCCGAGACGGTGACCTCAGCGCTCTTGCGGAGAGGTATGCCCCACAGGTCCGCATCTACGCCCGAGCTTTCGAGGCGTGCACCGGCGAGAAGGTGGCCGGGGCGGCGTTATACTTCGTCCGGGCGGACAAGCTCATCACAGTGTGAAAAAGTGGGGTCAGGCACTTTTTCGTCATTTTTTTTCACGTCCAACGAAGGAGCGAAGATGGACTGGATAGACACCAGCATGCCGCTAAGCAACGGCGTTGCCGGCTGGCCCGGGGACGTGCCTTTCGAGTTCGCGCGGCGCATGACCCTCGAGCAAGGCTGCGACTACAACATCTCCATGATCACCATGAGCACCCACGCCGGCACCCACATGGACGCGCCGCTCCACTTCCTCGAAGGCGGCAAGAGCATCGACGAGCTGCCGCTGGGCGCCACCGTCGGCCCCGCCCGGGTGATAGAGATAGAGGATGAGGAGTCGATCAAGCCCGGCGAGCTCGATGGGAATGACATCCAGCAAGGCGAGCGCCTGCTCTTCAAGACCGCGAACTCAAAGAAGGCATGGCACGACATGCCCTTCATGGAAAGCTACGTGTACATCTCTGTCGAGGCGGCGGAGTACCTCGTCGAGCGTAGGGTGCGGTGCGTCGCGATCGATTACCTCTCAGTCGGCCCGACGGATATGGACGTCGCGTGCCCGGTCCACCGCACTCTTCTTGGTGGTGGCATCTGGATCATCGAAGGGGTCTATCTGGCGGATGTCCCCGCGGGTCCGTGCGAGCTGATCTGCCTGCCGCTGCGCGTCGTCGGCGCCGAAGGCGCACCCGCCCGCGCAATCCTCCATGCAAAATAGGGACAGGCACCATTTTGCATTTCAGGCTCTACATCGTACTCGCCATCGCAAAATGCAAAAAGGTGCCTGTCCCCATTTTGCATCAGAGCAGGCGGCGCCCGAGGAGAACCAGGAAATCCTGAACGTTGGTAACGATGGACGTGACCTCGAGCGTCCCTCGGTCGCGCAGCTTGTTGACCGCGAACTCCGAGACGTCCACCACGTAGATGTAGACAGGGCGCACCTGCCCGTCCACGACCTGGTATGACGGCGTCATGTTGCCGGCGGCGATCGCGTGCAACTGGGTCGCCAGCGCGATCAGCGTAGTGGCTTTCCTGGCGTGGGCCCGCATCGCGTCCTGCGATGCGTAGACATCTCCGATGGTCTCCGGCATCGGCCCGTCGTCCCGTATGGAGCCTGCGGTCACCAGCGGCACGCCGGCCTTCACGCAGGCCGCAACGATCCCGTCATCGACGTTCTCGCGCCGGATGAGCTCCTCGATAGACCCGGCCTCGCGCGCCCTGTTGAGGGTGTCCAGGTGGTTGTAGTGCCCGCCCACCTCGGACACCTGCGTGTAGATGTTCTGCCCGAGCCCCGTCTTGAATATTGACGCCTCGAGGTCGTGGGTCACCAGCGCGTTACCCGCGAGCACGGCGTCAACGTAACCGGTCTCTATGAGCCCGGACATCGCCTGGCGCGAGTCGCTGTCGAACGCCACGGCCGGCCCGAGCACCCACACCACGTAGCCGTTCTCCCGCTCGAAGTCGAGGAGGTCGTACAGCCGGTCGTAGTCCATCGAGTAAGCGGTCTCGCGGGTCCTGCCCGTCCTGAACACGAACGGTTCGGTGGGCCCGCCGTCGTAAGAGAAGCCTTCGGCGTACACGAGGATCCCCTCGGAGCCGTCCTCCGAGCGCCCGACCACGACCATCTCGCCCGGCTCGAGCCTCCTGAACTCCTTGACCTCCAGCACGTCGCCGTCGCGCGCGACGATCACGCAGTCCATCCGGCTCTCGTTCGCCAGCAGCCAGCGCCCACCGACCTTGATGTACTCCGGATAGATGGTCGTCGCGTGGTAGCCCTCGGGGGCGACCCCCGGCTTGACCACCCGCTCGAGCCGCGCGTCGGGAGACGACGCCAGCCGCTCGCTCGCAAACTCCGGCTCGGTGTACTTCGGAAGCTCGAACCCCACGCCGTTCTCCTTGTTTGTGAAAAAGAGGGGTCAGGCACTTTTTGGCCGTTTGTTTTCACACGAGCTGAGTCTTCAGCCCTTACTCTGCGTCCTTTTCGCGGAACCCGACTGGCTTCTTGTCGCCCGGCCGCGCCTTCTGCCACGGCCAGCGCCCTTCGATCTCCATCGACAGTCCCCAGCTCAGGAACGACCTGATGACCACCAGGATGGCAAGGGTCCCCAGGTTGTAGAAGGTGGGCGCCACGGCGACGGTCCGGATGATGTCCCCGGCGATCAGGAACTCGAGGCCCAGCAGGATGCTCCTGCCGAGGCTCGCGCGCAGCTGCCTGAAACTCTCGTCCCCGTAGGCTTTCTCCTTGCTGCGCCATTCCTTGAACTTGTTCCAGACGAACAACGCGGTCGAGATGAAGAGGCCGACGGCGATGACCCCGACGCCCGCGGCATCGACGATCTTGCTGATCCCGTCCATGACGTTAGTGAAGTGCATGTCTACCCTTCCCGTCCCTGCCCGCCGTCAAAGAAGCGGCTGCTGCTCGGCGCCGGTCGCGGGCTCCTGGTCCGGGACCACCGCGCCTGTGCCCCTGATATGCCAGATGCGCACACCCCGCTCGCGCAAGGCAGGCGCTAACAACCGTGTTCGGTGGCACCGCGCCGGGTCCTCTTCCGCGCACATGACCGCCACGCGCCCCCCGGTTGCTTCGACCAGGGCCACCAGCTTCTCGATGCCTTCAATGAATCCCGCGCTCGCCGCCAGCTTCTCGTAGTCTATCCCGCCTTTTTCGCTCTGGAAAGCGGGGTCCTTCGGGCGCCCGCCAAGGACGTCGCCCATGTAGATGTACTCGATGCCGTCATGGGCGAGCGAGTCCTCCAGCGTGCCCCTCTTGAAGTGCGGTGCGTACCGCGAGTAGGGCGTCGAGCGAACGTCCAACACGACCTCGATCTCGGTATCGTCGAGCAGATAGAGGAAGTGCTCGAGCGGATGGTTCGAATGCCCGATCGTATAGACTTCCGGTGCGCCGTCTGAGTCCCGTCCCATGCACGTAGTATAACCCGCGGGCGTCCGGGTGCTCCGGAGCGGCGGCACGCATACCGTCAATCGGGTCCTGGCGATATAATCATCTCGTCAATAAAGGGGAGGAGTCCCGTGAAGAAGTGGAAGCTCGCTGCGGTCGGACTCATCGGGTTCGGCGCACTGGTCGCGGTAAACTGGCGGCCCGAACCCCAGGCCACCCTGCACGAACTCGATTGGGAGAGCGGGCACGTGCCCGCGGGTGGAAGGCGTTACCGCAGCCTCTCGCATTTCATGTACCACCAGCGCGAGCAGCTCGCGATGCTGGTCCCGATTGCCGAGGTCTACTTCCGCCGCGCCATAACCCCGACTTTCCGCGAACAGATAATGATCGTCACCGCCACGGCGGACAGTTGCCCTACGTGAATGGCCGCTCACACGCGATTCGGTCGGATCGCGGGACTGAGCGACGAGCAGATCACGGACCTCATCAGGCTGGACCCCGACAGGTTTGACGCCCGGACCCACGCGGCGCTTACCTACGTGCGGGCTTTCCTGACCGAGCCGGAGGGCGTGCCGCCGGAGATAGTAGAGCAGTTCGAGATGCTCTGGCCGCTGCCGGGGAGGAACCACGTGCTGGCCGCGATGAAAGGCATGTTCATCTCGAACCTGACGGCGAACACCTGTCGCCTGACGCTCGAGTCTATAACCGGACGCAGGACGGACGCGGAGCCGGGCGCGGCCTGCGCCCTGCCCACTGCGCTGACTGAGTAGTAGCGCCGGCGTCCCGCCGGCAAACACTGGGGAACGTAGCGCCGGCGTCCCGCCGGCAAACACTGGGGAACGTAGCGCCGGCGTCCCGCCGGCAAACA